>Ga0068871_100003176_pt1 | contig 11285 bp, 8 predicted proteins | sample KBSMisM72_FD_72750 | JGI IMG/M metagenome (GOLD analysis project Ga0068871, IMG submission 72750) | Miscanthus rhizosphere microbial communities from Kellogg Biological Station, Michigan, USA - KBS Miscanthus M7-2 | ecosystem: Host-associated > Plants > Roots > Rhizosphere > Soil ... | reverse complement strand
TAAGATTCCGGTCCATGTCCAAGTACGCCGGGCGAGCCCTCCTGACGATCCTCTGCGCGTTGCTCCCGCAATTGTGCGGCGCGCAGCCATCGGCGGCTGCGGACACCGCGGTCCGTCCGTTCACGATCCGCGTGCCGGATGCCGTCCTCGCCGACCTGAAGACGCGTCTCGCGAACCCGCGCGTGGTCGAGCCCCTCGACGCCGGCGGCTGGGCGTACGGCACCGATACGACCTACCTCAAACAGCTCCTCACCTACTGGCGCGATCGCTTCGACTGGCGCGCGCAAGAACGGGCACTGAATCAGTTCGAGCAGTTCACGACGAACATCGACGGCCTGACGATTCACTTCCTGCACCGGCGCGCCAAACAGGCGCGCGCGTTTCCGCTGCTCATCACCCACGGATGGCCCGGATCCTTTGTCGAGTTCGCCAAGATCATCGGCCCGCTGACCGATCCCGCGGCGCACGGCGGCCGGGCCGAAGACGCCTTCGACGTCGTGATCCCGTCGATTCCCGGCTTCGGGTTCTCGGGCAAGCCGCGCGAGCCCGGCTACGATCCCGCGCGCATCGGCGCGGTCGAGGCGAAGCTGATGGCGCGGCTCGGTTACCAGCGCTACGGCGTGCAGGGCGGCGACTGGGGATCGATCATCGGCACGCAGATCGCGCTCAACGACGCGCCGCACGTCGCGGGGCTCCACATCAACATGTGCACGGCCGCAGCGCCGGCCGGCGATCCCAACGACGGGCTGTCGGATGCGGAGAAGGCCCGCCTCAAGGTGCGGCAGACCTTCCAGGCGGAAGAAACGGGGTATCAGCAGATTCAGGGCACCAAGCCGCAGACGATCGGCATCGCGCTGAACGACTCGCCGGCTGGTCTCGCCGCCTGGATCGTCGAGAAGTTCAAAACCTGGTGCGACTGCGACGGAAACCCGGAATCGATCTTCACGAAAGACGAGCTGCTCACCAACATCACGCTGTACTGGGTGACGCAGACGGCGGCCTCCTCGGCGCGGATCTACTACGAGAGCCGTCATGCGGCGGCCGACCCCGCCGGTCCGCGCCGCATCGAGGTCCCGACTGCGTGCGCCGACTTTCCAAAGGAAATCATCTGGGCGCCGCGGCGCTGGCTCGAGCGCCGCTACAACATCACGCGCTGGACGGTGATGCCGAAAGGCGGCCACTTCGCCGCCTTCGAACAGCCCGCTCTGCTGGTGGACGACGTGCGGGCGTTTTTCCGTACCGTGCGATAAGTCCCGGCCGTCGTCAGTCGGAGGACCACGCCGACACGGCAATGCCGCAGAGCACCAGTCCGGCGCCGGCGATCAGCAGCGGCGTGACCGGGGCATCCTTGAGCACGAAGAGCGAGAACAGCGTCGCGACCAGCGGTTCGGCGAACGCGCAGATCGACGTTCGTGCCACGCCGCAGCGCGCGATGCCGCGATACCACAAGTAGAACGGCGTCATTGTGAAGACGACCGCGTTGATCGCGCCCACCTCGATGCTGCGCGTCACCACGGCGCCGTGTCCCGGCCCGCCCAGGCTCACGACTCCGACGGTGATCAGCAGCGCGAGCAGCGGAACGGCCAGGACGGCGGCGACGGCGCCCTGCGATTTCAACACCGCCCATGTGCCGAGACCGGCCTGTTGCAGCTTCGCGGAGCAGACCGGCATGAGCGTGAAGAGCAGACCGGCGAGAAACGCGAACACCGCGGCCAGGGTGAACCGAATCTGCGCCGCCTGCAGCTCTGAGAACACCATCACGTTGCCGGCGAACGCCATCGCAAGACAGATCCAGTGCCGGAGCCGCATCGAGCCGGCGCGGTCGGTGCCGGCCAGCCGGGAGAGCAGCGGCGTGAGGATTGGCACGCAGCCGTACGCGAGGCCGATGATGGCGACCGGCCCGCTGACGGCGCTGACGCTGTAGAGCACTTCGTCGACGAGCAGGACCGATCCCGAGAGCCAGAGCGCGCCGCTCTGCCAGGGGATGGCCGCGGTGATCTCGCGCGGCCCACGCAGACGCGCGATCGCCGCACTCACCGTGGCCAGCAGGATGCCGAGGCCGGCGCTCCGGGCGATCGCCGTCAGCGCGGGATCGATGTGCGCCGCGGTGAGCGCACTGCCGTAGCTGCCCCAGATCGCGAAGGCGAGCGCGGTCTCCCACATTCGTCGGGACAGTGTACCGCGCTGACCATTCAACAGGAGGTTAGGAGCTCTGGAGAACTCTCTTTGAAAGACCGATCTCCTGTTCTCCTTGCCTTCTGTTGAAATCGCTGCCGCCGCCTAGAGATTCACCCGATCACGGCGTCGCAGACGTAGTCGATCTGCGCGTCGGTGAGCTCGGCGAACATCGGCAGCGAGAGCAGGCGCGGCGCCGCGGCTTCGGTGACCGGAAACGCTCCGGCTTTGTATCCCAGAGAGGCGCAGGCCTGCTGCAGATGCGCCGGCACCGGATAGTGAATCCCGGTGTGGATCTCCCGAGCCTTGAGCCGTTGCTCCAGCGCCTCGCGTTGTGGCGTCTGGATCACGTAGAGGTGAAAGATATGCTCGACGTTCTCCGCCGCGCGGGGCGTGGCGACATGACCGGCCAGCCGCGCGCTGTACGCCTCCGCGTGAGCGCGCCTGGCGGCGTTCCAGCCGTCCAGGTGCGGCAGCTTGATGCTCAGCACCGCGGCCTGCAGCGTGTCGAGCCGTGAGTTGGTGCCGGGAATCGTGTGGTGGTACTTCACGCGCTGGCCGTAGTTGTGCAGCAGCCGCAGCTTCGCGGCGGCACGGTCGTCACTGGTCGTGATCATGCCGCCGTCGCCGAGCGCGCCGAGATTCTTGGAGGGGTAAAAGCTGAAGGCCGCTGCGTGGCCGACGCTGCCTGCCCGCTTTCCCTTGTAGCGCGCGCCGTGCGCCTGCGCCGCGTCCTCGATGACGACGAGATTGTGGCGCTGGGCAACCGCGGCGACAGCGTCCAGGTCGACTGGCTGGCCGTACAAATGCACCGGCACGATCGCCTTCGTGCGCGACGTCACCGCGGCGCCGATCGCCCCCGCGTCGATGCCATACGTCGCCGCGTCCATGTCGACGAAGACCGGAGTGGCGCCGACGGCCATGATGGCGAGCACCGTCGCGATGAACGTATTGGCCGGAGTGATGACCTCGTCGCCGGGTCCGACGTCGAACGCGCGCAGCGCCAGCTCGATCGCCGACAGCCCGGTACCGACGCCGATCGCGTGACGAGTCCCGATATAGGCGGCGTACTCGGTTTCGAAGCGCTCGACCGCCGCGCCCATGATGAAGTCGCCACGCGCGACGAGTTCGTGAAACGCGCGCTCGATGGCCGCGTTCAGTGGGGCGTGCTGCGCGTGAAGATCGACAAAGGGAACCCGCATCGTGGCCACGCTATTTTCTCAGTCCGAGGCCGAGATACACGACGGGCCTGACGATACTCCACCAGTCGATCCCCGGCCGCATTTTCGTGTAACCCTGCTGGTGCGGCGGGTAGACCTTGGTCACCGGCACCTCGACGTGGCGGTAGCCGAGCCGGATCGCCTTGAGCATGAGGTACGGCTCCAGCTCGTAGCGGTCCAGCCAATCCTGCCGCCAGTCGATGCGCGGATCGCGCAGGATCGCCGTGCGAAACGCCCGGAAGCCGTTCGTGCTCTCGGTCACCCGCTTGCGCGCCGCCAGCGAGAAGATCAACGGATGAATCACCCGGGTGCCGAGGACGCGATAGGCCGGCATGTTGCCGAATTTGCCGCCGCCCAGATAGCGCGATCCCTGCACGAAGTCGGCGCTGTCGTTCTGCAGCGGCGCCAGCAGCGACGGGATCTGAAGGGGATCGTCCTTGTCGTTGCCGGCGTGAATGACCAGCGCATCGTAGCCGTGGTCGAGCGCGTACTGAAACACGCGCTTCATCGCCGCGCCGATCCCCTGGTTGGTCGGATTCCGCAGCACCAGGATCCCGGGCTCTATCGCATCCAGCGCGCCATCCGTCGATCCATCGTCGTGCACGAGGAGGTCGTAGTCGCGGGTCCTGGGATGCCGGGCGAGCGTCCGGCGAATCTTGTCGCCTTCGTTGTACGCGAAGGTGGCGGCCAGCACACGCATCTAGCGAAGCTTTGCAGGCGGCCGGACGACCGGACGCGGGAGGGGCGCGACCGTCGTCCACTCGGGCCGCCGCCTGACGTCGAGCCCCTGATCGTAGGGGATGACGATGCCGAAGGGGCACTCGACGGAATCGACCGGTCCGATGACGCGCGCCGGGTTGCCCGCCACCAGCATGCCGGCGGGAACGTCTTTGGTCACGACGCTGCCGGCGCCGACCAGCGCATTTTCACCGATGGTAATCAGCGGCAGCAGCGTCACATTGACGCCGATGCGCGCGCCACGGCGGATCGTCGGCCCCTGCATGCACTTGGTGCAGATCGGGTGGGGATCGTTGGCGACCGTCACGCCCGGCGCCATGAACACATCGTCTTCAATCGTGGTGAACTGCGCGACGTAGACGTTGCAGTGGATCTTCACGCGGTCGCCGATCACGCATCCGTAGTCGATCGTCGAGTTGTTCCAGAGCGTGCAGTGGCTGCCGATGCGGTTCTCCTCGCGGACGATCGCGTGGTGCCCGGTTTCGAAATCCTCGCCGATGTTCACCGCGGCGTAGACGATGGAGCCGGAACGGATGCGGGCGGCGCCGCCGATGCGCGTGTCGCCGACGATTCCAGGGCGGCCGGACGGATATCCGAGCAGCACGCCTGGATCGATCGAGGCGTTCGGACCGAGATGGACCTCGACCGCGCCCGGAACCTCACACTTCAACGGCGGCTCCGCGCGATCGCATCGACTTGTCCATCGCGACCAGTGTACGGACCACGCCGGCGCCGAAGCGTCCGTCGGCCAGCGGAGGCCGCCCGGTGAGGATCGCGTTGATGAAATCAGCGCACTGGTTCTTGAGGGGCTCGCTCGGCTCGACCTTCGGACTGATGATGTCGCCGTCGCGGACCAGCAGCTTGAACTCGCCGAACGAGTCGGATGCCGGCTCGTCGGCGGAGACGCCGCGCTCGAACACCCGCACCCGCTCGACGTTGTTGAGATCGTCGAAGACGACGCGCCGGCGGCTGCCGACCGCGACGACTTCGCGCACCTTGTTGGGATCCGCCCAGCTGACGTGGATGTTGCCGATGACGTCGTTGGCGAAGCCGAGCGTGGCGAACGCGATGTCTTCACGGTTGGTCTTCAGCACGCGGGTGCCGATTGCCGACGCCCACAACGGCTGTTCGTCGAGCAGATAGCTGAAGATGGCGACGTCATGCGGCGCGAGATCCCAGGCAGCGTTGACGTCCTGACGGATGGGGCCCAGGTTGGTCCGCGTGGCGTGCAGATAATACGGCTGGCCGAACCGATCGGCCGCCATGACCTCTTTCATCTTGCGCACGCCCGCGTTGTACAAGAACGTGTAGCCCACCATCAGGAGGCGGCCGGTCGAGTCCGCGAGATCGCAGGCCGAGTCGCATCCGGAGGGGTGCAGCGCCATCGGCTTTTCCACCAGCACGTGGCGGCCGCTGGTCAGCGACTTGTGGACCAGCGCCTCGTGGGTCGAGGCCGGCGTCGCGATCACGACCGCATCCACATCGTCGCGCGCGAAGAGCTCGTCGATCGTCGCGCAGGCCGCGACCGATCCGTAGCGCCGCTGCACCAGGGACAACCGGTCCGGGCGCGAGTCGCAGATCGCGGTGAGCTCGGCGTCCGGCAGGTCGCTCAGGACGCGTGCGTAGTTCGGCCCCCAGTAGCCGAACCCGATGAGGGCGACGCGAACGGGCGGCGCGGACGTTCGGCTGTCATGTGCCACGGAGGTCACCAACAGTAATCTGGTGGTGATCATGAGTCAACCCGCGCGGTACAGTGAGGGCTGGAGGGTCCATGCACAAACTCGTCTTCATGCTCGTCGTGATGGCCGTCGGCATGGCCGCATCCGCCGGCGCGCAGGATCGGATGCCGCCGATTCCAGCCGACAAGCTGACCGACGCGCAGAAAAAAGCGATCGAGGAGTTCAAGGCGGCGCGTTCGGCCGACATTTCAGGCCCGTTCGTCCCGCTGCTGCGCAGCCCCGAGGTGATGACCCGCGCGCGGGCGATGGGCGACTACCTGCGGTTCAAGAGCTCGCTGCCGCCGCGGCTGAGCGAGTTCGTCATCCTGCTGACGGCGCGGCGCTGGACCCAGCAGTACGAATGGAACGCCCACCAGCCGCTCGCGATCAAGGGCGGGCTGAGGAGCGACATCGTCGATGCGATTGCCGAAGGGCGGCGGCCCGAGCGGATGGCCGGCGACGAAGAGGCGGTCTACGCGCTGATCGACGAGCTGCAGCGAAACCAGAGCGTCAGCGATCGCGCCTACGCGAATGCGATCGCCGCGGTCGGCGAGCAGGGCTTGATCGATGCGATCGGGATCGCGGGGCAGTACACCATGCTCGCGATGGTGCTGAACGCCGCGCGCACGCCGCTGCCGGATGGCGTCAAGCCCGCGCTGGCGCCGTTCCCGCGCTGATCAGCGGTCGAGCACTTCGCGGATGCGGCGGCGGAGCTCGCGCGGCAGGAAGGGCTTCTGCAGCAGCGCGATCGGCTCCTTCAGGCCGGGGACGTCGAGCGTGTCTTCGGTGTAGCCCGACATGATGATGACCGGGAGCCCCGGCCGCTGCGCCGTCAACAGGCTCGCGAGCTCGACGCCGCTCTTGCCCGGCATCATCGCATCGGTCAGAAGCAGATCGATCGGGCCATCGTGGTTGCCGGCCAGCGTGAGCGCTTCCTCGGCGGAGCTCGCAATCAGCAGGCGATAGCCGTCGTGCCGCAGCGCCGACGCCACCAGGCTGCGCACCGACGGCTCGTCCTCGGCGATCAGCAGGGTTTCGTGGCCCTGCCGCTCGTTGCCGCGAGCGGGCGCCCCGTCGAGCGCGGCGCGCTCCGGCGCGGCCACCGGACGGAAGTAGAGCGTGAACGTCGTGCCGCGGCCGATTTCGCTGTCGACGAAGATGAACCCGCCGATCTGCTTCAGCGTCCCGTACACCATCGACAACCCGAGGCCGGTGCCTTTGCCGACGTCCTTGGTCGTGAAGAACGGCTCGAAGATCCGGGCCTGGGTCTCGCGGCTCATGCCGTGGCCGGAATCGGACACGCGCAGCATGAGGTACTCGCCTGCCGGCATCGGCGGGCGGTTGCGCGCCTCGGCCTCGCTCACCATGCCCCGCGCGGTGCCGAGCACGAGCTTGCCGCCGCCGGGCATCGCGTCGCGCGCGTTGAGCGCGAGGTTGATCACCGCCTGCTCGATCTGGCCGGGATCGCCCAGCACCGGCAGCGGCCCGCCCGACAGCTGGGTCTGGACTTCGACGTCCGCGCCGAGCAGCCGCGACAGCAGCCGGGAGATCGCCGCGATCGTCTCGTTGAGGTCGAACACGCGCGGCTCGAGCAGCTGCTTGCGGCTGAACGCCAGCAACTGCCGGGTCACCGACCCGGCCCGTTCGGCGGCGCGCCGGATCTCCTCGACGTCGGCCCGCGCGGCATGATCCGACGGCACTTCGCCCAGCGCCAGCTCGGCGTAGCCGGCGATCGCCGTCAATGCATTGTTGAGGTCGTGGGCGATGCCGCCCGCCAGCCGCCCAATCGCTTCCATCTTCTGCGACTGCCTGAGCTGATCCTCGAGCAGGCGCCGGTCGGTGATGTCCTGCACGGTGCCGACCATCCGCAGCGGCCGCCCCTGCGCGTCCCGCAGGATGCTGGCCTTTTCATGCACCCAGCGCACGGTCTTGTCCGGCCGCACGACGCGGTGCTCGATGTCGTACGGCGGCCCGCCGGCGGCGGCGGCCGCGCTGGCGGCCTGCACGGCGGCGCGGTCGTCCGGATGCACGAACGCGAGGAAGGCCGCCGGCGATCCTTCGAACTGGCCGGGCGGGACGCCGAAGATGCGGTGCGATTCGGCCGACCACCCCAGGCGATTCGATCCGTCGAGCTCCTCGACCCAGCTGCCGATGTGCGCGACTTCCTGCGCCTGCTCCAGGAACGTCTGGTGCTGCGCCAGCGCTTCGGCGATCCGGACGGCGGCGCTGATGTCGCGGAAGCTCGCGGTCCGGCCGGCCAGGCGATTGCCGATCATCAACGGCGCGACGAACCGCTCGATGACGCGGCCATCCTTGAAGCGGTACACGTCGAGCCGCGCGATAGACGGGTCGGCCCAGATCTTCTGCGACGCGTCCAGCGCCGCCGGTGCGTCCACGAGCTCCGCCGTCACCTTGTCGACGATGAAGTTGTAGCCGCCGCGGGCGAGCTCCTCTGCCGTGAAGCCGAACATCTCGAGGTAGTGGCGGTTGTAGCGGAGGATGCGCCGGTCCAGGCCGACGACCAGAATAGCGTCGCGTGTGGCCTCGAGCGTGGCCTCGAGCAGCGCGATGGTGTCTTCAGGCTCGGAACGATCAGTCACGTGGCGGCGATCAGTATGACACTATCGTCTAGAGGGAGGATGTCATGGCCAGCGCCTGCGCACACATCGATGCGATAGAAACCATCAAACACCCGAAGGCCCGCGCCTGCGAGGAATGCGTGAAGATCGGTGCGCAGTGGGTCCACCTGCGCACCTGTCAAACGTGCGGGGTGACCCTCTGTTGCGATTCCTCGCCGAACCGCCATGCGTCCAAGCACGCGCGCTCCAGCCAGCATCCGGTGGTCGTTTCGGCTGAGCCGGGCGAGCGCTGGTTGTACTGTTTTCCCGACGACGCGTTCGCCGAATACTGAGGCGTTCCGACCAAGAAAAAACCGCCGAGATCGCAAAGCACGCAGAGAACAGATTTCTCGGCGATCTCTGCGCTCTCCGCGGTTTTTTCTTATTCGGCGCGTAAAGCCGCGATCGGATCGACGCGTGTCGCGCGCCGGGCGGGGATCAGGCTGGCGACAAATCCAGCGGTGGCCAGTGTCAGAGAAACACCGACAAACACGATCGGATCCAGCGGGCTGACGCCGTACAGCAGGCCGGCGATTGCGCGCGTGACCGCCATCGAGGCGAGCAGGCCGCACACCGTTCCGCCGCCGACCAGCAGCATGCTCCTGCCGAGGACCAGCCTCAGCGTGCTCGCGGCGTCGGCGCCGAGCGCCATCCGCACGCCGAGCTCGCGAGTCCGCTGCGTGACCGTGTACGACACGACGCCGTAGATCCCGACCACCGCCAGCAGCAGCGCCGAGACCGCGAACGCGATCAGCAGCAGCATGCTGACGCGCGGCAGGAACACCGATCGCGACACCACGTCCACCATCGCGCTCACGTCGTAGATCGGCTGCTCGGCATCCACGGCGAGCACCTCTCGCCGGATCGCGTCGACGAACCCCTTCGGATCCGACGCGGTCCGCACGATGAGCGCCATGCCGTTCAGCGGCTGCTGCCAGGCCGGCATGAAGAGCTCGGCCCGCGGTTCGCTGTCGAGGCCGTAGTGCTTCACGTCGCCGACGATGCCGACGACTTCGCCCTTGCCGTGCGGGTTGCGGACGACCTTGCCGATCGGATCCTCGCCGGGGAAGTGGCGCCGCGCCATCGTCTCGTTGATGACGATCGTGCCGGGAGCGCCCTGACGGTCGCGGCTGTCGATGAACCGTCCTTTGAGGAGCGCGATCTTCATCGTCTCGAAATAGCCGGGCGTGGCGGTCCGGATGTCTGCGCGCGGTTCTTCCCCGTTGGTGGGCGCGGCGTGGCCGTCGATCGTGAACGGCAGCGCGTAGTCGATTCCGACCGGGTACATCGGCAGCGTGCTGACGCCGGCCGCGGAGTAGACGCCGGGAAGCGCGCCGACCCGGTGGATCGTGTCCATGTAGAACCGGGTCCGATCGATCCCGGTGCGGTACTTCGACTGCGGCAGGTAGATCTGCACGGCCAGGAGGTTGCCCGGCTCGAAGCCGGGCGACACGCGCATCAACTGCGCGAAGCTGCGGGTCATGAGGCCGGCGCCGACGAGCAGCATCAGCGCGAGCGCGACCTCGATGACCACCAGCCCGCTGAGCAGCCGTCCGCCTGAATGGCGCGTCGTGCCCGAGAAAGCGTTCATCGTGTCGCGCAGGCCGGCGCGCGACGCCTGGATGGCGGGGATGAGGCCGAAGATCAGCGCGACGCCGGCCGAGATCGCCAGCGCGAACAGCAGCACGCCGGCGTCGAGGCGCACCTCCTGCATCCGCGGCAGGCTGCCTTCGGGCAGTGCGTGCACCAGCCGGACGCCCGCCCAGGCGACGAGCAGACCGAGCGCGCCGCCGATTCCCGAGAGCACGAAACTCTCGACGAGGACCTGCCGCACGAGCTGCAGGCGTCCGGCGCCCAGCGCCGCGCGCACCGCGATTTCACCACGGCGGCTCGAGAGCCGCGCCAGCACCAGGTTCGCGACGTTGGCGCAGACGATCAGCAGCAGGAATCCGACGGCGGCCGAAATCAGCAGGAGCGCGGGGCGGACCGTGGTGACGAGCTGTTCCTGCGCTGAAATCAGGCGCGCGCCCCACCCGGTGTTGCTGTCGGGGAAGGTCGTCGCCAGCCGGCCGGCGATGACGGTCATCTCGCGCTGCGCCTGTTCCTGTCCCACGCCGTCCGCGAGGCGGCCGACGACGTTGAGGGAGCGCGCCTTGCGGGAGCGGCCGTGTGCGTCGTTCGGATCGAAGCTGAGCGGCGTCCAGATGTCGATGTTCGCGCTCGGCGGGAAGTCGAACGCGGCCGGCATCACGCCGATGACGGTGTAAGGCTGCGCGTCGAGCTGAATGGTCCGGCCAATCACGCCCGGCGATCCGCCGAAGTGACGTTCCCAGAAGGCGCGGCTCAGCACCGCCACGCGGTCGGCGCCGGGTGTGCCCTCTTCGGCGGAGAACGTCCGGCCGAGCATCGCGCTGGCGCGCAGCACGCCGAACATGTTCGCGGTCCCACGGACGCTCGGCACGTCGAGCGGCACGCCGTCGCCCGCGAACGCGTAGCGTAGCTGCCGGAAGGCGGCGAGCCCCGGCACGGACGTGGACTGTGCCTTCCAATCCAGGTAGGTGAGCGGCGCGACGAGATCCAGGCTGCCGTCCGGGTTCTGTTCCCGCGCGACCACCAGGCGCGACGCGTCCTGATAGGGAAGCTGATTCAGCAGCACCGCCTTGATCACGCTGAAGATGGCGGTGTTGGTGCCGATGCCGAGCACCAGCGTCAGGATGGCGACGCACGAAAAGGTCGGCTGCCGCGCCAGCGAACGCACGGCGTAGCGAATGTCGCCGAGCAGATTCCCCATGGCGCGCAGTATAGCGGCAGGCTCG
>Ga0068871_100003171_pt1 | contig 11299 bp, 7 predicted proteins | sample KBSMisM72_FD_72750 | JGI IMG/M metagenome (GOLD analysis project Ga0068871, IMG submission 72750) | Miscanthus rhizosphere microbial communities from Kellogg Biological Station, Michigan, USA - KBS Miscanthus M7-2 | ecosystem: Host-associated > Plants > Roots > Rhizosphere > Soil ... | reverse complement strand
CTGGCAGAGACCAAGGGAAAAATCGATGCCCGCTGGGGCGATCTCGAAATCGAAGCGCGGCGTCTTTCTACGCCTGCACCGCTCAAGGCGGCGATTGCGAGCGTCCGGAAGATCTATTTCACCGACTATCGCGCCATGCGCGACGGGATACTGACGCAGCTGATTGCGGGGCAGAAACTTTCCATCTCAGGCAAGGATTTTGTCGAGAATTCCAATCCCAGCCTGAACAGCTTGCGGGCGATCCCGACTGCCGCGCTCAGCCTGACGCATGATCTGGCCGAGCAGCAGGTGGCGAGCGCGCAACGCTCTTTCTACTTTGCCATCGCGCTGATGCTGTTATCGCTGGGTCTGGCCTGTTTCACTGCTTTCTATGTCATGTGGCGCGTTATCCGTCCGCTCCAGCGCATCACCGGTACCTTGACCACTATCGCCGGCGGCGATCTGGCGGCGGCGATACCTTATGGACGCCGCGCCGACGAGATCGGCCAATTCGCCCGGGCGCTCCACATGTTCCGCGACAGCGCGGTGGAGCGCGAACGCCTCAAGACTGAAGTGCTGGAAAGCCGGGTGGCGCAGGAAACCGCCGAAGCCTCCAGCAAGGTCAAGTCCGAATTCCTCGCCAATATGAGCCACGAAATCCGCACCCCGATGAACGGCGTCCTGGGCATGGCGAGTCTTTTGCTGGATACGGAACTGGACGCCGAACAGCGCCGCTTTGCCAAGGTGGTGCAGGAATCGGGCGAAAGCCTGATGGCCATTCTCAACGACATTCTCGACGTCTCCAAGCTGGAAGCCGGAAAGCTGGAAATCGAAGTCACGGATTTCGATCTGATGGCAACGGTGGAAAGCGCCGCCGGACTGATGGTCTCCAAAGCACGCGAAAAGAATATCGATATCGCCATGTATGTCGATCCCGAGGCGCGGGGCATCTATCGCGGCGATCCCACCCGGCTGCGCCAAGTGTTGTTGAATTTGCTGAGCAATGGCATCAAATTCACCGAGACTGGTGGCGTGGCGCTGCAGGTCGCTGTCAAGCTGGGGAAGGCTTCGGGCGCGCAGGGCAAAGTCCCGCTCTATTTCGAGGTTACCGATACCGGCATCGGCATGGCCCGGAATGTGCGCGAACGCATGTTCCAGAAATTCTCCCAGGCGGATTCCTCGGTGACACGTCGCTTCGGCGGCACCGGCCTGGGCCTGGCCATCTGCAAGCAGCTGATCGAGTGTATGGGAGGCGAGATCGGCGTCGACAGCGAGTTGGGCAAAGGTTCGACTTTCTGGTTCATCCTGCCATTGGAACGTTCCAACGCCGATTTGGCCGATCGCCAAGCCGTGAGAGGTCATTTCAAGAATCTGCGGGCGCTGGTGGTGGATGACATCGAGATCAACCTGGAAATCATGAGCCGCCAATTGCGGAATTTCGGTATGCAGGCCACAACACTCCGCGACAGCTGCGCCGCCATCGCCGAGCTGGAGCAGGCTTGGCATCGCGGCCAGCCTTACGACATTGTTTTCCTGGACCGGATGATGCCGGAGATCTCAGGCGACGAACTTGCGCGCCGTATTCGCGCTCACGAGTTCCTGTCCGACACGCGTCTTGTCATCGCATCCTCGGTTGGTCGCGATTTCGTCCAGCAGGGGAAAAAGCTGGAATTGGAGGCGGTGCTGGAGAAACCCGTGCGCCATCAGGAACTACTCGATACGCTGGTCAACATTTATGGCGTGATTGCCCCTCAATCCAGCCCGGCAAAGACATCGACGCCCGCCTCGGCCAATCCTGAAAAAGCCAAGGCGCCGTTGCGTATCCTCCTGGCGGAGGACAACAAGATCAACCAGCAATATGCCATGGCGGTCCTGGGCAAGGCGGGCCATCAGGTTACGATTGCCGAGAATGGCCATCAGGCGGTGGACGCGGTCCGCAAGGCCGATTTCGATGTAGTCTTGATGGATATCCAAATGCCGGAACTGGACGGTGTGCAGGCCACCCGCCAGATTCGCGGCCTTTCGGCGCCCAAGAACGCAGTGCCGATCTTCGCGATGACCGCCCATGCCATGCAGGGCGTCAGCGAAGAATATCTGAGCGCCGGAATGAACGACTATATAACCAAGCCGTTCCAGGCGGCGGTGCTGTTGGCCAAACTGGACCGGCTGGGGGAAGCTCTGCCTACTCAGGCGGCCAGCGCGCCGCAGCCCAAGGCGCCGCCCGTCCTGAACCAGGACAATCTGGAAGAATTGCGCGCGGCGCTGCCGATGGAAAGCCTTGCCGGATTGATCACGCTCTTCCTGACGGATGCCGAAGGCGTGTTGCGGGAAATCAGTGGCTGCGAAAAGATCGGCGATCTGGCGGGAATCGCGCGTCAGGCGCATATGCTGGTAAGTTCCGCCGGCAACATGGGCGCCATGCGCACCAGCGCATTGGCGCGCGAGGTGGAACAATTTTGCAAGGCCGGCAATCCGGAAGGTCTTGCGCCGCTGCTGGACGAGTTGCGCCGGAGTTGCGCGCAATCCAGCGCCGCGCTTCAGGCATGGCGCGATTCAAGGCGGTCCGCGGTTCTGGCCCGCGCCTAGAAGCGACCTTAAAAAACCTTACTGCGTCGGCTTGCCCAGATTGACCGCCAGCTCGCTGAGATGTGCGATCAGGGTGCGGACATTGCCGTTGTTCTGGCCCAGGAAGGCGACGAACTGGTCGCGCTCTTCCAGCGACAGCCAGATGCCCTGATAGGCAACATCCACCAACACGGGCTTGCCGGTATCGGTACGCACCCGGAAATCCACTTCCGAAGGCTGCTGGCTGGAGCTGGGATCGATCAACTGGGTCTGGACGATAAAGTCCGTAGGCGAGCGCTGGGTGGAGCCCGTCACTTTCAGGGTCTGGTTGGTGTACCGGGCGAAATAGGACTGATAGGCCGCGGTCGCGTAATTCTTGAACGCGTTGAGAAATGCCTCGACATCCTCGGGCGGCGCGGTGCGGCGATATTGGCCCAGGGTGAACAATCCGATGCGGCGGACATCGACCAGGCCCAGCAAGAGCGTTTCGAACTGGTCGCGGCGCTGGGTGATGCTGAGCTTTTTGTCCCGCAGGATATCCAGGCCCTTATGGATATTCTCGTCCACAAAGCTTTCCGCCACATTGGCTGCAGCCGCTGCTGGCCCAGCCGTCAGCAAGGCAGGGGCGGAGAGTGTCGCCAGCAGCAGGGCGCGTCGCGGCAGAGAGAAGGGGGGGCGCATCGGATGGTTCCTGTTTGGGCGATGTTCGCGGTTTGCCATGGCAAGTTCAAGGCGGGGAAAATGCCTTAAATATCAAAAATCTGGAAGGTCCTGGCCCTGTTTGCGGCCATTGCGAATCTGTTCGTTGCGCAATTGCCGATAAAGGCTCCGGAGCGAGGAATAATAGTCCACCGAACTGCGTTGGATCCCCTGGATGGTCTGGTAGGTCTGGGCCCTGAGGTCCAGCAGGGTGAAATATTCACGGCCCGCCGACCACCAGATATGCTGTTTGAGGGGTATCTGGTTGGTCGGGTCCATAGCGGCGTCCACCATCAGGCCGGCGGCGTCGCGTGGATTGCTGGGCCCCAAAAAAGGCAGCACCAGATAGGGACCTTCCTTTACGCCCCACACAGCGAGGGTTTGACCGAAGTCCTCGCCATGTCCGGAAACCCCGATTTTACTGGCTGGATCGAAGAATCCGCCCAACCCGATAGTGGAGTTGATCGTCAGCCGCCACATGGATTTGCCCGCGCGGCTCAGTTCGCCTTGCAGCATGTCATTCACGAAAATGGTGGGAAGGGACAGGTTGCCCAGGAAATTGTGGACGCCCCGGCGCCCCCCTTCGGGCACCAGGATGAAATAGAGCCCGACGGTCGGGATGACGACATACTTGTCGATCTTGCCGTTGAATTTGAGCATGTCCCGGTTGGCCTGCTCATAAGGGTCGTTGGCGGCCAGGGCCTCGGGTGAGGCCGGACCGGTGGCGCAGCCGGCCAGAGCCAGCGCAGATAGTCCCAGAAACAATCCGCGAACCCCGCGCATGGCCGATAAAACCCAAGATTTGCTCAGGTTTTGCCGGTTTCAGGGCCGGGAATCCAGCCCCCTTGCAGCCGCAGCCTTACTGATCATATAAAGATATGTTTATATGTTGGACGATATGGACAGGCTGGTTTCCATGCTGCGTGCTGCGGGCGATCCCACCCGCTTGCGCCTGCTTTTGCTGCTGCGCCAGGCCGAACTGACGGTCAGCGAATTGATCGAGATTGTCGGCCAATCCCAGCCTCGGGTTTCCCGGCATCTCAAGCTGCTGGGCGAGGCCGGGCTGGTGGAGCGATTCAAGGAGGGAAGTTGGGTGTTCTGCCGTGCCGCCGACAGGGGCACCGGCGCCGAACTGGGGGCGGCGATTGCCGCCCTGGCCGATCCGGTGCTGCAGGAAGCCGACAAGGCGCGGCTGGCCCATGTGCGTCAGGCCCGGGCCAATGCCGCCGCCGCTTATTTCAAATCCAATGCGGCGCAGTGGGAACGAATCCGCGCCTTGCATGCGCCCGAAACCGATGTCGAGGACGCGATTGCGCGCCATCTGACCGCGGCGGGAATTGAGAATTTCCTGGATGCCGGCACCGGCACCGGCCGGATGCTGGAACTGATCGCGCCCCATGCCAAACGTGCTGTCGGCATCGACGTCAGCCCGGACATGCTGGCCATCGCCCGCGACCGGCTGCTGCGGGAAAATATCCAGAATGCCCAGGTGCGGCTGGGTGATATTTTCCGTCTGCCTTTTCCCAATGGCACGGCGGGATCGGGTTTTGATGTGGTGCTTATCCACCAGGTGCTGCACTACCTGGATGATCCGGGCGCGGCGGTCGCGGAAGCCGCCCGTGTGATGGCGCCGGGCGCACGGCTGCTGATCGCCGATTTTGCGCCTCATAAGGAGGAATTCCTGCGCGAGGAGTTTGCCCACCGCCGTTTGGGCTTCTCCGACCGGGAAGTGGAAGGCTGGTTCGCCGCCGCCGGCCTGGCCAATGCCGGAAGCGAGACCATCGCACCGCAAGGCGCCGGCGAAAAACTCACCGTCAAACTTTGGCTTGCGACCGCCAAGGCCAAAACAAAAAAAGAATCCGCATGAGCCTGGAAAATCTCATCACCGACCAGATCAAGGGAATCAAGGGGCCCATCCAGGTCTCGTTTGAATTCTCGCCTCCCAAGACAGACGAGGCGGAAGCCAATTTGTGGACCGCCATCCGGCGGCTGGAGCCTTTGGCGCCCGACTTTGTCTCGGTGACCTATGGCGCGGGCGGTTCCACCCGCGAACGCACCCATGCCACCGTCAAGCGAATTGTCGAGGAGACCAGTCTGAAGCCGGCGGCGCATCTGACATGCGTCGCGGCGCCGCGCGGCGAGATCGACGAGATCGTGCGCGCTTATTGGGATGCGGGCATCCGCCATATCGTCGCCCTGCGTGGTGACATGCCGGGCATGAGCGGGCCCTATTGCGCCCATCCCGATGGCTATCGTTCCACACCCGAGCTGATCGCCGGGATCAAGAGAATCGCGCCCTTTGAAGTGAGCGTTTCTTTTTATCCGGAGCGCCATCCGGATTCACCCAGTCACGGCCACGACATCGAGCTGCTGAAGGCCAAGATGGATGCGGGCGCCAGCCGTGCCCTGGGCCAGTTCTGTTTCGACAATGACTTGACCGCGCGCTTTCGCGACGATGCCGCCCGCGCCGGGATCATCATTCCCATCGTGCCGGGTGTCATGCCCACCACCAATTTCAACGGCGTGGCGCGCATGGCAGCCAAGGCGGGCGCATCAATTCCGGCCTGGCTGGCCAAGGCTTATGAAGGACTGGATGCGGATGTGGAAACCCGGCGCATTGTCGCCGCCGCCGTGCTGTCCGATCAGGTGGAGCAGCTTCGCAGCCGCGGCTTCGGACAGTTTCATTTCTACACCCTCAACCAGGCCAATCTGACTTACGCGGCCTGCCGCATTCTCGGAATAGTGCCCAAGGAATTGTCATGACTGTCGCCCGCAATGCCCGTATCGCCTGGATGAAACAGGAGGCGCAGAAGCGCCTGTTGCTGCTGGACGGCTCCTGGGGTGTGATGATCCAGGGCTTCAAGCTGGGCGAGGAGGATTTTCGCGGGCCCCGTTTCGGCAATCATCCGTCGGAGCTGAAAGGCAATAACGATCTTCTCACCCTGACCAAACCCGAGATCATCCAGGATATCGGCCGCCAGTATCTGCAGGCCGGCGTGGATTTCATCGAGACCAACACCTTCAATTCCAATTTCACCAGCCAGGAAGATTATGGCCTGGGCCATCTGGTCGGCGAGTTGAACGAAGCCGGCGCCAGGCTGGCGCGCGACTTGTGCGACGAATTTTCCACCGCTGATCGCCCCCGTCTGGTCGCCGGTGTGCTGGGCCCGGCCAACCGCACCGCCAGTATTTCACCGGACGTCAACGATCCGGCCTTCCGCAACATCACCTTCGATCAGTTGCGCGAGACCTATCGCGAAGCCACGCGCGGCTTGATCAGGGGCGGCTCCGATGTGCTGATGATCGAGACGGTGTTCGACACCCTCAATTGCAAGGCGGCGATCTTCGCCATCGAGGAAGTGTTCGTGGAATTGGGTCTGCGCTTACCGGTGTGGATTTCCGGCACCATCACCGACCTGTCGGGCCGCACCTTGACGGGCCAGACGCCCACCGCCTTCTGGCATTCGGTACGTCATGCCGATCCCTTTGCCATCGGGCTGAATTGCGCCCTGGGGGCCAAGGAATTGCGTCCTTATATCGCCGAGCTGGCGGGGGCCTGCGACACCTTGGTGTCGGCGCATCCCAATGCCGGCCTGCCCAACGAATTCGGCGGCTATGACGAGACGCCGGAGACCATGGCCGAGATGATCGGGGAATTCGCCCGCTCCGGTCTGGTGAACATTGTCGGCGGCTGCTGCGGCACCAAGCCCGAGCATATCGCCGCCTTCGGCAAGGCGATCAGTGACGTGCCGCCCCGTGCCATCCCCGAAAGGCCCAAATATATGCGCCTGTCGGGGCTGGAGCCTTTCACCCTGACGCCCGACCTGAACTTCATAAATGTCGGCGAGCGCACAAACATCACCGGCTCGGCCAAGTTCCGCAAGCTGATCGCCGCCAACGACTATGAGACGGCGCTGGATATCGCGCGCAACCAGGTCGAGAACGGCGCCCAGATCATCGACATCAACATGGACGAGGGGCTGATCGATTCCGAAGCCGCCATGACCCGCTTCGTCAATCTGATCGCAGGCGAGCCCGATATCTCCAAGGTGCCCCTGATGATCGACAGTTCCAAATGGAGCGTGATCCAGGCCGGCCTGAAATGCTGCCAGGGCAAGGCGGTGGTCAACTCCATCTCGCTCAAGGAAGGCGAGGAAGCTTTCATCGATCGCGCCCGCGAAGTACGCCGCTTTGGCGCCGCGGTGGTGGTGATGGCGTTCGACGAAGTGGGCCAGGCCGATACCCGTCAGCGCAAGACCGAGATCTGCAAGCGCGCTTATGACATTCTGGTCGGCAAGGTCGGCTTCCCGCCAGAAGACATCATCTTCGACCCCAATATCTTCGCCGTCGCCACCGGCCTGGAGGAGCATAACGAATATGGCAAGGCCTTCATCGAGGCCACGGAGATCATTCGCGGGGAAAATCCCCACGCCCATATTTCGGGCGGCGTGTCCAATTTCTCCTTCTCATTCCGCGGCAATGAGAAAGTGCGCGAGGCCATGCATTCGGTGTTCCTGTTCCACGCCATCAAAGCGGGGATGGATATGGGCATCGTCAATGCCGGCCAGCTCACGCTCTATCAGGACATTCCCACGCCCCTGCGCGAAGGCATCGAGGATGTGCTGTTCAACCGCCGCACCGACGCCACCGAGCGCCTGCTGACCCTGGCGCAGGAATATCGCGGCGACGGTTCGATCGCGGATGTCGAAGACGCGGCCTGGCGGTCCTTGCCGGTGATTGAGCGCATCACCCATGCCATGGTGCATGGCATTGACGCCTTCATTGTCGAGGATACCGAAGAGGCGCGCGCCGCCGCCACCCGGCCGTTGGACGTGATCGAAGGCCCGTTGATGGCCGGCATGAATGTGGTGGGCGACCTGTTCGGTTCGGGCAAGATGTTCTTGCCCCAAGTGGTCAAATCGGCACGGGTGATGAAAAAGGCGGTGGCTTATCTGCTGCCCTTCATGGATGCCGATAAGAGCCAGGTGAAAGAGCCGGCCGGCCGGATCATCATGGCGACGGTGAAAGGCGATGTGCATGACATCGGCAAGAACATTGTGGGTGTCGTCCTGCAGTGCAATGGCTATGAAGTGATCGATCTGGGGGTGATGACCCCGACCCAGAAGATCCTGGATGCCGCCAAGGAGCACAAGGCCAACATCATCGGCCTGTCCGGCCTGATCACGCCGTCTCTGGACGAGATGGTGACGGTGGCGTCGGAGATGGAACGCCAAGGCTTCGACATTCCGCTGCTGATCGGTGGAGCGACAACTTCGCGGGTGCATACGGCGGTGAAGATCGACCCCTCCTATCGCCGGGGCCAGACGGTCTATGTCACCGACGCCTCGCGTGCGGTGGGGGTGGCCTCCAGCCTGCTGAGCAAGGATGGCGGCGCCAACTATGCCGCAGAAGTCCGCGCCGAGTATGAGAAGATCGCGCATGGCCATGCCAATCAGCGCGCCGGCGGCAAGCGGCTGGCGATTGCCGAGGCGCGCGCCAATGCCGCCCGGCCGGATTTCACGGATTACAAGCCGCCCGCGCCATCCTTCATGGGATCGCGCATTTATACCAACTACGATCTGGCGGAATTGGCGAATTATATCGACTGGGGTCCTTTCTTCCAGACCTGGGAACTGGCCGGGCCGTTCCCTGCCATCCTGGAGGATGACAAGGTCGGCCAGGCGGCGCGCGATCTTTATCGCGACGCCCAGGCCATGCTGAAAAAGATCATCGATGGCAAGTGGCTGACCGCCAGCGCGGTGATCGGTTTCTGGCCGGCCAACCGCGATCCCAAAAATCCCGACGACATCATTGTCTATGGCGACAAGGCGCGGAAATTCCCCATCCAGACCTTGCACAGTTTGCGCCAGCAAATGGCGCGCGAACCGGGACGTCCCAACCTGGCCTTGGCCGACTTCATCGCTCCCTCGGGCGTCGAGGATTATATCGGCGGTTTTGTGGTGACCGCCGGTATCGGTGAGGACAAGCACATCAAAAAGTTCGAAGCCGCCAAGGATGACTATTCCGCAATCCTGCTCAGGGCGTTGGCCGACCGGCTGGCGGAAGCCTTTGCCGAGCGCATGCATGAGCGGGTGCGCAAGGATTATTGGGGCTATGCGAGCGACGAACATTTCAGCAATGACCAGCTGATCAAGGAAGCCTATCGCGGCATCCGGCCCGCGCCGGGCTATCCCGCTCAGCCCGAACATTCCGAAAAGGCCACTTTGTTCAAGTTGCTGGACGCCGAAGCCAAGATCGGGGTGAAACTCACCGAAAGCTATGCCATGTGGCCGGGTTCCTCGGTGTCGGGCTTCTATTTCGCCCATCCCGAAAGCCGGTATTTCGGTGTGGGCAAGATCGAGCGCGACCAGGTGGAAGATTACGCCCGGCGTAAGGGTTGGACGCGCGAGGAAGCCGAGCGTTGGCTTGCGCCAATTTTGAATTACAATCCGCGGGCAGTGAACGCGGCCTAAGGTTCTTATGTCCGTCTGGGGAAAAGTCAGTGGAGCGGCGGCCGGCCTTTTTGTCGGCGGTCCCGTCGGCGCGCTGGTCGGCGCGGTGGCCGGGCACTTCTTCCTGGACCGCGAAAGCGATCCTGGCGTCACCTTCACCATCGCGGTGGTGGCGCTGGCGGGCAAGATGGCGCGCGCCGACGGCGTGGTCACCGAAGAGGAATTCGAAGTTTTTCGCCAGGTGTTCGGCGTGCCGCCGGAAGAACAGGCCAATGTCCAGCGCATCTTCAATCTGGCGCGCCAGGACATTGCCGGTTACGAACATTATGCCGGGCAAATCGCGCGCCTGTTTATGGGCAATCCCGCCATGCTGGAAGACATTCTCGACGGGCTGTTCGAGATCGCCAAGGCCGATGGCGTGTTGCATCCTGGCGAAGCGGCGTTCCTGGAGCGGGTGGCGGAGATTTTCGGTTTCGCGCCCAATGAATTCCGCCGCATCCGCGCCAGCCATTTCGCCCCGGAGCTGACCGATCCCTATGTGATCCTTGGCTTGTCCTATGCGGCTGATAGCGATGAGCTCAAACAGACCTATCGCCGGCTGGTGCGCGAGAACCATCCCGACAGTCTGATGGCGCGTGGCGTGCCGCCGGAATTCATCAAACTGGCCAATGACAAGCTGGCGGCGATCAACAGCGCCTACGAAAAAATTTGTGCCGAGCGGGGCTTGCCGTGAAACGGCTGGAGATGCCCTCGCCGAACCATGACGCGCGGGGCGATGCGGCCATTGACATGCTGGTGCTGCATTATACCGGCATGAAGAGCGCCAAAGAGGCGCTGGAGCGGCTGTGCGATCCCGCCGCCAAAGTGTCGGCGCATTACACCATCGACGAGGATGGCACCGTTTATGGCCATGTACCCGAAGCGCGCCGCGCCTGGCATGCGGGCGCCGCGCACTGGGCCGGGGCCAGCGACATCAATGCCCACTCCATCGGCATCGAGCTGGTCAATCCCGGGCATGAATTCGGCTATCGCGAATTTCCCGATAGCCAGATCGCTTCACTGACCACCCTGTGCCACAGCATTTTGATGCGCCATCCCATTCCCTCCTGGCGGGTGTTGGGTCACAGCGATGTCGCGCCGGCGCGCAAGGACGATCCCGGCGAGCTGTTTCCCTGGGCCGGGCTGGCGAAAGCGGGCATCGGCCTGTGGCCGCAAGCGATTGCCAGCGATCTGGGTGCCAAGGCGCTGGCGCGTTTTGGCTATGATCCCGACGCCCCGCAAGACAAGGTGATCACGGCATTCCAGCTTCATTTCCGGCCCAAAAGGCTGGACGGCCAGTGGGATAGCGAATGCGCCGGGCTGCTCGCTTCCCTGTTAGGCACCGCCGGCGTATAAGGCCGCCGTCAGATGGCCGGGTGACCGCGGGTCTCGCAAGAGGTTCGAGGAAAGTCCGGGCTCCACGGAAAAACGGTGCCGGATAACGTCCGGCGGGGGCGACCCCAGGGATAGCGCCACAGAAATGACACCGCCTACCGGCCTAAAGCCGCGGCAAGGTTGAAATGGTGCGGTAAGAGCGCACCGCGTCTCTGGCAACAGAGGCGGCT
>Ga0068871_100003165_pt1 | contig 11305 bp, 11 predicted proteins | sample KBSMisM72_FD_72750 | JGI IMG/M metagenome (GOLD analysis project Ga0068871, IMG submission 72750) | Miscanthus rhizosphere microbial communities from Kellogg Biological Station, Michigan, USA - KBS Miscanthus M7-2 | ecosystem: Host-associated > Plants > Roots > Rhizosphere > Soil ... | reverse complement strand
GTAGGGTCATGCGCCCGGGGGTTCGCCAGACGTAACGTCACTTCGGCCTCAGGGAGGTGGCGGCCTCTTTGAGGCGCTCGAACTGCTCCGCAAAGACCTCGTCGGGGACGGGCACCGGAACCCATGGCAGCGGTCGCTCCGGGGCGGGATCATCGAGATAGCGGGGCACGACATGAACATGCAGGTGAGGCACGATATTGCCCAGCAGCATGTAGTTCACATGGCAAGGACGGAACACGCGCTCGATCGCCAGCGCAACTGCCTGGATGTCCTGCGCGTAGTCGGACAGCTCACCGGGGGACAGACTGGTGAAGTCAGCCACGTGTCGACCACGAAAGACAACCGCCACGTGACCCGTCGCGATGGCGTTCCGTTCAAGGATGGCCTCGCTGGCCCGGCCGCTGTGAAATGACCGGACGGAGAGATCCTCGCAGAAGAAACAGGCGTCACCTTGCTTGCGCGCTTCCCAGTCATCAGGCCAGGTGCGTGTCATCGGTCTCCCGGACGGCGCGTCTCCGCCCTCAGCGCCCCTCGGCTGGCCACTACCCGCGAACGTCTCCCCCCGGACTTTCCTTTGGCGGTCGTGGGTTCGACAAGCACACCGTTGCGCGACATCGAGGGATCGGTGCACCGACTGCGATCGAAGCAGCAGGCGGCCCGCTTTCCTGACCGCAGTTTCGACAGCGTCTTTTCTATCCGGATCGTGCGCGTGTCACGGCTTCTGGTCGAGCCTATCCAGCGGATCCAATCCCAGCGCGCCACGGGCGTGATGTCCATCCACAACCTGCCCGCCTGCGGATCAGACGCAAGCGCGTCTGCCAGGTCTGCGGGTACCTTGGGCTCCGGCCACCGTGTCATCGGCTCCAGCGCGACGGACACAGCGTCACCGGCCGCTGCTTTCGCAGCCGTGAGCATTGTGTTGCTGACGCTGAACCAGTGGCTTCCCATTCCGTCAGGCTCGAGCGCTGCCTGAAATGCGTGGCCATTGAACGTGCCTTCCACCACGCTCATGCCCCGCGAGGGAAGCTTGCTGCTCGCGGTCAGCGGCAGTCTGAGAATCGTTTGCGAGTCGACCGCTGTCAATTTGGCGTGAAATCTGATTCTCGGCATATATCGACGTTCAAATCAGGCGTCAGGCTTGATGTGCCCAAATATTCTAGGGCAAATCGTGGGGTTGGTCCGTCGGCGACCCTTGCAAGCCGCGGGAACCGTCTGCTGGCGTTTGTTATCGACAATTCACTCGCCATCGTCGGGGCGCCGCTACTCCGAACCGTGATCCCTCCCGGCGTCGCCTCTTCGACAATCATCACGATCGTGGCTGGGTTGTGGCTCCTCGCGTTGGCGATCACGCAGATCATTCTTCTGGGGATGCGCGGTCAGAGCATCGGCAAATACATCACCAAGGCGGCGATTGTCGACCAGTTCTCTAACGAACCGCCCGGCTATCTTCGCGCCGCAGTGATTCGACAGGGGCCGCAGGCGGTACTCAGCAATTTCTTTCCGATCACGGGGGTCCTTTATCTCGTCCTCGACGGTTTGTTCATTTTCTCGGAGAGACGCCGGTGCCTCCATGATCGTCTTGCGGGCACTGTCGTGATACGGGTCTCGAAAGAATGGCCGTGAACATCGCGTTCCGAATCCAGTGTCACCGCGAACGGCTCGAACCCAAGGGGCGTGCGCCTGGGCCGGAACCCGTTGCGCCCGGCGACTAAGGGGTTTCCCCTCGCTTTCCGCGTTGACCGGTAAGGGGGGAATGTCATGCGTAACTACTCGAGCCTGCTGGTCGTGGTTGGAAGCCTGTGTTTGTTGATCACCCTGGTGCTGGCCTGGTGCCTGGTTGGTGTTCGGTCGTCATCGTTCATGAAGAAGATGTTTCCGAATTACCAGAATCTGCTGAAGGCCCACCTCGACTACTTGATGATGACGGGACTGTTGATGATCTTTTTCCTGCTGTTCGTTCACTTTCGCGTGCTGCCACCACGAGCGGTGGTCTTCGCCATGTGCGCGGGGTCGTTCATGAACCCCGTCGGCTTCATCGCGCTGGCGATCAGGCCAGATCTCCGACAGACGCCGACCAGCCCGTTCGGCGCCATCATGGCCGGCAGCTTTACGTTGACGACGATCGGGTACTCCGGCGCGGCGTGGGCCGTCGGTCAGGCCGCGCTGCGCGCGTTCTAGGGCTTCGAAGCCGGTGTCGCTCCGCCGAGATCGCGCTTGAGCCAGGCTCGGGCGTGCGTCCACTTGCCCTCGACCGTGCTCACCGAGACGCCGAGGTGCGCCGCGACTTCGGGCACCGACATGCCTGAGAAGAATCGCAACGTCACGATTTCGGCGCCGCGCGGATCGATCGCTTCAAGCCGGGTGAGCGACGTCTCGAGCGCGAGGAGATCCTCCACCGGCACCGCGGCCGTCTCCGCCGCGTGGAGCAAGTCGTCGAGCTCGACGTGAGCGAGACGGCCGCCTCGCTTCTGACTCTTCTGGTGGCGGCCGTGATCCACGAGGACGCGGCGCATTGCCTGCGCGGCCAGGGCGAGTCCCTGGGTGCGTCCGGGGGATGCGGCGCCGCGGTCCTTCTGCAGGCGAAGCCACGCCTCGTTCACCAGCGCCGTCGGCTGCAGCGTGTGGTTGGCGCGCTCGCGTCCCAGATACCGGCCTGCGACGCGGCGCAGCTCCTTGTACATCAGCGGGAAGAGCTCTTCGATCGGTCGTTTGGTCGAGGCCATGGATCCTCAGCGTCCCAGTCGCGACAATTCGCGCCGGGCTTCCGTGAGGGGCATCAGGTCGGCGTCGCCGTCTTTCCACAACGCCAGGAACGCCTCGTAGGCGTGACGCGCACCGTCACGATCGCCTGTCGAGGCCAGTGCCCGCGCGAGACCGAGGTGTGCCAGTGGATACAGCGGCGAGTCGGGCAGTTCGCCTCGATGCTCGATGATGCTCCGGAAGTCAGTCGCGGCTTCTGCACCGTGCGCGAGTTGCATGTGTGCCTGACCGCGCAGGTACGAAGGCCAGAAGGCCGCGCTCGCGGAATGGTCGAAGGGCCGCACGGGTTCGAGCGACTCGAGCGCCCGGGCCGGCGCGCCGCCGGTGAGCGCGGCCGCCGCTGCGATGACAGGCAGATGCAGCCGGGTGGTGAGGATCGCCTCGGGAAAACGGCGGGCCAGCTCTCCAGAGAGAACCGACACGTCCGCGGTTCCGCCGCACCACGCGAGCGCGGTTCCCGCCGATTCGAGCGTGAACACATCGCGGCTCAGATCGATGGCTGCAGTGGCCTCCCGCCTCGCCTCTCGGCATTGACCCACCACGGCGTGGGACAGCGCGTCTTCGGCGCGGTACAGCCCTGAAAGCTCAGTGAGGTGTGCGTCGCTGGTTGCCTCGACACTGCGCTGAAACTCTTCGTGCGCCGTGTGAATGCGGCCGGCGAAGGCGGAGACGCGTGGTTGCCAGTTCGTCACCAGCGATCGAGCCCCCGTGGCGAGCGCCGTATCCAGCTCTTGCGCCATCAGCGCACGGTCTTCCGCGACGAGTGCCAGGAGGTACGCCTCCCGGCGAATCGCGATGTGGTCGATGCCTGCGGTCCGTGCGTCGCTGAGCACCCGCCTCGCGGCATCGAACTGGTTCAGGGCCGTGAGCGCGCCTATCAGATTGGCCGTGGGCGAGGTAAAGCGCGGATCCAGCCGCATCGACTCGCGGAGCGGCGCGAGCGCCTGTTGAAACTGCCCGAGCGTGGACGCGGCCGAGCCGAGGCTGTTGAAGGCGAACGCCTCGCGCGGATATGCGGTCGTCCACGATCGCGCCAGCTCGAGCGCGCTGTCCCACGCCTGCGTGGCATCGCGGTAGTACCGCCACGAGATGAAATACCGTTCCCGCTCGCTGACCCGGTCCCGCAGCGCGAACGCCTTGCGCGACCACTCCGGCGCCAGCGCCGGCTGCCCGGTGTTGGCATAGGTTCCCGAGAGCAGCGCCTGGGCGAGCGCAAAGTTCGGATCGAGCTCGAGCGCCCGCTTCAGATGCGGAATCGATTCCAGACGCGGGTTGATGCGGCCCTGATCGAGCGCTCGCGCGTACGCCTGAAGCGCCTCCAGCGACGGTGTCGTCGCCCGAGGAAGCGGCACGTTGTATCGCTCGATCGAGGTGAGCGACTCGCCGAGTTTGCTCCTCAGCGTCGACGCCGCGGAGCCGAGGGACGTGAGGACCTCTTCTTTGCTGGCCGCTTCGACCTGGCTGCGGGCCATCGCGTCACCCGTCTCGGCGTCGACCGCCTCGAGGTCGACGACATAGTGCCGGCCCAGGCTCGTGATCGATCCGGCGACGAACGCCTTGGCCTGTTCGCGCTGTGCGATCTGGCGCGCCAGCGTCCGCGTGATGCTGTCGCTCGCCGCGCGCTGCATCAGCACCAGGTCCTCGCGCGCGCGCTCGTCGGGAAACACCTTGAGGAACGGCGACTGTTCCAGCGCGACCGCCAGCGCGACCTTCAACGTGTTGTCGAAGACCGGCTCGCTCGTCCTGTTGAGAACATCGGCAAGGACAATCGTGTCCCGGTCGGTCAGGGGCGGCGGGTGCGGACGGAGCCAGATGAAGGACGCCGCCGCAGCGCCGGCGAGGACCGCAGCCGCAAGCCAGCGCGATCGCGATCGATGGCTGCGCGTGTCCACGCCTGGAAGCGCCGCCGCGATCTCCAGCGCCGTCGCCGGCCGATTCGCCGGATCGCCGGCGATTGCCTTCAGAATGACGCGCTCGAGCGCGCGGTCGATCCCCGGAGCCAGGCGCGAGAGCTGCGCAGCGTCATCCGACCCGGACGCGTGACGGGGCTTTCCGGTCACGAGCTCGTACAAGACCACACCGAGCGCGTACACATCCGTCCGTTCCGAGACAGGTGCGCCGGGCAGCAGCTGTTCGGGCGCCATGTATCCCAGTGTGCCGGCGACGACGTGGGGTGCGGTGTCGCCGGCGGTGACGGCGATGCCGAAGTCGGTGATCCGGACACGCCCGTCCTGATCGATCAGGATGTTCGCCGGCTTCAGATCGCGATGGAGCACCCCCTTCGCATGCGCCGCCGCGAGCCCCGCGCAGAGCTGGCCGGCGATCTCGATCACGCGTTCGGATGTCAGGCGGCCCGTGCGCTTCAGGAGCGCTGCTAGGTCTTCGCCCTGCACGAGCTCCATCGAGAAAAAGATCGTCTCGCCCTCCTCGCCGACGTCGAAGACGCGACACACAGCGGGATGGGTGATTTGCCGCGCGAGACGTGCTTCCTGGAGCAGGCGGCTGCGATCCGATGGGCTTGCCGCGCGCATCAATTTCAGCGCGACCGGCGTCTGGAGCGTCAAGTCGTCGGCTCGCCAGACGTCGCCCATGCCGCCGCGACCCACGCGCGAAATCATCCGATAGCGGCCGGCAAACAGGTCGCCGGCGGCAAACGCCGGCCGGTCCGCATACGGGTCGGTCTCGGGCGCCTCGTTCTCGTCGTGGAACATGAGGAGCGAGCCGACCTCCTGGAGGAGGGCTTCATCGCCCCTGCATGCGTCGACCAGGAACGCGTCGCGTTCGGCCGCAGGCCGCGACAACGCGGCGAGGAACACCTCACCCGCTCGCTCGTGAAGGGAAGCCATGTCGGGGTGGGACGAGTGTATCTCCAACGGCCGGGCGCATTTAAGGGGTTTTCGTCCCGTTTGCGCGTTCAGGGGCATGACGACAAAAACCCGCTCCCGAATCGGCGCCGCCTTCCTGGCCCTCCTCGCGCTGCAGTCGCGCGCGCTGCAGGCCCAGCCGCGCATGGCCGGCGAGACGCTGAACATCTCGCGGACGGCCGGCCCCATCAAGATCGACGGCGATTTGTCGGACGAGGGATGGAAAACCACCAAACCCGTCACGACCTGGTACGAAGCCAATCCCGGCGACAACACGCCTCCGAAAGTCCGGAACGTGGGACGGATCGCGTACGACGAGCACTTCCTCTACGCCTCGTTCGAGTTCGAAGATCCGAGCCCCCAGGCGATCCGCGCGCCGTACTCGGATCGCGACGACACCGGCAGCGGCTTTTACGACTTCGGCGGGATTCTGGTCGACGCCGGCAACAGCGGCCGCACGGCGAAGTTGTTCGTCGTCACGCCGCGCAACATCCAGTCCGACTCGGTCATCGACGATGCATCAGGAGAGGCGACAGCTCCGGACTTCTTCTGGGAGTCGGCCACCAGGATCAGCGCGCGCGGATGGACCCTGGAAATGCGGATTCCGTTCACCTCGCTTCGCTACAAGAACGGGAATCCCCAGACGTGGGCCGTGCTGATGTACCGCAACTATCCGCGGGACCGCAACTACCAGTTCCTTTCCGCGAAGGTGCCGCGCGGCTACAACTGCTTCGTCTGCCACGCGAACACGCTCGAGGGGCTCCAGCAGTTGCCCGCCGGCGGCCATCTCGTCGCGGCGCCGTACGTCAGCTCGGGTTCGTCCGCGAGGCCGGCTGCCGGCCCCGGATCGCCGCTCGTCAACGGTCCGATGACCAGCCAGATTGGCGTCGACGTCAAGCTCACGCCCAATTCGGACACCGCCGTCGACGTCACCGTCAAGCCGGACTTTTCGCAAGTCGAGTCCGACGTCGCGCAGATCTCCGCGAACGAGCGATTCGCCCTCTTCTTCCCCGAAAAGCGCTCGTTTTTCCTGGAGGGCGTCGATCTGTTCCAGACGCCGATCCAGGCGGTCTACACGCGGACGATCACCGCGCCCACCTGGGGCGGGCGGGTGACCGGTAAGGCCGCCGGCGTCCAGTACACCGCCCTCGTCGTCGAGGATGACGGCGGCGGAAGCGTGGTGCTGCCCGGGGCGCAGGGCTCGTCGCTGGCCGCGCAGGACTTCGCCTCCACGGTCGTTGTCGCGCGCGCAAAGCGCGATGTCGGCCGCTCGTTCATCGGCATGCTCGTCACCGCGCGCGAAGGCCGGAGCTCGTCGTCCTATAACCGGGTGGTCGGTCCGGATTTCCAGTGGCGTCCCAACGCGACCGAGGCGATCACCGGGCAGTGGCTCGTCAGCGACACGCGCACGCCCAACCGTCCCGATCTCGCGCAGGAGTGGACGGGGCAGTCGATGACGTCGCACGCAGGCCAGCTGCAGTGGAACCACAGCGCGACGCGGTTCGATGCATCCGCCATGTTCAAGGACGTCGGAGACGGATTCCGCGCCGAGGCCGGCTTCGTCCCGCAGGTCGGCTACCGCGAATCGTCTGCCGGCGCCGGCTGGACGTTCAGGCCGGCGGGGTTCATCTCCAAAATGCGCGCCTTCGTCACCGTCGATCGCCAGGTCGATACGGCGGGGCAACTGATTGGGCGAGACGTGCAGCCGGGCATCGCCATGAACACGCGGTGGAACGGGACCATGGTGTTCCGGTACGTCGACGACGACATCCGGACCGGAAACCGGACGATCGGCCGCAAGCAGGCGGCGTACTTCGCGCAATTCAGCCCGTCGCGGCGGCTGTCGGCGATTGCGGTCAGCGGCACGACCGGACAGGAGATCGATTTCGCCAATGCGCGGCCGGGAACGGGAACCACCATCAACGTCAGCGCGACGGTCAATCCGACGAACCACCTCAGCGTGCTGGTGAACCAGGACCAGAGCTGGGTGAACGTCGATGATGCCGCGGGCGCACGCCGCCAGTTGTTCATCGCTCGCGTCTCGAGAGTGCGCGGCACCTACACGTTCACGTCGCGACTGTTCATGCGCGGCACGGCACAGTACGTCTCGACCAATCGCAATTCGAGCCTCTATGTGTTTCCCGCGACTGCAAAGTCAGGAACCGTCAGCGGACAGCTGCTCCTCTCGTACAAGTTGAACTGGCAGTCGGTCATGTTCATCGGGTACGGCGACGACCGGATGCTGTCCACCGTCGATCGCCTCGAGAAAGTCGATCGACAGCTGTTCGTGAAGTTCTCTTACGCCCTGCAGCGCTAAGCGAAGGACATCATCATGAACACATCAACTATCGGTCGAATTGTCACTGGATGCCTCGGCGCCGGGCTCGTTCTCGCGCTGGTGCTGGTGCTGGTCGGACCGGCCGCGGGCGCGGAAGAGCATGTGGTCACCGCAACGGTGTTGCTCACGTTCGCTTCGAGCTGGGCGCTGCTTGCGATCGTGAGTACGCGGAGCGGGCAACCGCAGCGGTGGGCGATGCTGCCTGCCGTCTTCCTGGCGCTTGCGGGTGGAGGCCTGCTGGTGTTTGCGCCAGGCGATTCTGTGCTCGACGCTCTCGGTTGGGCGTGGCCGCTGCTTCTGCTGGCCGTGGTCGCGCGGACCGCAACCCTTGTGAAGCGGGATCTTCGTAGCCGCACGCGAACCCGCGTCGTGTATCCGCTGCTGGCTGCGTACGCGCTCTGCGCGGTTGGCGGCGCTTATCAAACGATTGCTGCGGCAACGGACCGTCGGGCGTATCCGCCGCCGGGGCAACTCGTCGACGTCGGCGGGCACCGGCTTCACCTGCAGTGCGCCGGCACAGGTACCCCCACAGTCGTCCTCGAGTCAGGGTTAGGCGAAACCGGCGGTTACTGGGGATGGATCTCAGCGCCGGTAGCACAGCTCACAACCGTCTGCGTCTACGACCGCGCCGGGCGAGGATGGAGCGAGGCGGCTCCAGAGGCGCAAGACGGCGTCGCAGTCGCCACCGACCTGCATGCCCTCCTGAATCGTGCTGGCGTGCCGGGTCCGTTCGTCCTGGTCGGCCATTCATCCGGGGCGCAGTACGTCAGGATTTTCGCGGGTCGCTATCCCGAGGCGGTTGCTGGAATGGTCTTGCTCGACGGCCAACCCGCGGAAGCGCTTGAGGGCCTTCCGTTTTTCCCGATCTTCTACAGGCTGTTTCGTCCGGTGTCCGCCGTCCTTCCCTCGCTCGCTCGCCTCGGCGTTGGACGGCTGCTCACGTTCGAAGATGCCGCGCTGCCTCTGGCATCACGGGCGGTGCAGCGGGTGCACCACGTGTCGCCGCGTCTCTATCGCAGCGAGAGAGACGAGTTCGCCGAATTGCCCACCTCGCTCGCGCAGGCGCGGTCGTTTCAGAGCCTTGGCGGCCGGCCGCTCATCGTCGTGACCGCCGCCGTCAACGCGCTGGCAGGGTGGATGCCGTTACAGGAGCGGATGGCGACGTTGTCTACCAACAGCAGTCATCGCGTTTTGCAAGTCGTTCATGACGCGGTCGTCACTGATCGCGTGGCCTCGCAAACATCGGCGCAAGCGATCCGGGACGTCATCCACGCCGTCCGGTTCGCCGCGCGAATCGAACAACGTTAAAAAAACGGAAAAGGAGACGTCATGTTGCCATATGTGATCGGAATCGTCGCATCAGTAGGTGTTGCTGCCTTTGCGAGGCTGGTCGGCCTTGATCGCGATCGCGCCTTTTATCCCACTGTCCTGATCGTGGTCGCCTCCTACTACCTGCTGTTCGCGGTGATAAGTGGGTCGGTGCACACCATGCTCATGGAGTCGGCGGTGATGGTGCTGTTCGTCGCGGCTGCCGTCGTCGGCTTCAAGTCGAGTATCTGGATCGTCGTCGTGGGCTTGGCGGCGCACGGCTGCATGGATGCGGTTCATAGCGCCTTCATTGCGAACTCCGGTATGCCCGTGTGGTGGCCGGCGTGGTGCCTGTCGTACGATGTCGGCGCCGCGGCCGTCCTCGGTTGGCTGGTGCGTAATCGGCCGGCACCGGAGCATGTATGAAAGCCATTGTGCACAGCCAGTACGGATCTCCCGATCTCTTGCAGTTCAAGGAGGTGGACAGACCCGCTCCGAAGGACAACGAGCTGCTGATCGCCATTCATGCGACGACGGTGTCGACGGGTGACTGCAACCTGCGCAATTTCACGTTCGTCACGAAATCAATGCGGCCCATTGCCAGACTGATGTTCGGCATCAGGAAGCCCTGGAAGGCGCGGATCCTCGGGACCGAGCTGGCCGGGCGCGTGGAGGCGGTCGGTCAACACGTGACGAGGTTCAAGAAAGGCGATCGAGTCGTGGCATCGACCGGCATGGCAGGCGGCGGCCACGCTCAGTACGCCTGCCTCCCCGAGACCGGGGCTGTGGCAATCATCCCGGATTCGCTGAGTTGCGAAGAAGCCGTGGCCATTCCGTTCGGCGCGAACACGGCCTTGCATTTCCTTCGAGACCTCGGAGCGATCCAAGCGGGCCAGGACGTCGCGATCATTGGTGCTTCCGGCGCCATTGGCTCAGCCGCCGTGCAGCTGGCCAAGCACTTTGGCGCCACCGTCACCGGCATCTGCAGCGGTGCGAACGCGGAGTTGGTGACGTCCCTCGGCGCTGACGCGGTGATCGACTACACGAAGGAAGACTTCGTGAAGAACGGAAAAACCTACGACCTGATCTTCGACGTGGTCGGCGCCACCACGTTTGACCACTGTCAGTGTTCGCTGAAGCCTGACGGCGTGTTCCTTCAAAACATCATGGAGTTGAGCGACGTCGTCCGATCGTTGTGGACGTCGGTCACCCGGGGGAAAAAGATCAAGGGCGGTGTCGCCATCGGGAACCAGAAAGGCATGAGGCTGGTGGCGGAACTCGCCGCCGGCGGGACACTCAAGCCGGTGATCGACAGAAGCTACCCGTTAGAGCAGACGACGGAAGCGTTCAAGTACGTTGAACACGGCCACAAGAAGGGAAATGTCGTGATCAGCGTGTCGCACGCCTGACTGATCCGGCGTGGGTTTCTCTCTTGCTAAGCGGTCTTGGATCGAACCACGAGATCGACATCGCAATTGAGAACCTGCAGCAGCGCGAGCACTTGATCGACTGACTTGCGGTAATTGGTTTGATCGAGCAATCGATAGAGTTGCGCGGCGGAGGTTCCGAGCCGGCGGATGATTTCGCGCTTCGACAGTCCGCTCTGTGCGGTCCGCCTTTGCGCTTCGAGCGTCAAGCGATAGAGGATTTGGTCTCGAAGGTAGTTCGGATCCTGGTTGTATTCGAGCACCTGCTCGACGTGAACCGTCCCGGTCTGTCCGGAATGGAGCACGTATGTGAACGCCTCGCGGCCAGCCTCTGGATCGACGAATAGCTCGGTCACAGGATCCTGAATCGTCGGCGTCGGCTCGCTCTTCGCGAATGGGAAAACGAGCTTTTTCGTTGAGGTCTTCAGCTCGAATACCTTCTTGCGATTGTTGTGTGCGACGGACCGGATTTTCACAGGATTCCTTCCGATTCGAGTTGCGCGATCAGTTCGAGGATTCGTCGATTCGCTTTGCCCCGCATCGGCTTGTGGTTGTCGAGATCCCACTTTACGACGAGCGTGCCATCACGATAGACATGGACGTGCCGC
>Ga0068871_100003164_pt1 | contig 11307 bp, 15 predicted proteins | sample KBSMisM72_FD_72750 | JGI IMG/M metagenome (GOLD analysis project Ga0068871, IMG submission 72750) | Miscanthus rhizosphere microbial communities from Kellogg Biological Station, Michigan, USA - KBS Miscanthus M7-2 | ecosystem: Host-associated > Plants > Roots > Rhizosphere > Soil ... | reverse complement strand
CAATCAGTAACTCAACATGCGCGTCCAGGATCGCTACCTGGCCAGACAGCGTTTTGGCCAGCGCCTGCAGGCCCAACGCGATCCATTCGATGTCTACCAGGCTGCGGCTGTTCATACCTGCAACCGAACTCGGACGATTACTGGCCGGTGGTACGTCAGGACGCCTGCGTTGACATCCGTATAGGTTGCGCCTGGCGTTTCATCGATGGACCAGATGGCGCGTTTGGCTGGCGGCAGCGGCGCGTTGCGTCCTTCCAGAACCGCCACCATCCGATCCGCGATCCGATGCGCTTCATAGTCGCCACGAACCTGCGACTGCGCGCGTAGCTGGAATGTGACGGACCGGCCGAAACCGCGTAGCCGGTTCCATGGCGAAATCACAAACGCCTCGAGCATGACAAACGGATAAATCGCATTCGGCGGAACGCTGGTCCAGATGCGATCCGCTACTAGCGTTTCCATCCGCGCATCGGCGCGCAGCCAGGCGATGGCCTGCGTTTCGATCAATTCGCAAACGCTTACGTCCTCGAGCGCCGCAGGCCAGGTAGCGCCAGCCATCTACAATTCGCCTGGAATGGCCGCCGCGACTTTCCGCAGGCGGCCGGTAATCTGGTTCGCTTCGCCTTCCGCGGCCGGTTTCATAAACGGACGCGCGCCGGTCCGGCTGGTCCCGTATTCCACGAACCGGCCGTAGATCGACGGATTGATATGGGACGCCGAACCGCGGCGCGATCCAATACTCATGTCCTCGAGTCCGGCGCGCCATGTCATGCCGCGGCCGCTTACCGCAATCGCGCGGTACAGATCGCCTTCATGCCGCGCAACCTTGCCGCGCGCCGATGCGGCTACCGCGTTGGCGGATTCCTCGAGCATGTCCCGCAGTAGCGCGCGCGTTTTCCGCGGCGCTTCCTTCAAGGCGCGCTGTAGCTTCTCGAGTCCTTCAACCTTGGCGTATGCGGCAGCCATCACGCTTTCTCGATTACATGCATTTCCAACATCCAGGCGCGTTCGCCAGGATTCATTACCGCCAGGATTTCAAACGTCCGCTGGCGCGCCTCATACGGATCGGCCACCGTAATCCGCTGCGCCGGTCTGATTCCGGCTACCCAATACATCCGGACGCGATGCGTTGCCTCAGACAAGATCGCGCCAGGCTGCGCGCGCTCGAGCGCGGACAGCGGATCGATGGACATCGGTTCATTGGTGACAATCGGCACGTCTACCAATCCCTGGCCGCCGTTCGGCAGATCGGCCCATGTCTGGCTAATGACATTGCCAACGTGCCATAGGTCGCCAGGCTCGAGGACTGGCGATAGCGGATGGCGTTCCGCTGGCGGTTGGTACGCCATTACGCGAACGTCCTTACGCGGTAGCCATCCGCATGGCAGAGCGTTTCCTCGAGCGCGCTAGCCGGTGGCGGACCAGCGCGGTACAGGAAAAACTGCTGGACCAGCGCGAACATCACCTGGCGCAGATTGGCCGGAACGCTTTCCGGCGTATCACCGTAGCCAACGCGGTACTGGATCGTGGCGCTGCCTTCCGGCCGCGCCGCGTCCAGCCAGTACAGCCGCGCCGGTTCCACCGTGTTATCTACCGCGTATGCCTCTGCCGGAACCGCGCCGCCTTCATCGGTGACAGACACGATGGCCTGCAGCGGCGCCGCCCAAACCAGATCGATGGCGCCATAGGCGGACGCCGCGCCTTCGCCTGCGGCCAACGGCGCTGGTCCCTTGCTGCGGTACGTGGTCAGGTTCTGCGCGAAATACCCAACATGCGATTCCGTTGATTCCGCCGCGCCGATGGCCGCCGCTGGCGCGCGTCCGGCGGCCGCGCCGATGGCCGCCGGACGTGTGACCAATTCCCAAGTCTGCGTCATCAAACCGCGTTCGATGTAGCGCTCGAGCGCGTTGCGCGCCGCCGCGATCCAATCGGTGATAGCCGCGTCCTGGTCCGTCCGCGGATACTTCAACCGCAGGCGGACATCCGCAACCGTCATCGGTTCAACCGTTGGCGGAACCACCAGGCGCGCCATCGCTAGGTTGCCTTCACCAGAAACGCCGATGGCATCAGGACGCCTAGCGCCAGCCGCGACGCGGCGCGGATAACCGCTTTGTTCGATATGAAATCGCTAGCGTGCGATTGCGTCCCTTCCACGATGGTTCCGCCTTCGCGGCCAATCACCGATAGCGCCTGGATCGGTCCTACCAGCGCCTGGCCAGCGGCCATCGCGCCGGACGTAATGACATCCACGCCAGCGAACGTGCCAGCCGCGGCATCCAGCGCGGCGGCGCTCGAGGCAGCCAGGCCAGACCAGAGGCTGGATGAAATGACTGCCGTATCCGGATAGATGCCAGAGGATCGCGTAGCCTGCGCGATCATGTCCGCCAATAGCGCCGCCGGTTCGGTGGCCGCGCCGCCGTAGGCGGGAATCCCGTAGTGGAAAAATCCAACGATGTTGTTCGGCGCCACGCCATCACCGAACAGCAGCGCGCTTTCCTCTGCGATGCGAACCAGGTAGCCAAGGTAGGCGGTTAGCCATGCCTCGAGTCCGGCGGCATCCTCGAGTAGTTCATCGGTAATGCCGATGAACGTCGCTACCGTGGCCGCCTTCCGCAGATTGCCAGCGAACGTCAGTAGCGCTTCCTGCTTGGGCTGTCCTTCCGCATGCGGCGCCGCGCCGTTCAGTCCCTGCGCGAACGTTGGAACCTGCAGCATGCCGCCGGACATCGGAATAGACGCCATCACATCCGGTAGCGTCCGGCGGAACGTTGGCGCGGCCAGGCCACCAAACAGCGTGGCCGCGGTTCCGGTAGGGACTGGCGTAGCTGGCGTAAGGACGTTGGCCAGCTGCGCGATGTCCGCGGCCAGCAGCGCAGGCGGCAGTAGCGCGGCCGCTGGCGCGGTTAGGCGCTGGCCGCGGAGTCCTGGCAGGATGGCCGCCAGCCATGGCGGCATGTCGCGTACAGGCGCTGTCATTCCGTCCGCCTTTCGTTCTGGTTGACTGGACAGCGAAGCGCCGCGGCGGCGCTTCGCTTACCGTCCTCGAGGCGCCTAGCGCGCGCGGCCGCCAGGACCGTTGCCGCCGCGGTTGCTGTCCGCTGGCAGCTGCGTTGCCTGGTCCCGTCCGCGTTCCGCTTCGCTGCGGTTGCCAGCGCCGATGGCGCCAGCGCTGCCGCCGGTTCCGATGGCTGGCTGTCCGCCTTCGCGCGTAGCGCCGCCAGGCGCCGCCAGGACATCCAGGCCCGTTACCATCCCGAACGCGCCTGGCCGGTAGACAGCCAGCGCGGCGCGCTGCTCTGCGCGGATGGCTACCAGGTTGCGGACAAAGAAATCCGCATGGCTGTTCGATGCCTGGACCGTCAACGCGCTACGCCGCCATAGCTGCGCCGCCTGCTTGAAGGAACCGACCAGCGCCTCTGTCTGGTCCGCCAGCTGATTGGACAGCGCCACCGGCAGGCCCCATAGCGCAGGCGATGGCAGACCGCTAAACATGCCAGGCCCGTAAAACACTCCCTGGCTGGTCTGCGACGTAACGCAGCTGGCCCATGCTCGAGGCGACATCACGACGCCATCCGGCATGATGAATGACGTTGCCATGATCTCTACGATCTGGCGGTAGACGGCTAGCGCGTTGAGTTCGGCAGCGCCGCGAACCACGTCTGGCGCCAGGCCAACGCGGTTGGTGATGCCTAGCAGGTTCGGGCCGATGCCATCGCCGTTGATGATCTGGTTCTCGAGCGCCAGGATCACAAACTGCTGTAGCCGGGTATTGATGTAGGACTGGATCTGCGCCACGTCCGCCAGCATTTCTTCCGATACCGGCAGCCAGGTTGCGATCTTTTTGACAGCATCCGTCACGCTATCGAACGTGAGCGCGGATTCTGGTTTCAGTCCGCCTTCGGCTACTGGCGCCGCGGCGTTGGTGGCGGTTTTTTCCACCATATACACGATGCTGGCGGCATCGGTATTTCCCTGCGCCAGCAGATCGATCACCGTTGGCGGCGCGAACGGCAATCCCAGGACGCCTGGCACATAGGTTGGTACCAGCAGCTTGCCGCCGCTGGCCGGATCTTCCGTCAACGTGGCGGCCAGCAGATCGACGGATGGCGTCGTCCAGGCGCCGCCGCGCGCATGGCCTGCGCGGATAAACTCGAATGCTTCGCTGGCTACAAACTGCGCGCCTAGCGAACCGCGATGCGCGCTCGAGCTCGAGGACGCCGCCGGACCGGCGTTGGCCGCAACTAGCGTCCGTAGTTCGTCCTGCAGTGTCTGTAGATCGGTGGCGCGCGTCAGCTGCGCGCGCAGATCGCGCGCCTTGGCTAGCTGCGCGTCAACCTGGCCGCGTTCCTCTGCGGACAATTCGCGCGTTTCGCTTTCAGCCTTCGCCATCAGCGTAGACGCAAGATCGATGGCTGCCTGTAGTTCGTTGCGGATACGTAGATGCGCGGCCATGGCGTTTGGTCCTTTACTTCGGCGTTGGTTTCAGAAATCGGGAATCAGGGAAACTACGCGGCGCCTGCGCCGGATACTTCGCTACGGAACCGCGCGATTTCCGCGCGCCTGGTCCGGTCCTGCAGCTGGTCCATGACGCGGCCAATGGCCGCGGCTGGCGTTTCGATGGCGTCCACCAGTCCGCAGGCCAGGCCATCGGCCGAACCGACAACGCGGCCAGCGCCGTAGCCTTCGCGGACTGCCTCTGGCGTCGTATTGCGTCCGGCCGCCACATCGCCAACGAACCGCGCGTAATGTCCTTCCACGCGCCGCCGCATCGCCAGCCGCGCGTTGTCCGTCAACGGCTGGAAATCCACGTTTTCCGCTTTCGTGGCAGGCGCGGCAAAGACTGAAAACGTGATGCCTTCCGCGGCGTAGAACGCGGACCGATCCGCATGAACGCCGAAAACGCCGATGCTGCCGACTTCGGCCGATGGCGATATGGAAATCCTCGAGGCGCCAGCGGCAATCCAATACGCCGCGCTGGCGCAGAGTCCGCTAATAACCGCATGGACTGGCTTAATGGCGTTGGCGGCGCGGACCGCTTCAAACGCTTCATGTACGCCAGTCACGCTGCCGCCTGGACTATCGCAATCGAGGACGATAGCGGCAACCTGCGGATCGTTGGCCGCGGCGCGCAACGCGCCTTCCAATTCCACCAGCGACAATCCGCCGAATAGCGAGGACCAAAACGACGGACGCCGCGAAATGAAACCGTGAATGCCGATAACCGCCACGTTGGCGCCTGGCGCCAGCAGCTGCTGGTTATCGCTGGCGGCGCGCAGCGCTTCGCCTGCGCCGTTGGCGCTGGCGTCTGCCATCGCGGACAGTCCTTCAATGGCGGCCGGATCGCAGGCCCAAACGCCGCCGCGCAGCCAGAGCGGAACCGCGGCCGCCGGTTCGCTCGAGGACTGCGGTTCAATGCGGCCATCGGCCAGGCCAGCCAGGATCGCGCGCGTTAGCACGCTGCCATCTAGCGTTACGGTGATGTCCTCTGGCATGGCTAGTCCTTCCTGCGGCGCTTAGTGAACGGAACCGCGCGGCGCATGGTCCGGTTCATCAACCGGCGGCGCTGGCGCATCGGTGGCCACCGTCATGTTGAGAGGCGACATGAGTTCATCGCCGTTCGCCACGTTCGGCAGGTTCAACCGCGCGCGTCCTTCATTGGCTGTCATCACTGGTCGGCCAACCAGGACTTGGATCGCGCGCGCCTGTTCCTCAAAACTGCCTTTCAGCTTTTCGGCAATGTTGAATTCCAGATAGAGCGGATCGGAATCGTCCCATTCAGCCAGCAGCGATAGCGCGATGGTGTCCTCTAGCTGGACGCAGATCGGCCCCAAGCAGTCCTGGTACAAATGCTTATGCTGTTCGCGGACGTTGCTATAGGTCGCATGCGCCAGGATGCCAACCATCGGCGCTGGAATCTGGTAGACGCGCGCGATGTCCTCGATATTGGCGGCGCGCATGTCGGACGCCTGCGTATCGGCCAGAGACATCGTGACTGGCTTAAATTGCATGCCGTCCTCGAGGACGGGAACCTGGCCGATGGACGCCGGACCGGAGTAGCGTTCCTGCCATTGCGTCCGGAACCTATCGCGCGCCTCTGGCGACCAGACGCCAGCTTCCTTCGGACGTTCAACAACGCCGCCGATCCGCGCGCCGGTTTGCCATAGCGTCTGGCGATGCGCCGCCGCGGCGCGATCCTCTGCCACGATGCGGCGCAGGCTTTCAATCGGCGGTAGGCCAGCGCGCGCCGGATCTGGATCGAACCAGCGAAACCGGATGATGTCTGCCGGATCGATGCTGAGGCGCGTTCCGCCGATGGACCATTCATAGCGCAGCGCGCCGATGGCGGATGGTTCGATTGCCTCGAGCGCGAACGGCGGAATCCGGACCAGCGCGGTACGCGCGCCAGCTGGCCCCCATTTCAGCCAGTAGGCAACGCCATAAATCCCAAGGTCCGCCACCGTGGCCAGCATGTGGTCATAGCGCGGCGTCCAGGCGTTCGGATACTCGAGTAGCCGCGCCACCGGATGCGTTCGTTCCCGTTCGCGGCTGTTGTCCGGTCCGCGCCGGTACAGATGCAACCCTAGCTGGCCAATGTTGCGGCTGAGGAAGTCAACGCATGTCCGGATAAACGGATGCGCGCGATAGATGGCCGCGTAATCGGTATGGAGGAAGATCGGATCGGATGGCAGGACGGATACGCCGGTAACAGCGCTAGGCGGACCATTGCCAGCGGCGCGTACCGCTTGCATCGCGCCGCTGCTGAATACGACTGCCACGACGCATACAGTCCGCTTGTGACCAGCGTTGATGCAATGGCCTACTGCCATGCATGAGGCTGGACGAAACCGGATTAGACGGGATTAAACATCGCGGCCGCGGCGGCGCCTCGAGCGCGGCCGGATGATCTCTATAGGGATCAATAGGTATCAACGGATACCTATTGATACCTATTGATATCTACCAGCGCGGCCGCGTAACGGTAGGATGTAGACGGGACGCCGGTTCCGGCCGGTAGTGCGCGCGCTACGTCCTGAATCAACAGGACCGTCCCAACAGCGCTACGCGCCAGGCGTCCCGAACGGCGGTAGCAGCTGCGGCGGTTCGATGCGTTCCCGCGGACTATCGAACGCCGGATGTGTCCTCGAGGCGCAGAACCGGCACAACGTTGGATGCGGCAGGCCAGCGACCAGCATGCATCCGCAATCGGGACAGTGGTACATCCCTAGCGGCAGTCCGATTAAGCGCTCTGGCTGTTCGGCGCAGGTTGCCGCATAGACCGGTACGTCTGGTTCGCCGCAGCGGCCGCAGATCGTGTCCGGCAGCCAGCCGCGGCGCAGCTGCCTGCGCGCGGACGCGCGGCGGCGCTTCGCCAGGTAGCGTCTACGTTTGTTCATCGCCTAATCATCCAGATCGTCTAGGTCCGGATCGGCGTAGACAACGCGGACGCCTACCGCCGGTCCCAATCGGGACATCCGCACTACGCCTTTGCGCGCCCAATGCCAGCAGGTAGCGCGGCTAATGCCTTCCCGTTCGCAGAAATCGCGGATGCGATAGCCGCGCGCGGTTGGCTGCGCTGGCCTGGCGGTTGATGCGGACGCGGCTAGCGCAGGACGTTTGTTCATGGCAGAACCTGGATGAACGCTATCCGCGGACGTTCGATGAATACCGATCCATCGATCCGCAAGGTTTCAACAACGCCGCTGCCGGACCGTAATAGCTCTGCGTCCTCGAGGCGCAGCCATGGTCCGCGCGATTGAATCAGGATGCCGCGAAGCGCCGAACCATCCGCCAGGTTGACGATCAACCGGCGGCCGCGCGTTGGTAGCCGCGCATCGGCCAGATGGACTACCAGACCAACCAGGCCAGCCAGGACCAACGCCGCCACCATCCACGCTGCGATCATCAATCCGCCTTTCCTAACCGGTAGAGCGCAACGCAGACGATCACCAGGCCAGCCAGGCTGGCCGCCATCAACGCGCAGACAATCAGGATGATTACCAATCGTCCGCCTGCGGATGCGTCGATACGATCACCAGATCGTGATCCTCATAGGCCGATACGCCTTGGTGGCGCGTTGCGCGATCTAGCGCCATCAACGCGGCCACGATGCCATCGATCTTATCGGTGGCGCGTTTCCGGTCCGGCCGCTGGTTCCCGTTGACATCGGACAGCGCAACCATATTGCCAGCCATCCAGCGCAGGACCGGTTGGCCGCCATGGCGCAACCGCGCTTCCTTAATCCGCGCGCCAAAGTCTGCCATAGGGTTAGCCATCGATGCGAAACCTTGGCGACATACCGCCATCACTAGTCCGGCCTGCTCGAGCTCGAGCGCCAGCTGCAGCGCGTTCCATGGATCGTAGCCAATTTCCGCGAAGCGCCAGGCATCGGCCAGCGCCAGGACATCGCGGCGGATTACCGCGAAATCGGTCACATTTCCCGGCGTTACCGTTAGCTGGCCAGCTTCGATCCATGCCTGCAGCATTTCGCGCATCTGCGCCGATTGCGCCGCGCGATCCGTCACGCGCGCCTCTGGAATCCAGAACCGCAGCGTTAGTTCAATCGCGCCGTCCTCTGCCAGAACCGCGATGGCGAACGCGGCAAAATCCCTGGTCTGCGCCAGATCCAGTCCGCCGTAGGCTGGCCGCGTTCCTGGCTGCGAACGCAGCGCGCCGCTGCAGGCGTCCCATGCGCGCATATCGATCCAGCGCTCTGCCTGCTCTGTCCAGATGTCCAGATGTTTCTGTAGGAATACGTTCTGCGCCGCCGGAAATTGCGCCGCCTTGGCTGCCTTATCGGCCAGGTATTCCCGTTTCACGCTAACGCCGAAATTCGGATTGGCTTTCTGCCACGTCCGCGGATCGTCAAACGGATCGCCTGCGTCTGCGCCTGCGATGAAACTGAACCAGGCATCATCGTTGACGCCTTTCGCCTCGAGGACGCGCGCGCTGTAATCGTGATGGCGCCAGCAGATGGACGTTTGGCCGATGCCTGCGGTGGTTAATTCGCACTGCAGCGGCTGGCGCCGCGCCGCGGTGGCTGTCTCGAGGACATCCACAACGGCGCTGGTTCGGTGGGCGTGTAGTTCATCGATGATGGCGCCATGGACGTTCAGCCCGTCCATCGTGGACGCATCGGCCGATACCGGCTGCAGCGTTGACGCGGTGGACGGACAGACAATGCCATGTTCGCGGACTTCCACGCGCCGCGCTAACGCTGGCGCCATGCGGACCATCTGGCGGCAGGTTTCAAACACGATCCGCGCCTGCTCGCGTTTGGTGGCCGCCGTATAGACTTCGGCGCCAGGTTCGCCGTCCACGAACGCCAGGTAGAGCGCGATCAATCCGCCAAGGGTAGACTTGCCATTCTTTCGCGGGATTTCGATGTAGGCGACACGAAACCGGCGCGTTCCGTCCGGCCGCTGCCATCCGAATATCGAGGCAACAACGAATATCTGCCACGCCTCGAGGACCAGCGGAACGCCGCGCCATTCGCCTTTCCAATGGCGCATCAACGCGGCAAACGTCAGGAAATGCGCCGCGCGCCGCGGATTCCAGACCAGACCAGAGGCGCGGCGGCCGCGCAGATCCGACAGATGGCGCGCGCAGCTGGCGCGATGTAACGCGCCTGCCATGATGCGTCCCGCTACAACCGCCTGCGCGTAGGCGGTAGCCGGATCGCGTAGCGCCGATGTCACCGATGGTCTTTACGGATGGCGCGCTCGAGCGCGCAAACGACATCGCGGATCAACGGACGATCCGATTTCCAGTCCGGCGCGATCCGGAATCCCTGGTTGGCGTCCTCTCTGGCGTAGTGCGCGTAGAACCGATGGCCGCGCCTATCGCGCGCGGTAAACGTTACGGCTGCGTCCGCGGTTGGCCAGCTGCCGCGGATCGCTGGTGGCACGTCCAGCGCTTTCAGCGGCCGCGCGAACGCCTGGAAATCCAGATCCAGGATCTCTGCCTTCGACGGAACGTAGGCCACCAGATGTCCAGGCCAACCGCCTTCCGGTGGCGGTTCATCGTCCGGCAGCGGTAGGCCAGCATGAACGCACCAGGCGCCAGGCGTTGGCAGCGGTTCCGGCAGCGCCTGGCGCTGCGCCTCGAGGACGCGCGAACGCCAGGCGACATACGCCGCGTTAGCAACGGCGATGGATACGGCGCGCGGTTCCGCCGCGATGTTGAACCTGGCCAGTACATCGATGGCAACGCGCGTTGCCATGATGCATCGGCTGCGATGTAACGGCAGCGCCGCGAATAGCGGCGGACTGCAGGCAATGAGGCGCGTAAGCGCTTTCGCTGTTGTCATGTCCAACAGGCCAGCATCGGTAGCAGGATCGCGGCAATCGCGCTGGCGTTGTTGCCGCTGCCTAGCGATAGGCAGCCTTCCGCATCATCCGTCAGCATGTAATCCGCGGCGCGGCCGCGCGCGGTAGAGGACACCAGGCAGCCGGACGCCACCAGCCTATCGCGCAGGACGCGCGCCGAGCCTGCGCGCGCCGATACCGCCAGCGCCGCGCGTTCGATGTCCGCCATCCGGATCGGTCCGCTGCCGAAATGCGCGCGCAGGTACTGAACCGCTTTCAGTAGTTCGGCGTTGGACCAGTGCCACCGTTGGCCATACCTTGGCATTGTTGAACGTCCTTCCTGGTTGTTAGCTGGCGCTGGCGCGCGCGCGTTTACGCTTGGCGAAGGCAACGACGTTGGTATCAGGACCGGCGGATAGAAAGCGCTCGAGCGGATCGGGACCATCGGCCGATGCATGAACCTTCGGCGCCGATGCTGGCGTTTGGCCGAATTCACCGAATAGCGAATTGAGTAACAGCGCCTGCTGGCGCAGCTGGCGGCAGAGCGGATTTTCAACGAACCGGCGCATGGTCCGGCCGCGCTGCTTCCATTCCTGGACAATGACGGACTGATATTCCAGCTTGGCGAACGCCAGCCGCAGCCGGACGTACTGCGCCCATGCGTCCGCGATCAACGCCAGTAGTTCGCCATGGCCGGTGGTAAGGACGTTCTGCGCCAGCAGGCGCGCCGCGATGTCCTGCCAGGCAGCGCGCGCCAGATCGTCCGCGGCCAGATGCGGCGGCATCGGCGGGACGCCTGGCGGCGCGGCTGGTTCCGCGGCCGCGTTGTGGCGGATCTCAGATCCGCGCGCGCGTTTGATGGCGGTTGGTAGGCGTCTGCGGCCGCTGCGGCGGTTGCCAGCCATGGATCGTCCGTTCGTTGATGCGGTTGCGGTCTGAAATCCAGTGTTTTTCAGCCGTTTTGGTCATGCGTTTTCATTTTTCGACGCCATGCAAGGCTGAG
>Ga0068871_100003158_pt1 | contig 11318 bp, 10 predicted proteins | sample KBSMisM72_FD_72750 | JGI IMG/M metagenome (GOLD analysis project Ga0068871, IMG submission 72750) | Miscanthus rhizosphere microbial communities from Kellogg Biological Station, Michigan, USA - KBS Miscanthus M7-2 | ecosystem: Host-associated > Plants > Roots > Rhizosphere > Soil ... | reverse complement strand
GGACGGCATCAAGCTTTACCTCGGCGAAGTAGGTTGGGTGATGGTGCGGGCTTCGGGAACGGAAAACCTGCTGCGGGTATATTCCGAAACGTCGCGAGTGGCGATTACGCGGCGCGTGCTATCCACGGTTGCCGACAAAATTCAGAGTATGTAGTCGGAGAGCGGCCATGAAAACCATAAACATTGCCAAGAAATTTTCACAATTTCATGAACCGTGGAGCCCAAAGATCCTGGGAGAAATCAACGATAGCTACGTGAAGGCGGTGCGCTTCCAGGGAGAATTTGTCTGGCACCATCACGACCACGAAGATGAAATGTTTCTAGTAGTTCAGGGACGCATGCGGATGAAATTCCGCGATCATGAGGAAATTGTGGGGCCCGGCGAGTTCATCATCGTTCCGCGAGGCGTCGAGCACCTCCCCGTGGCCGAGGAAGAAACACAGGTTCTGCTCTTTGAGCCGAAAACGACCTTGAATACCGGGAACGTCACCAACGAAAGGACGCTGCCGCAACTGGAAAGACTCTAACCAGTTTTGCGTCAACCTGCCATGAGCCATCGCTTCTACACGCTGGATGTATTTACGAAGACACGTTTCGAGGGCAACCCGCTCGCGGTTTTTGCAGATGGCGACGGGCTTTCCGACGACGCCATGCAGGCGATCGCGCGGGAAATGAACCTTTCCGAAACGGTTTTCGTGCAGAAGCCGACGGACGACCGTGCGTTGGCACGGCTGCGCATCTTTACGACGCGCGAAGAACTAAAACTGGCGGGGCATCCGGTGATTGGAACATGGTTTCTGCTCGCGGAGTTGGGCGTGGTGCCTGCGCAGGAAGGTGGAGTCCACATTTTGCAGCAGACGGGCGCCGGCGTGTTGCCGGTGGAAATACGGTTCAAGGACGGCCGTCCTCAACGAGTGACCATGACCCAGAAAGAGGCGCAATTCAAGCCGCTGAGAGTAAAAAAAGCCGCGTTGGCCAAGGCGCTGGGCTTGTCCTTGAAAGATTTCGACGCCACGCTCGAACCGATGTGCGTTTCGACCGGCGTGTTTAACCTCATGGTGCCCCTGCGGAACCGCGCGGCACTGGGAAAAATCGAAATGAACATGGCGGAACTACGCCGGCTGCTCGGCAAGAACGCGACCATGGCGTATTGCTTCGCGCCGGGGAAAAACAACACTGCGTTTTCGCGCGGCATGCTTCCGTGGGAGTTGTATGAGGATGCCGCCACGGGTTCGGCGGCTGGTTCCCTAGGGGCGTACCTGGTGAAAAACGGAGAGCTCAATACCGGCCAGACCCTGAGCATTCTGCAAGGTGCCGAGATGGGCCGGCCGAGCCAGATCGAAGTCGAGGTCAGCCAATCGGGAACGAAGCTTGTGCCGCGAGTGAGCGGAGCGGCGGTGCGGGTTTTTGAAGGAACGATCGAGTAGAAGACCCGGAGCGACCGGCGAAAGCTCGGGCGTCGCTACGATTTTTTCACGGTCTTGCCCACAGCGTGAAGAATGCCGTTCAAATAACCAGTGGATTCTTCGCTGGAATATTTCTTGGCCAGTTCCAGGGCCTCATTGAAGACGGTGCGACGCTGCGCGGTATTGGCGCGCAATTCATAAATTGCCAGACGCAGAATCGCGCGGTCGATGGCGGAAATTCTCTCCATTTTCCATTCACTGTGTTGTTCGATTAACGCGTCGAGGTCCTTGATCTGCGTGGCGGCGCCTTCGAAGAGTTCGTTGGCGAAACTTTCGGTAAGGTCGGCCGCGGCGGCACCCTTCCAGAATTGTTCCACGAGCTTTTTTGGGTCCTGCTTACTCATTTCCCATTGAAAAAGCATCTGCATCGCGTATTCGCGCGATTTTGAACGGAGCCTCACGTTATCTACGCCGCGCTTTCGTGGGCGCGGACTTTGCCGGGGCGGCAGGCTTCAATTTGCGGGACAACTGGGCCATTTCGATCGCAGCGAGACCAGCTTCAAAGCCCTTGTTGCCACCCTTTAGTCCGGCGCGGTCGATCGCCTGTTCGAGAGTGTCGCAGGTGAGCACGCAAAAGATTACCGGCACGCCCGTGTCCATTTGCGCAAGCTGCAGGCCCCGCGAAGTTTCCGAGCACACATAGTCGTAATGCGCGGTTGCTCCGCGAAGAACGCAACCTATGGCAATGAGTGCGTCGTAATCGTCGGTAAGGGCGAGCTTCTTTGCCGTGAGCGGCAATTCGAATGCACCCGGAACGTGTACGATATTCACGTCGTTGCTTTGCGCGCCCGCGCGTTCCAGGGCATCCACGGCAGCGGCCAGCAAGCGTTCTGTGATGAAACCGTTGAAGCGGCTAACCGCGATGGCAAATCGCAGGCCGCGGGCCGTGAGTTCCCCACTGATTTTTCCTGGCTGAAGTTTGTCGGCCAAAGTCGCTGTAGCTCCGTTCCTTACTTTCCTTTGAACGCTGCAGGGCGCTTTTCCAAAAAAGCTTTTGTGCCTTCGCGCATGTCTTCTGTAGCGCAGGCCACGCCGAAGAGCGTCGCTTCGAGGAAGAGGCCTTCTTGCAAAGGCATTTCCACGCCGCGTTCAATCGCTTGCATGGTGAACTTCACGGCGAGCGGCGCATTGGCGATGATTTTTTTGGCGATAGCCTCGGCGGCGGGCAGCAGCTCGGCTGAATCGTAAATGTGGTTGACCAGTCCAATGCGAAGGGCTTCGTCGGCACTGATCATCTCTCCGGTCAGGCACAGTTCGTGTGCCATCCCCTTACCACACAAACGCGGGAGGCGCTGAGATCCGCCGTAGCCTGGAAGGATTCCGAGCTTTACTTCGGGCTGGCCGAGGCGAGCCGTCTTGCTGGCGATTCGAATGGAGCAACTAAGGGCCAATTCGCAGCCGCCTCCCAGAGCAAAACCATTGATTGCGCATATAGAGGGCTTGCCGATCGTCTCGAGTAAATGAAAGACGCTTTGCCCGAAAAGAGAAAAGTCTTTTCCGCCGACGGGAGTTTGCTGCGCCAGTTCGCCGATGTCGGCACCGGCCACAAACGCTTTATCGCCGCCACCGGTGAGGATCAGGGCGCGAACACCTGCATCGTCACGCGCATCGATTAATGCGCTCTGAAGCTCTTCGACCGTCTTGCGGTTCAGTGCGTTCAGAACTTTGGGACGATTGAAGGTGATCGTCGCGATTCCGTCTTTCTTGTCGTACAGAATATTTTCGTAGCTCATGGTCGTCTCAAAGTTGGTTAGAATCTCTGCGGCGCCGGTTTCTGCGGATCGGCGTAGTCGTAGAATCCGCGGCCCGCCTTACGGCCGTTCCATCCAGCTAGAACCATTCGCTTCAGCAACGGCGGTGCGGCGAATCGCTTTTCCTTGAACTCGTCGAACATGATTTGCGAGATGTAGTAGGTCGTATCGAGGCCGACGAAGTCCAGCAACGTGAGCGGGCCCATGGGATGGCCGCAGCCGAGCTTCATCGAGTTATCAATGTCTTCTATGGAGCCGACGCCTTCCTCCAGGGCGCGGATGGCGTCGAGCAGGTACGGCACCAGCAAGCGGTTTACGATAAATCCCGTGGAATCGTTGGCGCGCACCGCAACTTTGCCGAGTTTCGTGCCGAACGCCACCATCTCTTCGTAAACCGCGGGATCGGTGGCGATCGTTTTCACCACTTCGACCAGCTTCATGACCGGCACCGGATTGAAAAAGTGCAGTCCAACAAAGCGCTGCGGGCGCTTCGTTGCGGTCGCAATTTCCGTGATGGTCAGCGAAGAGGTGTTGCTGGCAAAGATGGTCTTTTCAAGGCACCGGCCGTCTAGCGCGGCGAACAATTCGCGCTTGGCGGGAAGCTGTTCGATGATCGCTTCGATGATCAGATCGCAGTCTTTCAGGTCATCAATGGAGGTGGTGCCATTTAAACGTCCACGGATTTCAGTTTTCGCGGGCTCGGTGATCGTTCCCTTTTCGACGAGCCGCGCCAAATTCTTTTCGATCCCTTTAAGGCCCTTGTCCACCAGCTCGGGGCTGACTTCCCGCACTACCGTTGCGAAGCCAGATGCGGCGCAAACCTGGGCGATTCCTGCGCCCATCAGCCCACACCCCACGACTCCTACTTTCCCAATCGCCATGACTTTTCCTCTTTAGACTCGCGGGGATTCCCGCAAGGACCCGCCCCAGGGCCGGAACAAGAGTGTATCAAATTCCCAGCAGACATAGGTTGGACTGGACCGAACGAGCCAGCGCAGTCAGGCGATAGCAATGTTTTCGACGATCATCGCAATGCCCTGCCCACCGCCGATGCAGGCCGTGGCCAGTCCATAGCGCAAATTGTTTCTGCGCAACTCGTTCAGAAGAGTGATCACCAGGCGCGTTCCTGAAGCACCGAGCGGATGGCCGAGGGCAATGGCCCCCCCGTTCACGTTGGTCTTATCGCGATTCAAGGCCAGGGCTTTCTCGACGGCAAGGTATTGCGCGGCGAATGCTTCGTTCACTTCCACGCGATCCATCTGATCGACCGTCAGGCCCGCCGCTTTCAGCGCTTTCTGAGAACTTGGCACGGGACCGATGCCCATGATGCTTGGATCCACTCCCGTGCTGGCCCACGAGACGATTCGGCCGACCGGTTTCAGGCCGCGATCTTTGGCAGTCTTTTCTTTGGTGACCACGAGCGCGGCGGCTCCGTCTACGATTCCACTGGCATTGCCGGCGGTCACGATCCCATCCTTCTTAAACGAAGGCGGCAGCTTCTCCAGAATTTCCATGGTGGTTTCAGGGCGGCGATGGTCGTCTTCGCTCACGGTGATGGTTTTCTTGCCCTGCTTCACTTCCACCGGAACGAGTTCTTCCTTAATGCGGCATGCCTGGTACGCGGTGTCCGCGGCTTGCTGGCTGCGCAGCGCGTAAGTGTCGGCATCCTTGCGCGTGACGCCGTATTGTTCGGCGAGCTTCTCGGCTGTAAGCGCCATGGGCAGGCCGCAATAGGTATCCGTCAAGCCGACCATCAGCGTATCTTCCAGAGCACCGCCGCCCAACTTGAGACCATTACGCAGGCCGCGGATGACGAAGGGCGCCTGGGTCATGTTTTCCATACCGCCGGCGAGGATCAGTTCGCTTTCGCCCAGCAGCAAACGCTGAGCCGCTTGCGCGATAGCTTCGATACCCGAGCCGCAAAGACGATTCACGGTTACCGCGGGCGTCTCGGTTTTCAAACCCGCTTTCAACGCCACGTGGCGGGCACCATACAGTGCATCGGGGCTGGTCTGCATTACGTTGCCGAAGATCGCATGATCAAACTCCTCGGGATTGGCGCCGGAACGCCGAATCGCTTCGCGCGAAGCAGCCGCCGCCAGATCAATTGCCGAAACATCCGAAAATGCTCCGGTGTAGCGCGACATGGGCGTCCGCGCTCCCGCAACAATCACCACATCGGTTGGAAACATTGCGAACCTCGTTTGCAGTTAGATGCAGTCCACCAGGAACTGTTGCAGCAGGTCAAACTTTCGGCGCTTCGAGTGTGACCACCGTGTCGCCGCCGCGTTTGCGCGCTTCTTCGACGGAAAATTCCGCGCGATTCATCAGGTCGGTGACGATATCTTCGCTTTCGTAATCAGGCTTCGCGACGGCTTCCACGATTCCTGCGCTTAAGGTAATGGACGTGGAGTCCCACGGTGGCCGAATTCCCGCGGCAGCACGGCGCAATTTGTCGGCCAGATTCTGCGCGCCGGCCAATGTGGTGTCCGGCAAGATGAACGCCAACGACCAGGAAGTATATTTCACCGCGACGTCGTTCTGCCGCACGATCGGCTGCAAGGAGCGCGCCAATTGTTCGAGAAAACGTTCCATGGACGACTCGCCCTGCTGCCGCGCCAGTTCTGAGCCGCGGTCAATTTGCACAATGGTCAAAGCAAGCGGTGTACCCTGCGTTCGTGCGCGGTCAGCTTCGGTCAGCAAGCAGCTTTGATAGGAACTGCGGCTCAACAAGCCGCTGCGCTCATCCGAAACCCCCATGCGGCGTACCAGCGAACGAAGGCGCGTGTGGCTGACACTCATTAACATCTGGTCGCCGATCGCTTGGAGAAAATAGGTCTCGTTGGGCTTCCATTTACGCGGCTCGGACTGACCCACAATAAGCATCCCCGCACTCTGTTGTGTCTCGCGATCGGTGATGCGCACACCCAGCGCGGTGCGCAAGCCTAGATCTTTTAACGCCGGGCCGGTCGCATCCTCCAAAATGAGTCCGCCCAGTTCGTCGCCCGAAGTTTTTTCCACCTGCGCCAAGAGAAACACGACTTGGGCACCGGGTGCGGGTTTCATGCTGGCTCCGCAAAACTCCGCTGCCAGATCGGGCGGCCTGCCGGCGGCGCCAATTACGGCCAACGCGCGGCTCACGTGCAGATATTCGCCGACTTCGCTCACCGCGGTGTTCAACATGGCGCGTGGTGTCTGTTGGCGAAAAATCTTTTGATTGATCTCAGAAATCTTGGAAAGGTCACGCAGCGTGTCGGCCGTGAAGGTGCCGGTTTTGGCCGCGCTTGCTGGTGCCGCCTCAGGCGCCGCGGCGGTACTTGGCCGTGCCGGCTCAGCCTTCTTCGGTGGCGCGCCCTTCGGCCACCAATTCGCGGTCTGATACAAAGTCTTCAGCCGGGCGTTCTTCTCTTCCTCTCCCGGGAACATTTCAGCGATCTTCTGCAGGCGGTCAATCGCCTTGCTCTGCAGCGAGTACTGAAGAAAGATTTCCGTCTGCACAATCAAGTCTTCCAGCGCCTGCATGCGCTGGCCTTCTTCCGTAACTGGCGGGGCCGCCTCTCGCGAACTGGCCGGCCCCGCCTGCGGAACGGTGTCCGCCGTCGAAACACTGGTTCCCGATTTGGTCAGCCGGCTCGCAACGCGTCTCAGGAACGCGTCATCGGTCTTTCCTTTCAATTTTTCCAAACGTTCCTGGTTGCGATAGTCGTACGCATCGATATCAACCAGGCGTTCTAACGCCTCGCAGGCCTTGCGAACCTCGTTCCGCCCCAGATACGCGTCGAACAACTTGATCATGATTTCGAAGTATTTCGACTCGCGATTCAGTTCGTTGTAGAGCACCGCCCAAAATTCAAGAAGCTCAGCAGAACTGGTGTGCCTCCCCGCGACATCGTCAACCTGCGCGGCAAATTCGTTTTGTCGCTTTTCGGCAAACATTCTTCTCTTGAGGAACACCAGGACTTCAACGGCCTTCGTCCCTGCTCCCGCCGTAGCGTAGAGATCGGCAAGTTGAAACAATCTCGCCAGTCCGGCATTTTTCTCCTGCAGCAGCTTTTCCAGAATTCCGCGGGCACGATCGAGCTGCCCCGAGCGCATTAGCGCATCGGCAAAAGTTTCCAGAAAAACCGGATCCGTTTCGCTAGCGGAAAACGGCTCCAGCAATTTCGCCGCGTCCGCCGCTTCCCCCTTGCGCAGCCGCGCCGCCGCGTACAGCAAGGCTACGCTGCGTTCTTGCGGCGCCAGACCATGGGCGCGCGCCAAGAATTTGAGCGACTCGTCCGCCGCGCCGCTGGCCGAAGCCAATTGCCCAGCGCGCAGCAGTGCCCGCGCCGCCAGCAGGTTGCGCCCGCTCTTTTCCGCTACGTCCGCCAGCTTGATCTGCCGTGAAAGATTGTCCGGTTCCAGCTGAGCAATGCGCTCCCAGCAAAACAGCGCGTCCTCTTGCCGTCCAGCCGCCGTAAAGAGCTCCGCAGCCTTCCCATATTGCTCGCTGGCCTCTTCCGTACGGTTCTGTTTTTGCTGCAAGAACGCGTAGCGCGCGATGCGCTCGGGCGGCTGCTGTGTCCCGGCGTGCTTCAGAAAGCGGTTATAGATAGCCAGCGCCTTGGTTTCGTCCTTGGGATCCACCAGCAAATCAAAAAACATTCCGTAATAAACGGCGGCGCGGTCAGGCTGTTCGCGGCGGGCATAGAGGTCGCCGAGGGCCTGCGTGGCCTCCATATGCGACGGTGCTTCCTCGAGCACCGACAGGTACGCTTCAATCGCGTCCTCTACCCGGTTCTTCTCAAGGAACTTCTTGGCGCGGTCCAGATGCTTGTTGACGTCTGCCATTCCTGCGGTTTGCCTTTGCGGAGCCTGGAGTGCAGCCATAGCGCGGGCGGAGCGCTGGCTTCGCTCCTAAACTATATACCGCTAAAAAAAAGTGGGCAAAAACTCCGCCGCTACGGATGCGGAATCATACACGTCCAAGCCCGACGCCCTTACGCCTGGCCGTACTGGCGAAGCGCGTGGAGCTTGTGCGCCGCCGATCCATCGCGCAGCGCCCTTTCCGCTAATTCCGCGCCCTCGCGAAAGTTTCCCGCGACACCTGCCGCCACCAGGGCCGCCGAAGCATTAACGATCACCACGTCTTGCCGAGCCTGGGCCTCGAGCTCTTCCCCATTCGCAACTCCACCCAATAATTCCCGGATGAGTACTGCATTTTCGGCCACGCTCCCGCCTTGGATGGCCGCCAGCGGCGCTGGTTCCTTGCCGAAGTCCTCCGGCATCACCTGAAATTTTCGCACCGAGCCGGTCCGGACCTCCGCCACAATCGTTGGTCCCGCGAGAGAAATCTCGTCCAGTTTGCCCGCTCCGTGGACCACAAACGCTTGCTCCGTACCCAGTTCCGCCAGCGCTCCGGCCACTACATCCACAGCCTCCGGCGAAAACACGCCCAACACCTGAGCCTGGGCCCGAGCAGGGTTAGTCAAGGGCCCAAGCAAATTAAACACGGTTCGCGTCCCAATTTGTTTCCGGGCAGGCGTCGCATGGCGCGTTGCCGTGTGCGCCGCCTGCGCAAACAAGAACCCTATGCCAATTTCGCGAATGGCCCGCCCAATCTGTTCAAACGGCAAGTCAAGTCTCACGCCGAGCGCTTCCAGGACGTCCGCGCTTCCACACTTCGAACTGGCCGCACGATTCCCATGCTTCGCCACTCGCGCCCCGGCGGCGGCGGCCACAATTGCCGCAGCCGTCGAGATATTGAATGTGCTGGAATCGTCTCCGCCCGTCCCACACGTATCCACCATGCGTTCCGGCAAAATCTCGCTCTCGGCAAAGACCCGCGCCGCGTGCTTCCGCATGGCCCGGGCAAAGCCCGCCAATTCTTCCGCTCGGTATACCCGTGCGTTCAACGCGGTGAGAACCTGCACGATTTCCGCAGTCACCAGCCGGCCGGCGAGCACCTCCTCCATCAGTTCTTCAGCTTGCGCGGCGCTCAACTGACGTCCGGCGATCACCGTTTGAACCAGCCGGTGACTCATGCCGATGCCCTGCGAAATGTGAAAAAGCCGCTCATTCGGCGGTTTCCTTGCTCCCCTGTCGGGTTCCGAGTAAACTTCTATGTTTTGCGAACGACAAAATTCTAACACTGGCTGGTTGTTCGACGGCCGAACACTAACGGATCACTGATGAAGATTCACGAGTACCAAGCCAAAGCTATTCTCGCACGCTATGGCGTCACCACACCTCGCGGCGAAGTCGCCTTCAGCAAAGAAGAAGCCCGCGAAGGCGCGCATCGCTTGAAATCGCCCATCGTCGTAGTAAAGGCGCAGATCCATGCCGGCGGCCGCGGCAAGGGCGGCGGCGTCAAACTGGCCCATTCTCCCGATGAAGCCGCGGAAATCGCTTCGCGCATGTTGGGCATGAATCTCGTCACCTTTCAAACTGGTCCCGGCGGCCGCATCGTCAAGCGGCTCCTGATTGAAGAAGGACTGGACATCAAGCGCGAGCTGTACTTGAGCCTGCTGGTCGATCGCCAGTCCGCTCGCGTCATTTTCATGGCCAGCGCTGCGGGCGGCGTGGAAATCGAGGAAGTCGCGAAGAAAGATCCCAACGCCATTCTGAAGGAGACGATTCATCCTTCGGTCGGGCTACAGCCCTATCAGGCGCGCAAACTCGCCTTCGGCCTTGGCTTGTCCGGCGAAGCCGCCAATCATGCCGCTCCATTCTTCCAGGCTCTTTATCGTGCGTTTGTGGATACCGACGCCTCGATGCTTGAAATCAATCCGTGTGTCCTCACCGGCGATGGCCGCCTGGTCGCGCTCGACGCGAAAATGACCTTCGACGACAACGGCCTGTTTCGCCACACCGACTTGCGCGGCTTGCGCGATCTCGACGAAGAAGATCCCCTCGAAGTCGAAGCTTCCAAGTACGGCCTCAACTACATCAAGCTTGACGGCAACGTCGCTTGCATGGTCAACGGCGCCGGCCTTGCCATGGCCACCATGGACATCATCAAGTACGCCGGCGGTTCACCGGCAAACTTTCTCGACGTCGGCGGCGGCGCTTCCGCCGAGCAGGTGAAAAACGCCTTTCGCATCCTGCTGAGCGATCCTGCCGTCAAAGCGGTCTTCATCAACATTTTTGGCGGCATCCTTCGCTGCGACGTACTCGCAACGGGCGTCGTAGCCGCTGCCAAGGATCTACAAGTGAAGATTCCCGTGGTTGTCCGCATGGAAGGCACCAATGTCGAACAGGGCCAGCAAATCCTCCGCGACTCCGGCCTCAACTTCACCATCGCCAACGGGATGAAAGACGGCGCGCAAAAGGTCGTTTCACTGGCGGGAGGTGCGCGATGAGCGTACTCGTAAACGATAAAACCAAGCTCATCGTGCAGGGTTTCACCGGCCGCGAAGGCACTTTCCACGCGCAACAGATGATCGAGTACGGCACCACTGTCGTTGGCGGCGTGACTCCCGGCAAAGGCGGCAGCAAACATCTCGAACGGCCAGTGTTCAACACGGTCGCCGAAGCCGTCAAAGGCACCGGCGCAAACGCTTCGGTTATCTTTGTTCCGCCTCCTTACGCCGCGGACGCTATCCTCGAAGCCGCCGATGCCGAAGTGCCGCTGGTCATCTGCATCACCGAAGGAATTCCCGTCATCGACATGGTGCGGGTCGACGCGGTCGTGAATCGCGCTAAGACCCGTCTCATCGGTCCCAACTGTCCAGGCATCATTTCGCCGGGCAAATGCAAAATCGGCATCATGCCCGGCCGCATTCACAAACAAGGAAAGGTAGGCGTAGTTAGCCGCAGTGGCACTCTTACCTATGAAGCCGTGGATCAACTGACGCGCCTCGGCATCGGTCAATCTACCTGTATCGGAATCGGCGGCGATCCCATCATCGGCACCTCATTCCTCGATGCCATCAAGTTATTCAATGACGACCCGGACACCCACGCCGTAATCCTAATCGGTGAAATCGGCGGGAATGCCGAAGAAACCGCCGCTGAGTGGATTAAGGCCAACATGAAGAAACCGGTAGTCGGGTTCATCGCAGGGCAGACCGCGCCTCCCGGACGCCGCATGGGACACGCCGGCGCGATCATCTCCGGCGGC
>Ga0068871_100003157_pt1 | contig 11318 bp, 12 predicted proteins | sample KBSMisM72_FD_72750 | JGI IMG/M metagenome (GOLD analysis project Ga0068871, IMG submission 72750) | Miscanthus rhizosphere microbial communities from Kellogg Biological Station, Michigan, USA - KBS Miscanthus M7-2 | ecosystem: Host-associated > Plants > Roots > Rhizosphere > Soil ... | reverse complement strand
TTCGTGTTTTTGTATTTGGTCTGCCGTTTGTCGTTTCTACTTCCAGCACGACTGCCGGTAACCTGCATCAGCTTTGGGTCTACGTGCTCGTCATCATGGCGATTCTCACGATGTCGCTCGGCAACGTTGTGGCAATCGTTCAGAACAACGTCAAACGCATGCTCGCCTATTCGTCGATCGCGCACGCTGGATATGCGCTCGTGGGTTTCGTCGCCGCCGGAGCCGCTTCCGATCCGGCGCAACGAAATACAGCCATCGCTTCCGTTATTTTTTATCTGCTGACTTATGCGGTGATGAATATCGGCGCGTTTGCAGTAGTTCAACTGATTGCGCGCAGCGGCGATCGCCGGACTGCCATCGAGGATTATCGCGGTATCGGATTTGAATCGCCCGTGCTGGCGTTCTCTTTGAGTCTTTTCATGTTGAGCCTGCTGGGAATGCCACTGACCGCGGGCTTCATCGGAAAAATCCTCGTGTTTGGAGCCGCCATTGACCAGCATTACTACGGGCTCGTGGTAATAGGCGTGCTCAACACCGCGGTCTCCGCTTACTACTACCTGCGCCTGATCATTGTCATGTTCTTCGGCGAACGAACAATGGCATGGAAGGCGCCGGCTGTACCCGCGAGTGTGGCGGTAGCGTTAGTGATAACTGTCCTTGGCGTGCTTTATCTCGGGATCTTTCCGGGACGTGTAATCAATGCTTTGCAAACCAAGATCGAATCGCAAATGTTCACCGAACAGATAATCCACAGATTACGCAGATGAATCTGTGTAATCTGTGGATGAAGATCCAGGAACAACTTGGCGAAACATGGCTTCCGCGAATTTATCGCGAGCGCATACTTAAGCTGCGCACCCGTTCGTATCAATTCGAGGATGCCAAGCCGTCCGAGCGCGTCGTCATTCAGCACACGCTGCTCGGAGTTGAACTAAAAGTTGGACGCCGCCGGCTACTGTGTCCTGATCTGGCGACAGCAAGGTACCTCTCGGTCTTTGCACGTCTCGGATGTAAGGCTGTAGCAGTACCGTACGACATAACAAAAATCTCGCATTTAGCGGACGAATTGGAGTCGTCGTGGTATAGAATGTTGTTGCTGGTTGAGCAGGAAGCCAGAGTGGAGAGCACAAGGTTCAGGGGGAGACTTCGTGGCCTGCTACTTGCTAAGATTCGCACGGACATTGAGGCAGCCGGACCCGGAACGCGTGTTCCGGAGTTCAGGCAAAGTACAAAACAGCGTTTGAAGTAAAATCTCTTAACGACACAGCGACACGATTAATGACTCAAGACTACACCCCCACTAATGACCGGACAAAAATTTCCGGGGCACTTCCCTTCCCATTCAACCAGCAAACTTTCTGTCGATACGAGCCGGTTGAGCAGCGCATTGAAGAAGCACGCGTGCTCGTGATCGACGACCTGCTGCGCGACGAACGCGATCTATCCGAAGTGGCTCGAGAAGAATGGGGCGAATTGCTGGCGGCGGAGTTGAGACGCGAACGTCTCATCGCCGGAATGGCGATTGAAAACATTCTCAACAACGTTTCCCGGCTGGTGAAACGGCCGACTACCGAAGTGGCGCATCTGGCCGAAGTCGCAGACGCAGCTAAAAGTTTTGCGCCGGACGCGATCGTGCTGAGCGGAACGTTGCGCGATTTTGATTACTACAAGCAGTCGATACTGGATGACTTTGGTCAGTTTATTCGCACGACTCAAATACCGGTGCTTGCGATCTGTGGTGGTCATCAGTTAGTGGGTTTGAGTTTCGGTGCGCGAGTGGTGACACTCGACAAACTCGAGCAACATGAGCAGCGCGCCGCGCGTCCGCTCGAATATCAGTATCGCTTCGTTCGTATTACCGAACCTGCCGATCCGATCTTCCAAAACGTCAACTGTTCGGATCCGATTGCTCCCGCGCGCATTTTGCGCGTCTGGCAAAACCACGGCTTGCAACTCGACCGCGTGCCGGAGGGTTTCGAGCTGCTGGCGACGTCATATCTGTGTCGTAACCAGATGATGGTGAAGCGGACCGATGGACAACTGATTTATACGGTTCAGTTTCATCTCGAGAAGTCTTTTGAAGACTGGAACAAGAACCGCACGCGTTGGGAGCACCCGAACGACTCCCGCGACGGCCGCATTCTTTTTGAGAATTTCCTGACACTCGCCACACGCAGTTGATACTCACGCAAAAGAGTCTCGCACTGGCAGCACGTGAGCTCGCCGCACGTGATGAGATTCTGGCGGGGATTCACGATAATCACGGCGATCCGCCACTCTGGCGACGCTCCGCCGGCTTTACCACCCTCGCTCACATCATTCTCGAGCAGCAGGTGTCGTTGAAGTCTGCGAAGGCGATGCTGCTGCGTCTCGAAGCAAAGATTCAGCCTTTTACACCGGAACGGTTCCTCGAACTCGGCGACACGTACCTGCGCAGTCTCGGAGTCACGCGACAGAAGTCGGCTTACCTGTTGCACCTCGCCAATTCGATCGTCTCGGGTGAGTTGAGCTTTACGAGACTCGCGCGCATGAGCGACGAAGAGGCGCGAGTGGTGCTGACGCGAATCAAGGGAATCGGATCGTGGAGCGCGGATGTTTACCTTTTGATGGCGATGCGTCGCGCAGATATCTGGCCGGCCGGTGATTTGGCATTAGCGGTCGCTATGAAGGAGTTAAGAGGTCTGGCCCACCGTCCCGGTCCTGATGAATTGGAACGTCTGGCCGAACAATGGCGTCCACATCGCGCCGTCGCCGCCCGCATGCTGTGGCAATATTATTTAGCCACAAAAAGGGCCACAAAAGGCACAAAAAGCACATAAGGCATAAAATGGTTGATTAACTCTTTTGTGCCTTTTGTGCTTTATGTGCCTTTTGTGGCTCTATTTTGAGATCGTGCTTGCGGTCGTGGTCGGGCGTGGCACGGTGAGATCGGGTGTGGTTGGAACGTTCTCCATCGTCAACTCGATCAGGTCGTCGACCACCGCCTTCAGATCGTTTGTTTCGCGATAGACCTGTAATTGCCGATCTGCCGAGGTGCCGCGTTGGAGAATCGTGTGCACGTGCTCGATCTCTTTTCTCGATCCCAGTTCATCAACTACGTCGTCGACGAATTCGAGTAACTCGAGCACGAGGTCGCCCACCGGCACTTCCGTCTGCTTACCGAAATCGATCATCTTCCCTTCCAGCCCGTATCGCACAGCGCGCCACTTGTTCTCCTGAATCAACATGCGGCGATACAAACGGAAACCAAGGTTCTTGTCGATCAACTTATTCAACTTCGCGACGATTGCCTGAAACAGCGCCGCGATCGCGAGTGTGTCGTCGACGCGCGTCGGAATATCACAAACACGAAACTCGAGCGTCGGGAAGTATGGATGCGGGCGAATGTCCCACCAGATTTTCTTACCGTCGTTGATACAGCCGGTTTTGATCAGCAGGTCGACGTAACGCTCAAAGTTGAGGTACGAATCGAAGTGATCGGGAATGTCGGTGCGCGGAAACTGCTTGAATACTTCGGTGCGATACGATTTCAAACCCGTGTTATGGCCCATCCAGAAGGGCGACGACGTCGAGAGTGCCAGCACGTGCGGCAGAAAATAGCGAGCGGCATTCATGATGTGAATCGCACGTTCGCGATCGGCCATGCCGACGTGTACGTGAAGTCCAAAGATCAAGAGCGAGCGTGCGACTGTTTGCAGTTCCTGAACGAGCAACTCATAGCGCTCGTCGTCAAAGATCTTCTGGTCCTGCCAGCGCGAGATTGGATGCGTTGAAGCGGCCACGATGGTGAGGCCGTTCTTCTTCGCCAATCCCGCGATGATGCTGCGCAGGCGCGTGATATCGGTGCGTGCTTCCTGAATGTTTCGGCAAATCCCCGTGCCGACCTCTACCATCGACTGGATCATCTCGGGCTTGATCTGCTCGCCGAGCAACATCTTGCCTTCTTCAAGAATCTCGGCGACGTGCGAGCGCAACTCGCGCGTCTGCGGATCAACGATCTGAAATTCTTCTTCGATACCCAGTGTGAATTGATCGAACATTTGTCCTCTTTCCGCTTAAATCTGCATGTTCAAGGATTTTGCGATCCTGCGCCAGTCAGGTTTCGTCTTACTCATGAACTCGTATCGCAAATGGTTCCACGCGCTTGCCAGGGAGTAAACCGGGCTGTAAAGATCGAAATGCACGTACCACTTCCGTGGCTGCCCTTCCTGAAACAGGAAATGAAGGACTGCTTCCGGTCGACCTTTCTCGTAGAAACCTCCGCTCGTATCCTTATGGTTTGCAAACCTTCGGGTGAAATCATCTCGCCGCGACAGGGTCGATTCAATCACCGGCCACGCTTCGAACTGCAGTCCCACTCCACCTTCGCCGTAAACATTATCGATTCGTTTCACGACATGCCAGAGTTCTTTGGCACGCATTCGCTTGAGCAGCAACAACAGCGCGTATTTCTTGTCCGGAGTCCATGAATCGAAAGCGGCTTCGTCCGTCTCGGCGCCCCACAAGCCGGCCAGTTTTCCTTTGAGAAGCTCTTTTGTCTCTCGCGAAAGATCGGCCCACTTTAACGAAGGCAACGAAGTCGCTTCGTCCTTCGTATCAGCCATTCGAAACTTCGCGTTCCAGCATCGCTCGGACTTCCTCGGACAACCCCTGGAACTTCAAACCAACGCCGACTCCCGGATTGCTGTAGACGACTACTGCATTACAAACCACTTGCGCGTCATTGCGAAACGGAATGCGAATCAACAGCAACGCACCTTCGGGAATCTCTGCTTTCGTGTTCATGTAGAGCCCGCCAACACTGATGTCTTTGGTGCTGGCTACGCCCGTCACATCCTTACCATCGAAGAAGACGTCAACAATCAATCGTGAGCGGTCAGAGCTGCGGCGCTCCTCCTGCGAATGCACAGCTCTTTTCTCGTCGTCAGCCACTGGATGCTCCTATCCACAGATTACACAGATTGTAACTGTTTTGCCTCACTTTTTGCTGACGATGTAGGTTGGAACCATACCGCCACCCGAGCTCACATTCGCCAATTCGGTAAATGACAGCCGCGTGAACGCCGAACCGACTTTTCCGTTGAACAGCAGCGGATCGAGGTCCACGAGCTGCTCCGCGAATTCAATTCGACCATCTTCCGTCAGTGCCGGAAAAGTCTCGCGGGCGGTGGGCACACGTTCCTGGACCAGGTAATCGCCGTCTGCAAGGGCGTTGTTGATTGCGTCGTCCCAGCCACGCTGGTCGACGTTCCAGCCAATCGTGATTCCGTGGCCACCGTAATCGTCATTCGGCTTGAGCACCAGACGCTCGCCGTCGGCGCGGATAAAATCGAGCAGGTTTACTTCACGGCCAAAATAATCCGTGTGTTCGTCTCTGACGACGCGCGTCCACGGGACGTGCGCTCGGATGGTCGCCTGTTCGTCGTCTGAAAAGAGAGCCGCGTGCTTCGGATCCGTCAGCACAGCGAAGAGGGCTTTCTTGTGAATCAGCTTCGAGCGAAAACTGTTGACCATGCAGATCGCGCCTGCGCGATAGGCATCGAGCAGCGCTGGATATTCGCGAATGATCGGCAGGTACTCGTTAACGAGGAGACGCTTGTAGACGATGTCGATCTCCTGGCCCCCTACGCTAAGCCGATTGTCGCGAAACTCGAGTTCCTGCGGTGTGCAAATAACTGACGGATAGCCGGACTTTTCGAAGAATTCTCGAAAGAGCTCAAACTCTTTGACTGTGGGCACTCCGGCCAAATCGACTATCGCGATTCGGGGTGCACGTTCGGGTTTTGTACCAAGATACTCCTCGTAAGAGCTAATCAGGACGTCCAACATGAACTGCTTGCCGTACATCGCACGCACGTTGTAGTCGACGGCAAACTCCTTCATTACTGGTAGAGAAGAGAAAATGTCGTAAGCAGCGTCAGCGTATGCGATGCCTGCCGGACTCTCGCCGTTCAACTCGACGAAGCTGTATGCCGATTGAGTAAGAAATGAGTCCAGCCGCGACGTTGGCGAGACGGCCGCGTAGCCGGGGTCGATGGCGACCAGTTCGCGTTCGATCTCCGTTAAGCCGAGGTCGTCGACGACTTTCTCATCGGCGACAGCAGCGTCTTTCACTTTTTGAATGGCGGACCAGACGGTTTCGCAGATCTGGCAGATGCGTGCGAAGTCTGATTCCGTCACAAAGTGTGGGCGGAGATAAGGTGAAAGACGACGGCCGCCAAAAATCAATTTGGCTTTTTCCAGACCCTCATCCAGGAGCGCGCGCGAGCTTTCGGCTAGATCTTGATTCGCGAGCAGATCGTGATAACGAGCAACAGCCTCAGGGAACATGGGCCGCTAGGGTATCATTAGCCACAAAAAGGCACAAAAGGCACATAAAGCACAAAAAAGAAGTTACTGCTGGCAAGCATTTCCAAATCCGGCTTTTGTGCCTTTTGTGCTTTTTGTGCCTTTTGTGGCTATTTCTTTGCGGGGATGGTGACGACGCGTTTTTCTTTTTTGCGGACGACTTCGAAAGTATACGTGGCGGGTTTCGGGTCCGTTTTGAAAACCGAAACTGACTTGCCGTTGATCGATTGGATTACGTCGCCGGGTTGTAAGCCGGCTTCGAAGGCTGCCGTTACGGGATCTACGTAGACGACCAAAAGACCGGCGGTGATTCCAAGCTGCGTTGCGACAGGAAGTTTCAGCGCGATGGTTTCTATTCCCTGGTCGAGTAAAGAGAAACCCTTCGGCGACGGCCATGGATTGCGCAGACTAAACTTGAATGACGGCTCGAGTATCTGGCTCAACTTAATGTTGAACTCCATCTCGACCGGCTGATTGGGACGCATAACCGTGAACTCAACCGAACTACTCGGACCAGCCTGTTCCAGCCACCAGGTAAAGTCGTCCGCAGTTTGAATGTCCTTGTCATCAACTTTCAAAATCACATCACCCGCACGCAAAGCAGCAAGCGCGGCCGGACTGCCAGGCGCAATGGACGTGAGCATAATGCCGCGATGCTTGTTGGCAAGTGCCGCAGCGCGGGTCGACTCCCATCCGTGACTTACCAGCTCATCGAATTTGAGTGCCGCGATCGCTTCACCTTTGACGCCGAGCCACGGGCGCGGAACACTTGCCTGCTGGTCCAACACACGTTGCGCGGCACGCTTGATCAATGTCGCCGGCAGAACGCTCGCATCGCTTCCGTCCAGCCCATCGACTATGCCGATCGTTTCACCGGCCTGATTCAGTGCCACGCCACCAATGTTTGCCTGGGAAAGTTTCGGTGCGCTGACTCTCAAGCGCGCGATGCCTCCAGAGGGCGTAAGTACGATCGTCTGAATTCGACCTTCAACCGCGGCCATGCGTGCGTAGAGACGCGGACGCAACAGCGGACGCGTGCCCTGGACAGGTTCAGGCTGATACAACAACACGGCTTCACCGGTGTTTACCGGTTCGTCTTTGAACGCAGTGGCTGCGACGGCATTCTTCTTTGTGAGTCGCAGGATCGAGAGTCCTGTCACCGCATCAAAACCGATGTACCTCGCTGGTAGCCGCCTGCCGTCAGATCCGATGACGGTAATATCCGGAGCGTCAAAAAAAGTGTTCGGCATCGTGGAGAACGCAGCGATTGGTGGTTTTGGCGGAGCAGGCGGTTCGGATGCTGCCGGTGCGGGAACCGGCACTGGTCCAAACTCAACTTCAGCTTCCGGCAACCACGCCGCGATCGTCTCGCCGTCATCGAGCGCAAGACCGGCGATCACGTTCGTGTGCACGTCATCCATCAGATTAAAGGACCAATCAAGACTGGAGATCGCCTGCACCTGCTCCTGTGAACGGGCCAGCAGCCGAAACATCTTCAATCCGTTGAGACGATGAATGATCGTTACGACTTGCGGAGCAGGAGGCGCTTTTTCGCCGGCCCGACCTGCTCGTGGCGGTGGCGCAGGTTTCCCAGGTGACGGCGCCGGAGTTTGCGCACTGACACCGCCACACCAGAGTGCTACGCTCAACAAAATCGCAACTCGCAATTTACTTCTGACCTTCATCGACTTCTACCAAACTCGTTTCGGTGCGAACTGATTCGCGTTGTGCATCAATCTTTGTGAACCAAAGCTAATCGCCGGAACGGAAATCGTCTTTGCATTTCCGCGGCCGTCGTCGACTGAAACTGTGAAAGACTGTACCGACGAAGCGTCAATGGGAATAGTCGCCGACGACGCGAGTGGTTCGGTTCCATTCAGGACATTAGCACCAGTACTGCTGGAGTCTACTGTCGCTAATCGCCGGTTCTTACTAACTGCCACTTGTTCAAAGCGATCCATCTTGTTTTTCTGCGGATGCTTGCTGGGAGGAAGTGACACTACTTTCTGCTTGCCTATATCGGGAGCCGGATATGTGGCTGCTTGCCTTGGTGGCTCAGGAATGCCAGGCGCGGGCGACTGCTTCGCTGTTTCCGTGACTTGTGCCGGTCCATTCAACTTACTTCGGACCAGAAACGCGCCGGCGGCAAAAACGAGCAATAGCGCCGCCGCCGCTAATCCTCGCCGCAAAACGGGGCCCCACACAAAGCTCGACACAAAATTGAAGTGCGACGTGTTGCTCGACTCATTTGCGAGACGCGCGCGCAAACGGAAATCAAAATCCGCCGGCGCCGCAACTGTGCCGAGACTCCCGACAATCTGTCGTAACTTCGTCTGCTTCTCCTGAAACTCACGGCACTCACCGCACTCTCGCAAGTGCTCGATTGCTGCCGTGGTGCACGTCTCATCCAAATTCAATTCGTCCAGTTCGCGACGAATCAGTTCACAAGTATTTTTTCTCATAACATCATCACCTACAAATAAGCATGCATCTTCTCGCGCAGGAATCCTCGCGCCCGGCTGATTCTCGACTTCACCGTGCCCTCGCTCGTCTCCAGAATTCTCGCGATCTCGTCGTAGCTGCGTCCGTCTACGTCACGCAGAATCAGCGGTGCACGATATTTTTCCGGAAGCGTGCCGATGGCTCGTTGGACCGCATTGCGTCGCTCGGTCTCTACGAGATCCGAGTCCTGCAGCGGCCGAAGGTCTGGCGGATTGAACTCCTTTGCTTCACCCCCGTCGCTCTGCTGAAAGAACCCGGTCAGCGAAACAAGCTTGCGGCGTTTACGCTTGCGAAGTTCGCTGATGGCCAGGTTTGTCGCAATTCGATAGATATAGGTCGAAAATGCGTAGCTTCGCTGATACCTGTCAGCTGCCCTGTAAACCCTCACAAAAGTCTCCTGAGCCAGATCGACGGCGCCGTCGTAGTCATTGGTCATCCGGTAGATGTAGCTCGTAATCTGGTTGCGATAACGACTAACCAACTCAGCAAAGGCGTCCTGGTCGCCACTGCGGGTCGCTTCCAACAACGCATGGTCGGAAGTCGTGTCCTCCAGCACGTCCTGCTGCAGGGCCGGGGCAAAGCCCAGCTCATCGATGGTAGTCAACGTATTCATCAGGGCAGGTAGGCTCTCACACGGTCCGGATTATACCTTTACCAAGCCGTGACCTGAGAGACATACACGCACAGATTTGGCTACGGTTCCCTCTTTTGCTCCGGAGGAGCCAAATGTTTATAGCTAAGAATAAAAGGAATTTAGCGCTCTAGCGGAGCGCAATGGTGGTTAGGGCACATGCCGCTCCGCTGGAGCGGAATACATGAGTGCGGCGAAGCTATAAACATTTTGCTCCTCTGGAGCAAAACCTTAGCCTTCGGAGTTCTTGAAGATGGAGTCGCTGATTTTGGAGCCGTAGGTAATCGTTAGGACGCGAACTTCCTGGCTTTGGCGTCCGTCCTCCAACAGGACGGTGCGATATGGCGCGAGAGTCTGTTGAACGGCCCGATAATCGAGGAATTTGCGCGTGTATTTTATGGCAGTGCCACCCGGATTCCCTTCTTCGTACTCGAGCCAGAGCACTCGCAGCGATTTGGCGCTGATGTAAAAACGAGTTTTTCGTTTTTCCTTATCAACCAGGTCAACTACGAAAAGATCCAGTCCTTTTTGCTGGTCCTTGCCGACAAGCGTGATAGTCGAACCGCATTCCTTGTAACGCAACAAGGAGTCGATACTGTGGTGATGTTGCGAAAGGAAACTCGAAGTTACGTCCTGTCGCGGTGTGAACGCAGCGCCGTTGATGAGACCCCAGAGTTTTCCATCCCCAAAGATGAGTGAATACTCCATCGTCGGCAGCTTCTGGTCGAGACGAATCTTGTCCTTATCGAGATTTTCACCGCGGATGAAGCGGCGCTCATACTCTGTCTCTTCGACTTTGCCTTCCGGGTCAGTTCGTGTGATTTTGCCGTGCTCAATGCCGTTCCGCCGAATGTGTTCGAGGGCCTGACGCGTACCGTAGACGAGGATCACCGACTCAACCACCTGTTCGACTGTGTATTGAGTTCCGTTGGAGTTGTTTTTAACCTGCTTGGGTTCTTGCTCTTTCTGTTTTTTGCCGTCCTGGGGAGTTTCCTGAGGACTTGCTTGCGGAGTCGCCTTCGGATCTTGCAGGGCCGCCTCGGTTTTAATCGGCGCTCCGAATGGGATGACAAACGCAGTAAGAGCTATTAGGGCCAGAACGAAACGAAGCAAAATGTATTAGTTCTCCTTGAAATCAGATCGCCGTATTGCCGACGGCGCCACCGGGGAAAGCCAATTTAGAGGTCGAATTGTAACACAAGCCCCGGAAAAAGCCGCTTCCGACCTCATTAGCATTTGCATGGATGCTGTCACCCGACATGCCGGATGCCTGTTTGACAAGCGTTTGACAAGTAGGGACGCCGCTAGTATTTTCCTTGGTTTTCTCGAAAGGACATTCAGCAAATATGAAGCGAGTAGGAATTCTCGTAGGCCGGGAAAAAACGTTCCCGGAAGCCTTAATCAAAGGTATTAATGAACGCGGCCGCGGCGACGTCATAGCGGAATACATCAAGCTGGGCGGCATTAAATTCGACGATCCGCCGAAGTACGACCTCGTCATCGACCGCATCTCGCATGAGGTTCCCTTCTATCGAGCGACCCTGAAACGGATGGCGCTCGAGGGCACGATTATCATCAACAATCCGTTCTGGTGGTCGTCGGACGACAAGTTTTTCAATTACTCACTGGGCGAGAAGCTCGGCGTCGCAATTCCCAAAACCGTCCTCTTGCCGCAGAAGGATTACATCGAGGGCATCGTCAGTGAGAGTTTGCGCAATCTCGAATTTCCGCTCGACTGGCAGGGCATTATCGACTACATCGGTCTTCCGGCATTTCTGAAGCCGTTTGATGGCGGTGGCTGGAAGAATGTTTCGAAGATCAACTCGCTCGAGGAGCT
>Ga0068871_100003154_pt1 | contig 11321 bp, 12 predicted proteins | sample KBSMisM72_FD_72750 | JGI IMG/M metagenome (GOLD analysis project Ga0068871, IMG submission 72750) | Miscanthus rhizosphere microbial communities from Kellogg Biological Station, Michigan, USA - KBS Miscanthus M7-2 | ecosystem: Host-associated > Plants > Roots > Rhizosphere > Soil ... | reverse complement strand
TCCTGCGCGAGAACCTGAAGCTGCGCCTGCTCTCGGCGCGCGTGGCGCTGCTCGCCCGCGACGAAGCCGGTTTCCGCGACGACCTCAAGGCCTCGCAGGCGTGGATCGCCAAGTACTACGACATGAAGGCGAAGCCCACGGCCGCCACGCTCGCGACCCTCAAGCAGATCGCCGAGACGCCGGTGGCGATCACCGTGCCGGACATCAACGCGAGCCTCGCGGCCGTGCGCACCGCGCGCACCGCGCGGGAGAAGCGCTAGCCATGCGCTTCGCGCTCTGGTCGGTCGTGCTGGCCGCTTTGGCCGTGGCGATCGCGCTGCTTGCGAAGGACTCCACGGGTTACGTCGTGATCGTCGCGGCGCCGTACCGGATCGAGCTGTCACTCAACCTGCTCGTCTTCCTCGTGCTTGGCGGCTACGTCGCGTTCTACGCCCTGGCGCGCTTCCTCGCCACGCTGATCGCGATACCCGCACGCGTGCGCGCGTATCGGCGCGAGCGCCAGCTCACGCGGCTGCGCCAGTCGCTGAACGAAGCGCTGATCGCGTTCTTCCAGGGCCGCTACGCCTCGGCAGAGAAGAGCGCCGCGGCCGCGCTCACCGGCGACGAGACCAAGGGCGTGGCGGCGATCATCGCGGCGCGCAGCGCCCACGAGCTGGGACGCTTCAACGAACGCGAGCAGTTCCTCGACCACGCCAAGGGCGGGGCCGAGGAGCTCGACCAGGCACGCCTCACGACGCTCGCCGACCTCTTCGTCTCCCAGGAGCGCTACGAGGAGGCCCTCGCGGTCCTCAACGACCTTTCCGCGCGCGACGCGCGCAACCTGCGATTGCTGCGCCTGAAGCTGCAGGCAGAGCAGGCGCTGCGCCATTGGGATGCGATGCTCGACACGCTCGACGCGCTCTCGAAGCTGGGCGGCGTGGGACCCGAGGAAGCAGCCTCGATGCGGCGCACGGCTCACCTGGGCAACCTTGCCCACAAGTCGCAGGATGCCGCGGCGCTCACGACCTACTGGAAGCAGACTCCGTCGGCCATGCGCATGGATCCCACGGTGGCGGCCACGGCCGCGCGCCACTACCTCGCGCTCGGTTCGCAGGCCGAGGCGCAGGCGATCATCGAACAGGCACTGGAACGCGAATGGAACCCGAGCCTCGTCGCGATCTACGGGGAGACGGGCGGCGCGAACGCGATGCCGCAGATCGAGCGCGCGGAAAAATGGCTCCGCACGCACGCGCGCGATCCCGCGCTCCTCCTCGCCCTGGGCAAGTTGTGCATGCGCCAGGAGCTCTGGGGCAAGGCGCAGAGCTACATCGAGGCGAGCCTCGCCCTCGAGCCCACGCATGACGGCCACATGACGCTCGCCGCGCTCATGGAGCACATCGGCCGGCACCAGGAAGCAGTCCAGCATTTCCGCCGCGGCGCCGAGCTCGCGGGCTGACAACGAAGGAGACACGAATGCGCGTATACGCCCCGCTCAACCTCACGCGACTCGAGTACGGAGCGCGCGTCGCCGAACCGATGACGCCGGGACGCGTAACCCTCGACGATCCGGCGTTCGCGGTGATGACGGACCTGCGCGAGGTCTCGGCCGCCACCACCCGGCCCGAGGAGACCATCGATACCGCGCACGCGGTCATGATCCGCCGTGGCGTGCGCCTGCTCTTCGTGCTCGACGACGACTCCACGGTCTGCGGCGTGATCACTGCGACCGACCTGCTGGGCGAGAAGCCGATGCGATTCATGCAGGCGCGCGGCGTCTCGCACGCAGAGATCCTTGTCGAGGACATCATGACGCCCGCGTCGATGCTCGAGGCGATGTCCATCCTGGAAGTCGCGCAGATGCGCGTGGGCCACGTCGTCGCCACGCTGAAGGCGGTCGGCCGCAAGCACCTCATGGTCTCGGAGGAGAACGGCCGGCGCGTGCGGGGCCTGTTCTCCGCCTCGCAGGTCGCGCGCCAGCTCGGCATCGAGGTGCAGACCTTCGAAGTCGCGTCGTCGTTCGCGGAAGTCGAGGCGGCGCTGGTGCGCTAGCCGTGGCGGACCGGTACCAGGACGCCTACCGGTCTTTCCGCTGGCACGTTCCACCGGACTTCAACATCGCGCATTACGCGTGCGCGCGATGGGCGCAGTCGGGCGACGGGCCGGCGCTCCACTGGGAGGACGAGTCGGGCGCGACCGCGTCTTTCACCTATTCCCGGCTCCAGGAGGCCGCCAATCGCCTCTCGAATACGCTCGCCGCCATGGGAGTGGCGCGCGGGGATCGCGTGGCGCTCATCCTGCCGCAACGCCCCGAGACCGTGATCACCTACCTCGCATGCTTCCAGATGGGTGCGATCGCGGTGCCGCTTTCGTTCCTGTTCGGACCCGACGCGCTCGAGTACCGCCTGGCCGACAGCGGCGCCAGGGCCGTGGTCGTCGATGCGCAGACCGCGGTGAATTTCGAGGCGGTGCGCGAGCGCCTTCCCGCGCTCGCGAACGTGATCGGCGCCGCGGGCGCAACGGGTCCGCGCTACTCACAATGGGAAGACACGCTCGCGCGCGCGTCGCCCCGATTCGAGCCCGCTGCGACGAAGGCCCGCGATCCGGCCGCAATCATCTACACGAGCGGCACGACCGGGCCGCCGAAGGGCGCGTTGCTGCCGCACTGCGCCCTCATCGGCAACCTCCCCGGCTTCGAGCATTCCCATGACGGCTTCCCGCAACCAGGCGATCTATTCTGGTCGCCCGCGGACTGGGCGTGGACCGGGGGACTGTGGGATGCGCTGATGCCCACGATGTTTCACGGCCGCGCGATCGTTGGATTTCGCGGGCGATTCGATGCGGAGCGCGCCTTCCACCTGCTCGCGAAATACCGCGTGCGCAACACGTTCCTCTTCCCCACCGCGCTCAAGATGATGATGAAGGCGGTGCCGAAGCCTCGTGAAAAATACGGCGTGAAGCTGCGCACGCTGATGAGCGGCGGCGAGGCGCTGTCGCCCGCGATCTTCCATTGGTGCCGCGAGGAGCTGGGCGTGACCGCCAACGAGATCTTCGGGCAGACCGAGATGAACTACATCGTGGGCAATTCGCACACGGTCTGGCCCGTGAAGCCCGGCTCGATGGGACGGCCTTACCCTGGCCATCGCGTCGCGGTCATCGACGACGAGGGATGCCAGCTTCCTGCGGGCTGCGCCGGAGACGTCGCCGTCCATCGCACATGGATCGACGGCACGCCCGACCCCGTGTTCTTCCTCGGCTATTGGGGCAACGAGGCGGCGACGGCGGCGAAGTACAGCGGCGATTGGTGCCGCACGGGCGACCAGGCGCAGGCCGACGAGGACGGCTATCTCTGGTACCAGGGGCGAAACGACGACATCTTCAAGGTTGCCGGTTACCGCGTCGGGCCCACCGAGATCGAAAACTGCCTCGTGAAGCACCCGGCGGTCGCGAACTGCGCCGTGGTTCCCACGCCCGACGAGACTCGCGGCACGGTCGTGAAGGCCTTCGTGATGCTCGCGCCCGGACACTCGGGCTCGGATTCGCTCAGGGACTCCATCCGCGAGCACGTGAAGCTTTCGCTCGCGCCTTACCAGCAGCCGCGCGAGATCGAGTTCGTCACGGAGCTGCCGATGACGACGACCGGGAAAGTGCAGCGGAAAGTGCTGAGGGAACTGGAAGTGAAACGGAAAGCTATTTCTTCGGATCGACCGAAGGCGTGAACGCATCGCAGAAGAACTCGTCTTCGGGCAGCCCCTTGCGCTCCACGAAAGTTTCGCGCGCGACGTCGGTCATCGCCGGCGCGCCACACGCATAGACCTGGAAGTTCGACAGGTCGGGGAAATCGTCGAGCACCGCCTGGTGCACGAATCCCGTGCGGCCCGGCCAGTTGTCCTCGGGCAGCGGGTCGGACAACACCGGAATGAACGAGAAGTTGGGGTGGTCCTGCCGCCACTTCACCGGCAGGTCCGGCATGTACAGGTCCTTTCGCGCCCGCGCACCCCAGTACATGACCATGGGTTGGTCGAAACCCTTGTGGAAGGCGTGCTCGACCAGCGACTTGATCGGCGCGAACCCGGTGCCGCCCGCGACGAAGATGAGCGGCTTGTCCGATTCCTCGCGCAGGTAGAACGTCCCGAGCGGCCCCTCGAAGCGGATGATGGCGCGCTCCTTCATCTCATCGAACACGTAGCGCGAGAAGGCACCGCCCGGCGACTTGCGAATGTGCAGCTCCAGGAACTGGTCGTCGTGGGGTGCATTCGCCATCGAGAAGCTGCGCCGCTTGCCGTCCTTCATGAGGATGTCGAGGTATTGGCCGGCGAGGAACTGCAGGCGCTCGCCCGTGGGCAGCTTGAGGTAGAGGATCGCCACGTCGTCGGCGGGACGCTCCACCTTCTCCACGCGCGCCGGCATCGTCCGGATCGCAAGGTCCTTCGCGCCCGCGAGCTCGCGCACCTCGAACACGATGTCGGTGAGCGGCTTCGTGCAGCACGTGAGCGCCTTGCCGGCCGCCTTCTCGTGCGCGTGCAGCGCGCGCTCCTGATGGTCGCCGTACTCGAGCTCGCCCGACCGAAGGATACCCTTGCATGCGCCGCACGCGCCGTTGCGGCAGCCGTACGGAAGGCCTATGCCCTGGCGAAGCGCGGCCTCGAGGATGGTCTCGCCGGGCGCGACGGTGAACGTGTGGCCGCTCGGTTCGAGGCGGACCTGGCGGGAGTCGGGCAAAGCCTCAGCGAGTGCGGCGGAAATCGCCCTCGATGAAGGTGCCGCGGCGCTCGCGGCGCGCGGACGTCTCGACGACGCGAGGGCCGGGCAGCAGGAGCAGCGTGAGCGCGATGAGGTCGGAGACCACGCCCGGATAGATGAGGAGGAAGCCGGCGAGCACGGTGCGCGCGCTGTCGGTGAGCGCGGCCACGGGGAAGTGACCTTGCGCGAAACCGGCCGCGAGCCTCGCGACCAGCGACAGGCGCGCTTCCTTGATGAGGGCCATGCCCGCGACCGCCGCGAGCACCATCCAGGCGAGCACCCACCAGCCCAGCGTCTGGCTCAGGCGCACCAGAACCACGGCTTCGAGCACGGGGAAACCCAGTAATATCGCGAACAGCAACAGCCGCATCACTTCGACATCTCCATCATGCCGCACGAGGGCGGGAGAACCTCCCACTTGGCCATCATTGCGGTGCTGACAAACCTACCCGACTCCGGGTCCGCTTTCAATCTGGCGCGCGAGCTGGTGAGCCTGAGGCTCGCTGCCTGCGCCAATGTCCTGGCGCCCGTCACATCCTTCTATCGCTGGGAAGGCCGCGACGAAGAAGCCACCGAGTATCCGGTGCTGATCAAGTCCACTCCTGCCCGCTACGCCGAGCTCGAATCGGCGATCCGCGCACGCCACCCGTACAGCGTGCCCGAAATCATCGCCTGGCCGATCGAGCAGGGATTGGAAGCGTACCTGAATTGGGTCGAGGGCGAGACCCAGCCTTGAGCGCGAAGTGGCAGTTCACGCTGGTGGGGTTGCTCGCCGTGCTGGCGGGCACCGCGCTCCTGCTCGCCAACCGCCCCCCTGAAGCTCCCGCGCAGGTCGCTCCCGACGTCTCGCCGGCCGTGGTCATGGCCGCGGGGTTCCGCGACCTGCAGGGCGGCCGGCGCTCCCTCGGGGAGTTCCAGGGTAAGGTCGTCGTCCTCAACTTCTGGGCGACGTGGTGCGCGCCCTGCCGCGAGGAGATGCCCGCATTCGAGCGGCTCCAGGCGAAGTGGAAGGCGCGCGGCGTGCAGTTCGTGGGGGTGTCCGCCGAAGAAGGGCCAAAGGTCCTCGAGTTCGCCAAGCGGTTCGGGGTCACCTATCCGCTGTGGGTCGGGGGAGACGAAGTGCCGGAACTCTCCCGCCGCCTCGGAAACCGCCAGGGTGTTCTCCCCCATACGGTCGTTTTCGACCGGCAGCAAGCCCCGATAACCGAGCGAGTGGGCGCTTACCCCGAGGATTCCATGGATTCTCTGCTTGCCAAGCTGGCAGCGATTAGCATTGAAAAGTAGTTAAAGGCGTCGATCATCGCTGAACCGGTTTGTCCTTCGGCCACGAAAGCTCAAAGCGTGCCCGGATATTCTCGACCCTTACGGCGCCATTGCCGAAGCGTGCGTTAACTTCGGCCAAAACTGGACATTCGCCGCCGATCTACGGCAAACTCGCCGGCCATGTCCAAGATCCTGGTGGTGCACGGGCCCAACCTGAACCTCCTCGGCGATCGCGAGACTCAGCACTACGGGCAGGACACGCTCGAAGCGATCAACGCCCGCCTGGTTGAACGGGGACGCAAGGCCGGACACACGGTCGATGCATTCCAGAGCAACGCCGAAGCACCCCTCATAGAACGAATCCATGCCGCGAAAAGCGACGAAACGGCGTACATCATCATCAATCCTGCAGCCTTCACGCACACCAGCGTCGCGCTACGGGATGCGCTGGCTGCGGTGCGCATCCCCTTCATCGAAGTCCATCTCTCCAACGTCCACGCTCGGGAGCCATTCCGGCGTCACTCGTACTTTTCGGACCTCGCGGCCGGCGTCATTACCGGGCTTGGCCCGCTCGCCTACGAGCTCGCCCTGGACGCCGCCTGCCATGCGCTCGAGCGCAGGAGCTGATCCATGGACCTGAGGAAGCTGAAGAAGCTGATCGACCTCGTCCAGGAGTCGGGCATCGGCGAGATCGAGATCACCGAGGGAGAAGAGAAGGTCCGCATCAGCCGCCAGTCCCCCGGTGGGGCGCCGGTCATCATGGCCGCCCCCAACATGCCGTACGCGGCCGCCCCGGCCACAGGCGGGCCTTCCGGAGGGATGCCTGGGGCGGTCCCGGCGGCCCCCGCCCCTGCCGAGCCCAAGGGACACCAGCTCAAGTCGCCGATGGTGGGCACGTTCTACCGCGCACCCTCGCCCGGCGCGCCGCCCTTCGTAGAGGTGGGCCAGCAGGTGACCAAGGGCCAGACGCTTTGCATCATCGAGGCGATGAAGCTTCTGAACGAGATCGAATCCGACGCTTCCGGCACCGTGAAGGCGATCCTGGTGGAGAACGGCCAGCCGGTCGAGTACGGGCAGCCGCTCTTCACGATCGAGTAGCGCGTGTTCGAAAAGATCCTCATCGCCAACCGCGGCGAGATCGCGCTTCGCATCCAGCGCGCGTGCCGCGAAATGGGCATCAAGACGGTCGCCGTGCATTCCGAGGCGGACGCCGATGCCAAGTATGTGATGCTCGCCGACGAGTCGGTGTGCATCGGACCGGCGCCGTCGCGCGACAGCTACCTCAACATCCCCGCCATCATCAGCGCGGCCGAGGTGACCGACGCGCAGGCGATCCACCCCGGCTACGGCTTCCTCTCGGAGAACGCCGACTTCGCCGAGCGCGTGGAGAATTCCGGCTTCGTATTCATCGGCCCGCGCGCCGAGTCGATCCGCATCATGGGCGACAAGATCTCGGCGAAAGTGGCGATGAAGAAAGCCGGCATCCCGTGCGTTCCCGGGTCCGAAGGATCGCTTCCGGAAGACCCCAAGGAAATCCGCCGCCTCGCGGCGGCCGTTGGCTACCCGGTCATCATCAAGGCGGCGGGCGGCGGCGGCGGGCGCGGCATGCGCGTGGTGCACACCGAGGCGGCCCTCGTGAATGCCGTCACGATGACGCGCACCGAGGCGCTGAACGCCTTCAACAATCCCACCGTCTACCTCGAGAAATTCCTCGAGAACCCGCGCCACGTCGAGATCCAGGTGCTCGCCGACGAGCACAAGCAGGCGATCTACCTGGGCGAGCGCGATTGCTCCATGCAGCGGCGCCACCAGAAGATCATCGAGGAGGCGCCGGCGCCGCACGTGAAGCCGCGCCTGATCGAGCGCATCGGCGAGAAGTGCGCCGAGGCCTGCCGCAAGCTCGGCTATCGCGGCGCGGGCACCTTCGAATTCCTCTACGAGAACGACGAGTTCTACTTCATCGAGATGAACACGCGGGTGCAGGTGGAGCACCCGGTGACCGAGCTCATCACGGGCGTGGACATCGTGCAGGAGCAGATCCGGGTGGCGGCAGGGCTCAAGCTGCGCCTGCGGCAGAAGGACGTGGTGAAGAAGGGCCACGCGATCGAGTGCCGCATCAACGCGGAGAACCCGTATACGTTCGTTCCATCCCCCGGGCGCATCACGCAGTACCACGTGGCGGGCGGCCCCGGCATCCGCTACGACTCGCACGTCTACGCGAACTACTACGTGCCGCCGTACTACGACTCGCTGGTGGGCAAGCTCCTCGCGTACGGCGACACGCGCGAGCAGGCGATCGCGCGCATGCGCGTGGCGCTATCGGAAATGGTGATCGAGGGCATCCAGACCAACATCCCGCTGCACCAGGAGCTCATGAACGATGCGGCGTTCATCCGTGGGGGCGTGAGCATCCACTACCTCGAAGAAAAGATCGCGGCGCTCAAATCCATCTGAGATGGCCTGGCAGCGCGTGACGTTGATCGTTCCCGGCGCAAAGGCCGAGCCGATGAGCGAGGCCCTCGAGGCCGAGGGCGCCATCTCCACGGACCTGGCCGACGCGGACGCGGACAGCGCCGCGGAACGGGAGATCTTCGCCGAGCCCGGCGGGGAAGCCCCGCTATGGGAACGCTGCCGCCTGACCGCGCTCTTTCCCGACGAAACGGACGTATCCGCGGCGCTAGAGCGCAGCGGCGTACCCGTGGGCAACGCCTCCATCGACCGGCTCGATGACACCGATTGGGTCGCGCTCACGCAGCGCCAGTTCGAGCCCATCCGCGCCGGGCGGCGCCTGTGGATCGTGCCCACGTGGCACGAGCCGCCACGGCCCGGCGACGTGAACATCGCGCTCGACCCCGGCGCGGCATTCGGCACCGGAAGCCATCCGACCACGCGCATGTGCCTCGCATGGCTCGAGGAAAACGTGCGGGCGGGAGACTCGGTTCTCGACTACGGATGCGGCTCGGGGATCCTCGCCATCGCCGCCCTCAAGCTGGGCGCCGCGCGCGCGACCGGCGTCGATGTGGACCCGCTCGCGCTGGATGCCGCACGCTACAATTCGTCGAGGAACGGCGTCGATCTCGAAGTGCGCGACGCGCAGCGCAGTATCGACGGCGCGTTCGCGATCACCGTGGCCAACATTCTCGCAAACCCGCTGCGCATGCTCGCTCCCGTCATCTGCTCCCACACCCTGACCGCGGGGCGCATAGCGCTCTCGGGCATCCTCGACGACCAGGCCGACCAGGTCGCGCAGGCGTACGCGCAGTGGGCCGCTCTCGAGCGTGTCGCGCGCGAGGGGCCGTGGGTCCTGCTCGCGGGGCGCCGATGCTGATCACGACGTGCCGCAATTGCGGCGCACGTTTCCGTGTGACGCCGCAGCAGCTGAACGTGAAGCAGGGACAGGTGCGCTGCGGAAGCTGCCAGCACGTGTTCAACGGCTTCGAGGGGCTCGAGCGGCATCCCGACGACGACACCGCCGCGCGTGCCGCCGCCGAGCGCGCGCTGCAGGCCGAGCCACCCATCAGCCCCATCGAGGAGCTGGAGGACGTGGAAACGCTCCACGCGGCGCCGGAAGAGGCGCCGGCCGCGCCCGAGGCTGCAGGGGAGCTGGAATCATTTCCGCAACCGCGGCAACAGCGCCTGCTCCGCCCCGACCTCATGATCCCGCCGCCGCCGAAGCGCGACCCGCCGGCGCGTGCCTGGGCATTCGGCGTCGCGCTGATGCTCGTCGTGCTTGCGGCCGAATTCGCGTTCGCCTATCGCGGCCCCCTCGCGCAACGCTATCCGGTGGCGCGACCACTGCTCGAGTCCGCCTGCGCACGGATCGGCTGCGGCGTCCCGTGGTCGCGCGAGGAGCAGATGCTGCGCCTGGAGGACTCCGAGCTGCTCGAAGTGCCCGGCCGCCCTCAGGAGATCGCGCTGGGCGCGCGCATCCGCAACCTCGCGACGGTCTCGCAGGAGTATCCGCACCTCGAGCTCACGCTCACGGACCTCACCGGGCAGGCCGCGATCCGGCGCGTCCTGCGCCCCACTGACTATCTCGGCCGTCCGGTCACCGGCGCCGAGGTGATGGCGCCCGGTTCGGAAATCGCGGTCCAACTGCGGCTGGAGACCCCCCGCATCAAGGCGACGGGCTACGAGCTGCTGCTCTTCTATCCCTGAGCGTCCTTCAGGCTCGCGAGCATCGAGCCCACCGCACGCTGGGTGAGTGGCGAATCGTCGATGAGGCGCGCCTCGCCGCGGCGCATCTGCTCCGCAAGCGCCTCCGGTGACACCGACAGCGCCGAGGATGCGGAGAAGGGGTTCGTGAAGAGGTAGACGCCCTTGTTCGGGCTGATCCAAGTCAGGCGCGCGCGCGTGCGCGCTCCTTCATCGGAGGTGAATTCGACCCACGTGCCGCGTTGCAGGTGCGTCCAGATGCCGGTGCGCGTGAACACGTTGCGCACCGCGGGATCGCGCGGCGCGCGCAGCCGGATCTCCTCCACGCTGCCCTCACCCACGGGAACCGTAGCGCGCTCGATCTCGGGCTCGACGGGCTGCTCGGCAGGCGCAGGCGACGACGGCACGGCCGCAAGACCCCGCAGACCGGCCTTCATCGCGGCCGCATGGCAATCGACGAGCGTGCCGAGGAAAGCGGTGCGCTCCGCTTCCGGCATTTGCGCGCGCTCCAGCCCGAGCTGGATGCGCTTGAGCATTCCCGGCAGCATCGTGACCAGGCGCTTGCGGTCCTCGGGCGCGTGCTTGGGTTCGACGCTCCACAGGAGCTCGTCCACGGTGGAGACGAGACCCCGCCACACGATCGAGTCCTCGCCTTCGGAGCGATGCACGCGCGCGAGGCCGTGCGTCCACGTGTCCTGCAGCATCGTCCGTACCGCCGGGGGAACCCATTCGCGCGCGGCAAGGCGCCGCGCCACCGCCTCGTGCGAGGCAAGGCGCGCGTCCTCGTCGCGCTCGCGCTCCTCGATCACGCGCGCGGAGCGTTCCACCAGCGCCGCTTCCATGCGATGGCGTTCGTCGATGAATGCCGCCATTTCCGCCGCGAGCCTGCCGAACACTTGCTGGTCGGTCACGTATTCGTCGAGCACGCGCTGCACGACGCCCTCGATCAGCTGCACGACTTGCGCCTCGCGGGTCGTGGCGTGGTCGAGTCCCATCGCGGATTCGGCGAGCAGGTCGAGGAGGCGCCGCGCGGGATGGGAGTTGGACGAGAAGAAGCTCTTGTCGAGGAGTGCCACCTTGAGCGTGGGAATCTGCAGGCGTCCCAGGTGCGCCTTCGCGGCCGCGGGAATGTGCTCGTCGTCGAAGATGAAGTCGAAGAGCATCGCGACCAGGTCGATCGTGAT
>Ga0068871_100003153_pt1 | contig 11324 bp, 9 predicted proteins | sample KBSMisM72_FD_72750 | JGI IMG/M metagenome (GOLD analysis project Ga0068871, IMG submission 72750) | Miscanthus rhizosphere microbial communities from Kellogg Biological Station, Michigan, USA - KBS Miscanthus M7-2 | ecosystem: Host-associated > Plants > Roots > Rhizosphere > Soil ... | reverse complement strand
GGCGCGATTGCCTTCGACCGTGACGGCCTGACCGATCGCCTTCGAGAAATCAGCGCGTGTGACGCCGACGCGCCGGAACCAGGCCGGCGGATTGCTCTCGAACTTCCACGTCCCGTCCTTCGCGGTCATGAAGACGACGATGTGCGGGTTCACCCAGTCGACCTTCGTCAGCGTGCCCGCGAGGGTCATCCGGTGCGTGACGTCGAATTCGGCGGTGGTCGAATGATGGGCGGAGGCTGGAAACGAGGCGAGAAGCAGAAGGCCCACGAGCAGAGCGCGTTTCACGTTCACCTCCCGTCCGGCTGCGCCGAACGCGACGGGTCTATTGGCGTCCGCCTTCAGGCGGACGCAGCGAGCAGTGCCACCGCCGAGCGAACGAGGGGATCGAGTCCGGCGCCGCCGTCGCGATAATGCGTGACGATCTCACGACGCATTCGCGGATCCCAATAGCGCTTGATGTGGTTCGCGACACCTTGCGCCGCGACGGTCTTGTCGGCCTCGGAGTTGAAGAAGCTGCCGATGTCGTTCGCCATCGAAACGAGACGCTCCGCCCTCACGCGTGGGTCGCCTCGCGTCCCTTGAGCAGCTCGAGCTGATGATCGGTGAACTCGTGGAACCGTTTCTGCCACTCGGACGGCTGGTTGACCTTGACGATCTCCACCGCCGTCACCTTGTACTCGGGGCAGTTGGTGGCCCAGTCGGAATTCTCCGTCGTGACGACGTTGGCGCCCGATTCCGGGAAATGGAACGTCGTGTAGACGACGCCCGGGCGCACCCGATCCGTGACTTGCGCAGGAAGCACGATCTCCCCGGATCGGCTCGTCAGGCCGACGGTGTCGCCGTCCTTGATGCCGCGCGTTTCGGCGTCGTGCGGGTGGATTTCGAGCACGTCGGCCGACGCCCACGTCACGTTGCTCGTGCGGCGGGTCTGCGCGCCGACGTTGTACTGCGTCAGGATCCGGCCCGTCGTCAGCAGCAGCGGGTACTTGCGGGTCGCGCGTTCGCTTGTCGGCACGAACTCGGTGACGAAGAACTTGCCTTTGCCTCGCACGAAATGGCCGACGTGCATCGTCGGCGTGCCTTCGGGGGCCTCGTCCGTGCATGGCCACTGGATGCTGCCGAGGCGGTCGAGCTTCTCGTACGAGAACGTGCTGAACGTCGGCGTCAGCCTCGCGATTTCGTCCATGATCTCGGACGGATGCCGGTAGTGCATCGGGTAGCCCAGCGCGTTCGACAGGAGAACGGTGATCTCCCAGTCCTCGAACCCGGCGCGCGGCTCCATCACCTTGCGGACAGGCGAGACCCGGCGCTCGGCGTTGGTGAACGTCCCGTTCTTTTCGAGGAACGACGATCCGGGCAGGAAGACGTGCGCGTATTTCGCCGTTTCGTTCAGGAACAGATCCTGAACCACGATGCACTCCATCGCCTTGAAGGCGGCGGTCACATGATGGGTGTCGGGATCCGACTGCGCGGGATCCTCGCCCTGGATGTACATGCCCTTGAAGCTGCCGTCGAGGGCGGCTTCGAACATGTTGGGGATGCGCAGTCCGGGCTCGGCCAGGAGCGGGACCCCCCAGTCCTTCTCGAACATCGCGCGTGTCGCATCGTCCGACACGTGACGGTACGCGCTGAACTCGTGCGGGAACGAACCCATGTCGCACGAGCCCTGGACGTTGTTCTGGCCGCGCAGCGGGTTGATGCCGACACCCTCGCGGCCCACGTTGCCCGTGGCCATCGCCAGGTTCGCGATGCACATCACCATCGTCGATCCCTGGCTGTGCTCCGTGACGCCGAGGCCGTAGTAGATGGCGCCGTTGCCGGCCGACGCGTACATCCGGGCAGCTTCGCGCACCAGTTCCGGCTTCACGCCCGTGGACGACGCCGTGTTCTCGGGCGAGTTGCGATCCTCGGCGACGAAGGCCTTCCACTTGTTGTACGAGTCGATCTCGCAGCGCTCCGAGACGTAGTCGTCCTTCGTCAGCCCTTCCGTCACGATGACGTGCGCGATCGAATTGAACAGGGCGACGTTGGTGCCGGGACGCACCGGCAGATGCAGCTGCGCCTCGACGTGCGGCGTCTTCACGAGCGCGATCTCGCGCGGATCGATGACGATCAGCTTCGCACCCTGCCGCAGCCGCTGCTTCATGCGCGAGGCGAATACCGGGTGGCCTTCGGTCGGGTTCGCGCCGACGAGGATAATTGCGTCGGACTTCATCACCGAATCGAAGTTCTGCGTGCCCGCCGATTCGCCAATCGTGTTCTTCAACCCGTAGCCGGTCGGCGAATGGCAGACGCGGGCGCAGGTGTCGACGTTGTTGTTGCCGAACGCCGCCCGCACCAGTTTCTGCACGAGGAACGTCTCCTCGTTCGTGCAGCGCGACGACGTGATGCCGCCGATCGAGTCGCGGCCGTACTTCGCCTGGATGCGCTTGAACTCGCTTGCCGCGTGGGCGATGGCCACTTCCCAGGTGACGTGCTGCCACGGGTCGTCGATCGACTTGCGGATCATCGGCGTCGTGATGCGATCGGGGTGGGTCGCGTAGCCGTAGGCGAAGCGGCCTTTGACGCACGCATGCCCGTGGTTGGCGTGACCGTCGCGGTTCGGCACCATCCGCACCACTTCGTCGTTCCTCGACTCCGCGTTGAAGGAGCACCCGACGCCGCAATACGCGCAGGTGGTCGTGGTCACCTTCGTCGGCTGGCCGATCTGGATCAGCGACTTCTCCGCCAGCGCGCCGGTCGGGCACGCCTCGACGCACGCGCCGCACGACACGCACTCAGACTCGAAGAAGGACTCGTTCTGGCTTGCAGAGACTTTCGAACCGAAGCCGCGGCCCTGAATCGTCAGCGCCAGAGTCCCCTGGACTTCGTCGCACGCCCGCACGCAGCGCGAGCAGACGATGCATTCGGACTGATCGAAGGTGAAGTAGGGGTTGCTCTCGTCCTTGGCAGCGCGCAGGTGGTTCTTGCCGCCAACGCCGTACCGCATGCCCGTGACGCCGAGCTTCGCCGCCATGTCGTGGACTTCGCAGCGGGCGCTCGCGGAGGTCGAACCGCAGTCGGCCGGATGGTCGGAGAGATAGAGCTCCATCACGCTGTTGCGGAGTTGCGACAGCTTGTGGCCCTGGGTCTTGACCTTGATGCCGTCGGCCACGAGCGTCGTGCACGACGCCGGGAAGCCCCGCCGGCCTTCGATTTCCACCAGGCACAGGCGGCACGACCCGAACGCCTTGAGCGTGTCGGTGGCGCACAGCTTCGGCACGTCGTTGCCGACTGAGGCCGCGGCGCGCATGATCGAGGTGCCTTCGGGCACCGTGACCGGCACGCCGTCGATTTCGAGCGTGACCAGCTTCTCCGCGGTGGCGACCGGTGTCCCGTGATCGTGATAGCCCGTTGAATACATATGGATGCTTCCGTAGCGTCCGCTTTCAGGCGGACGTCCGGCTACAGCCGGACGCTACGCTGGTTTCTCAAAATCTTCGCGAAAATGGCGCATCGCGCTCTGCACCGGGTAGGGGGTCAGGCCCCCTAAACCACACAGCGAACCATTCAACATGGTATCGCAAAGTTCCTCGACGAGGGCCAGGTTGCCGTCCCGATTCTGGCCGGAAATCACGCGGTCCATGACCTCCACCCCGCGCGTCGAACCGATGCGACAGGGTGTGCATTTCCCGCAGGACTCGATGGCGCAGAACTCCATGGCGTAGCGGGCCATCTGAGCCATGTCCACCGTGTCGTCGAAGGCGACGATGCCGCCATGGCCGAGCAACGCCTGGATGTTGGTGAACGCCTCGTAGTCGAGCGGCGTGTCGAATTGCGACTCCGGCAGGTAGGCGCCAAGGGGACCGCCCACCTGGACCGCGCGAATCGGCCGGCCGGAGGCGCTGCCTCCGCCGTAGTCGTACAGAATCTCCCGGAGCGTCACACCGAACGCCCGCTCGATCAGACCGCCGCGCTTGATGTTACCGCCGAGCTGAATCGTCAACGTGCCCCGCGACTTCCCCGTTCCGTAGTCGCGATAAAACGCGCTGCCCTTCTGAAGAATGATGGGCACGCTCGCCAGCGACATGACGTTGTTGACGATCGTCGGCTGGCCGAACAACCCCTTGATCGCCGGCAGCGGCGGCCGCGGCCTGATCTCGCCGCGCTTGCCCTCGAGGCTCTCGAGCATCGAGGTTTCCTCGCCGCAGATGTAAGCGCCGGCCCCCAGCCTGACCTCGAGATCGAACCGCTTCCCGGTGCCGCGGATGTTCTCGCCAAGATAGCCCTGCGCATACGCCGCTGCGATCGCGGCGTTGAGGGCGCGATGCGCGTGCGGGTACTCGACGCGCAGGTAGATGTAGCCCTGGGTCGCGCCGACGGCGACGGCCGCGATCGTCATGCCCTCGATCAGACAGAACGGATCGCCTTCCATCAGCATCCGGTCGGCAAACGTCCCCGAGTCGCCCTCGTCGGCATTGCAGGTCACGTATTTCTGATCGGCCGGCGCATCGGCGACTGTCTTCCACTTGATGCCGGTGGGAAACGCCGCGCCGCCGCGACCGCGCAGGCCGGACTCGGTGACTTCCTTGATGATGTCCGCGGAGGTCATCGACACCGCGCGCATGAGGCCCTGGTAACCCTCGTGTGCCAGATAGTCGTCGAGGCTGATGGGGTCGGTGACGCCGACGCGCGCGAAGGTGAGCCGTTCCTGCTTCGCGAAGTACGGGATCGAGTCGACCGGGCCGACGCGCAGCGGGTGGGCGCCGCCCTTCAGGAAATCGGCGTCGAACAGCGACCGGACGTCACCGGCCGTGACCGGCCCATATCCGACGCGGCCGTTGGAAAGGGTCACCTCGACGAGCGGTTCGAGCCAGACCATGCCGCGCGTCCCGTTGCGGACGATCGTGACGTCCATCTGCCGAACGCGGGCTTCTTCGGCGATCACCTGCGCGACTTCTTCCGCGCCCAGCGACAGCGCGGCGGCGTCATTGGGGACGTAGACCGTCGTCGTCACGAGCGCTTCTCCCACTGCGCCAGGATGGCGTCGAATCGATCGGGCGTGACCCGGCCGTAAAGCTCGCCGTCGATCATGATGGCCGGCGAACACGCGCAGTTGCCGAGGCAGTAGACCGGCTCGAACGTGAACGCGCCGTTCGCGGTGGTCCCGTGAAACTCGACACCCAGTTTCTGCTTGGCGTACGACTCGAGCGCGCGCTGGTTCATCGACTGGCACGCCTCGGCGCGGCACATGTGAATCGTGTGCTGGCCGGGCGGCGAGTCACGGAAGTAGTGATAGAAGCTGATGACGCCGTGCACTTCGGCGCGCGAGAGGTTCAGCCCCTCGGCGATGACCGGCACGGCGTCGGCCGGGACGTACCCGAGGGCCTCCTGAACGGCGTGGAGAACCGGCAGCAGCGCGCCAGGCAAGTCCTTCAGCCGGGCCACGATGGCCGACACGGTGTCCTGAGATTTGGCATCGAGAGGGGGCATCAACCCCTTAGTTTACTTGATGCCTCGAGCCGGTGGCCATGTTCGCTCTGGAAGACCACGGCAGGGTCAGAGCCACGGAGCCGGCTACTTGAACATCTGGCTCACCAGCGTGAGCGTTTTGTAGACGCCCCACGCGATCGGGATGCCCGCGAGCAGCCAGCCGATCGCGACGAGTCCCCACTCGCCCGCCGGTTCGTCACGCGCGTTTCCACGTGCCGCCGCCTTCGCCGCCGGGATCAGCGTGAACAGGCGGCGATCGACAGGACGCACGGCCAGGTTGCAGATCAGCCCGACGCCCAGAAAGGCGACGAGGACGTACATGGTGAATGTGTAGGCGTTCGATGCCGCGACGCCGTTGCTGATCTGAAACTCGCGGACGTAGTTGATGAGGACAGGACCGAGAATGCCGGCGGTTGACCACGCCGTGAGCAGGCGCCCGTGAATGGCGCTCACGTTGCCGACACCGAACGTGTCCGCCAGATACGCCGGGATCGTCGCGAACCCTCCCCCATACATCGTCAGGATCACGCAGTAGACGCCGACGAAGAGCGCAAGGCTGCCGGTGGCGCCCGTCGTGGGCGCCGACGCGTACAGCAGCATCCCGAGAGCGAAGAAGACGGAGTAGGTGACCTTGCGGCCGATCCGGTCGGAGAGCGACGCCCAGAAGATGCGGCCGCCGATGTTGAAGAGGCTGAGCAGCCCGATGAAACCGGCCGCCGCCGACGCCGTCACGCGGCCCTTGAAGATCTCCTGGATCATCGGCGACGCGATGCCCAGCACGCCGATGCCGGCGGTGACGTTGAGACACAGGACGCCCCACAGCAGCCAGAACTGCTTCGTCGTCCAGGCGATGTTCACCGGCACAGACGCGGCTGCTGATACCAAATGGGGGCCCGTCGTGAGTTCGGCGGGAGGCGTCCACCCGGCCGGCGCCCAGCCCGGCGCCGGCAGGCGGTAGCCGAACGCACCGGCCATCATCGCGACGAAGTAGATGACGCCGAACACCACGAAGGTCTGCCACACGCCGACCGAATCGGGCGTCGCAAACGACTTCATCAGCGCGTCGGCCAGCGGCGTGCCGATCATCGCGCCGCCGCCGAACCCCATGATGGCCAGCCCGGTCGCCATCCCGCGGCGATCCGGAAACCACTTGATGAGCGTCGAGACCGGCGAGATGTAGCCCAGGCCGAGACCGCAGCCGCCGATGACGCCGGAGCCCAGCCACAGCATCCAGATCTGGTGCGTGCGAATGCCGAGCGCCGAGACGAAAAATCCCCCGCTCCAGCAGCACGCGGCCACGACCGCGGCCTTGCGAGGCCCCTCGCGCTCGACCCACGCGCCGAAGAGCGCGGCCGACGATCCGAGCATCACGAAGAACAGCGTGAACATCCAGCCGAGCGTGCTGATCTTCCAGTCGTCCGGCGCCGAACTCGTGATCCCGATCGCGCGGCTCAGAGGCAGCCAGAACACGCTGAACCCGTACGCCATGCCGATGCACAGGTGAATCGCGAGCGCCGCCGGCGGCACCAGCCAGCGGTTGAACCCCGGCCCCGCGACGATGCGGTCTTTGGAAAGTAAGTCGCTCACGAATGCCAAAGTGGAACGCAGAGCACGCTGAGCCCGCAGAGGTTCTTGGCGATTCGACGGGTGTCCCGAGGCGACTCTGTGGCGATCACGGGGTCAATCAGCTGGTGACCCGTTCGGGATGCGTATAGATGTTGAAATTTCGTCCGCGCAGGAAACCAATCAGGGTCATGCCGCAGTCCTGGGCGAGTTCGACGGCCAGGCTCGACGGCGCCGACACCGCGCAGACGAAGGGAATGCCCCCGAAAAAGGCCTTCTGGATAATCTCGAACGACGTCCGGCCGCTGACAAACAGCAGGTGATTCGACAACGGCAACCGCTCGGCCATGAGCATCCGGCCGATGACCTTGTCCACCGCGTTGTGGCGCCCGACGTCCTCGGCCACCGTCTCGAGCCGACCCTCCCGCGTAAACAGCCCGGCCGCGTGCAGTCCGCCCGTCTCCTCGAACACCGCCTGCGCCTGCCGGAGCCGGTCGGGCAGCTCGAGCACCGTCGCCGCCGGAACGCTCCACGACGCGGTGAGCGGCGGCAGGTTCGTCCGGAGCGACTCGATGGTCAGCCGTCCGCACAGCCCGCATGAAGAGTTGGTCGTCACGTTGCGGCGTTCGGCGAGCAGGGCGTCGAGCGCCTGCGGCGATCCATTCATCAGCCGGGCATTGACGATGTTCTCGGGGTGTTCGGCGGACGGGTCCGTGCAGTACTCGATCGTGCCGAGATCGTCGGCGCTCTTCAACACCCCTTCGGCCAACAGGAACCCGGCCGCCAGTTCGCGGTCCGCTCCCGGCGTCCGCATGATCACGGCAAACGGCTGGTTGTGCAGCCGGACTTCGAGCGGCTCTTCCGTGGCCGCCCGATCGCGGTCGGCCGAGCGCACGCCGTCCCGGACGCGCACCACGTCGACGCCGCGAAAGGCTTCGGGCATGGCACCCATTCTAAGGTCCGAGAGGTCCTGGAGGTCCACCAGGTCCTGGAGGTCCGTTTAGCGCCGCGGGCGGACGTGACCCCTCGGACTTCTTGGACCCCTGGGACCTCTTGGACCCCTCGGTCCTCTTGGACCAATTAGAATGTCTGAATGCCCGACGCTTCCTCTTTCGACATCACCTCACCCGTGGACTTCCAGGAGGTCGACAACGCCCTCAACCAGGCGCGCAAGGAGATCGGGCAGCGCTACGACTTCAAGGGCGCCACGGCGGAAATCACGCTGAACGCGGCCGAAAAAACGCTCACGCTCCTGACAGACGACGAGATGAAGATGAACGCGGTCTGGGAAATGGTGCAGACGCGCCTGACGCGCCGCGGCGTGCCGGTTAAAAACTTCAAGGACGCCGACTCGGAACCGGCCGCCGGCGGCAAGGTGCGGCGGCTGATCACCATTCAGCAGGGCCTGCCCATCGAGGCCTCGAAGGAGATCGTCAAGTTCATCAAGGACCTCAAGCTGAAGCGTGTCCAGGCCTCCATACAGGCGGATCAGGTCCGCGTCACCTCGCCGTCAAAAGACGACCTCCAACAGGCCATGGGCCACCTGCGCGGGCACGACTTCGGCGTCTCGCTGCATTTCGGCAATTACAGGTAAAATATTTCCATGACGATTAAATTCCCGGCCCTCGTCCTCATTTCATCGGCCGCCCTGGCGCTCGCGACCGCGGGCGCTGTTCGCGCGCAGGCACCGGCGGGCAAGACCACCAACGACGGCGTGTTCACCGACGCGCAGGTCAAGAAAGGCAGCGACACCTACCAGCAGCAGTGCGCGGCGTGCCACGACGCCCAGCTGACCGGCAGCGGCACGGCGCCGGCGCTCGCCGGCACGGACTTCAGCGCAAACTGGAAGGACGAAACCGTGGGCGCGCTGTTCGAACGCATCCGCGCGACGATGCCCGCCGACAACCCCGGCAGCCTGACGCGTCCCCAGGTCTCCGAGATGGTCGCGTTCATCCTGAACTTCAACAAATATCCCGTCGGCCAGACCGAGCTCGGCACCGACTTCGAAGCCCTCAAAGCCATCAAGATCACAGCGGTCAAGTAGGTCCGAAAGGTCCAAGAGGTCCGAAGGGTCCTAGAGGTCCACAGCGTCCACGAGGTCCGGACCTTTCGGACCCTTTGGACCTCTTGGACCCTTCGGACCTTTTGGACCTTTTGGACCTATTTGTTGGGTCCTGCTGGCGGCAGCCGCGCCAGCGCGTCGGTGAATTCACGGCGATCCGGATAAAGCGCAGCGCCCTCGGCGAGACGCCGGCGCGCTTCTTCGAAGCGCCCGAGCTGGGCGAGTGACGTCGCGTACCCGAACCGCGCTTCGGCCACGCGCGGGTCGATCTCGATGACGCGCGTGTACTGCGCCAGCGCGGCGTCGGGACGCCCGGTCCGCTGAAGCATCTCGCCGAGCCGGAGCCGCGCGTCGACGTAGTTCGGCTCGTACCGCACGGCCGTCGAGAAACGATCGGCCGCTTCCCGGTACCGGCCGGCGGACGCCAGCAGCACGCCGAGGCTGTAGTGGGACTGGGAGAAGCCGGGCGAGAGCCGGATGGCCTCTTCGAATTGCGCGGCCGCGCCACGCCCGTCGCCCGACAGCGAGAGCGCGGTGCCCAGCTTGTGGTGCAGCGACGGGCTGGCCGGCGCCAGCTCGATGCCCCGGCGAAAGTGCTCGGCGGCCTTTCCGAAGTTGCCGGCATCGAGCGCGCGAATGCCCTCGTTCTCCTCGGACACCCCGCTCTGGATCAGCCCCCGCAGCTGCACCATCAGCGGATCCGGCGGCCCGACCTCGACGCTCCCCCGCTGCCGCAGGTGCTCTTCGGCCCTGGCGGTATCCCCAAGCCCCCGATACGCCAGCGCGAGCGGATAGTGAACGATCGTCGCGCGCGGATCGGCTGACAGCGCCTGCTCGAAACGATCGACCGCCGCGCGGAAGTCGCGTTTTGCGAGGGCTGCGCGGCCCAGGCCGAACATCGCCGCCACCGTTGCAGGCTGAAGGGACAACGCCTTCGCGAACAGCGGCTCGGCCAGCTCGGGTTGGCCCAAATCGAGATGCACGCCGCCCAGCCACACCAGCGCCGCCACATCGTCGGGCCGCAGGGCCAGCGCGCGCTCGAAGGACGTGACCGCATCCGCGAGATCGGCCCTCGCCATGTACACGTGGCCGAGGTAGTACGGCCACCGCGCGTCGTTTGGCGTGAGCGATTGCGCATGCAGGTAGCACGCTTGCGCCGTCTCGAAGGAGTCAGCGGCCAGCAGCAGGTTCCCCATCTGGCCGTACGCCTCTGCAAGGTCTGAGGGGGATGTACTCCGATCGTTGGTCTTCGACTGGAGCGATCGATATTGCTCGCTCAGCTGCTGCTGGACGCCCTTCTCCATGCGGGAGAGGTCCGGGAGAAACACCGCCGGGAGCGTTGCCTGAGGCGCCGTGGGCCCCGGGGACTTCGATGTGCACCCGGCCGAAAGAACGAAAGCCGCACACACGAGGGCGGCCAGCCTCACTTGCCCTCGCCCTCGCGAAGCGTGATGTACCGATCGACGCCCCCGGCGCTCCGTTCTTCCGTCGCGCCGCCCGGCCATTGCACCCGGATTCGGGCCACGTGCGCCGACTGACCGAGGCCCACCACCACACGCGGGTCGCTGGCTGACGCGTAGCTTCCGTCAGAACGCGCCCGCCGCCATCGCGTCGTGCCATCGTCCAGGACGATTCCGGCGCGTGCACCGAGCATGTCTCGCCCCTGCTTGCCGGCAAGCCGCAGCCCGATCCAGTGGTTGCGGCTTCCGACGTTGTTGATCAGCAGCCGGGGCCTGCCGTTGTTGTTGGCCACCAGGACGTCCACGTCCCCGTCGTTGTCGATGTCGCCAAAGGCCGCGCCACGGCTGACTTCCGACAACTGAAACGCGGCGCCGCCGCGGGCGGTGGCGTCCTCGAATCGCCGGTTGCCCAGATTCCGGAACAGCAGCTTTCGCTGGTGAAGCGGAAAGGGATCGTTGGCGTTTCTCAACGCCTCGATCGTCTGCACCGCGCCGTTGACGACGATCGTGTCGAGCCAGCCGTCGTTGTCGATGTCGAACCAGGCTGCGCCGAAGCCCGTGTACGGGCGGCTCGCCGGTCCGAGCCCCGATCGCGCGCTCTGCTCCTCGAAGAGACCAGCCCCGTCGTTGACGTACAGGTCGTTGCCTTCTCCCGTCAGGTTCGTGACGAACAGGTCTTCGTCGCCGTCGTTGTCGAAATCCCCGGCGTCGACGCCCATGCCGGCCTTGGCTCTCCCGTGCGCGCTCAACGCCGTGCCGGACAACAG
>Ga0068871_100003150_pt1 | contig 11328 bp, 9 predicted proteins | sample KBSMisM72_FD_72750 | JGI IMG/M metagenome (GOLD analysis project Ga0068871, IMG submission 72750) | Miscanthus rhizosphere microbial communities from Kellogg Biological Station, Michigan, USA - KBS Miscanthus M7-2 | ecosystem: Host-associated > Plants > Roots > Rhizosphere > Soil ... | reverse complement strand
CCGTCGGCGAGCGGGCGCGCGAACTCGAAATCGCGATAAGGCAGGCGCTGGTCGAGGCGGGCGCGGTGCGTCGCCCAGATTTCCTCGCTGCCCAGGTAAGGCACTTCCCAGCGGCGGCTGCCGACGATCTTCTCGGTCGGCCGGTAGTTGGGCCCGTGCGACACCGCGACGACGCGGTGCTCGGCGTCGGTCTCCCAGAAGAAATCCGACGACATGTGCGTAAGGCTGCGGAAGCGGGCCTCGCTCTCGCGCAGCGATTCTTCCGCCTGCTTGCCGCGCAGGAACTGCCCGACCTGCCCGCCGATGACGCGCGCCGACTGGAGCAGCCTCTCGTCGGGCTCGCGCGCGTCTTTCGCCGCGAAGGCGAGGACGCCGAGCAATCGACCTTCGGCGATCGCGGGGAAGGCGAATACGCCGCGGATGCCGGAGGCCTCGACCATGGCCTTCGCGTGGGTGCGCGGGTCGGTCTGCATGTCGCGGCTCCACGCCGGCGCCGAGCTTTGCCAGACTGCGCCGATCAATCCTTGCCCTTCCTCGTAGGCAAGGGTCTGCGAAGCTTCGACGAAGCGCTCGATGTCGGGGTCGGAGACGTGCCACGCCTGCGCGAAGCACAGCTTTCGAGCCGCCTCGTCGAGCGCGAAGTAGCGGCCGCACGGCAGGTTTTCGGCCTCGCACACCGCGCGCAGCACGCCGCGCACTCCGGCCGCCGTGTCTCCCGCGGCGGCGAGCGCGCGCGCGGCCTCGTGCTCCAGGCGCAGCAGCAGCTCGCCGCGCTTCTCCTGCGTCACCTCGTGGCCGACGCCGCGATAGCCGGTGAAGCGGCCCTGCGCGTCGAAGACCGGCTCGCCGCTGATGCGCACATAGCGCGGCCTGCCGTCGCGCGCCTTGCGCCACATGAGGACGTTGTAGAAAGGCTGCCTTGCGTCGAGTATCGCGCGGTGCGCGCGCCAGCCGCCTTCGCACTCCAGGCCGCTCGTCCAGCGCGGCTGGCCCATCAGGCTGACGGCGAGATCGCGGTCGCGCCCGGTCGGGTTGCGGCCTTCGAGGCGGGTGAAGCGATATTCGGCGTCCTGCTCCCAGTACCAGTCCGACGACAGCTCGGTGAGGGCGCGGAAACGGGCCTCGCTCTCGCGCAGCTGGGCTTCCGCCCGCTTGCGGTCGGTCACGTCGCGCGTCATCGCGAGCACCATATTGGCGCCACTCGTCTCGTGGCGCAGCGGCACGGCGCGCACTTCCATCCAGCGGCGCGCGCCTTTCAGCCCGATCAGCTCGAACTCGAGCCGGCGGTCTTCGCCGCGGCTCACGCCGGCGACGAGGTCGCGAAACGCTTCCTGATGCTCCGGCACGACGAGGTTGTACACGCACTTGCCGAGGAGCTGGCCGAGATCGTCCGCCTCGAGCATGCGAAGGCCCGCCGGGTTCATCTCGAGCAGGTTCGCGTCGGCGTCGAGCAGCTTGACGCATTCGGGCTCGTTGTCGAGGATCGCGCGCAGCCGGCTTTCGCTCGCGCGCAGCCGCGCCTCGCCGATTTTCTGCTCGCTCACGTCGCGCCCGATGCCGTGGTAACCCTTGAAGCGGCCGCGCGCCGTGAACATCGGCTCGCCGCTCGTGACGATCCAGCGCCGCTCGCCGTGCTCGAGGTCCCGCCACATGAGGACGTCGCGGAACGGGCGCCGCGCCCGCAGCAGCGCCTTGTGCGCGTCCCAGCCGCCGGCGATCTGCAGCCCGGTTTCCCAGCGCCGCTTGCCCAGGATGTGGTCAGCGAGCTCCCGCTCGGCGGCCGGCGCGCCTTCGCGCAGGTCCACCTTGGTGAAGCGGTATTCGGCGTCCTGCTCCCAGTACCAGTCCGGGGACAGATTCCCCAGGCCGCGACCGGTGCCGGTCCGCTTCCGCCGGATTGCCATGAATTGCCTCCCCCAGTGCAATTTAGCCGAGGGTCTTGGAGCCGTCCAGACCTTTACAGACTCTTACGAAAGAAGCGAGACGCGAGCTGCGGAATACCCGGGTAACGACGCCTGTACGCCTGCCTTCAGGCCCGCCTGCGCTCACGCGAAAAGAGGTACAGGCCGCTCACAATGACGATGGCCGCGCCAATCCAGACCGCGGCGCCCGGCACGTCGCCGAATACGAGGTAACCGAAGACCGCCATGTAGACGACCTGCTGGTAGACGAAGGGCGCGATGACGCTGGAAGGTGCATAGCGATGCGCAAGCGCCAGCAGGTAGTGACCCATGCCGCCAAAGACGCCGAGCAGGCAGGCCACCAGCCATTGGAGCCAGCTGCCGGGCGCTTCCCACGCGACCATGGCGAAAGGCGTGAGCACCAGCGTCGCGCCGATGGCGGGAAGAAACTGGATGGTCTCCGGGGAATCGTAGGCGGCGAGGTGGCGCGTGGTCAGCATGAATCCGGCATAGAGGAGGGCGTTCATCACCGACAGGATCATGGCGGGATGAAAATCCGCCGACCAGGGATGCACGATGACCAGCACCCCGCAGAACCCCGCCAGGATCGCCGCCAGCTTGCGCCGATCGAGCTTCTCGCCGAGCAGCGGCGCGCTGATGAGCGCGATGATGATCGGCGTCGAGAAGAAGATCGAAGAGGTGACGGTGAGCTGCAGGAACTGCAGCGCGTAGAAGTTCATCGCCGTCATCGCCACGAACATGGCGGCGCGCGCCAGGTGCCAGCGCAGGTGCCTGGTCCTCACCAGGCTCATGCCCCTTAGCGGAAGCAGCACCACGCCGGCCGACACGACCTGGGTGAGGAAGCGCAGCCACACCACCATGATCACCGGCATGCTCTGCACCAGCCATTTCGCTCCGCCGTCGAGCAGGCTGAAGATGAGATAGGTCAGCGACACCAGCCCGATGCCGATCAGGCGGTTGCGGGCGCTGTCGGCGTAGTGCAAGCGGAAGGCCCGGGGCGGTTTCCGGCTTTTCTAGAGCGCGCGCTTCACCGCGTTGGTCACCGCGCGCGTGTCGTGCACGCCGCCGAGGTCGGGCGTGAGCACCTGTTCTTCCGTCGTTCGCTCGATCGCCTTCATCAGCCGCGCCGCGGCCTTCGGCTCGCCCAGGTGCTCGAGCATCATCGCGGCGGTCCAGAAGGTGGCGATCGGGTTGGCGATGCCCTTGCCGGTGATGTCGAAGGCCGAGCCATGGATCGGCTCGAACATCGAGGGGTACTTGCGCTCCGGATTCAGGTTCGCGGTGGGCGCGATGCCGAGCGAGCCTGACAGCGCGGCGGCCAGGTCCGAAAGGATGTCGGCGTGCAGGTTGCTCGCCACTATGGTGTCGAGCGAGGCGGGCTTGAGCACCATGCGCGTGGTCATCGCGTCGACGAGGACCCGGTCCACCTCGACTTCGGGATAGCGCTTGTGCACTTCGAAGAATATTTCGTCCCACAGCACCATGCCGTGGCGCTGCGCGTTCGACTTCGTGACGAGGGTGAGGTGCTTCTTCTTCCGCTTCCTTGCCAGCTCGAAAGCGAAGCGATGGATGCGCTCGACGCCGACGCGCGTGAAGACCGACGTTTCGGTCGCGAGCTCTTCCGGCAGCCCCTTGTGCACGCGGCCGCCGGAGCCGGAGTATTCACCTTCGGAGTTCTCGCGGATGATCACCCAGTCGATCGCCTCCGCATTCTTCAGCACCGAGGAAATGCCGGGAAGGAGCCGCGTCGGCCGGACGTTCGCGTACTGGTCGAAGCCCTGGCAGATCGGCAGGCGCAGGCCCCAGAGCGAGACATGGTCGGGAACGTCGGGCGCGCCGACGGCGCCGAAGAGGATGGCGTCGAAAGTCCTGAGCCGCTCGAGGCCGCCTTCCGGAATGTAGGCGCCGGTCTTCTTGTAGCGCGCCGAGCTCCAGTCGAAGGATTCGAACTTGAGGTCGAAGCCTTCCTTGGCGGCGAGCGCGGCCAGCACGTCTTCTCCGGCGGGAATGACCTCGTTGCCGATCCCGTCACCCGGAATCGAGGCGATTCGATAGGATTTCACCGCGCGGACTAGCGCGAGGGCTGCGACGCCTTGCGCGACTGGCCGCGCACCGCGTCGGCCACCGCGGCGCCGACGTCCGCGGTGCCTGCCTTGCCTTTCATGTCGGGCGTGTGCGGCCCCTCGACGATGACGCGCTCGATGGCGCGCACGACGTCGGCCGCCGCCTCTGCATGGCCGAGGTGCTCGAGCATCAGCGCGCCCGACCAGATTGCTGCGATCGGATTGGCGACCTTCCTGCCGGCGATGTCGGGCGCCGAGCCGTGCACCGGCTCGAAGATGGACGGGTAGGTCCGCTCCGGATTGATGTTGCCCGAAGCTGCTATGCCGATGGTGCCGGCGGTCGCCGGGCCGAGATCGGAGAGGATGTCGCCGAACAGGTTCGACGCCACGATCACGTCGAAACGGTCGGGGTTGAGCACCAGCTGGATGGTCAGCCCGTCGACGTGGTACTGGTCGGTCCTGACGTCGGCATAGCTCTTCTTTACTTCGGCGAAGCGTTCGTCCCAGTACGGCATGGTGATGGTGATGCCGTTGGACTTGGTGCAAGAGGTGAGGTGCTTCTTGCGCGTGCGCGCGAGCTCGAACGAATACTTCATGATGCGGTCGACGCCCTTGCGGCTGAAGACCGACTGCTGCATCACGACTTCGTCCGGCGTGTTTTCCTTGTAGCGGCCGCCGATGTTGCCGTACTCGCCCTCGGTGTTCTCGCGCACCACGATGTAGTCGATGTCGCCGGCCTTGCGGCCGGCGAGCGGGCAGGGCAGCCCCTCGAACAGGCGCACCGGGCGCAGGTTGACGTACAGGTCGAACCAGCGGCGGAAGTTGATCAGCAGTCCCCACGCCGAGACATGGTCCGGGACGATCGCGGGATTGCCGACGGCGCCGAAATACACGGCGTCGAATTTCTTCAGGATCGAAGGAGCATCCTCGGGGCACATGCGGCCGTGCGCCTTGTACCAGTCGCAGCTCCACGGGAACTCCTGCCACTTGAAGCGCAGGCCGTGCTTCGCGCCGACGGCCTCCAGCACGCGCACGCCTTCGGGAATGACCTCGCGCCCGATGCCGTCGCCCGGGATGACTGCGATCGAATGTTCTTTCATGGCCGCGAGTATATAGAATCCGCCATGCGCTTCGCAGCCATCGAGACCTCGACGGAGTGGTGCTCGGTCGCGGTCTCGATCGGCGGCGAAATCGCCGCGGCCGAGCGTCGCGCCGGCACCCGCCATTCAGAGCTCGCGCTGCCGATGCTCCAGGATTTGTTCAGGAAAACGCAGACCACCCCCGAAACCCTGGACGCCATCGCCTTCGGCGCCGGGCCGGGGTCGTTCACCGGCCTGCGCATTGCCTGCGGGCTCGCCCAGGGGCTCGCGCTGCCCCGCAACCTGCCCGTCGCCGGCATCCCGACCCTCGAGGCGCTCGCCGAAGAATCCGGCGCGGACCGCGTAGTCGCCTGCCTGGACGCGAGGATGCACGAGGTCTACTACGCCGCTCTCGAGAGGACAGCCGCGGGCTGGCGCTACGTTGTGCCGGCGCAATGCGTTGCGCCGGGCGAAGCGCCGTTGCCCGCCGGCGACGGCTGGATCGGATGCGGCAGCGGCTTCGCCGCGTTCCCGGACCTGCTTGGCAATAAAATCGGCTGCGTGAGGCCCGAAATCCATCCGACCGCGCTCGCCGTGGCACGGCTCGCCGCGCCGAAGCTCGCCGCGGGGCAAGGCGTCGATGCGGCGCAGGCCGCGCCGCTTTATGTCCGCGACAAGGTCGCGCTCACCACGCAGGAGCTCGCGGCGGGGAGGCCGGCACGATGAGCGCCGTCCTCAAGCCCGGCCCGGTTCTCGCCGCCATGCGCGACGGCGACCTCGACGATGTAATGGCCATAGAGAGCGTGATCTACAGCCATCCCTGGACGCGCGGCAACTTCGGCGACTCGCTGGTCGCCGGCTATGAATGCCGTACCTGGCGCCTGGGCGAGGAGCTGCTCGGCTACTTCGTGTTGATGGTCGCGGCCGGCGAGGCGCACCTGCTCAACCTTTCGATCGCCCCGGGCTGGCAGCGCAAGGGCCACGGCAGCGCGCTGCTGCGCGAGGCGATCGCCATCGCGCGAATGCGCCGGGCGCGCGGCATCTTCCTCGAGGTCCGGCCGAGCAATGCGGGCGCGCAATCGCTTTACACGCGCTTCGGCTTCCGCAGGATAGGGGTGCGCCGCGGCTACTATCCGGCGCACTCGGGGCGCGAAGACGCGCTGGTGCTTACGCTTCCGCTGCAATGAGCCGGCGGGAAGAGGTGCTTGCCGAGATGGGCCTGTCGCCCATCTGGAAGCTCAGGACGCAAATAAAGGAGACGCCCCTAACCGGCTGGTTCGAGCTGAAGCAGGCCGTGCCGGCCTGTACCGCGTGCGGGCTGCACAAGAGCCGCACGCAAACGGTGTTCGGCGTGGGCGACGAGCGCGCGGACTGGCTGCTGGTGGGCGAGGCGCCCGGCGCCGAAGAGGACCGGCTCGGCGACCCGTTCGTCGGGCAGGCGGGGAAGCTGCTCGACAACATGCTCGCGGCCATCGGCCTGGCGCGCGACGACAACGTCTACATCTGCAACGTGCTGAAATGCCGGCCGCCGGGCAACCGCAACCCGGAGCCCGACGAAGTGGCGAAGTGCACGCCGTTCCTGCTGCGCCAGATCGAGCTGATCGAGCCCAGGCTGATCGTCGCCATGGGCCGCTTCGCTGCCCAGACCTTGCTCAACACCGACGCCAGCATCGCGAGCCTGCGTGGACGCGTGCATCAGTACGCCGCGCGGCCGCTGATCGTCACCTACCACCCGGCTTACCTGCTGCGCAATCTTCCGGACAAGGCGAAGGCCTGGGAAGATCTCGTCTTCGCCCGCAAGACGATGGCGGCGCTTTAGTTCTTGCCGGGAACTTCGGCGCGGGCGAAGGCGAGCAGGCGCTCGATCTCGTCGCGGTGCACGCGGCGGTTGCGCGTGTACCACCACAGCACCAGCGTCATGGTGGTGGCGACGAACAGGCCGAAGGCGGTGATGACGATATAGATCGAGTGGCCGACGTTCAGCAGCCACGAGTAGAGCACGATCATGACCAGGATCGAGCTGTTCTCATTGAAGTTCTGCACCGCGATCGAGCGCCCGGCGCCGACCAGATGATGGCCGCGGTGCTGCAGCAAGGCGTTCATCGGGACGACGAAGAACCCGGCGAGCGCGCCGATCAGCACCATCAGCGCCACGGCGATCCAGACCTGGTGCACGAAATTCATCACGATCACCACCAGGCCCATGAGGATGCCGAGCGGAATCACGCGCACCGAGCGGTCGAGGGAGACCCAGAGCGAGGCGAGGATCGCGCCGATGGCGATGCCGACGGCGGTGATGCCTTGCAGCATGGCGGCGCGCGAAAGGTCGAACCCCAGGGCGACGCGGGCCCATTCGATGACGATGAACTGGAGGGTGGCGCCGGCGCCCCAGAAGAGCGTGGTGACGGCGAGCGAGATCTGGCCGAGGCGGTCGCGCCACAGATGCACCACGCAGCGCCAGAAATCGCGCACGGTGTCCAGAGGATTGGCGGGCAGCGGCTTGAGCGCGACGCCGGTGTTCGGCACGTGCAGGTTGAACATGGCGGCGATCGCGTAGACCGCGACGATGAGCGCGATCGCGGCCTCGGCCGGCGTATCGATCGACGTCTCGATGAACGGCATGTCGATGGCGAGCAGCACGCCCGACACGCGCGCGTGGATCAGGACGCCGCCGAGGACGGTGCCGAGCAGGATCGACGCCACCGTCAGGCCTTCGATCCAGCCGTTCGCCACCACCAGCTGGCGGTGCGGCAGGTACTCCGTGAGGATGCCGTACTTGGCGGGCGAATACGCCGCCGCGCCCAGCCCGACCAGCGCGTAGGCGGCGAGCGGATCGGTGCCGAAGAGCATCACCAGGCAGCCGAGGATCTTGATGCCGTTGGCGAGCAGCATGATCTGCCCCTTCGGCAGGCGGTCGGCGAAGGCGCCGACATAAGGGGCGAGCGCCACGTATGAGATGACGAAGAAGAACTTCAGGTAGGGCGTGAGCCACGAAGGAGCGTCGGCCTGCATGAGCAGCGCGATCGCCGCGACGAGAAGCGCATTGTCGGCGAGCGAGGAGAAAAACTGCGTCGCCATGATGATGTAGAAGCCCGCGTTCATGCAGCGGCGGTTTATAGCACAATAGCCTTCCCATATTCCGGTCCTGAAGGTTTATAACCGGCGATGCCCAGGCCCATTCGCGCGACTGTCTCCGCCGGTGCCCTCGCGCACAATCTGCTCGTCGCCAAGGCGTACGCCGGACGCGCCAAAGTCTGGGCGGTCCTCAAGGCAAACGCCTACGGGCACGGCCTCGAGCGCGCCGCTCGCGCGCTGGAAGCGGCCGACGGCTTCGCGGTGCTCGATTTCCAGGAAGCCGCGCGCTTGCGCCTCGCCGGCGTCTCGCGTCCGATCCTCATGCTCGAGGGCTTCTTCAAGCCGGTCGATCTGCCGCTGCTCGCCAAGTACGCGCTGACGCCGGTGATCCACAATCCCGAGCAGGTCGAGCTGCTCAAGGCGGCCGACCTCGGCGGGGAGATCGACGTCTATCTCAAGGCGAACAGCGGGATGAACCGGCTGGGCTTCGCGGTCGACGCCCTGCGCGCCGCGTACAACTCCGTGCGCATGCACCGGCAGGTGCGCAACATCACCTTGATGACGCATTTCGCCGACGCAGACGGACCGGCCGGCGTGCAGGCGCAGATGCAATGGCTGGAGGAAATGGCGCGGCCGATAGAAGGGCTGGCGAAGGCGGCGCGCTCGGTCGCCAACTCGGCGGCGCTGATCCGTTTTCCCGAGGCGCGCGGCGACTGGGTACGGCCGGGGATCATGCTCTACGGCTGCTCGCCTTTCGCCGACAAGACCGCCGCGCAGCTCGACCTGCAGCCGGTGATGACGCTGAGCTCCGAGCTGATCGCCACCCAGCACCTGCAGGCCGGCGAGCGCATCGGCTACGGCTTCTCCTATGAAGCCGTGGGCGAGATGACGATCGGCGTGGTGGCGTGCGGCTACGCCGACGGCTATCCGAGGCATGCGCCCACCGGGACGCCGGTGCTCGTCAACGGCAAGCGCACGCGCACCGTTGGACGCGTATCGATGGACATGATCTGCATCGACATCAGCGACATCCACGACGCCTACATCGGCAGCCCGGTGACCTTGTGGGGCGCGGGCCTGCCGGCCGACGAGGTGGCAACCGCCGCCGGCACGGTGAGCTACGAGCTGCTCTGCGCGCTTGCGCCGCGCGTGCCGGTGGCGGAGATCGCCTGATGGCCAAGGTCAAGACGGCTTACGTCTGCTCCGACTGCGGCGCGTCGGCGCTGCAATGGTTCGGCAGCTGCCCATCGTGCGGCGCGGCGGGAACGCTGAGCGAGACGCTCGCCGAGAAGAAGCGGCCCTCGTTCAAGGCGGACCCGGTGGTGCTCTCGAGCGTGGAGGCGAAGGATCTCGAGCGGATTCCCACCGGCGTCGAGGAGCTCGATCGCGCGCTCGGCGGCGGGCTGGTGCCGGGGCAGGTCGTGCTGCTCGGCGGCGATCCGGGAATCGGCAAGTCGACGCTGCTGCTGCAGGTCGTTTCCGGGCTCGACGGCACGCTCTATATTTCCGGCGAGGAATCCGCCGACCAGGTCGCGCTTCGAGCGCGGCGGCTTTCGCTCGAAGCCTCGGGCGTGCGGCTGCTCGCGGAAACGCAGCTCGAGCGCATCCTCGGCGCGCTCGAGGACGCGCGCCCGCGAGTGGCGGTGATCGACTCCATCCAGACGGTGTGGACCGAGGCGCTGCAGTCCGCGCCCGGCTCGGTGGCGCAGGTGCGCGAGTCCGCGGCGCAGCTCACGCGGCACGCCAAGCGCTCGGGCGCGGCGCTGGTCCTGATCGGCCATGTAACGAAGGAGGGCGCGATCGCGGGGCCGCGCGTCCTCGAGCACATCGTCGACACGGTGCTGTATTTCGAAGGCGATCCGAACTCCAGCTTTCGGCTGGTGCGCGCCGTGAAGAACCGCTTCGGCGCGGTGAACGAGCTCGGCGTCTTCGCCATGACCGAGAAGGGGCTGAAGGGCGTCAGCAATCCCTCGCGCCTGTTCCTCAGCACGCATGAGAAAGCGGTGCCCGGCTCCTGCGTGCTCGCGACGCTCGAAGGCACGCGCCCGCTGCTCGTCGAGATCCAGGCGCTGGTCGATGCCGCGCATTCGCCGAATCCGCGACGCCTTTCCGTCGGGCTCGAGCAGAACCGCCTCGCGATGCTGCTTGCGGTGCTGCACCGTCACGCGGGCATTGCCACCTGGGAGCAGGACGTCTTCGTCAACGCGGTGGGCGGCGTGCGCATCGGCGAGCCGGCGGCCGACCTGGCCGTTTCGCTGGCGATCGTTTCCTCTCTGACCGATCGCGCGATACCCGGGAAACTGGCGGTCTTCGGCGAGATCGGGCTGGCGGGCGAGGTGCGCCCCGCGCCGCGCGGCCAGGAGCGGTTGAAGGAAATCGCCAAGCTGGGATTCGAGAAGGCGATCGTGCCGCGAGCCAACCTGCCCAAAGGCCGCTTCGAGGGCCTCGAGATCGTCGCGGTCGACCGAATCGACCAGGCAGTCGCGAAGCTGCGCGAGCTCTAGCTTTTCAGCGCCATCGTTGCCGCGCGCACGCCGCTTCTCACCGCGGCCTCGAGCGTCGGCGGGTACTCGGAGTCGGTGTAGTCGCCGGCGAGGAAGACCCCTGGAAATTGCGTTTCGGCCGCGGGGCGCTTGATGCGCGGGCCGCAGGTGACGGTCGCGCGCTTTTCGGCGATCACGCGCGTCCACAGGGGCTTGTCGCCGACGATGTTCTCCGCGGCCAGCTCGCGATGGCAGGCGTCGGCGAGCTCGTCCTGCGTGAGCTGCTGGTGATCGCCCTGCGCGCTGATGACGACCGCGAGCAGGCCGTGCTCGCCGGTCAGCGCGCCGCGGTCGAACGCCCATTGCACGAGTCCATCCGCGAAGCCAAGCATCGGAAAAGGCAGCTTCACGCCCGGCGCATATTGCAGGTAGCAGGTGTGGATCGGCTGGTAGGTGTAGTCGAGCGCCAGGTCCGGCAGGACGCTCTTCAATTGGTGGGGCCCGACCGCCACGATGATCGAGGAGAAATCGCTCTTCAGCTTGCGAAGATCCTGGATCGATTCTTTCAGCCGGACTTCTGCGCCGTGACGCCTGACGAATTCGACGGCGGGCTCGGGAAAGAGCTTCGACAGGTCGACGCGCGGCAGGAGCAGGTCGCTTGCCGCCGGCTCGCTCATCAGCGTGTCCCGCAGCGCCGCGAGGAAGG
>Ga0068871_100003148_pt1 | contig 11328 bp, 7 predicted proteins | sample KBSMisM72_FD_72750 | JGI IMG/M metagenome (GOLD analysis project Ga0068871, IMG submission 72750) | Miscanthus rhizosphere microbial communities from Kellogg Biological Station, Michigan, USA - KBS Miscanthus M7-2 | ecosystem: Host-associated > Plants > Roots > Rhizosphere > Soil ... | reverse complement strand
CCGCTTCGCGGGCTAAAGGCTACCGCCCGCTTCGCGGGCTAAAGGCTACCGCCCGCTTCGCGGGCTGAGTTTGATTCTAGCCACAAGAAGCACAAAAGGCACAAACGCTAAAGTTCAAACGTTTGTGCTTTCTGTGTCTGTGTTGTCCTACTACGTTAGAAGATGAGCTTGAGGGAGAACTCCAACTGCCGGCGCCGCTGCTCGTTTAAATCCCGGCCGAAGTCGTTCGCATTGTTAATGTCGCCGTTCGGCGTCGAACGATTCGCACGGTTCAGCACGTTGTACGCCTGGAACCTGAACTGAACATTGAACGCTTCACTAATCGCCGTAACGGGGAAGTTCTTGAAAAACGAAGCGTCCCAGTAAAACTGCTGGCGGCCGCGAAAGACGTTGCGGCCCAGCGTGCCAATATTGGGGAAGTTGCCCCTGTTACTGCCATTGGGAAGCACCGCCGGATCCCCTGCGAAAACTCTTGTAGTTGAGCATCGGAAGGCTGCGGGGTTGAGCTCGCGACCAGCAGCGATGTTGGCTGAAGTCGGGGTTGGATCTCCAACCAGGTCGACGCGCCCACCGTCGCAAGTGACGTTGAATACCGGACCACTCTGCCAGATTACGATGTTGTTCCACTGCCAACCGCCGACTACAAAATCCAAACCGCGATTCATCTGGTCGCCATAACGCCGGTTTCGTCCAATCGGAAGATCCCAAACATTAGCGAAGGTGAAACGATGTCTGACGTCTATGTCCGAGGTGGCGTGTTCGAGCTCGGGTCGCAATGGATCGTCCGGACCGCAATCACGCGCACTCGCACCGTTGCTGCAAATGCCACCCGGTGAATCGTCGAGGCCGTGAGCCCATGTGTAGGAAGAAAGGATTGACAGTCCTTTGCTAAAACGTTTCTCGAGTTTTGTCTGAAGCGAATCGTAACTCGAACTACCGTTGTACCTCTGGGTAATGATTTGATTGCCCGCTATCTGTCGCGCGCCGGGGCCTCCCTGATCGTTCCCGGTGCCGATATTTTGCAACGTTAGAAGATTCCGGCCCTTCGATCCAACATAAGCAGCTTCAGCCAGCCAACTCGGGGCAAACTCATACTGCCACGTCAGATTGTACTGGTGATACATCTCGTCCTTGCGATTCGGATCGTTGAAACGGATCGAACCTCCCGTTGGCGCCGGAAAACTTGCACCAGGTGATTGCACCGTGAACGGCGCCGTGGGAACACCGCGATCAAACGGATTACGGGCCAGAAAGAATGGGAAACAGCCACCCGGGTTAGTTATTGGCGCGCACTGGTATTGACCCGCGCCCGTACCGGGGTTGGCAGTGAGCGGCTGCGCCGCGGAGGTATCGGTGGCGTAGAGCAAACCGTAGCCACCACGCAGAACCAAGCTCTTATCATTCTTGAATCCGCTGTACGCGAATCCAATGCGTGGTCCAAAATTGTTCTTGTCCGTGTCTGCGAGGTCGCGTCCGCCGGGTGCGTTGTCGCCCGCCACCTGCACCGTATTAGTCGCCGGCACGAAGTTGCTTTGCAGATCGAAGCGCTCCGTTGGCGCGGTGAAGATGTCGTAACGAAGTCCGAGATTCAGAGTTAATTCAGGATTAACTTTCCAGTCGTCCTGCACGAAGAAAGCCATCTCTTTATTCGACTGGAAGTACGGACCACCCGGATCACCTCGACCAACAAAACCCGGTCTGTATCCAAGCAGGAAGTTCGCCAAAGATGAACCGGTATCGTTCGGACCAATTCCGTTGTAATTTCCATTAACAAAGCCGCTGTTGGTGGTGCCGTACTGGTAGTTGCCTTTCGTGCCGCCGTTGCGACCACCGTCATAATTGCTGTTTTGCCGAATGCGATAGTCGCCGCCAAACTTATATGTGGAATTGCCTTTAACGACGGTGACTGCATCGGCAAAGTGGAAGTTGTTCGAGAGGAAATAGAACGGACCGCCATCCCCGGTGAACTCAGTCGCTCGATCCTCGTTCGTGAGCGTGTCGACTATTCCCACCAGCACGATTCCGCTCGTGTTTGGACTTATGTTGATGTTAGGAGCGCCAAGGTTTGCGGAAACTGTCGGACTAAAACCGCCCGTACCGTTAACGCCGGTGTTGAAGATTCCGATTTGCACTCTCGTCACGCCAAAACGCGCGTCGTTCACGATGCTCGGCGAAAAGATATGCGTGTCGTTCATCGTGAAGCCCTTCGCGTCGCCAAACTCGTCGCCTGCCGACGGGCCAGCCGGCAAGTCATTCCCGTTCGGCGAAGTGCCGAGCGGGAAGAAATTGTCGCGCGCACGCGCTGTGCTCGACTTGCTGTAGCGCCCCCAGAGTGTGTTCTTATCGGTGATCTTGTGGTCAATGCGAATGTCGTAACTATCGACGACGGCGTGTTCCTTACGATTGGTCTGGAAGTTTCGTCCCGCTCCCGCAAGATTCGGAAGTGGAAACGCGTTTATGTAAGCGAGAGCAAACGGTGAAAATGGACCACAGCTCGGACAGTTACGCAGATCGTTACCAGGAATGGGCGTGCCGTTCGGAGCGAAGATCGTTCCCCGAACCGCTTTGACAGTGCCGCCACCGGCAATCGCGTAGTCGATGAGAGGTTCGTTGGGGTGCAGAAGCTCGCTGAAATCCCCAACACGCATTCGGGCCGTCGGCACGGGCACCGCCTGCGGATCGCCAGTACCGCCAAAAATCGGCGTGCTGTTTCGTTGTCCGTTGTATGAGAAAAAGAAGAACGAACGATTACGTCCATTATAAAAAGGCGGTGTACCTTCGCCGGGACGTGGCAAAAAGATTGGACCACCAACCGTGCCGTAAAACTGGTGAGTAACGTAGTTCGGGACGTCCTGCGAAGTCGGATCGTCAAACTTGCCCGCCGCCGCACTCAGGAAACGCCCCTGATAAATCTCACCGACCGTGCCATGAAAGTCATTGCCGCCAGACTTGAATGTGGTGGAGATGATGCCGCCGCCTGCACGACCCGACTCTGCCGTTGGCACGCTGGACTCAACCTTGAACTCTGCAATCGCATCCGGTTGCGGGTAGATCGCGATCTGACCGAATTGCGATTCATTGTTGTCGACGCCATCGAGCGTGAAATTGTTGTTGGTCGCACGCGCGCCATTGATCACGAGGACCGAACCGCCTGATTCACGAAAACGGGTCGACTCGGTGTTGTTCTGACCGCCGCCTCCTTGTACGAAGTTGCCGCCACCGCCAAGCAGACCAAGATTCGGGCGCGTGACACCCGGAGAAAGTCCCGCGAGCAAAGTAAAGTTTCTTTGCGGAATGGGGAGATCGGTTACCTGTCTTCCCGTAATGAGATCGCCGCGAACGCTCGTCTCGCTTTCAACCAGCGGCGCCGACTCGGCAGTGATCGTTACCGAATTACCACCAGTTGTAACGCTCGCAAACTTCACGTCTAACGGCTGGCGAGCATTTGTCTCGACCTGTACCGCTTCGATCGTTACCGATTGAAAACCGGTGGCTTCCACCATGACCGTGTATGGTCCAGGCTCGAGATTGGTAACGGTGAACGTTCCATCGTCGCTGGTGTCGGTGGTGCGAACCTCGCCTGTCTTCACGCTGGTAACTTTGACCTGCGCCTTTGCAACGAGGGCGTCGTTGGGGTCTTTAACAGTGCCTACAATCGCGCCTTTGTTGTTTTGGGCAACGGCGGAGACGGCGAAAATGAAAGTCAAAAGGGCAAGTAGCGGGAGTTGGGCAGACAATGCGCGTGGCTTTCTCATTTTTGATTCCTCGAGAGCTGAAAGCAAGACACAAACGACGCGGAGTTACCCGCGTTGCTTCAGGGATATTTGTAATAACCTACTTGGATTGACCGAGGTGAAAAGGCTTAATACCTCGGTTTTTGTACTTCAAAACTTAGTTTGTTGTCGCAGACAACTAAGTTTTAGTACAGGTGCCCTTGATCTGTCAACAGTTTTTTTAGCCACGTATCGACGCAGATTTAGTCCGGATCGCGAACTTTATGCGGCGAAGGCGGCGGCAAATTTACTTGCTAGGATGAGGCTCTGAGCGCCGCGTAGAGTCGGGTTTTCACCCAGGGTTGAAGGGAGGATACGTGCTGAAGGAAGACCGCGTCGAACGCTGTTGGCTATCGTTTCGGTGAGGGCGTTCTCGATCAGATCCCACGCCCGCGCGATCTCACCACCAACGACGACTGCTTCCGGGCTAAATCCGATGATGAGGTTCGAGATGCCGACGCCGAGATATCGCGCAGTTTCGATCAGTGCGGTGGTTGCGTGTGCTTCTCCGCCGAGCGCGCGATCGACTACTTCGATGAAACTGATGTCGGAGTCTGTTGCTGCACCGGAGAGATTCAGATAACGGGCGATGGCTGCGCGTTCAGATGAAAACGCTTCCCAGCAGTCGTCGCTACCGCAGGAACATGGGACCGGAGCGCCACGTCCAATCACCATGTGACCAAACTCACCAGCAGCACCACGCTGACCACGATAGACCTGACCATCGAAAATGATTCCGGTTCCGACGCCTTCGGCGACGAGTACGAGTATGAAGTCTCTGGCGTTGTTGACTTCGGGGCGTCCGAACCAGAGTTCTGCGAGCGCGACGGCGTTGGCGTCGTTGTCGATCACGACTGGAAGTCCGACAGCGTCGGAGATCATTTTCGAGATCGGAAGATCGCGCCAGAGAAAGTAAGGGATGTATAACGCTGTGCCTGTCGACGGATCGACGAGGCCTGGGAGGCTTACGCCGACGCCTTCGATCGATCCTTTGTATCGTGTAGTGAAATCACGAACGACGCGAATCACGTCGCTGATTGTCTTTTCCGGATCGGTGAGAAACTCTTTCTGATCGAGAACACGGCCGGCGAGATCGCTCGAGGCAACGGTGGTGCATGTTGGGGTGATCGAAACGCCGAGTGCGATCGGCTCAGCCGCGCGCAACTTCAGGAGGGTGGGCCGGCGACCGCCGGTTGACTCCCCTTCTCCGACTTCCTCGACCAGGCCTTCGGTTTTGAGATCTTCGACGATTGCCGAGACTGTCGACCGCTGGAGCTCGGTCTCGCGTGCGATCTCGGCGCGCGAGATCGGTTCGCGCTCACGGACGTAGTTCAACACGATCTGCCGATTAATGTCGCGGATCGTATTGAGGCGCGCCGCCTGAGCCTTTCGTAGATCGAGTCTTCGCATTTTTTTGAACGTACTGTAGGGGCGGCCCTCCGTGGCCGCCCGTGGTTTTGGCACGACGCCGAAAAACAACGGTTTCTGGTTTGGCGAATTTGATCAAAGCCACGGGCGGTCACGGAGGGCCGCCCCTACAGTACGTCCGTGGTTTTAAATACCTTTACCTTCTGTGATGGTAACGATCTTGTCAATCCCAGAGATCTGGAACGATTCAGTAGTCCCGTCGGGCCATTTGATTTCGAGTTTGTCGACCCTCGTCGCGGCTCCCAGCCCAAAATGCAACGTCATATCATTCTGCGAGCAATAGATCGCGCCACTGAAAACATCCTGTCGCTGTCGCACACCGCCGCTCATCAAATACGCAATCGCGCCGATCGCATCACGCGGGCTCTTCTTCGCAACGTCGCCAACGAGCTTTAGCCCAAGCCAGTGTCCAGTCGACGCCGCGACATTCCTGAGCACGACGGGCTTCGCATCGAGATTATTGATCACGAGATCGAGCTTCCCATCACCGTCGAGGTCGCCGACTGCAAGACCTCGTCCCGGCCACGCATTCGCAAGCGCATTTCCCGGCGGCGCTCCCACACGCTCAAACTTTCCCTTCACATTCCGAAACAGCAACGCCTGCTGCGCATAACTCGTTCCCCATTGATGCGCGTCAGCCGCCGGATAAACATGTCCATTAACGACGAACAAGTCGAGCCACCCATCGTTGTCATAATCGACAAAACTCGTGCCCCAACCGAGAAACGGAATCGAAACTTCACCCAGGCCGGTTTGAAAAGTTACGTCAGTGAAATTGTTGTCGCCGTCATTGTGATAAAGAACGTTTGAGTCGTCGGAGAAATTGGTGATATGAAAATCGATGCGTCCATCGTTGTCATAATCGCCGAGGGCGAGCCCCATGCCAGCCTGCTCGCGACCATTCTCATTCAGCGCGATTCCAGACGGATAACCAATCTCCTCAAACCTGCCGTTCCCTTTGTTGATGTAAAGCTGTTTCGGCGTCGAATCGTTTACAACAATCAGATCGAGAAGCTTGTCGTCGTCGACGTGAACAAACGCAGAAGTGAAACCATAAAATTTTTCCGGATCGTTGACGCCTGCCTTGACGCTCACATCTTCAAACGTTCCATCTGGCTTCTGATGATAGAGCGTGTCCCCTTCTCCGGGCAGCCCGCGTGGACCACACATTACAGGCACACCGCGAAACTGGCAGAAGTTCGCTCCCACCGCGCCCGACTTGCCGACGTCGGATGGATTTGGCGGCAGATTGTTGAAATCGATCTGCACGTAACCCGGAACAAAAAGATCGAGACGACCATCACCATCGTAATCGCCCCAACTGGCGCCCGTACTCCAACCTTTGCGTGCAATGCCTACCTTTTCCGCAACATCGGTGAACGTGCCATCACCGTTGTTGCGATAAAGACGCGAGACCCCGAAGTTGCCGACAAACAAGTCGGGGCGTCCATCGTTGTTGTAGTCGCCAACCGCGACACCCATTCCCCAACGTTCGTTCGCGACTCCGGCTTTATCAGTAACATCTTCAAACTTCCAGTTACCGAGATTTCGATAGAGCGCGGCGCGCGACGCTTTTTCCTTGCCTCGCATCGCGGCCATCGTCGATCCGTTTACGAGATAGATGTCCGGGCGACCATCGGAGTCGTAGTCAAAGATCGCAACGCCGCCTGAAGGAGTGTCGAAGATGAAATCCTTCGCCGCTTCGCCCGAATGATGACGAAAGGTAGCCAGTGCGGTCTTGTCAGTTACATCTTCGAAAACAACGGGCGCCGAAGGGTCGGTGATGCCAACAGTGCGACGCGAGGTGTAGGTGGTTGGCGCTCCGGTGGAAACGCCACCCATCGGTTGCTGAGACTCCGGCTTCTTAGGCGGCTCTTGCGCCAGTAGCGCAAACGGAAGCAGTAAAGAAAGACAGATCGATAAAAACTTCTTGTGCATCGCTGGTATTACTGAGCAGCGATGACAACGTAGTCTTTGCCACTGTACAGGCGCACACCGCCCGCATCCGCAGCCATCATCAACGGGCGAGGCCGTCGCAATGCCTTGTCGTTAGTGACCGGCACCGAGAGTAAATCTTTTCCGGAAAGATCCATCACCGTCATCTTTCCTTCGGTCGCAAAACCAAAACCATAAGCGCCGGGAGGTAACGACTCACCGTTGAGTGAAATCGCTGAATCGGTGATCAGGAAACCAACGTACTTCGCTCTCACGTCGGCGGAGTAACCGGAGGTATCGACCAAGCCGGAAATCACGTAGCGATCTTTTCCGAAGCGTGCGGCTGCGGAATTGCGCATCTGAGTTGGGGCACTGAGGCCCTGGAAATAGAAACCAGTGGGAACGACGCGGGTCAGCTCGGCGCCGGCAAGGATTGCTGCGCGCTCCTGGGCCACCGCCGAGCCGGCGACCAGGAGCAGTGCCGCAATCAGAGAGAAATGTTTCAGCATGCGTTTCATTAGATTCACCTCGCGGCACACAATACCCTCGGAAACGTGTGCGAGGCAAATCAATTGGACCTATCGCTTCAAAGCGATCTCAACGCGCTCAGCACCATGACCGATCCAAACCCGGCGCCCACTATCAGCGGTGAGCCAGATCTGCGACAGGAAATATTCCTCGCCTTGCTTGCTGAAAACCAGACGCGCGACCGCGTTCGGATCGGTCGATGTTTGCGTGACCGGCGCGTGCAGGATCACGGTCGACTTACCGTCCTCACTGCGAAGCGTCACAACATCTGCGGAAATCCGCCTGACGTTATAGACACCCGCATGCAGCGTAGTCTTCCCTGCGGAAAACTCAAATGGAATATCAACCCTTGCCTTGCTCGGCGCCTGCGCCTGCGCGTTCACCATCGTCAACCCCAGGAACATACCGAAAATTGCAATCATTCTATAAATTTTGTTTTTCATAGAACCTCCTTCACGACTAAACGCGACAGTCGCGAAGAAACGGGCTCAAAAAAGTTCGAACCTGAAAAGGCTGCGCACCCACCCGCTACCGCGAGGTGGTTCTGACTGTGTCCAAGCGACATTCTGGACTCTGAAGCAAAGCAGAACCTTACTTGGACACGCAGCCTTTTTGGTTTGATTGCGAGCGGGGCGAATCTCGCCCCTAACGTCCGAAGTGATGGACGCACGATCGATCAGTACTCGGACTTACCTCTCCTCATGTATTATCTTCGGCTTGATTGGTATGCCAAAGAACAGATGAAAGACCATAGAATAAGAACCTTCATAGTCGACTCTTTCACCGACACACCATTCAAAGGCAATCCAGCGGGTGTTTGTTTCATTGGTTCGCAGTTGGACGACGAAAGGATGTTGCAGATCGCACAGGAGCTGAATCTCTCTGAAACGGCTTTTCTTTCACCTCTGGACTCGCGTAACGCTTTCGCAATCCGATATTTTTCACCCAAGATGGAAATCCCATTATGCGGTCACGCGACTCTGGCCTCCGCCAAAGCTATTTTCTCAATACATAAATTGAACGAAGTTCACTTTATAAACATTCAGAACCTGGACTTGTTCGCCAAGCAATCAAACGGCCACATCGTAATGGAATTTCCAGTTTACGAGACGCGGCCTGCCGATGCTCCCCCTGCTCTCCTCGCTGCTTTAGGAATAGAAGCTATCAAGAACTCAGCCTACAATGAGGAAACCAAAATATTATTGCTGGAAATTGGAAACACAGAAGAACTGGCCAATTTAGATCCGGATTTTACTGCTCTTCTTCGCTCCCATAATTCCATCAACGGTGTGCTGGTTACGGCGCCGTCCGAAGGCGACGACTACGATTTTCATTCGCGGTACTTCTGGCCCTGGAGCGGCACAAATGAAGATCCTGTAACCGGCGGTACTCATACGTTTCTGGCAAAGTATTGGGCGTCCAGACTAGGCAAAACAAAAATGAAGTCTTTTCAATCGTCCAGGCGAACGGGTTTTATGGATGTAGAATTGGTTGATGGCAAATTGCAGATCAAAAGCCAGGCAGTCATCGTTTTCGAGGGCCAGCTTACGGTCGAAGCGGAGTCGTGAGACCTAGCCATCCAGCATTCACGTTCACTTTCACGGAACTCGGCATGAGGCAGAAATCAACGAAGCACACGGTCGAGTTTGCCGGTCGTGACGTTCCAGAGCACGACCGAGGCATTGCCGCTGCCGGTTGCAAGCGTGAGTCCATCGGGAGAAAAGGCCAGTGACGTAACGGTGAGGTCGTGTCCTTTGAGCGTTCGCTTGGCTCTGCGTGAAGGAACATCCCAAAGAATTGCAGTGCGATCGTCGCCCCCGCTTGCAAGTGTTCTGCCATCGGGCGAAAACACCAGCGCATTGATCACCTCCTCGTGTTTCTTCAGATCGGCGAGTGGCGCACTCGTCTCCAGGTCCCATAAGACAATCGAACGGTCTATCTGGGCGGATGCCAACGTCTGACCTGAGTCGTCAATCGCCAGCGCGGTGACTTTTGTTCCGGCATTGATCGTTCTCTTAACCTTTCCTGAAGTAAGATCCCAAACCTGTATCGAACCGCTTTCGTCAGCGCTAATAAGATTGCGGCCGTCATCAGAGAGCGCAACCGGTAAAGTTGGATCAGCAAGGCGCAACGGAAGCAGCTTATTCGAATGGTTGGCACGATCTGTCACACGTATTTCTTCACCAGTGAGCTCTGCGATGAAGTCTCCATTTGGTGAGACGGCAACAATCGATTCCGGGACACGCTCGCCGGCGATCGCGTCTTTGGTTCCCCCCGTTCTTGCATCCCATCGTCTGATTCCCTCGCCCGGAATCTGGGCCGAGACAGTCGTGCCGTCTCGGGAAAAAGACACCGCCGCGGCGCGCTTCGCCGAAAGCAGGAAACGGCTGTGACGCATCGATTCGGCGTCGCCTGCTTGAGTCGGTTCAAAAGAATGTGTGACTTTCCACGTTCTCGAATCCCGCAATTCGACCTCAGTTCCCGACTGCAACAACGCACCATATTGCGCGGGAAGAAGCATTAACCACGACACAGCTTCGCCCTCGTGAACATTAAATCTGGCCAAGCGATTCCGATTCAGCTCCCACATCTTTACCGTACCTGTGGCACCGGCAGCTTCATACTGCAGACTTCCCAGCAATAGAGCTTGTCCATTTCCCGCAAACTGCAGGCATGTAACGGCGTCATTGCGGCCCACCAAGCGATTGAGTTGTTTTCCGGTGGAAACCTCCCACAGCGTGATCTCACTCTCGCCATCAGGCATGCGGCCTTTAATGCTCGCGACAGCAACTTGTTTATTATCCGGCGAGAACGCGATTGCAGCGGGTACGCCGCTAAGCTTTTTGATAGACAAAACTTTTTTGCCGGTGTCGACACTCCAGAGTTGTACGTCCTGATTTACAACCGCCGCGAGGGTTTTTCCATCTGGTGAAAAAGTCGGACGTTCGAGACGAACAGCAAACCAGGCGGTGCCGCCGCGCGTCGTGAGGGTGGAGTCTTCCAGTTTGATTTTCTTTTGACCATTTTGGCCATCAAGTAGCTTCAGCTCCACCTCCATAGTGTACGCCAGGCCGCGACGAGCGAGTCGCGGAGTGAACTCGCCGTTCCTATTGAACTGTGAAAGATCTCGTTCTAGATAGCGTTCGATCACTGCCAGCGTATCCCCCGCTGGTGACCAGGCTGCTTCCACACTTTCAACGCCTTCATTCCCAACCGTAACTTTCCTGATAAATTCTCCTGTTTGGATATCCCACCACTTGAGTTCCGCATGTACCTTTTCATCGCGGTCTCTCGCCGAAGACTGGATCTTTGTTTCACGAAACTCCGTACTGAGCGTGATAAGGGATTTGCCATCAGGTGAGAGTGTCAGCGACCAGATTGGACCATCGAAACCGGTGATTGTGCGTTGCAACTCACCGGTTGCAGTTTGCCAGAGTTCGACACGGCCAAAGCGTTTGGCGGGAGAGTCTTCACTCCTGGCGACCGCAGCGATCTGTCCATCCCGTGAAACCGCAACAAGCACTTCCGGCGCGTTGCGAGCTTCGACCCTGGGCGGACCAAGCTGGGCTGAGGCGCCGGTGACGCAAACCAGTACGCCGAAAAAAAGCCTGAGACACATACGGTCGTGCGACTATACCCTCGTCGAATTTAGCTACAAAAAGCG
>Ga0068871_100003146_pt1 | contig 11330 bp, 9 predicted proteins | sample KBSMisM72_FD_72750 | JGI IMG/M metagenome (GOLD analysis project Ga0068871, IMG submission 72750) | Miscanthus rhizosphere microbial communities from Kellogg Biological Station, Michigan, USA - KBS Miscanthus M7-2 | ecosystem: Host-associated > Plants > Roots > Rhizosphere > Soil ... | reverse complement strand
GTTGCGGCCGATGCGGCCATAGCCGTTTATTGCAACACGAATGGTCATTGACAAATCTCCGGTTCAAAGGCGGATTTTACTGCACTCGGATGTCGATCACAGGCGCGTCCGCGCCAGCGGTTTGGAGTGGATCTCGTTCTGCGTTCCACTCGTGTGAGAGCGGAGTAGTACATCGGGGTTCCGGCGGCAAACTGGAAACACATCGTCCCGTCGCGTGACTTAGCGCCGGCGGTCTCGTTCGCCATCAGCCCGCGGCCGGCTGTAGCGGATCTTCAGCGCAATGATGGCCAACGACAGGACCAGTGTAACCCCATTGGTAAGGATAAGCGGGAGCGATTGCAACTGGATGCCATAGAACAGCCAGAGCACGACCCCGGCGCTCAGCATCCAGAACATCCGTGCGGAGACATCTTTTCCGGATTTGCTCCGGTAGATCTTCCACACCTGCGGTACGAATGCACCCGTGGTGAGCGCTCCGGCGACCAGGCCAATACTATCGATCATTGCGTTCATGGTTTCATTGGGAATCGGGGAATAGCGTAGCCAGCCCCCGCAATGCAGGCGTCTGGGCCAAAATCACGTAAGTTGGCACCGCGGAAACATAGGAGGAAAACCGTCCTTTGGTTTCGAAGCGTGCGCGAAACGGCGAGCGCGCGAAGTAGGCTCCAAGGCGGGGAACGATGCCCCCGCCAATATAGCAGCCTGCCCTCGCGCCGAGGGTGACCACCAGATTTGCCGCCGCCGTGCCGAGTATTGCGCAGAACATTTCCACCGCGGCCACGCACTGCGCATCGGTGTCGGACAAGGCACCCGCCGTGATCTTGTCCGGACTCAAAGACTGTGTTTGCACACCATCCATCGCGCAAATGGCTTGATAGAGATTTTCCAGACCCATACCGCTGACCACGCGCTCCGTGGAAACATGGTCGTAGCGCTTTTGCAGCCAACCCAGAACCTCCCGTTCTTTCTCGTTCATAGGACTGAATGCGGTGTGGCCGCCTTCTCCCTGCAGCGCAACGTAGCTGCTGCCCACCGGAATCAATCCGGAAACACCCAGCCCGGTGCCCGGACCGATCACAGCGATCGGTGCCGCAAGAACCGCGGCGCCGCCGCCAATTTGCTGCAATTCATCCGGGCGCAAGGTCGGTACTGCAAGCGCAAGCGCGGTAAAGTCGTTGACGACCTGTAACCGATCGAGCGCAAGGGAGCGGCGTGTTTGCTCGATGGAGAATCCCCACGGCCCGTTGGTCAGTTGCACGAAGTCGCCGGTTATGCCGGTCGCAACGTCCACAGCCGCCTCACGTACCACGGCGTTGTCGCAACCCTGCAGGTAGTGGCGCACGGCCTGCTCAAGGCCTTCGTATTCGGCGCACCGCACGGTCTTTTCGCGTTCGGGCTGCAGCGAGCCAGCGGCAACCAGGGCGAGACGCGCATTCGTGCCACCTATATCAACAACCAACCGCATAACATTCTGCATAGTTCGTCCCAGACCTGCCGCCGCTCGACCCGTGAAGATGACCTTCAGATCACGCGCTTGACTGCGTCGGCGACCGCCTGCGCGGTAATGTCGAAGTAGTTGAACAGTTCGCCTGCAGGCGCCGATTCGCCGAACCGGTCCAATCCGACGACCGCGCCCTCCAGGCCGACGTACTTGCGCCAGTAGTCGGTCACACCGGCCTCCACCGCGACGCGCTTGCTGCCTTTTGGCAAAACGGAATCGCGATAAGTTGCGTCCTGGCGATCGAATACGTTCGTACTCGGCATCGACACCACTCTGACTGCAACGCCGGCGCTGGCCAATAGTTTCTGTGCAGCCACTGCCAGCGAAACTTCAGATCCCGTCGCAATGATGATGGCCCGCGAATCCGCGGCATCCGATATCACATAACCTCCGCGCGCGATCTGTTCAATGCTTGCGGCCGCGCGCGCCTGGAATGGCAAATTCTGGCGGGAGAACAGCAGACAAACGGGACCGTCCCGGCGCTCGATCCCGGCAATCCAGGCCACCGCAGATTCCACCGAATCGCAGGGGCGCCAGACGTCCATGTTCGGGATCAGGCGCAAGCTGGCGGCATGCTCGACCGACTGGTGCGTGGGACCGTCTTCGCCAAGACCAATGGAGTCATGAGTGAACACGAACAAGGCGCGAATCTTCATCAGCGCGGCCATGCGCAGCGCGTTGCGAGAATAGTCGGAGAACGTCAGGAAGGTCGCGCCGTAAGGAATCAGTCCGCCATGCAGCGTTACTCCATTCATGATCGCTGACATGCCGAATTCGCGCACACCGTAATAAATGTAATTGCCGCCACCTGCCTTGCTCACTGCTTTCGATCCGGACCAGAGCGTAAGGTTCGAGCCCGCAAGGTCGGCTGACCCACCGATCAGCTCCGGCAGCGCGGGTGACAGCGCTTCGATTGCATTCTGCGACGCCTTGCGGCTGGCTATGGTTTCGGCCTTCTCATTGACTTTGGCCAGAAAGCCCGCGGCATGTTGGCGCCAGCCTTGCGGCAGTTCGCCCGACATGCGGCGCAAAAGCTCCGCCGCTTGCGCCGGAAACGCCTGCGCATAAGCGGCAAACCGGACATTCCAATCGTCTTCCTGCTGCGCCCCCCGGGCGCGCGCATCCCACCCGGCGTAAACGTCGGCGGGAATTTCGAATGGTGGATAATTCCAGCCTATGTTCTTGCGCGTCGCCGCGACTTCTTTTTCGCCGAGCGCCGAACCGTGACTCTCGTGGCTTCCCGCTTTGTTTGGCGAACCTTTGCCTATGACGGTCTTGCAGCAAATAAGGCTTGGCCGGTCGCCTATTTTCTTGCTGGCCTCGATTGCGAGATTGACGGCGTCCGCATCGTGGCCGTCGACATGGGGCACCACATGCCAGCCGTACGCCTCGAATCGCTTCGGAGTATCGTCGGTAAACCAACCCGTCACATGACCATCGATGGAGATGCCGTTATCGTCGTAAAAAGCGATCAGCTTGCCCAGGCCCAGCGTACCGGCCAGGGAACACGCTTCATGCGAAATGCCTTCCATCAGGCAGCCGTCGCCCACCATTACGTAGGTGCGATGATCGACGATGTCGTGTCCGGGCCGGTTGAATTCCGCAGCCAGCAATTTTTCGGCGAGCGCCATGCCCACTGCGTTGCCCAGGCCCTGTCCCAGCGGTCCGGTGGTCGTTTCCACGCCCGGCGTCACGCCCAGTTCCGGATGGCCGGGAGTCATCGAATGCAGCTGGCGGAAACGCTTGATCTCTTGGATGGGAAGCGCGTAACCGCTGAGGTGCAACAAGGCATACTGCAGCATGGATCCGTGGCCGTTGGAAAGCATGAAGCGGTCGCGATTCACCCACTTGGGGTTGGCCGGGTTATGCCGCAGGTGGTGATTCCATAACACCTCGGCGATGTCGGCCATGCCCATGGGCATGCCGGGGTGTCCGGAATTGGCTTTCTGTACTGCGTCCATTGCCAGCGCGCGGATCGCGTTGGCAAGTTCGTTCCTGGATGCCATGTTTTCCTTTTGGGAGAGCAGAAAATCCCGAGGAGCCCCGGGGGGAGTACGCCGCTATATTAGCTGAGGACTGCCTCGATTATTCGTCGGCACGACGGGGAAGTTTGACGCCAAGCTGCTTGAGCTTGCGATACAGGTGAGTGCGTTCCAGGCCGACGCGCTCCGCAACCCGGCTCATGTTTCCCCCTTCTCTGCCCAGGTGGTACTCGAAATATACGCGCTCGAAAGCATCGCGCGCTTCACGCAATTCGCGGTCCATCGGGAATGTCTGCGCCGGACTTGGCAATGGCGCGTCCAGCTTGGCCAATGCATTGGTTACGTCGGCAACGCCGATCTCGGCGGTTGGCGCAAGTTGCGCAACTGTTTTCACGACGCTCTCGAGCTGCAGGAGGTTTCCGGGCCAATGATAGTTGCGCAGCATGTTCAATGCAGCGGTATTGAAGCTGCGTGCCGGGACCTCTTTTGCTTCGATCGCGCGCGACAATACGACGTTGGCGAGTTCGGGAACATCCTCGGCCCGCTCGCGCAGTCCAGGCACGCGCACAATCACGCCCGTCAGCAAGGCGTAAAGGCGTGGCTCGAAAGCGCCCTTCGCCACCAGTTCCGCAAGGTCTATCGAGCTCGAAGACAGGATCCGCGTGCTATGTCGCTCCAGTTTCAGGGTCTGGTTGAGCAGATTTTTTTGCTGGGTCCGCGTCATTTCTCCCGCTTCCCGCAAAAACAGGACGCCTTCCGCCGCCTGGCCGACCAGGTTGCTTTCCATTTGATCGAATGCGAGAAAGTCCTCCGGAGCTACCCATGGCGCGTTGGCCTGGAGCAGAAGCCGTGCGCACTGTTCCATGCCGGCCCCGGGCTCACCGACAAACAGCGCAGATGATTTCAATGTACGCAGCCGTTCGAGCTGCGCCCGCAACTGTTCGACCGCCCTGGACTTGCCCACTGCAACTGGAACGGCGGCAGCACTATTCTTGAGAGAGCCCTGTCTCAGCGCGGTGCCCACCGTGCTCAGCAATTTCTGCAGCGCTATTGGCTTTTCGAGAAACGCGTACGCGCCAATACGTGTAGCCTCCACCGCGGTGTCGATGGTGCCATGACCCGACATCATGACAACTGGCATGGTCAGTTGACCTGTGCTGGCCCATTCTTTGAGCAGCGTGATTCCGTCGGTATCGGGCATCCAGATATCAAGCAGCACCAGATCCGGTCGCAGACGTCCGCGGATCTGACGGGCTTCCCCGGCATTCTGCGCGAGCCGCACCTGATGACCTTCATCGCGCAGTATTTCAGACAATAGTTCGCGAATGCCGACTTCATCGTCAACCACCAGGATCTGGCTCATGTTCCTACCTGCCTGTTGATTCGCAATTCGCTGATTTTGCGCGGCGCCGCCGGCAGGATGATCGTCACGCTGGCACCACCCGATGGATCGTTGGAAACTGCGATCCTGCCATTGTGTTCCTCGACGATCTTCTTGACGATGGCAAGCCCGAGTCCTGTGCCCCTGGATTTTGTGGTGACATAAGGCTCGAATACACGCCCCAGCAGTGCCTCTGGAAAGCCGGGCCCGTTATCGCGCATGCTGAACTGCACACCCTCATCCGTCGCCTGCGTTCGCACGACGATACGCGGTACGGCAACGTCCGTCACCGCCTGCTCGGCGTTTTGCAGCAGATTGTGGATGACTTGTCGCAGCTTCGCCGTATCTCCGGGAACCGGTGGCAGATTTGACGCAAGTTCCAGTTGCATCGCCGGGCGCGAAGACTCATACAATCCCAGGACTTCGCGTATCAGCAGGTTGAGATCCAGGGGTTCAAGTTCGGGCACCGGCGTGCGTGCGTACAGACTGAACGCGTCCACCATCGCCTTCAATGCTGCGACTTGATTGACAATGGTTTGCGTGGAACGTTGCAGAATCTCGGCTTCCTGGCTGGAGAGCTTGTCGGCCAAACGAAGCTGCAGGCGCTCGGCCGACAGCTGAATGGGCGTCAGCGGATTCTTGATCTCATGTGCGAGCCGTTGTGCGACTTCCCCCCAGGCCGCCAGCCGTTGTGCCTGTCGCATGCGGGTGATGTCGTCGAACACCAGCACCATGCCGGTTTCGGTGCCGGCCGAGAGCCGGGATCCGCGCAGCAATAATACCTGCTGACCGGCGGTCCCTGACAATTCCACCTGGGTTTCCCAAGGCTTGTCCCGGGTTTTTTCCAGCGCTTCGCGCACCGCGTTGCCGACCACTCCAAGTCGCGGCTCGCGATTGGCCCATTCATCCGGTTGCGATCCAATCAATTCGCCGACGTCCACGCCCAGAATGTGCTCGGCGCTGCGGTTGGCAGAGCGCAGGCGGAATTCGGCATCGAACGACATTACGCCCGCCGACAGGTTGCCAAGCACGCTCTCGAGGTAAGCTTTCGCAGCGGCCACCTGTTCCTGATTGCGTTGCGCATCGGCCTGCGCATCCGCAAGTTGCATGGTCATGATGTTGAATGATTCCGTGAGTAATCCGAGTTCGCCGTGGGATTTGACCGTCTGGCGCAGGCGGAAATCGCCCTGCGCTACCGCGCGCGTTCCTGCCGCGAGGACTCCCAGAGGCGCCGACAACCGCTGGCTGAACAGTATGGCCAGCAGCAATGCCGACAGCAACGCCAGCAGCAGCGACAAGGTAAGAGTCAACCCGTACAGCCGTTTCAAGCCCAATCTCGACAGCGACAGTTCCTGATAATCGCGATAGATCTCCTGCACAGTTTGCGCATCGCGAGCCAGTGAAGGGGGGACCGGTTGAATCAACTGCAGCAGCAGCGTTGCCCCGCTCACGTCGTTGACCGGGAGCAGGACCCGCAACTGCAAGCCGCCTTCTCCAAGCGCTTCGATGGCGGTGTAAGGCTGCTGCATGCGGACCCCGCGAACAACGGACGGAGAAGGCAGCTCCGGAACAAGACTGGCCGCATCTGCGCTGGAAAAGGCGATGACGGAGCCGTCAGTGCGCAACAATGTCGCCTCGTTCACGGCGGCCTGTTCACGCAGGCCATTCAGCGTCGCGAGCTGGCGCGGCGTTGTGCGCTCGGACAGGACCAGCGTCATCGATTCGCCCTTGCGTCGCAGATCCTTCAACATGTTGTCCAGATTGGCGCGTCCAAGGCTCAAGCCGCCTTCAAGCGCCTTTTCCACGCGCACGTCGAACCAGGATTCGATGGATCGCGAAAGGAATTGCACCGATACGGCGTAAACAAGCGCGCCCGGCAGCACCGCCACCAGTGCGAACAGCAATACCAGCCGCAACGTCAGCTTGGAACCGAATACGCGCGCGTTGAGGCGTCTGCGCAGCAGCAACAACTGGTAGCCGACCACCAGCATCAGAATCAGGACGACGCCGACTCCGAGCGCGAGCAACAATGGCAGATCGCTGGAAAACCACGGGGTGTTGGCGCTGGCGCCGGGTAGCAGATAGAGCATGACCGCGCCCAGTGTAAGAACGAGCACGATGAGGAACTGCATTCCCCGGCTTGACAGCGAGCGCCTTACGATGCGGGCGACATTCATCGCGACAGTGTCCAGCGAAACCATTCGGAGGCCAGATTCCAGTCGCGCGATGCCAGCGCATTGATCTGGAACGGCTTGGGCAGTTGCGTGACGTCCAGACGCATGCGTATCGCGGCTTCGTAGATCTTGCCCCGATCCAGCATGTCGGCATCCGCCAGAAAACGGGACCGCAAGCGGCCCATCAAGGTCAGCGCATCGTAGAGCGTGTCGAAATTCTGGTGAAGCGCGCCTTGGGACAAACGATACTGTCGGGTCAGGGCGTTATACGAGAGCCGAACGTCCTGCTCGAATTCGAGGACCGTTTTGTTCCACAGATACAGCGTGTACCAGCGCGGTCGGATGAGTTCGAATTCCACAATGAAATGCAAAGGCAGGCCCTTGTTGAGCGCGTCCTCCAGCGTGTGTGTCAGCTCGACCTCGAAATTCGCCTCGAGATAGTAGGCGCCGGCGTTCTGCGATATTTCGGCGGACTTGATATGTATGCCTTCAGCAGCCGCAAAGCCGGCACTGCACCACAACAGCAACAGCAAAGTGAGCTGGCGCAACAGATCAATCCTTGTGGAGGAGGGCATAATAGAAACCATCGTGCTCGTCGTCCGGGAGCAGCAAGCCGTCCTGTCCCGGCATTCCCCCCAGAATGCGCGCGTCTGGGTGACGCGCCGCGAAATCGTCGATCGTTTCGTGATCCTCTTCTCTGAAAATCGAACAGGTCACGTAAAGCAATTTACCACCACGCGCGACGACCTTCCACAATGCCTCCAGCAGCCGTCGTTGCTGCCCGGCAAATCCGGCGATGTCCGACGGCCGCCGGAGCCATTTGATGTCCGGGTGCCGTCTCACCACACCGGACCCGGAACACGGCGCGTCCAGCAGCACGCGGTCGAAGGGTTTGCGGTCCCACCAGGTATCAAGCTCGGCGGCGTCGCACGCCTGCAAACGGGCACTCAGCCCCAGGCGTTCAAGATTCCTGCCCACCCGTTGCAGACGCACGGCATCCGCGTCGAGCGCGGTCAGGGCGACGTTTGCGAGTTCCAGAATGTGAGCTGTTTTGCCTCCGGGCGCCGCACAGGCGTCGAGTACCCGCATGTCCTGCCGGATGTCCAGGAGGGGCGCGGCGAGTTGCGCACCGGCGTCCTGAACGGAAATCTTTCCTTCGCCAAACCCGGGCAGACTCTCTACCGGCACCGGTCGTTCAAGCAGAATAGCGCCGCTATCAAGACTGCGTGCCCGCAGACCGGCTTGCTGCAGGCTACGCAGATAGTCCTCTGCATTTGCGCGGCGAACGTTCGCCCGCAGAGCCATCGGTGGATGCTGGTTGCCCAGATTCAGGATGCGTTCCGCGTCGGCTCCGTAGTCGCGCTTGAGCTTTTCAATCCACCAATCGGCGTGCGAAAAACGTCCCTCGTTGCCAGCCGCGGCATTCGCCAACAAGACTTCGCGCCTGCGCTGGTAGTTGCGCAGCACCGCATTGGCAAAAGGCCTGACATGCTCGCCACCGATTTGCGCAGCGCTCTCGACCGCATGGTCGACCACTGCGTAAGGCGCGGCCTGGCTGTATTCAAGCTGGTAAAGCGCCGTCAGCAGCAAGCTGCGCAACGGCGCGCTTGCAATCGGTTTGCTCGCCAACTGGTCGAGAACCGCATTCAGCCTTCCCAGGTGCCGCAGGGTTCCATAACAGATATCCTGGATTGCGCCTCGCTCCGAAGGGGTCAATTGCCTGGCGGTGCGCCACACCGAATCAAGCGCGGCATTGAGGCTCGCTCCGGTCAAAACGTTTGCGACAGTTTGCGCCGCGAACTTCTGGATTTGCAGCACGGGATTCCGGCTTCTGTTCCTAGGAATCGAACCGTGCGCCGGGTGCGCGCGCAAATCCGCGAATGAAATCGGCGGCCGACATGCGCCTGGCTCCAGCTTTTTGCAATTCCATTATTTTTAGCGTCCCTTTGCCGCAGGCCACCTCAATCCCATCCGGAGCGAAATAAAGAATTTCCCCGGGCGTTCCCGCGCCCTCATCGCCGGCGCGAGCGTGCCAGATCTTTATCAGCTCATTTCCGAGTGCGCTGGAAGCGCCGGGCGCAGGATTGAAAGCACGAACCTGGCGCTCTATGGCCGACGCATCATGCTTCCAGTCGATCACCGCTTCCTGTTTGGAGATCTTGTGCGCATACGTAACACCTTCTTTCGGTTGCGGCAGGGCAGTGAGCGTGCCTTCGGCAATTCGGGGAAGTGTTTCGACTATGCATTGCGCGCCCAGTGCAGCAAGCCGACCCTCCAAAGACCCGGCTGAGTCATCGGCCAAAATCGGCAGCGTCCGGGAGCAATATACGGGGCCGGTATCCAGCCCTTGTTCCATGCGCATGATCGAGATCCCCGTTTCAGGGTCTCCGGCAAGCAGGGCGCGTTGTATCGGTGCAGCCCCGCGCCAGCGAGGTAACAGGGAGGCATGGATGTTGACGCAACCGCCAGGAAAAACCTCGAGCACGCCGGGCGGCAGGATAAGTCCGTAAGCGGCGACGACCATCGCCTGCGCGTTGCTGGCGCGAAGGCTTGCCACGATGGCTTCGCTGCGCAGCGATGGCGGCTGGGCAATCTGCAAGCCATGGCGGGCCGCCTGTTGTTTGACCGCGCTGGCTGACAGGTGAAGACCGCGGCCGGCCGCACGATCCGGCTGTGTCAGTACCAGCGCGATATCGAAACGCGCGTCGATCAACGCCTGCAACGCCGTCGCGGCAAGAGCCGGCGTGCCAGCGAACACGATTCGCATCAGAGCGTCCGGCGTTGCTGCTTTTTCAGCTTGCCAACAATGCGTTTTTGCTTGAGTTCTGAAAGATACTCGACGAAAACCTTCCCCTTCAAATGATCCATTTCGTGTTGTATGCAAACCGACAGCAGGCCGTCCGCCTCGAGCTGGAAGGATTTGCTGTCAAGGCCCATGGCCTGCACCCTGACCCATTCGGCGCGCGTTACCTTTTCGAAAATACCCGGCAGGGAGAGGCAGCCTTCCTCGCAATCCGAGCGACCCCGCGAATCGAGAATCTGGGGATTGACCAGGACCAGCAATTGGTCGTGGGTTTCGGAAATGTCGATCACGATGACCTGTTTGTTGACATCCACCTGGGTTGCCGCCAAGCCAACTCCCGGCGCGGAATACATGGTTTGCGCCATGTCGCGCGCCAGATTGCGGATGCCATCATCGATTGCCGCCACTGGCGTTGCGATTTTGTGCAAGCGCGCGTCGGGGTAGTGAATGATCGGGAGTAGTGCCATAATTGCTTGCTAATTTAATAAACTAGATGCAGAATTTAATCCAAAGTATCGAATCTGTGCCGACTGAGGGCGGGGCCGTAGCAGAAATGGCGGATCGGAAGAAATGGGGGCCTGAGATGGGCAAATCAATTATATCGCTGCTGTTCCTTGTGGCTGCTCTCGCATGCCGCGCTGCTCTCGCGGACGAGATCAAGCTCGCCGAAAACGTTCCTGACCGTTATGTGGTGGTCAAGGGCGATACGCTGTGGGGAATTTCCGCCAGATTTCTCAAGGACCCATGGAGATGGCCCGATGTGTGGGGTTTGAACAAGGACGAAATCAAGAATCCGCATTGGATATATCCCGGCGATGTGATCGTGCTTGATTTCACCGGCAACACCCCGCGCTTGCGCAAAGATGGTGGTGGAAATAACGGCACTGGCACGGGGAGCAACGGCAGTGACGAAGAGTGGCGCTTGATGGACACGAAACTCAGCCCGACTATTCGCCGGTATCCATTGGCAGTCGGTGCTATTTCGAGTATTCCCGCCAGTGCAATCCAGTCGTTTCTGACTCGTCCGCTTATCGTTGGGGAACAGGAATTGAATTTGGCGCCCACGCTGGTTGCCGGCCCGGAGAATCGGGTCATACTGTCTGCGGGCGACACCGCCTTTGCCAAGGGCGTGTCGGCGGTGGATGAGCCGGGTTGGAGCGTTTATCGTCCCGGACGCACGCTGACCGACCCCGATTCCAAGGAAATACTGGGTCGAGAAGCCATTTATCTTGGCGACGCGCAGGTTACGGAATTCGGTGAGGTCAGCACGGTCTTGGTTACCAAAAGCGCTCGGGAAATCGCTCCCGGCGATCGCCTTGCGAAGACGCCGTTGGTCCAGGAGCTGGCGTATGTGCCGCATGCCCCGGCCGCTACGATCAAGGGCCGCGTAATCGCCGGCCCCGACGAAACCTTCTCGGAGATCGCGTCGCTGCAAGTGGTAGTCATCAATCGCGGTCGCCGCGAAGGCATGGAGGTCGGCCACGTTCTC
>Ga0068871_100003145_pt1 | contig 11330 bp, 9 predicted proteins | sample KBSMisM72_FD_72750 | JGI IMG/M metagenome (GOLD analysis project Ga0068871, IMG submission 72750) | Miscanthus rhizosphere microbial communities from Kellogg Biological Station, Michigan, USA - KBS Miscanthus M7-2 | ecosystem: Host-associated > Plants > Roots > Rhizosphere > Soil ... | reverse complement strand
ATAGGCTTTGATGACCTGTTTCAGCCGTTCTTCCGCGCCCCGGTCGCCGCCATTCGCGTCGGGATGAAAACGCTTCACAAGCTCCTTATACCGCGCCTTGATCTCGATCAAGGTGGCGTTATGCGCCAGCTGCATTGTGTCCATCGCCTTGATCTGGAGGCGCGTCAAATGCCGCTCCGGACGCCGCACCGTCGCGGTATCGCCGCCCTCTGCAAACATCGCATGGCTGTCATTCACGCCGCCCAGCGGGGTCTGGCCCATCCGCGCCTTGGCGCCGCGCTTGCCAAGGGGCCAGGTCGGGCGATGGCCGGTCAACGCTTCCTCGCGGAACCGCTGGATATCGTCGTCGCCCATATCCTTGAAGAAATCCCAGGCTTCGTTATGGGCGCGGGCATGGGGCGCGCAATACCAGAAATATTCCGACAGGTTTTTCGGCGATTTTGAGACGCGGCAATTGCCCGGACCGATACAGCCCGGCGCCTCGCACATGCGGGTTTCCGGTTCCGCTACGCGCTTTTTTTCCGGCTTGATCCGGATATCGCTTTTGAAACGCGAGGTGCGGGGAGCGGCCATGTTTTGGATTATGGGGTCCAAAGCGTAAAAGACAAGAAAACCTATTGCTTGACATTCTCCCCGCACGGGAGAAGTTCGGGCCATGCGTGTTGCCGCCGCCATCCGGGAGAAATTAACCTCCGCCTTCGCGCCTATCGCGTTGGATGTGCAGGACGAAAGCGGCCGCCATGCCGGCCATGCCGGCGCCACGCGCGGCGACGGCAGCCAGGGCGAGACTCATTTCCAGGTCAGGATCGTGTCGGCGGCTTTTGACGGGCTCTCGCGGGTGGCGCGTCAGCGTCTTGTCCATGCGGCGCTGAAAGACGAGCTTGCCGGCCCGGTCCATGCGCTGTCCTTGTCCGCGCTCACCCCTGACGAAGCACGGAAGCAGCCTATTTAATTCATTGTCGCGCGGCCAATGGCTTGGCTTCGCTCGCCTGGCCGTCGCCCCGGGGCGGAACGATCCGCAGCGCGGTGATCTGGTTGCGCTGACGGCGCATGACCTCGAAAGTATAACCGAAAAAGGCAAAACGCTGCCCGGTTTCGGGAATGGTTCCGGATTGGGCGATCACCAGACCGGCCACTGTGGTGGCGTCGTCTTCGGGCAAGGCCCAGTCCAGCTCGCGATTGAGGTCGCGCACCGGCACGGTGCCGTCCACCAGATAGGAACCATCGGGACGGCGGCGTACATCGGGCCGGGCTTCCACCGCATGCTCGTCGGGAATGCTGCCGAAGATTTCTTCCAGAATGTCTTCCAGGGTCACCAGTCCGCGCAGTGCGCCATACTCGTCCACCACCAGGGCGAAATGGCTCTTATGCTCGCGGAACGCTGCGAGTTGCTCCTCCAAGGTGGTGGTGTCGGGGACATACCAGGGCGCCGCCGCCAGCGCGGGAATATCGATGGCGTCCAGATCGCCCTTCTGTTCCACCAGCGCCTGGGCAAGATGCTTGGTGGAAAGAATGCCAATGATATTTTCCGGATCGTCGCGCCACAACGGAATGCGGCTGTGATGCGCCGCGATGGCCGCGTCCAACAGCACGCGCGGCGGCAAGTCGGCATCCAGGCTGTTCATGCTGGTGCGGTGAAGCATCACATCGCCCACCCGCAATTCCCGCAAGTCCAGAATGCCGCCGATCATGTCGCGATGCTCGCGCTCGACATTGCCTTCGCGGTGATGCAGATCGACCGAACCGCGGATCTCCTCATGGGCTTCTTCGGCGCCCGGCTCTTCCTCGCCGCCGACGCCGAATACCGACAGCACTCTCCAAACCAGCCACTGCACGGAGACGATAACCGGACCGAGCAGGGCAACGACCCAGCGCAAGGGCGGCGCGACGAACAGCGCGACCCGGTCGGTCCGCGCCACCGCCAGGGTCTTGGGCAGGGTTTCCACGAAGATCAGAATGACCACGGTCATGATCCCGGTCGTCACCGCCACCGCGCGCGGGCCATAGCGAACCTCCAAGGTCGCGGTCGCCAGCGAGGAGGTCAGGATATTGATGAAGGTATTGCCCAGCAGCACTGCGCCGATCATCCGTTCGCGGTTCGCCACCAGCCTGTTGACGCTGCCCGCGGCCCGGCTGCCGTCCTTCTCCAATTGGTGCATGCGGCCACGGGAGACGGCGGTGAGCGCAGTCTCCGCCGCGGAGAAAAATGCCGAAATCGCCAGCAACAGAACAATGGCGGCGATGGTGTAAGCGAACATTCCGGGAGGGGCCTTTCAGGAGAGGCCCGGATCATAGCGCGTTTTTTCAGCTAGTGTCGTGGTTTCGAAGTTCGCCGTGTATTGATATCGGGCTCCGAGCGAACTTCGAAACCCAAACGACACTAGGAATCAATTAGTTGCTAGTGTCCCTCGATTCCGAAATTCGCACTGAGCCCGATATCGAACTTATGCGAATTTCGGAATCGGGACACTAGGTCAGGACGGATTTTACCGCTTCCAGCGGCACATCGCGGGTGACAAAGGCCTCTCCCAGCCCCTTGAGCAGGATAAAGGTGAGCTGGCCGTCTGTCACTTTCTTGTCATGGGCCATATGGCGGATCAGCTCGCCGGGGCTGGGGCGGGCGCCCGCAATATCGCCAATCGCCGAAGGCAGGCCCACGGATTTCAGATGCCGGACAAAACGCTCCGCATCTTGGCCCGGGCACAGACCCAGCGCCACGGAAAGCCGGAATGCCAGCGCCATGCCGATGGCGACACCTTCGCCATGAATCAGCCGGTCCGAAAAACCCGTAGCCGCCTCCAGCGCATGGCCAAAGGTATGGCCCAGATTGAGCAGGGCGCGATCACCGGTCTCGCGTTCGTCGCGCGCCACGATGCCGGCCTTCATCCTGCAGGAATGCGCCACCGCCTTGACCATGGCGCTTTCGTCGCCGCCCAGCGCCTTGGCGCCGTTCGCCTCCAGCCATTCGAAGAATTGGGCGTCGCCCAGCGCGCCATACTTGGCCACCTCGGCATAACCGGCCAGCAACTCCCGTTTCGGAAGGGTCTTGAGCAGCGCCGTGTCGGCGATCACCAGCCGCGGCTGATGGAACAGGCCGATCAGATTCTTGCCCTGGGCGGCATTAATCGCGGTCTTGCCGCCGACCGACGAGTCCACCTGCGCCAGAAGCGTGGTGGGTATTTGCGCGAAGGCAACGCCGCGCTTGAGGACACCGGCGGCAAAGCCGGTGAGATCGCCGATCACGCCGCCGCCCAGGGCGATCACCAGCCCCTTGCGGTCGATCTCCATATCCAGCAGCGCGCCCGACAGTTTTTCCAATCCGGTAAAACTTTTACTGACTTCTCCCGGTGGCATGACAATGGCGCGGGCGTCGATGCCGGCCTGCCGCAAAATCTCCAGCAAGGCGGGCAAATGAAGCTCGGCGACATGGCTGTCGGTCACCACCGGCACCACGCCTTTTACCCCCTTTTCCGAAAGTAGCGGCTTCAGCAGCGCGCCGGCACGCGCCAAAAGGCCCGCCCCGACATGAATGTCATAGGCGCGTTGGTCCAGTCCGACGACAATGGTCTCGCTCATGGCGCTTCGCATAGCTTATAGGCGGCCAGGGCGGCAACGATCTTGTCCACCAGCACGCCATGGGGCTCGTCGCCAGAATCCAGCACCATGTCGGCCAGGGCATAGACCGGCTCGCGGACCAGCAGCAGTTTTTCCAGGGTGCCGCGCATATCGCCATTGTTCAGCAGAGGACGGGCCTGCTCATGTTCCTGGCGCTTGCGCACCCGTCCCAGCAGGATTTCGACCGGCGCCCTGAGCCAGATGGAATAGGTTTGCGCCTTCATGGTGGCGCGGGTGGCCTCGTCCATCCAGGCGCCGCCGCCGGTTGCCAGCACCATCGCCTTGTCCTGCAGCAGGCGGGCAATGACATTGCGTTCCAGCCGGCGAAACTCCGGCTCGCCATATTTGGCGAAGATGTCGGCCACCGTCATGTCCGCGGCCTCCTCGATCTCATGATCGGCATCGGCGAAAGGAACATCCAGGCGCGCGGCCAGCCGTTTGCCGATGGAGGTCTTGCCCGCCCCCATCATGCCCACCAGTGTCACTGTCTTGGCCAAGCTCATGCCATTCCGATACACCAAAGGTGTTTTCTTTTGTAGCGCGGCTTTTGCCGCCGCGCGCCAAAGCGGGGCGGGCATGCTACATCCTTCGTCCATGACTCGCCCCACCCGGAAAATTGCCGGCTCGGCTCACCTGATCGAGACTTTTCTCGACATGATGAGCGCGGAGCGCGGCGCGGGCGCCAATACCTTGGCCGCTTATCGCCGCGATCTGGTGGATTTTGCCGGGCATTTAAATGCGAAGGGGGGCGATCCGGCCAAGGCCAGCCGCGAGCAGGTGCGGGCCTTTCTCGCCAATCTGTCATCGTCCGGGATGGCAGCCTCAACCCAGGCCCGCAAGCTTTCGGCGCTGCGTCAGTTCTACGGCTTTTTGTATGCCGAAGGCATCCGCAACGAGGATCCCACCCAGACCATCGCCGCGCCCCAGGCCCGGCGTCCCTTGCCCAAGATTCTTTCGGGCGAGGATCTGGAATCGATGTTGCAAACGGCGGCGCAAGACACTTCGCCCGAAGGACTGCGGCTGAGCCTGATCGTGGAGATGCTTTATGGCGGCGGCTTGCGGGTATCGGAATTGGCCGGGCTGAGTCTGGCGGCGGTTGCCGGCAAGGCGGAGTTCATCCGGATCACCGGCAAGGGCCAGAAGGAGCGACTCTCGCCGCTCAGTCCGGCCGCACGGTCCGCGCTGACAGCCTATCTGGCGGTCCGTCCGGCCTTTGTGCCCAAGCATGACAAGAACAACCGGTATCTTTTTGCCTCACGCGGCGTGGAGGGATTTCTCACCCGGCGGCGCTTTCACCAGCTGCTCAAGGCGCTGGCGGTCAAAAGCGGCATCGATCCCGCCAAAGTGTCGCCGCATGTGCTGCGCCATGCCTTTGCCACCCATCTGGTGGAAGGCGGCGCGGACCTGCGCAGCGTCCAGACTTTGCTGGGCCATGCCGATATCGCCACCACCCAGATTTACACCCATGTGGCCCGGGACCATCTGAGCCGGGTGATGCGGTCCGCCCATCCGCTGGCAGCCCCCAAGCCCGCGAAGAAATCCAGATAAACCATTGTAATGTAATGGTAGTTTAGCCATTCCCTTTCCCGGGCAGCTATGTCATTTTCCCTGACCATTGCAGGTTGAGTCATGCACTATCTGGAATTCGAGCGCCCCATTGCCGAGTTGGAGGGCAAAATCGTCGAGCTGCGCAAGCTCGCCGAAGAAGACCCCAACATGGACATCGATGCGGAAGTCGAGCGGCTCCAGAGCCGGGCAGGCACGCTGGTGGCCGACACCTATGCCCGGCTGAGCGCCTGGCAGAAGGTCCAGGTTGCCCGCCATCCCGAGCGTCCGCACTTTCTGGACTATGCCCGCCGCCTGCTGGAGGATTTCACACCCCTGGCCGGGGACCGCAGCTTTGGCGAGGATCAGGCGGTGGTGGCGGGACTGGCGCGGTTTCGCGGCCGTCCCATCGCCTTCATCGGCCAAGAGAAGGGCAACGACACCCAAAGCCGGATCAAGCACAATTTCGGCATGGCGATGCCGGAAGGCTATCGCAAGGCGGTCCGCATCTTTGAACTGGCCGATCAATTCGGCCTTCCGGTGCTGAGTTTCTGTGATACGTCGGGAGCCTATCCCGGCGTTTCCGCCGAAGAGCGCGGCCAGGCCGAAGCCATTGCCCGCTCGATCCAGGCAGGACTGTCGGTGCGCACCCCCTTCATCGCAACCGTTATCGGCGAAGGCATGTCCGGCGGCGCCATCGCCATCGCCGCGGCGTCGCGCGTTTATATGCTGGAGCACTCGATCTATTCGGTGATCTCGCCGGAGGGCTGCGCCTCTATCCTTTGGCGCAGCGCCGACAAGGCGCAGGAAGCCGCCAATGCGCTGAAGATCACTGCCCAGGACCTGCATCAGTTGCGGGTGATCGACGCAATCGTGCCCGAACCTCTGGGCGGCGCCCATCGCGCGCCGCTCCAGGCCATCGACGCGGTGGCGGACCAGATCGCCGCCGGCCTCAAGGAAATGGACGGCGTATCGGGCGAGGAATTGCTGCGCCAGCGCCGGGCCAAGTTCCTGGCCATGGGGCGAAACCTGTAAGCCACGCGCTAGCGTGGCTTCGATTTGATCCGGTGGATCAAATCGAAGGTTTCGCGCCCCGAGCTAGGGCGAGGGGCCGGGGAAGAAGTCCCGCGCAGTTCTGTACAAAACAAAAAGGCCCGGAGCGATCCGGGCCTTTTGCTTTTGACTGGCTGCGCTTACCGCGCCATGGCCAAGCTGCCATTCGGCACCCAACCCTTGTTGTCCACTTCATCGGTGACTTCGCGCCACGGGCCGTCGGTATTGCCGGTGGGATAGAGGATCATGCCGGGATCCAGCGTCCGCACCACCTTGCCTTTTTCGCTGGGCGTGGCGCGCATCACGCCGGGGCGCGACATGGTCACGGTGCGCTGGGGCGCGTCGCCCTTGGCATCGGTCGACAATCCGCCCATATCGGCCACGAGTTTGCTGTAGGCATCGATGTAAGCCAGGGTCACCACCTGGCCGATAGCGCTGTTCTGGTAACTGGACGCACCCGCCGCGCCAAAGGCGCCGGCGCCGAAACCGCCCAAACCGCCGCCGAACCCGACATCGGTCTTGGAACCATGGCCTTCCGCCATCGCCTGCTGCTCGCTGGTGCGCACATTGGTGATGGTCAGGAGAACATCCGCCGTCTTGGAGGAGATGTTGATATTGGCGACGACCGCACCGGCGAAGCCGCCCATGAAGCCGCCCAGCAAGCCGCCGATATTGGTGCCGCTGGCATTGCCGTTCTTGGAAATGATATCGGGAACCAGGATGTAATCCGCCGCCCTGACCTGGCCGCCGCCGACATTGGAGCCGCCCTGCAAGGCGCCGCCGGCCGCCAGCGCCCGTTCCTGTTGCGCCATTTCAAACCCCTTGCCGCGATCCACCAGGGTGAAGCAGCCGGACTGGCGCACAAACAGCTTGAGCAGCAAGTCGGGCGACTCCAGGTTCAGCGCGGTCCACCAGTTATTCTGCGGCTCGCGCACCGCCAGGGTGCCGATCTTGCGGGCGCACATGGGAATCTGAGCCTGCTTCTCGGCTTTCTTCTCATCGATAGAGGCCGCATAGGTCGCCGCCGACATCAGCGGCAGATAGGCGGTCGACAACGCGGCCGCCATGGCAATCGTTTTTCCCAAGCGCATGATACACCCCTTGATCTGATCCCGCCCGGAAGCAACGTCCGGCAGGACGAATTCAGCCCTCACCGCGGGCGAACGCCCGCGCCGGGAGATTATCCCAGGCTAAAATTTCTGCAATAGTTGAAGCCTGCAAATGGCTTAGCCGGGATAGTTACCACCAGCCCCGCCACTTGAACCACATAAGCGGGATTATTCCGCTGAGAAGGATGGTTACCAGGGCAAAGGGGTAACCCAGATGCCAGGAAAGTTCCGGCATGAAATGGTAATTCATCCCCCAGATGCCGGCAAACAGCACGGGCGGGATGCCCACCACCGACCAGATGGTCATGACCTTGAACAGGTCGTTCTGTTCGACATTGATGAACCCCAGATCGGCATCCAGCAGGAACTGGAGCTTGTCGGTCAGGTGGATTTCATACTCGTTCAGCGACTGCACGTCGCCCGCCGCCATCTTCAGCCGCGCCTTGACCACGGGTTCCATCCAGCCGTCGCCATGCTCGACGAGAAAGGGCATGGCGCGCTGGAGCACCAGCAAGGTGTCGCGAATATGGCTGAGCCTTTCGCCCATGTCGCCGATCTCCACCAGGATATCGCGCAGCATGCGGTTCATCTGGGAGACGTTGCTCCTTTGCATCTCCTGCATTTCCTTGTGGAAGATGCGCTGGGAAATTTTCAGCGCCTCGGCGCGCAATTCCTCCAGCCGGTCGGCGCCGTAATCGATCAGCGCCTCGATGATCACCATGAAGATATCGGGGGCGCTGCGGGGACGCCGCTCCACCCGCTTGGTGATGGCTTCAAACGTATGAAGCTGGGCAAAACGGATGGTCACCAGCAGGTCCTTGGTGAAGACAAAGCCCAGCGGGGAGGTGACGTCCTCGCCGTTTCCCGGCTTCCTATGCGGCGTCACCGGAACCGAAATGGTGAAGACCCCGTCTTCATATTGCAGGCGGCTGGAAAATTCGATTTCCTCCAACTGTTCGCGCGGCGGAATATCGAGTTGGTAATCGGTGCAGGCCTTGCCGATCTCCTCATTGGTGGGATTGTAGAGGTCCACCCATACCAACCTGCCGCCGGATTGATGTTCTGTCAGCACCCGCCCAATCTCCCGCTCGTGGCATAACGCGCGAAAACGGCGCGCGACGCAACAGACCGCCGCGCGGCGGCTAACTTAAGGCGCCGTGACAATGCTTGTATTTCCGGCCCGAGCCGCACGGGCAGGGCGCGTTGCGCTGAACCTTGTCCCAGGTTTGGGGATTGTTGGGGTCGACCGCCGGAACGTCCTGCCATAGGCCGGGCTGTTCGACTTCATTTTCGCCGGTCAAGGGATTGATGTGGGAGGCATGCATCTGGGGCAGGGGCGTCTGTTCCAGCGGCGGCGGCGGCGCGGTCTGGATCTGCACATGCATCAACTGGCGCACCACCTCGCTGCGCAGCTTGGCCAGCAGGTTCTGGAACAATTCGAAGGCGTCGCCTTTATATTCGTTCAGCGGATCGCGCTGGCCATAGCCGCGCAGGCCGACATACTGGCGCAAGTGATCCAGGTCGACGATATGCTCGCGCCAGTGATGATCCAAGGTCTGCAGCAGGATCGCCTTTTCGACATAACGCATGACCTCGGTGCCGTATTCCACGGTACGGGCGGCGGCGCGGGCTTCCACTGCCTTGAGGATGCGCTCGCGCACTTCCTCGTCGGCGATGCCTTCTTCCTTGGTCCAGTCGATCACCGGCAGGTCGACGCCGAAAATCTCGCCGACCTCGTTCTGCAGGCCCGCCGCGTTCCATTGCTCGGCATAGGCTTTCTCGGGAATGTGACGCTCCACCAGCATCTCCACCACTTCCTCGCGGAAATCGGCGATCTGGTCGGAAACGTCTTCCGAAGACATGATTTCGCGGCGCTGCTCGAAAATCACCCGGCGCTGGTCGTTCAGCACATCGTCATATTTGAGGATGTTCTTGCGGATTTCGAAGTTGCGGGCTTCGACTTTCTGCTGCGCCTTTTCCAGGGCCTTGTTGACCCAGGGATGGGTGATGGCCTCGCCGGCCTCAAGCCCCAGCCGGGTGAGGATGGCGTCCATCCGTTCCGAGCCGAAAATCCGCATCAGATCGTCCTGCAGCGACAGGAAGAACTTGGAGGCGCCAGGATCGCCCTGGCGGCCGGAGCGGCCGCGCAACTGGTTGTCGATGCGGCGGCTTTCATGGCGTTCGGTGCCGATCATGTAGAGGCCGCCGGCAGCCAGGGCGGTCTGCTTGTTGGCGGCGACTTCGGCGCGGATGGCGTCGATCTTCCCGGCGCGCTCGGCTTCGTCCGTAATAGCGCCCAGTTCCTGTTTGATGCGCATTTCCGCATTGCCGCCCAGCTGAATATCGGTGCCGCGGCCCGCCATGTTGGTGGCGATGGTCACCGCGCCCGGCACGCCGGCTTGCGAGACGATAAAGGCTTCCTGTTCGTGGTAACGGGCGTTCAGGACATGGTGCTGGATCTGGCGCTTCTTGAGCAGCGACGAAAGCTCTTCGGATTTTTCGATCGAGGTGGTGCCCACCAGCACCGGTTGGCCCTTGGCGCGGCATTCCAGGATCAGCTTGACGATGGCGTCGTTCTTTTCCCCGACGGTGCGGTAGACTTCGTCGTCGGCATCCTTGCGCGCCACCGCCACGTTGGTGGGAATTTCCAGCACGTCCAGCTTGTAGATATCCATGAATTCGGCCGCCTCGGTCATCGCCGTGCCGGTCATCCCCGCCAGCTTGCCGTAAAGGCGGAAGTAATTTTGGAACGTGATAGAGGCCAGGGTGACGTTTTCCGGCTGGACCTGGACGCCTTCCTTGGCTTCCAGCGCCTGGTGCAGGCCCTCGGAATAGCGCCGGCCTTCCATCATGCGGCCGGTGAATTCGTCGATGATGATCACCTGGTCGTTTTTGACGATGTAATCCTTGTCCTTGTGGAATAAAAGATGCGCCTTCAACGCCTGGTTCACATGATGGACAATGGTGATGTTCTCGGTATCGTAGAGATCGCCGCTTTCCAGCAGGCCCGCCGCCTTGAGCAGGTCACCCATATGTTCGTTGCCGGTTTCGGTCAGTGACACCTGGCGGGATTTCTCGTCCAGCTCGTAATCGCCCTTGTCCTGAATCTCCTCATCGACAAGATTGCCGTCCTTGTCCTTGATCTTCTTGCCGGTCTGGACCCGATGCGGCGCCACTAGATGCTTCATCACCGCGTCCACCGAGCGGTACATCTCGCTCTGGTCTTCGGTGGGACCCGATATGATCAGGGGGGTGCGCGCTTCGTCGATCAGGATGGAGTCGACTTCATCGACAATGGCGTAGGCATGGCCGCGCTGGGTCATGGTGTCCAGCGAGTATTTCATGTTGTCGCGCAGGTAATCGAAGCCGAACTCGTTGTTGGTGCCGTAGGTGATGTCGGCGCCATAGGCGGCCTTGCGCTCATTGTCGTCCAGGCCATGGACAATGACGCCCACGCTCATCCCCAGGAAGCGGTAGATCTGTCCCATCCATTCGCTGTCGCGACGGGCGAGATAGTCATTGACCGTCACGACATGCACGCCGTCACCGGCCAGGGCGTTGAGATAGGTGGGAAGGGTGGCGACCAGGGTCTTGCCTTCGCCGGTCTTCATTTCCGAGATATTGCCGTTGTGCAGCACCATGCCGCCCACCAGCTGCACATCGAAATGGCGCTGGCCCAATGTCCGCTTGGCCGCCTCGCGCACCACGGCAAAGGCTTCCGGCAGCAGGTCGTCCAAGCTCTCGCCTTGTTCCAGCCGGGCGCGGAAAGCAGGGGTCATGGCCGCCAGCTCGGCATCAGACATGGCCGCAAAACGCGGCTCCAGGGCGTTGATCTTGGAAACGGTGCTCCACAGCGGCTTGACCTTGCGGTCATTGGCCGAGCCAAAAAGCGATCTGGCGAGCGAACCCAGCATAAAATCCTCTACATCCGGCCGGAAAGGGGGGCGCCCACTTCTAGGACCAAAAAGACCACCAAATCCGCATGGCGGCCGCGCGGGAGACATAAGA
>Ga0068871_100003143_pt1 | contig 11332 bp, 25 predicted proteins | sample KBSMisM72_FD_72750 | JGI IMG/M metagenome (GOLD analysis project Ga0068871, IMG submission 72750) | Miscanthus rhizosphere microbial communities from Kellogg Biological Station, Michigan, USA - KBS Miscanthus M7-2 | ecosystem: Host-associated > Plants > Roots > Rhizosphere > Soil ... | reverse complement strand
TGCAGGCCTGTGGAGCGTAGCTCGGCGCTCGTCGGGTCCGCCGAGCAGAGCTCCGTTGCATCAATGGTCCGCACGTCACGGCGCCAAGCTCAGCTTTTCCGCGCGCTCGTGCGCCCCCTACCCGTGCCGATCGTCGTGCGGTCCTTGCTTGGGACGACCCCCGCGGGCGAGCTGGGCCCGTCCTATACGCTCTCACCCGAGCCTATGACGGACCAAGCACAGCTTGACGAGCAGGGCCACCCGCGAAGCGTCTGGAGCGCCCTCATGGCAATGGATCGTGAGCAGTACGCGCGCCTCGTGCAAGCTGCCTATGGGTGCCCGCTTGGGGAGGCGCGGCAGGTGCTCGCCGATGCGATTCTATGGGAGGCGACGGAAACGCGCCGCTATGAGCGCTCGCCGGCGGGGCACTGGTCGGTTTGGATTGATGTCGATGGGAACGCTCGACTTGAGGTTTGGCCATGACGCGCGAGCAGGCACGCGAGACGCAGCTGGAGCTAGAGCTAAAAAGCGCCGTGGACCGCGCGGATTGGCTCGCCGCGGGGAAAGCTTCGGACGAGCTACGCATGCGTCATGGCTGGAAGTACGCGCGCATGGTCGAGCTTTACGGGGCCGAGCGCTGGGAAGAAATCGCGCAAGAAATCGACGAAGCCGAGGCCGCATCATGATCGGCTGGCAAATGGGTTTCCATTCGCTGTGCTGGGCCTGGGATTATCGGGGCTGGACCGTGCCATCGCGGCGCGTACGGGCGCGTGGTACTGCGAAGCGGCCGAGGTCGCGGCGGCGTCAGCTGTCGCTGTTCGGGGGCGCACGCGGTTAGCGGCCGAGCGTTGGCGGTCCTCGCGAGCGAATTGGAACGCGAGCGAGGACCGCCAGGCTCGGCCACCAGCCGGGAGAAGGATGCAAGGGAAACGAGATGGCAACTAGACGACGTGAAAGTATGGTCCTGCTAGCGGGGGCGCTGGGGATCGAAGTTCGGGCGGGCGAGCCGACAGGTGAGCTCATGGGGCGGTGCATCGAACGCGCCGAGGAGTTGAGTACGCTGATCTCTGACGATGGTGCACGAGGCCTTGTGGGGTTCGACGTGTCGCCGATGCCCAAGCCTGGGGAAAAGGGCAGCACGAGCCGCAAGAGCGGCGGCAATCGCAAGGGCAGCAAGCGCGGCGGTCGTAGCGCCGAGCAGGTGGCTGCCTAATGCCCGCCAAGCCCGTAGACGTGCCGCCCGCGGTCGTCACTGCTCTCGAGCGCTTCTGCCAGCGGCACGAGGGGGAAACCCTGGCGGGCCTGCTCGCTCGGCTCGGCTGGGATGCGTTGTGCGGGTGCTACTTTTTCATGCGTGGAAAGGTGTTTCACGGAGTCGAGCTAGACGGACACATTCACACCTAGCGATCGAGCGTTGGCGGTCCTCGCGGGTCAAAAAAGCTCGCGAGGACCGCCCGGCTCGGCCACCAGGGCACGAGAGAAGGAATAACGGGAGAAAGCATGGCGAGCAGCATCAAGCCTCAACCACGGACGTTTGCGATCGAGCAATCGGCAACCGTCTATGCGCTCGGGTCGTTTGGATACAAGCGGATCGAAGTGCGCAGCCTGTCGATTGAAGTTGGCAAATACGCGCAATGGCCGGACGCGATTTTCGTGACGTTCACGGAGAAGGGAAAGCGCAAGGCGCGAGCGTTCGTCGAGACGTTCAAGCCGGGGGCCATCGTGCTCGCGGGCCATGGCCACCCGGAGCCGATTGACATCATGCGACCGGAGAAGCGTACGGAGTCGGGGTTGACCGTGTCGCATGCGCGGTGGACGGCGTTCTCTCCTGAATGGGTGCGCGAGTTCGAGAGCATGATCGATCCGTACCTCGCCGAGCGGTCTGGGGTGGTCTTCGCGGACTATCGCGGTTTTGATTGCTCGGGTGGCGAGCGTGCCGAGGAGTTACGAGCCGGGGCCATGTTGCGCGCGGGCGATCGAGTGGTCACGCCGATTGGGACAGGGGTGGTGACGCACCGGCGCATGGCACCGCCCGACTTTTCAAAGGTGGAGGCGTTTGGGGTCAAGCTCGATGCGAACGAGCATGCTGGGGCAACCTTTCCCGCGATGGACGTGCGCTGGGCGGGTGTGTCGTGAACACGAGCGGCGTTGGCTTTCGCGAGTTCAAGCCTGGGGTTCTCGTCATGCTGACGGGAAAGTTTTTGCGCAACACGGGGCAATACACGGGCGCGGCGGGTCAGAGTAAGTGGATCGTGCAGCCGTGCGAGTGCACGCTGTGTGCTTCGGGTGAGTTCGTTTACACGGACGAGCCGCTGCACGCCTCGCTCTGGTCCGAGGGCATGCAGCCCAATCGACACATTGCCAAAGAGAACTTGTTTATCGTGGGTCAACGCGATTCGAGGAACGCTTGACCGTCACGGATGGGGACTACGTCGTGCAGGGGCTCTGGTCCGGTCGCATCGTGACCGAGTTTTCGTTAGACGATGAAGCCGAGGCGCGTCGGGAGGCGTTGGCGCTTCTGCGCTCGCCGACATTCGAGGGTGATTCGGTGCGGGTGATAACGCGGGACGGAGACCCCGTTTGGCATTCTGAGAGCAGCGAGGAGCAGTCATGACACGTCGAGAACGATTGACACGCAAGGCGGAGAAGCGGGGCGAGTGGGCCACCAAAGCCACGGGGCGCAGTTTGAGCGCGTTTGCGGCGGCGCATCGCCTCGCAGACGCGATTCCATTTGGGCAACCGATCCTGGTCGGTCACCACAGCGAGCGACGCGCCCGGAAGGACCAGGCACGCATTCACGGCAACATGGATCGCGGGGTCGCCGAGCACCGTCTGGCCGAGCACCACGAGCAGAAGGCGCGCGGGCTCGAGATTCAACTCGAGCGCAGCATTTTTAGCGATGACCCGGACGCGCTCGAACAGCTACGGGCCAAGATTGCCGAGCTCGAGCAGCACTGCGAGCGCTTGACCCGGGCCAACAAGGCGTGGCGCAAGGGTGGGCGATCGGCCGTGGCGGCCGAGTTCGGCGAGAACCTGGCCAAGGCGGCCGAGATTTCGATGGCACCGGGTTACAGCTGGGTCAAAAGTCCGTTCAACCTCACGAGCGACCGGGCCGAAATCCGGCGTTGCAGGGTGCGGATCGAGTGCATCGAAAAGCAGCAGGCGCGCCGAGAGCAGGCCCGGGCGGCGGGTGGCGTGACCGTAGAGGCTCCCGCCGGGGTAGACTGGGCGCGCGTGACGTTCGAGGACAAGCCAGCCCGGGACGTGCTCCAGGCCCTGCGGGATGCGGGTTTCCGCTGGGGCGAGGGCTCGTGGCAGGGGCGCCGCTCGAAGCTGCCCGACGTGGTTTCCGAGCTCGTGGACGCGGGTAGCGACGTGGCGCTCGATGGTGAGGCGGCCGAATGACGAAGCACGCTTTGCTAGTGCTCATCCGGAAGCGGTTCGAGCAGCTGCCCGGAGAAGCGCAAGAGCGGGCCGTACAGCGTGCTCTAGCGCGTCCTGTCCTGGTCTGGGACTACCTGACCATCAAGCAACTGTGGCGCGTGTACGGGGCCGTGCGGGCTGTCGAGCGCATCGACGCGGCGTTCGAGAGTGAGGCGGCCCAATGATGCACGAGGGCCAAGCGGTCGAGGTGCTGATGCAGTCCACGCCCGACGAGGCGCCCTGGCAGAGCGGCTTCGTGTTCGTTCGTGCCACTGACGACGGGACGATCATCGTTCGAGCGACCGGGGGCGCGCTGTCCGAGTGGACACATGATCGGGTACGTGCCGAGCCGGGCGACGCCGTGCCAGCGCTCGCGCTGTTCGACGTACAGGTGTGGCTACGGGACCGCCCGAACGAGGGCCTGCCTGGGGTGTGGATCGTGGCGCATGCGAAGGTGTCGCAATTCGAGGCCATCGGTCTGTCTGCCGAGGCCAGCCGCAAGGGCGAGCGGTCGCGCATCATGATCGCTGGCACGGACGTCTGGGCGCAATGCTTCGAAGTCCTGAGCGGTCCGGGGCGCGTGCTCGAGGCGGTGTTCTGGTGTGAGCTCGACGCGCAGCGCTATGTCGAAAATTCCCTGCGAGAGCTCGGGGTGGTGCGGTGTTTCACTCGTCAGCTGTGGCGGGCGAGCGTGGACAACGATGCGACCGTGTGCGGTCGATTGACTCACATGCGAGGGGCCTAGCGCGTGAGCGTTCGGCGCTCCGGAGCGGGCCCTAGCCGGGGCCTTTCCGGAGCGCCGAGGCTCGGGCACCAGCCGAGAGAAAAGACGAAGCTATGCAGCAAGCAATCGAACAGAAGCCGGCACCCGAGCAGGGTCCGGCGTTGGGGATGAAGTTTCGAGCCGCCGTGCGGGAGCACTTGGCCGAAAACGCCGATTGGGGCGTGGGCCAAGAGGTCGAGTTTTTCAGCGAGAGCGCGATGGCCGAGACGATTGGGGAGGCTCGGACGCTCGATGAGGCGCTCGTGCTCGTCAAGGAGCGAGGGCCCGCGATCGGTCGTCGGCTGATTGCCGAGCTCGAAGCGCGCTGTGACTAACGCCTGAGCGCGTCCGGCGTTCCCGAGCGGCTGCCAAGGTCGCTCGGGACTGCCGGGAGGCTCCGGCGTCAGTCGTCAGTCGTCAGTCGTCCGAGAGAAGGTGAAGCGGAAAGGGTGCAAGCAACATGATTCAATTCAAGGCGGACGGGTTGGTGTTGTCGGTGGCGGTCGTTCGAGCGTTGCTCGAGTTCGCCGAGGACGACAAGGGCGAGAGACCGTACCTGCAGGGCATCGGCATCGATGATGGGGACGTGTGCGCGACGGACGGGCATTCGGCGGTGCGCTTCGAAATGGTCGAGGTGGACGGCTGCGTGCCGAGCCGCTTCAACGGGCGGCTCTTTGGGCGAGCGTTCGTCGAGCGCGAGCTGAGAGCGGTCGGGCGGAGCGGGCTCGTCACGCTACCGTGGGTGCATTTGCAAGCGGACCACGTGTGCTTTCCCAAGCTCTCGCTGGCCGAGCCCAAGGCGGGGGTGAGTCCGACGGGCCTCCCGATCGGTTGGGACGTGAAGCTGCTCGCGCGCGTGCAGCTCGCCGCTCGTGCGTGCCGGCGCGAGCGTGAGAAGGGCGAGCTGACCCCGCCGTGGGATCCGCCTGCTGTCTTGACGTCGCTGGGAGAGTATCTCGACGCCATGACGTTCACGATTGGCGGGGAATACTGGGACACCGCAGTGCATCGGGCCTACGTCACGATCATGCCCATGAACCTGCGAGCCAGGGGCGCCACGAGCGACGAGGCGACGGTGCGCGAGGCCCGCCGGAAGGTCGCCAAGACCGAGGCCGATAAGCGAGCCAAGGCAGGCCGCAGGCGGGTGAGTGAAGCGCGCAAGCAGGCCAAGGTTGCCGCGGTCGAGGTGGGGTCGTGAGCGGCTCGGAACTACGGCTGAGCGAGTGCTTGGAGCTAGCGGCTTGCCATGCGCAACTCCGTTGTGTGCGTCGTTTGCTCGGGCAACTCGAAGACGACCTCGGCGACCTCACGCTCGCATTGCGACGGGTCGAGACGGAGGCCGAGTGTAAGGAGGTCGGCGACGCCCAGGACCTGGTGACGGAAACCTCGGAACGGCTGAGGACGCTGCAAGAGCGGCTGCACGTCCTGTCGCGGGAGGTGGTGGCGTGAGCATGCGGGACCTCAGCCGGCAGCAGGCTATCGAGCAGGTGCTCATGGGGCTTCAGGCGTTGATCATGCAGGGCGCGAGCTCGGCGGCGGGTGAGCAGTACGCTCCGATCCATGGATAGCGATATGTCGGATGCTCGTGTCAAAGAGGGCAAAGAGGCGATGGCCGCGTTTCGGCGCATCCGGGAGGAGTTCGAGAACCTGGTCACGGGGGTCCTGTGAAAGGCCGGGTCGTGGTCTATCGCGGCGGGCACGTCCAGCAGCGCCCCGAGCACGAGCGCCAGCAGCTCATCGCGGAGTATCGACGCCTTCGAGCTGCCGGGTTGAACGTCGACCGACAGGATCGGCTGCTGGTCGAGCTCGGTGAGTTCGAGCTCGGGTGGCCCAAACCCATGCGCAGCGGGTGGCGTTAGTCGGCGAGCGGGCGCGCTCTCGGAGGCGGCTTCGGGAGCGCGAGGCTTGGCGGTCAGCCGAGAGAAGGAACGTGGGTGATGACTGAAAAAGACGAGCGTGGTTTGGATGCTCTGGCAGAACAGGGCGAGAGGCGCATGCTCGAATCGCTCGAATCGGAGCGTGTGGACGAGGATGCCAAGGCGGTTGCAGCGCTCGGAGCGTTGGCGACTCGGCTCGAAGGCTTGGGTCAGACGGGTCTCGCGAGCCTGGTGTCGACCGTCAAGCAGCACCGTGCCGACGTGGCGATGGCGCGGCAGCTGCTCGGAGTGGCGCTCGGTCGTTATGCATCGGGTGTCGCGCTGCAGGCCTTGGCGCTCGAAATCTGGGCACGTGCCGAAGCCAATCACCGAGGACCGATTGACGGCATTTACGTAGGCGTGAGCGGGGAAGTGTACGTGCTTCCCGTTCGAGAACCGGAAGCTGCCAAGCGCGACGAGAAGGATCGATGATCGTCATCGGTTGCGGCAAGGCCAAGCGAGAGGGTCGGCAGAAGGCCCGTGAGCTCTACACGGGCAGCTTGTTTGTGATGAGCCGAAAGTATGCCGAGCGCTGTGCGGCGCTCACGGGCGAGCCCTGGGCCATCCTGTCGGCGGCGTACGGTCTCGTCTTGCCGGATGACGAGCTCGACAGTTACGACCAGCGGCTCGAGCTCCGGGGCGCGGCGCTCGCCGAGTGGGCGGAGCGGGCGGCATGCCGGTGCATGAAGCTACGGCGCCAATCGAACGAGCTCGTCGAATGCCTGGCGGGCCAACGGTACGCCTGGCCGTTCCGCAACGCGCTCGACCAGCTCGGGGTCATGACGGCCCTACCGCTCGCGGGCAAGGGCACGGGGCACCGGTTGCAGTGGATGAGCAGTCGCTTGCAGTGCCTGGGGTGGGAGGCGGCGTCATGAGTGACGAGTGGAAATTCGTTCGCTCGGATGCGCTCTATCCGCCTGAGCCGACTGGCGATGGAGTAGCGCGGCGGAGGATGCGGGAGGGTTTGGCCATGTCGTCGGACGAAGTCATTGCTCCGGCAGCGTGCCCGTTCGATTGCCGGGGCGTGCAATGGGGCGGGCCGTGGGTGCTCGGACGAGGGCAGGTCGTTGCGGAGCGTTTGCATCACCCGATTTGCAAGTTCCAGGCGGCCTGGGCACGTTCGATCGGGGTCGAGCCGGTGCTCGCTACGCCGGCTCCCACCGAGTCTCCGCCTCGCGTACCGTCGCTCGTGCTGCCGAGTGGTCGAGCCTGGACGCTCGTCGAGCTCCAGGAGGCGCTCGACGTGCTGATAGCGTCGTATCTGAACGAGTCGGGGCTCGCGGACAAGCGTCCGGGCAACACGACGGTGTTGGAGCTCATCGTGTGGAATGGTGAACGTCTCAAAAAGCAAACGGGAGGGTAAAGCGTGATTGAAGAGCATGAAGAGGTCGTGGGTAGGGGTGTCGATTCGGACGTGTGGATGACGCACTACGGGGCGCGAGCGTACGTGTGCTGGAAGTGCACTCGGCACGACGGGCGGCATTTCGAGCTGACGAGTACCGACCAGGCGCTTGGGCATTTGCTCGCTCACCGGGAGGGAAAAGACCGGGTGCCGGAGTCGGCGCTCGAAAAGCTTCGGACGGTCATCGTGAGCGGGCACAGCTACGATGAGAGCTCGTTCGAGCTCGCGAATGGGTTTCTCTCGGAGTACCCGACGGCAGGTCTGTTTGACCGAGCGTGCCTGGCTCAGTGCGTGCAGGATGCCGTGGAAGCGTGGCTGACGGAGCACGGGTTCGCATGATGCGCTCGATGACTCCACGGGGGAGCAAGAGCGCACGGCGGCGACTGCGGGCCCGCTGGCGACCGTGTTCGAGTGCGTGCGTCGTGTGCTGCCCGCACTTGCTGTTGCCCAAATTCCGGGCGCGCAAGGAGGCACGGATGTGACGGAGAAGGCACGCACGGCGCCCGAGTGGTGCACGGTGACCTCCCACGTGCTCTTCGGCACGCACTTCGAGCTCGTGCCCGAGTACGGCTCGGAGCTCTGGTACGTCGTCGACGGGCGGCGACGGGATCGGAGTCTCGCCGGCCCTTTCGCGCTGAAGGAGGCCAAGCGAGTGGCCGAGCGGCTCCAAATCGAGCAGGTCGAGGCGGTCGAGGGTAAGCGAATGAAAAAGGCCAAAGCTAAGACGGTGAAGGGAGAGAAGGTGGCGCGTGCCAAAAAGTGACGAGGAGCGCAATGCGATGTTGGACGCGGCCATGGATGAGCTCGGGCTGTGCGGGTGTGGCGAGGCGGACGCGGTGCTCGTGATGTTGCTCGGGCTGCTCGAAGAGCGCGGCACACCGTACGATGCCGCTTTGACGAAGGACGTGCGGGCCTGGGCTCAGGGGCCCTGGAGGCCGTGCTGTGGGACGTGCCGAACGCCGATCGTGGTCGATAAGATGCCCGATCGACCGTGTGCGGTGTGCGGTGACGAGTGGGGTGGTAGCGAAGCGGGTCAGCGGGAGGCGTGGTACCGCGCGTCGCTCGTGCCGAGCACGGCGGGGCGCACGCTCGGCTTGTACCTGCTCGACCAGCTCGACCTCATCGAGCATGGGGGCAGCGTCGGGGGAGCGTGGTTGACGGACAAGGGCAAGGCTTTCCTCGCTCGCTATCGAAGCTTCGTCGTGCGGGACGAGCTGGTCCAGGCTGCGCCGTGACCAATGTCCGTCGTCGCGAGTTGGAGCGGGTGAAGGGTGCCCGGCTGACAGTGGCCGAGCAGAAAGAAGGCTGGCACTTCTGTGCGGAGTTCGACGAGGATCTGATTCAGGGTGCGGATACGCCCGGTCAGGTCCGTTGTGGTTGGTGTGGCTTCGACGGCAGAATGGTGAGCGAGCGAGTCAACCCATGACGTTCTCGATGGCGGGCTTTGCCAGTATCGTCGTCGAGCTCGGGGCCGCGTACGGGTGCGTCGTGTACTGCTGGAGCCATGCCTGGTCCGTGGAGCGCTTTCGGCGGGAGTACCGATGGCTCTCGGGGCAGCGCTGGTGTCGAGCTCGGGGGTTTCGAGTTTAGCCGTCCTCGGGGGCTCGACCGCAACGGTTGAGCCGTCCGCCCCACATCACCTCTCCTCGTTCGCTGATGCCGGCGACCCATTCCATGTGGGCAGCGCGGTCGAGGATCTGGTCGATGAGAACGCGGAGGGCGGGAGAGCGCTCTTCGATGCGAAGCGCTGTCTCGAGCTCGTCGGCGGCGCGAGCGCGGCACATGCGTCCGATGAGCAGATCGCAGAGGGTCGCGCGGGCCGTGAGCAAGGGGTCGGGGTCGCTGCTCACAGAGCTTTTGCCCAGAACCAGAGCAGGATCCACCGATCCTCATCGTCGATGAGTTGATGCCCGACGAGCTCCCAGGCTGTGGGAGCGCCTTCTTCGCTCTCGGGTGGGAGCGGGCTGGGTGAGACCTCGTCCGAGTGAAAGTCACTGCGCGTGGTGCGGTATTGTCGGCGATAGGGAGCTGGACGCCGCGCGATGTCGCCGTCGACGTCCCGGAGCTCGTTCACGCGAACGCTCCATCGAGCTCGCGTGCCGCAGCGGCCAGAACGGGGCTGAGCAGGCGCTTGAGAACCTGATGCTGGCTGCGGCCCTCTTTCTCGGCCAGGCGCAGCAGGGTGGCCTTTTCCTCGGCAGTGAAGCGCACGTTCATGCCGAGGGTCTCGCGCGCCAGGGTGGACCTGGGAGCGGGAGCGGGAGCGGGAGCAGGAGCAGCGGCGGGGGCGAGAGCCGGTGCGAGGTAGTCGTGACCGGGTAGCACCGGGGGCACGGCGGGGGCAATGTGGGTAGCGTGACCGGCGCCGAGGGCCCCTTCGGCGAAGGCGTCGAGCCCCGGCGGCTCTTCGCGGCTTTTACGCGACGGCTTGGCGAAGGTCTTGGCTGGGGCTCGGGGCGTCGGGACTGGCATGGCTGAGGACCTCGGTGGTGAAGGCGGTCATTTCTTGCTTGGCTTTGGGCTCGGCGAGTTCGAGGACTCCCCTGCCCTGGAACATGGCATCGCGCCACGCTTTCCGATCGCGGAGCAGCGTCCGGCAGACCGTGAACGCGGGATAGTCGGCGAAGAGCGCGAGGGCTTGCTCGGTCTCGCGGATGGCGGGGTTGGTGGGTGCCATGCTGAGGACCAGGAAGGCTCGGAGGGCCTCGTTGACTTCCCTTGCCTGCCCGACGAGCTCGCTCATGGCTTGTAGCGTCCAGAGGTCACTCTGGCTGGCGCGTACGGGTGTATATAAGCAGTCCGCGGCCCCGAGGGCCGTTCGGAGCTCGACCGAATCGAAGCCGCCCGCATCGACGATGACGTCGTCGTAGCGGTCTTCCATGTCCCGGAGGACCCGGTAGAGCTTGCCGGTCTTCTGCACGCAGGTGATGGGGGGGAGGTCCTCGTGCGCCTGGCGCACGTCGGACCAGTCGCTCGCCGTCCGCTGCCGGTCGGTGTCGACGAGCAAGACGGCGCGCTGTTCGAGGGTGAGCGAGACCGCGAGGTTGGTGGCGATGGTGCTTTTGCCCGTGCCGCCCTTCTGACCGCCGATGACGTAGAGCATGGAAACGGCTCATAGCGCGGCCGATCCCGGCAGGCCAAGTGAAATGGGCTGATATGGACCGGTTTCGACCAGCCCGGGCTGTAACGAGCCAGGCTGGCCCGAGCTCGACCGGAGGGGGCTAACTCAGACCCGAGTGGGCTAGTTCGGGCTAGACCGATGCATCGAGAGCGGACCGAACCAGCCCGAGCTAGACCAGCATGGGCTGACGTGGGCGATATCGAACCCTACTGGGCTAATTCGGACGGGTCTGGACCGGTTTGGACTGCTCGGGTCTGACTCAGGCTGAACCGGGCTGACATTGGGTCTAACATGGGCGGGTCTAGTCCAGACGGACCCGGTTCGAACGGGGCTAGTCTGGTCTGAGTTGGACCGGTTCGAGTGAGTCTAGCCACGTCTGGTCTGGTCTGGTCTGGTCGAGACCGAGCTAGAATAGACCGGGCCCACCGCGGTTGCCCGGGGCTCGTCCGTTGTCTCTCGGGCGGCGGGGGTTTGCGAAGTGCGAGTGGCTTGCGTCGAGCGGGGTGCGTGGCATCCGTAGCGATTCCCGTTCGAACCCGGAGGGGAGGGGGTGTGATGTCCGGGCCCGGCTAGAATGTCACTGCAGATCCTAGCCGGCACCCAGAGTCGACTGCATTCGACATCGGCGTGGGCGAGCATGACCCCGAGCACGGTCCGACGGGGTGGAGTGTCGCGTAGTCCCCTGCTCGGGTGCAAGGGGGTGAGCGTTCGTGATGGAGTAGGGGAGG
>Ga0068871_100003141_pt1 | contig 11342 bp, 8 predicted proteins | sample KBSMisM72_FD_72750 | JGI IMG/M metagenome (GOLD analysis project Ga0068871, IMG submission 72750) | Miscanthus rhizosphere microbial communities from Kellogg Biological Station, Michigan, USA - KBS Miscanthus M7-2 | ecosystem: Host-associated > Plants > Roots > Rhizosphere > Soil ... | reverse complement strand
TCACCGGGGGTAAACCTGATTGCGGGCACCACATATTGGTTGGGTCTGCATAACGGGCCGCTCACCTTTACAACTCGTGCCGAGTTCTACTGGCAGACCACGAAACGGAACAAGACGAGCGCAACTCACAACGATGAGGCGCCCTTCTTCGATGATGAGTGGGCACGGATCAGCAACCAACAACAATCCTTCTACCTCAGCGGCACGACCGGTCTTCAGTGACGGAAAGGCGGTGGGACGTTAATTTGCTAGACGTGAACGAGCAGGACACACCAGCCTGAGTAGTCTCTATCATGCCGCGTCCGCGGCCGCAGGCGAAGCGATGTTCCGCTTTCGTTGGTGCGGTCGATAGGACAAACCTGTGCGCCAAGGGTCGCAGGACGCAGCGTGCGCTGAAATAGTCAGAGATCCTTCGTCGTCTACGCGACTCAGGATGACAGGCCTTTTGCTTGCCGAAGCGCGAATTCACGCGCAGTTTCGGCTTGTCCACCGTTCCGTTCCGGCGACGCTAGGAGCGTGCAACGCGCGCTGGTCGTCTCCATCCACGATGTCGCGCCCGCCACGCGGGCGTCGGTCGACCGAATGCTTCCGCAGCTCGCGCACGCCGGCGTGCCATTCTGCTCACTTTTGGTTGTTCCCGATTATCATCACCTGGGGCGTTCGTTAGGCGAGCCCGGTTTTGCCGAATGGTTGCGCGGTCTGGCTGCGCTTGGACATGAGATTGTAATTCATGGCTTCTATCATGAACGGGCGAGGGGAGTAGGCGAATCGAGCCGGAAGAAGTTCGTCACGCGCATTTACACCGCCGACGAGGGAGAGTTTTACGATCTCGATTACGCGGAAGCGGCGGACCGACTCTGTGACGCGAAAAGGGAATTTTTCGAGCATGATTTTGATCCTGCAGGCTTCATTGCGCCCGCTTGGTTACTGGGGGCAGAAGCCAGGCGCGCCGTCGTTGATGCTGGATTTCGCTACACCACCACGCTGCGTACAGTCGACGATTTTTCGACCGGCAAGCAATTCAGTTCGCAATCGCTCGTTTATAGCGTGCGAAGCGCCTGGCGGCGCATGGTCAGCCTCTGTTGGAACCGGATGCTTTTTCTCCGCTTGACGCAAAACTCGCTCCTCCGACTCGGACTCCACCCGCCGGACATTGAACATGGGAGGATCTGGCGTCAGATCGGTGCGCTGCTGCGCGAGGCTTTGGCCGATCGCCAGCCGACCACTTATCAAGGGTGGCTTGACGAACAATCCATCAGGGACGCGCGATTATCGGTGACACCATGAGCCGCTGCGACCTTCACCTGCATTCGAAATTCAGTGACCGCTCCGAAGACTGGATTTTTCGCCGGTTCGATTTTCCGGATAGCTACACCGATCCACGTGAGCTTTACCGGCGGGCCAAAGCCGCGGGGATGGATTTTGTTACGATCACCGACCACGACACAATCGAAGGCTGTCTCGCGCTTTCAGAATTTAGCGATACTTTTATCAGCGAGCAAGTTACTACTTATTTTCCGCAAGATCCTTGTAAAATTAATCTCCTTGTCTGGGGTCTTTCCGAAGCCCAACACGCGGAGATTGTGCGCCTGCGCGACAATATTTTCGATCTCCAGGCTTTCCTCCAAAAGGACTCGATCGCCCACGCTGTCGCGCATCCGCTCTACAGCATCAATGGCAAGCTCAGCACGGCGCATCTCGAACGGCTGATTCTGTTGTTTCAGCACTTCGAAGGGATCAATGGACTGCGCGACGCGCTCCTTAGCGATCTTAGCCGCCACATTTTCTCCCATCTGACGCCGGCGAAAGTTGATGAATTCGCCAATCGCCACAATCTCGCCCCGACTCATCCGGAACCATGGAAAAAAATCCTCGTCGGCGGATCGGACGATCACGGGGGGATGTTTGTTGCGTCCGCCTTCACGGAAAGCCCCGCCGCGTCCACGTCGCAACAATTCCTCAATCATGTCCGCGCTGGCAGCTGCACAGCGCACGGAACTGGCGGGACGCCGCTCGCTCTTTCACATGGTTTCTACAATACGCTCGCGACTTTTATTCAGGATCGATTCACCACGAAGCTGGGACCGAGCGCGGGTTTAGTGGAAAAAATGTTTTCGCGTTTCATGGAAGGGCGCGATCCGACTGAGTTCACGCTTCAGGAAAAAGTCGGCTTTGTAACGCAGGGCGTGTTGTCCGGCAAAATTTTCGAGCTCGCCAAACCCGGCAACATCTCTCTCTGGCGTGAACTCTCGAGCTACTTCGCCCGGCCGGAAGTAAAAGAGAAACTCGCGCACGAGGTCGCAGAAGTGGCCGAACCCGAGCGTCGCACCTTCATCATGGCGAACGCAGCCTGTGAGCAACTCGCCTTTCGGTTTTTCGAAAAGTTTGTAAAGCAAATCCAGGCCGGCAACGTCATTGAGAGCGTTCAGGCTCTCGCCAGCATCGCGCCCATTCTGGTTATCCTCGCGCCTTATATCTATGCGTTTCACAGCCAGGCGCCGTCGCGACGATGGTTGCGTGAGATTTGCCGCGACTTTACCGGCGCGCTTCCGCCCGCTTTGCAAAACAGAAAGCGCGCCTGGTTCACCGATACCCTGGAGGACGTGAATGGTGTCGCCACCACCATTCGCAAGATGGCCGCCGCCGCTCGCGACGCGGGCGAAGAACTGACCGTTGTCACTTCGCGCGGCGAGCTCACGGTCGATGGCCTGCCCATCAAGAATTTCAAACCGATCGGCGAATTCGAGCTGCCCGAGTATGAGCTGCAAAAGCTCAGCTTTCCGCCGATCTTGCAAATGCTCGATTACATCCAGCGCGAAAACTTTTCCGAGATCATCATCAGCACGCCTGGTCCGATCGGGCTGACTGCGCTGCTTGCTGGTAAGATGCTCAACCTCGAAACGAGCGGCATTTATCACACCGATTTCCCGCAGTACATCCGCATCCTGACGGAAGACAGTTTTCTCGAGAGCCTGGCTTGGAAATATATGCATTGGTTCTACGGCCAGCTCGACACCATCTTCGTTAACTCAGAGCAATATCGTCAGAGCTGGATCGAGCGCGGACTTGACGCCACCAAGATTAGAATTCTTCCGCGGGGACTCGACACTCGTCTCTTTACTCCCGGCCGGAGCGAGCCTGATTTCTGGAAACAATTCGGTAGTAATGGTAGTGGAGTGCGTCTTTTGTTCGTTGGGCGGATTTCGAAGGAGAAGGACCTCGATGTTCTTGTGCAATCATTTCGCCAGTTGCGCGAGGAAAAGGCGCCGGTTCAGTTATCAATCGTTGGCCATGGACCATTCTCGAAAGAGCTGGCCAAGCTGTTACCCGACGCGTGTTACACAGGTTACCTCGCCGGCACCGATCTGGCCAAGGCTTACGCCTCTTCCGATATTTTCGTTTTCCCGAGCACGACGGATACATTCGGCAATGTCATCATAGAAGCGCAAGCCGCCGGGCTTCCGGTCATCGTCTCGGATATCGGCGGTCCGCGGGAACTGGTTACGGACGGTGTTAACGGACTCATCACCAAAGGACGCGATGTGGCCGATTTCACGCAGGCGATCCGCCGCCTCGTGGAAGACGAAGCTTTGCGTAAAGAGATGAGCGCCGCCGCCCGCCGCAGTGTGCAGGATCGAAGTTGGCCCGGTGCATTCCGAAAATTCTGGGCCGCGACTGAGATAGCCTAACGAGTGTGGAGATCGCCGCCGATGTCCCAAACGGGATGTCGGCAACCTCGTTAAGCTGAGGAAACCGTTATTTTTTGTCGTTCAGGAATTCAACCGCGCCGGTATCGAGGTCATAGTGTGCGGGCACAACCATAAGCGCACCGGCGGTAACCTTCTCCTTAAGGATAGGGGCAGAGTCCCGCAACGCCTGTGCCATATTCATCTCATTGGTCTTGGCCGTCGCTTCCACGTCCGCGCCCGTTGTCGCTTCCACGGCGGGTTGAAGAGCCTTAACGAGCGATTGGATATGCCCGGGGGCCTCCGTCTTAGCGGCAATAGTTTCTCTCGCCGCCTGGACCGCGCCGCAGCGCTCATGCCCAAGCACGACGATGAGTTGCGTTCCAAAATGCTCGACTGCGTACTCGATGCTCCCGATTATTTGGTCATTCAGGACGTTGCCCGCAACTCGAACTACAAAAAGATCGCCCAGTCCTTGATCGAAGACGACCTCGGGAGAAGTGCGCGAATCAGCACAGCCGATGACAATGGCGAACGGGTTCTGGCCGGTAGCGACTTCCGATCGGCGCGCGGCCGTTTGACGCGGATGCTCGAGCTTGCTCGCGGTGAATCGCTGGTTACCGGCTTTCAAAAGCGCGAGGGCATCGGCGGAGGCGACTTTCTTGGTGTCGGCATGTTCTGGCTCTTTGGCCAGTAGGAACGATGGCAGGCATATCAGGAGAGCAATCGTCGCGTTCAGGATCTTGGATTTAATTTTCATACGGTGAAGATCGTGTCGGTTGGTGCGGGGCAAGTAAAGCAAAGAATGGTGCGACTTACAGCAATCCTGTGGAGGCACGAAACGACGACAGCTCGCCATTGCAATCGCGAGGTTCCCCCGCCGTTCGGGATGGCAACCTGCAATGCAGCTCTTCGCGCGGGGATCGCTCAGTGAGTTCGCGTAGACCAGCTACTTTTCCAAGCTCACGGGATGGAGTGACCTTTGTTGGCCTTCACTCCATTGACGTCCTTGCTATTGATCCGGCCGTCTGTGGTGATATCCTCACGGAAATTGGCGCTCGTCACCGGCTGACCTATTTGGCCCTGGACCAGAGTCTGTTCGGATTTGCCAACAACGCGATTGGCGTCTGCGTCACCGACAAGGAAACCAAACTGGACGTCGCCGTGCGGTTGGCCGTCGCCGTTGATGTTCTGCGCGCGGAGAGTTAGAACCTCAGCTGCCGTAACTCCGGTCAGTTTTGCGGTCATGCTATTGCCATTGAAGGAAATAGCTCCTACCGTGGCTGTGCCGCTCACGACTGCAACCTCACCCGACGTGACTGGAGCGTCGAAGGTAAAGACAGCGTTGTAAGTGGTAGCGTTACGACATTCGACCCCGGACACACCGCTTAGCGGCATACTTATATCGAACGTACCCACCTGACGATGAGTCAGGCGTGACGCCGCGCTAACGAGGTTGAGGGTAGAGGTGGAAGGAGAAACCCGGACATAGTAGACGTCCTCTTCATGCTGATTGCGGCTCTGGTTAAAGTTAAAAGTAGCCGAGTATGCCACATCGGCTCCGGTATTATCCGAAACCATCGTGATGTAATCGCCGATCTTGCTCTGATTCGGATACCCTTCGGAAGGATTAAACGAATTGCTCACAGCCACGTTCGGCGCCCAGGTGATACCTGTGTCGGTGCTCCAGGAGTAGAAGAGTTGTGAATCGGTATTATTTGCAGCGTTTCGAGAGTCATACCAGACGGCGTCAAGCCTTCCATTAGGGGCTACCGAAATTGTCCCAAACCAATGCCATTTGCTAGGGTTAACCGGATCATCATTGACCTTCTTCGCGGCGCTAAAGGTCCTGCCGCCGTCGGTACTGCGCACAAACATCACGTCGGTAGTACTGCGGCCGTTTGGCACTATGCTGCCAAGCATGTAAATATTGTCTTTCGTCGAACCGCTGGAATGATCGATCGCGAGGAAGACCATTCCATCCAGTCCGTCTGGATTGATCCCGCCAAACCCGAGGAAGCCACCCATGTTCACTGATGTGCTTTGGTCAAAGCTTGGCGTCTGACCTGCGATCTGGGCATTGCTCGAGCGCTCGCAAAAGAAAGCGCTTCCGCCCTCACCACCAACGAACACGTTGCCATTACTATCTACGTCGAGCGTTCCGTAGGCCGGCCCATTAGGAATAGTAACGGGATTTTGCCAAGTCACGCCGCCATTGGTCGAACGTTGAAATATCACGCCGCCGGTGTCGCAATTAATCCCATCGGTTGACTGGTATTGGAATCCATGACCGGGCCCGTTGGTCTTATCGATGGTCAACCATTGCTTGTCGCCGCCGCGCGCGCCTTCCTCGCCCGAGAGCAAAGTCCAGTTTTGGCCGCCGTTGAGCGAACTCCATAGATCATCGCAAAGATCACCTTGCAGGCTCAGCCAATAAAAGTTACCTAGCTCATCGGAGTTAGTCACTGGGTCGCTCCGGAAGACGTTGGGTTCGAGAACACCGGGGAAGGTCCAGGTTGTACCGCCGTTGCTCGTGTAACTCCATCCGGCCTGCCGGAAGTTGGAGTTAACGTCATTGAACTGTCGCCAGGCAACGGTCTTCTTACTGGTATTTGTCGGGTCTACGGAAATCGAGCACTCATTCGCGGCGTCGCCCACGATATTCTGGCCACTCGCGTTGACGTTCACCTGGATACTGGTAAAGGCAGCGAACTGCGAGATCATTCGCGGCGACGTTTCCATGACGCGAGGAAACGCCGGCGGATTGTCTTCTGTTTCCAAGGGCTCATTTCGGGGGGCCCTGGTTGTGGGCGCGAGCTGACCAAAAGCCATCGAAACCAAGAACAGCGACGACAGACCAGTAAAGACACTGGCCCTTAAGATTCTAAAAAGCATCATAAATAAAAGCGACGTGTGTGTGCGGGCCGTCTACAGAAAGAGGTGCCCGCCGTCAAGCCAAAACGGGCGCCGCGTCGCGAGATTGGCTTCGCTTCATTCGTGTCAGGGTCACCTTACTTTTTTGTTAGCTCGGTTCAGCAGAGTTAAGAACGGCGCGCATTGACATTCCGTGACCGCATCCGTAGTCGCCCTCGGCTCAAAGTCGAGACTGGCAACTAGCTACATCGCATTGAAACGGGCGGTTCTTCATATTATGCGGACGTCGCGCTCGGCGGCATCCTTTAGAATTGCCAAGGCAGCTCGATATTCCGGGCTCTCGTATGCCTCTATCGCTTTTGTAGTACTGTCGAATTCGATGATAACTAGTCGCTGCTTAAGTCCACTTTCATAGGCTCTCGTCGGAATCCCACGCGCCAGAAAGCGACCGCCGTGAGCTTCGATGGCCGGACCCGCTACTTTTGCGTAGCTTGCCAGCGTTGCCTCATCTCTTACCGACCTATAACTGTTATCCAATATCCTTTGGCCATTATACTTACCTCGATAGACGACAGGAGATAGTTTCAAGCGACCGGCTGTCAAGGTTGAATCATTCCTGATTCACTGCGGAAAAAGCTTGACTTTTCGTTCGCAGATCGGGTCTCCTATCGGTCTATGAAGCATCTAACTCCCAAACAGGTGACACTAATGACCGCGGCTTTGTTGAGCGTATGCGTCCTCAGCACAGAGGCAGCCTCTTCGGCGCTGTCAACCGCCACGCAAACGCATGGATCGAAACATTCGATGAATCCCATCCATCGTCTGCTCTTTCCAGCCACCTACATGATCGATGACGGAACGGCGGAAGATGCAGTCGGACTGTCGGGCGGCGATATCATTGCGCTAAATGAGTTCGCAGTCATTCCAGGCTCGGAGACAATCGATTCAGTCGATATTGCCTGGGGCACGCCGGTCTTCTTCGACCCCACTCTAGATGGATTGCCTTATACCGTGGCAATTTGGAGCGATCCCGACGGCGATGGCAGCCCGACCGATGCGGTCCTCTTGACTACCGCCAATGGTGTTGTGAGCCAACAGGGAACGGACACCTTCATTAACACCCTGATCACACCCACGACGATCACGACCCCAAACTTCTTCGTCGGCTTTCTGATCACGCAAGGTTCTAATCAATTCCCATGCGCATTCGACGAAAGCGACCGAACCTTCCCGAACCGGAGCTGGGTGGCCGGAGACTCCACGCCGGGCAATGGAAATATCATGGACTTAGATGACAATGAGCTGCCGGTTGCGACGATTGAAAGCTATGGCCTGATCGGCAACTGGCTCATCCGTGCCAATACCGTGGGTGGCGGTCCCGACCTTACCCTCGCCGCGAGCAAACACCGGCAGGGAAGTAAGATTAGTGTCTCCCTGGCGTGGAACGCAACCGGGAGTGGCCGCATCGACATACTTCGAAATGGAGTGGTTATTGCAACCACCGATGATGACGGCTCCGTCCGTGATCATCTTGGAACCCACACCGGATCGTTTTTCTACCAGGTCTGCGTAGCGGACACAAGCAACTGTTCGAATGTGGCCAAGGTTGTCGTTCAACCGACGGAGGAGTAGTATGAAACATCTAGCGATCAAAAAGATCACATCAACGGCTTCGGCGGTGCTCACCGCATTCGCGCTCAGCGCAGAGGCAGGCTCACTGGGTCTATCGATCGCCCCGCACACGCATGGATCCAATCACTCGGTTAATCCCATCCATCGTCTCTTTTTTCCCGCCAGTACCTATATGCTCGACGATGGGACGGCCGAAAGTGTCGTTGGGCTTGCTCCTCGCGGCGTGATCATTGCGCTGAATGAGTTCGCGGTCATTCCGGGCTCGGAAACAATTGATTCAGTCGATATTGTCTGGGGCTCTCCTTTGGAACCAGATCCAACTATCGACGGTTTGCCCTACACGGTGTGTCTCTGGAGCGATCCCAATGGAGATGGCAGCCCGACTGATGCGGTTCTCTTGACCACCGCTGAAGGCGTCGTCACCCAACAGGGAACAGATACCTTCATCAACACCCCGATCACCCCCACGACGATCACAACAGTTAACTTCTTCGTCGGCTTACTAATCACGAACGGCGATAGTCAAAACCCATGTGCATTGGACGAAGACAACCTATTGTCGAACCGGAGCTACGTTGCCGGGGATTACATGCGGGGCGGTGGAGATATCACGGACCTGAATAACAACGATCTGCCGGTAGGCACGATTGAATCCTACGGCGTGATCGGTAACTGGCTTATCCGTGCGAATGCTGGCAATGGTGAGAACAACATTGTGCTTTCGGCGGAGGTGCACCGGCAGCGAACGAGACGGGTCGTTGTTTTGCAATGGAGCCCAGGGGATGCTGGCACTATCAACATATTGCGCAATGGTGTTGTTGTCGGTACGACCGACGACGACGGCTTCGCCCAGAACAGCCTCGGGAGGCAGACAGGAACCTTTAGCTATCAAGTCTGTCAAACGGACTTCAGCGTCTGTTCGAATCTGGCTAAGGTTATTGTTCAACCGACGGCAGAGTAAGACTAAATCTCTGACCACGACTTCGACGTTCCCAGCTCGCAGAGCCGTCAAAATCCTCTGTGACTGTGTGGAAATTCAGAATTGTCGAATCGCTCTTATTCTCGGTTCGGTTGAGTCGTGAAGGCTACTACGCCAAGGCAGGATTGATATTAACGGGTTAGGTGCGCGGAAGTGGTCAGAGTCAGAAACCACGGATTACCCGGATTTCACGGATTGGGTTCTCTTCTCCCTTGGCTGCGCGGTCGGGGTGACAGACGAACGATATTAGTGGACAACTAACGAGTAGAGGGGGCCGTTGGGATTGAGCAGCTCGGTTTTGTGCTGAGATACTGCGAGATATACCTGCAAACACCAGAGGAGGACGAAGCCAAGGGCCATCGCGGCAAAGGAGTTACGAGTCAGACGTATGGATGGCATCCGGGATAAAAGCTTCCGATCGAGGATGAGTTCCAGCAGGTGTACGGCGAAAATTGCGATAGCGCTCGCTATAAACGGAAAAGCCAGCCAGTTATAATAAAGTGCGCGACCGAACTCGCCGTGCAGGAGGTAATAGACGGCCCGCGTCATCCCGCAAAAGATGCAGGGCAAACCAGTGATGGCTCCGCAGGAGATGGCGAATGGAAACCATTTTGGTAATGACTCCGGTCCCACCAAGCCGAGCGTCAGAAGGAGGACCGGAAGGAGCGCGAGACAACTGAATCGCCAATGGATTTCCGGTCCAGTTAGTCGCTGGTTAAAACTCATCGCTAAGTCTTCTATTCTGCTGCCGGCGGCGGGTTCTCCTGGATCGGCGGGATAGCTGGCGGGGGCGGCGCGACGGGCTCCGATGGCGGCAGCGGTGCCGCCGGCGTTACCATGGCAAAGACATCGTATGAATCTCCGAATTGCCGAATGAAGCAAAGCGGATAGGCAAAGAGGCACGTCACGACGGGCAGAAGGATAACTGTCCCGACGTAAGGCAAGGCGGCAACGCAGCAGGTAACGCATGCCGCCAAACAACCAATCATGGCGCCGGCAATGGAGATCACAACGTAGAAAAGGACGAAGAGAACAAAGACACCCACGTTAGCCATGATCAATGCCCAGACCTGACGAAAAGCGGTGATTGCGTCACAGCGCTGGCGATACATTACTGGCACTGCGAAACGCATGACGAGCGAAACCACAATGACGACCAGGAACATTCCAAGTCCGAAGACGATTAGCACAGTGAGCGGGAGGAAAGGGCCTTTCCAGTAACTGCCAAGGACGAAAACGAGGGCGAGGGCGCCGAACGCGACCATGCTGCACAACGCGATGACGAGCTGGAGAATAAAGTAGCGGTTGCCCTCTGTGCGGTATTCGCGCCAGGGTACCACGATCGCGCCGCGATTGTGCACAATGCAATCGGTGAACATAAAACGCCCGCGAGCGTTCAACCAAAGAAGAACCGCGATGAGCGCGAGAAGGAGAATGGCGCCGACGATGATCACGGGAATGACCCAGGGTGGGATGTTGTGGACCGAGAATGGAACGCCCGAATGCTGCGCTTTCCAATTCCAATCGCTAGGGTTCCAGCCTTTCCGATAATTGAAGCCGCCGCCGCTAAAGAAGGTCGCGAGCCAGGCGGCAAAACCGATCACAAGCCACTTCATCGGGTCGAAGGGCTGGAAGAGAATCTTCTTGGTTAGTTCAAACGCCTCGCCAAAGGGCGCGAAGATTTCGATGCGCGGTTGACTTGGATCATCCATGGAGGATTCCAAACAGCTTTGGGCGGGGAAGGCAAGCCTTGGTGGCTAACCCTGCTGCTTGTGCTAGAAATCGATGTCGGCTCAGCCGAGCACGAGGACGATCAAACCAAAGGAACCGAACTCGTGGTGATCGCGATCACCTTGCTCGCGCATTCCGTTGTTGGGGGAGCGCGCGCATCCTGCTCGCTCTCGCCGGCATTCTGCCGGCCAGCGATAGCACGGCGTGACAAAAATTTTAGACGGAGGGCTGCTTGGAAACGGAGAATGCGATCCAGATTGAGCGTTTGCCATTTTTCCTGAAAAGAAGCGCTATCACTTCCTCGTCGCGTGACGACGGTAGGCTGGCCAGCAGAATGCCGGCCAGAGCGAGCAGAATGCTCGCGCTCCCCAGTCACGCGCGATTACATTGAGAATCAGGCGGTGCCGAAATAGCGGTCTCCGGCATCACCTAGACCCGGG
>Ga0068871_100003140_pt1 | contig 11342 bp, 13 predicted proteins | sample KBSMisM72_FD_72750 | JGI IMG/M metagenome (GOLD analysis project Ga0068871, IMG submission 72750) | Miscanthus rhizosphere microbial communities from Kellogg Biological Station, Michigan, USA - KBS Miscanthus M7-2 | ecosystem: Host-associated > Plants > Roots > Rhizosphere > Soil ... | reverse complement strand
ATGCAATGCTCTAATTTCCTGAAATTTTCTTCTTTTTCCAATACTTCATTTTCCAGATGCGCTATTTGACCTGATTGCATAAAATCAGTATTAAACTCGGTAGTTTTCAGGTTCTTTGGACTTCTTAGCTGCATCAGGCAATGATTACGGGCCATTACATGCAGCCAGCCTTTAAAATTTTCTATTTCATGCTGTTTTAATTTAGCAGAAAGTTCTACATATATATCCATTACCGCATCTTTGCTTCTCTCTGGATCTCTAAAATATTTTAGGCATACACCAAATACCAGGTCCATATACCTTTGATAAAGTGTACTGATATATTGCTGGTTATTACTGTTTTTGTAAGCGGCAATTAATTCCTGGTCGCTTATTGGAAAAGTTGATATGTTCTTTACAAACGCCAAATGCTGGTTTTCAGGTTTCAAGTTTGTTGTTGATGAAAAGTAGGCAAGCCATTTTTATTCAAAATATACTTTCACGGTTTGATAGAAAAGCCTGTTGTTTACATATTGATTTTGACTTTGTACCTGTTTTTCTGAAAATCCCTGTAAACCAAAAAGACCCGCAGCATTTCCTTTATTGATGGCAATTTCGAGGTAGGAGGCAGAATTGAACATCGCCAGTTTTTCTCCTTCCGGCACATCTGCATACGTATCACTTATCCTTTCTATTACCTCATCTCTTTTAAAAACTATTTTAAAACTTCTTCCTTTCCGTTGCGCTTCAAACTCTTCCTGAGTAATATTTACAATTACATTTTCAAAATTATCAATAAAGATGATCTGCCCTTCAATCCAGTTATTTCCCAGCATTGGCCTTAATGCATTCTTTACATGGATGGATACAGAAACATCACCAATTTCTTCCAGCTTTTTTCCTTCAGACAATTCACTGATAGCCTTACCAAAAATACCTGTACAATAAACCAGGTTCTTTTGTGCGGTTTTATCCATTGGTAATGCCACCACTTTTTCGGGAAGTTCTTCCAGTATCATTGTGAGTAAGCCATTGTCTGCACAGCCAATATAGTATCCGTTGTGTGCTGCCATCAGCAGGTGCTCCGGCTTCTGGTCAAACAGATTTACCATTACCAGGTGCACGGTGCCGGATGGAAAGTTTTTGATTGCATTCCTGCATACATAGGCGGCCTGTGGATAATTGAATGGCGATAACTGGTGTGTAATATCAACGATTGAAAAACCAGGCGCCGATTGCAGTAATTGTCCTTTTATCCCTCCAACAAGGAAATCTCTTTGTCCAATATCTGTTGTGAGTGTAATTAAGGACATATTTTATTTGTGATAGAAAAATTGGGTTGATATATACCGGAAATCCCCGGTAAATAATTTTGATGATTGACTTATGTATGAATTTGTTTGATTTGTTGAAACCGTAACAGCACGAAGATATATTTTAAAAACCAGCAGTTATTTTACCAGTTCACCATTTTTAAAAAAGAATTTTTGTATGAGTTTATCAGCCCACGATGGGAAAAATTTATTTATAAAAACTGTTCTCTTATCGCTAAAGGTGAATACTGCGGCTCTTTTGTGTTTTTCAATTGCCCTTAAGATATGAGCGGCAGATTCTTCAGAACTCATCATCTTATCTTCATAGAGTTGGCTTTCCTCTGGTGTTTGGCTATTTAATGGAATATTGCGGATATCTGATTTTGTAAACCCGGGGCAAACCCACAGCACATCCACTTCGTTATCCAAAAATTCTGTACGAATTGATTCTAAAAAACCAATCATTGCAAATTTACTGGCAGAATAGCCCGCTCTTCCTGGTAAGCCCCTGTAACCAGCAATGGACGAAACTCCCAAAATTATCCCTTTACGTTCAATAAGGGAATTTAATGCCAGTTTAGTACAGTAAACGGTTCCAAAAAAATTAATGTCCATTATTTTTTGTATTACCTCAACCTCTACATCTTTCAACAGACCCCTGACATTTATACCTGCATTATTTATCAAAATATCAATACCTCCGAATGTGCTGATGGTAGAACGAATGAAATTTTCACAATCATGATACCGGCTTACATCAGCTACCACAGTGTGTAACAGGTGGTTGGAATATTTTACCTGGAGGTCGTATAGTTTATCCTGGTTACGGCCACAGGTGGCAATTTTTGCGCCTAAAGGAATTAATGCATCTACCAATGCCTTGCCGATACCATTACTTCCGCCGGTAATTGCTACTACTTTATCCTTAAAAAAGCTACTCATACAATAATATATTACCTACAAAAATAAGTGAGTTCATCCGCTGTTTATAAACAAAGCAATAATATTAATTTTTAATAATAGACAAAAAGTTTTCTAAAAAACTTTGGTACAAAATGTTTTTGCCTTATTTTCGCACTCCAATTTAAAAAAGGGTAGGATTTGGTAGCTCAGTTGGTAGAGCAATACACTTTTAATGTATGGGTCCTGGGTTCGAGTCCCAGCCAGATCACGAAGGGAATTCAGCAATGAATTCCCTTTTTTATTGTTCATTTTGAACCCTTATAGTAGAAATAGTAAGTTAAAACTGCGAAAATCATATTGGGTGTCCAGGCTGCTAATAATGCTGGGAAACTTCCCTTGGTTGCAAATACTATTGAAAAGCGACTGAATAGGATGTACAATACGCTCCAGATAACACCCACGGCTAAGTGAAAACCACTGCCGCCTCTTACTTTTTTTGACGATAGGATGGCTCCTATCATTGTTAAAATAATAACCGATACCGGTATGGCATCCCGGTTATAACGCTCCACCAGCAGGGCGTTGATTCCTTCGGTGCCTCTGAGTTTTTCCAGTCTTATCAGGTCATTGAGTTCGGGCGTTGATAACCGGTCCTTTAGAAATTCATCTCTCCTGAGGTCTCTTGGTTTAAAATTATATTGCATAGTGAGCGTACTATTTCTTTTAATGGATTCCATGTCTCCATTAAGCGTCCTTTCCATTACGCCGGTTAATTTCCATTTATTTACACCTGTGTCCCATGCAATATTATCAGAGCGAAGATTATATACCAATTGGTTATTGGTAAATTTTTGTATAAAAAAATTACCACCGGATTTACTGGCTGTATCAAAGTATCGGATACCGGCATATGTGTTAGAGTCGATCCTGAAATAATAATTTCTTGGAGAATTAGAACCGGTGTAATCAAAAGAACCACGAATATATTTTGCATCGAAAGTATCCCAGACGGCATTTGCTTTGGGTAAAACAGTATGATAACCCAACCACAGAATGGCCGATAATATAATGCTGCCAATCCAATAAGGACGAAGGAAACGCCGGAAGCTAACGCCACTGCTGAGTATAGCTATTACTTCGGAGCGTTCGGCCATTTTTGAAGTAAAAAAAATAGTTGCAATAAAAACAAACAAAGGAAATAGCATGGCATCAATCCTTGGAATGAACGCCAGGTAGTAGTCAGTGAAAATACGCCACGCAGGCAATTTTGATTTTACGAAATCATCCGTTTTTTCACTGATATCAATTACCACCACAATCAATGTCATCAGCAGGATACAAAAGAAAAAAGTAGTTAAAAATTTCTTTAGTATGTAACGGTCTATCTTTTTCATTTGTGATATGGCTGCAAAGCTAATAGAAAATAACTAATGGGAAGTTAGAGGAATGGTAAATGAGAGTGGGATAGATGTTTGCGGATTGTTTTAATTAAACGAGGTTATGCAATTTTGCATATTGAAGCAGCATAATTGTTTTACCATCATTGATCTCTCCGCTTTGAATCATAGTCATTGCCTCGTCTAATGTTAATTCCAATACCTCAATATCTTCTCCGTCATGCTCCAAGCCACCACCTTCATTTACCTTCATTTGTTTGGAATATTCTGCCACAAAAAAATGAAGCATTTCAGTAACAGAACCAGGGGACATATAAGCTTCAAATATTTTTCTAACGGCTGTGATCTTGTAGCCTGTCTCTTCTTCGGTTTCCCTCCTGATACAATCTTCAGGATTGTCTTTATCCAGTAATCCTGCACACGCTTCTATCAAAAAACCTGATTCATTTCCATTAATAAAAGTAGGCATGCGGAATTGCCTTATCAATATCACGGTTTTATTTTCTTTATTATACAACAGGATAGTAGCGCCATTGCCACGATCATAGGCCTCCCGGCTTTGTGTTTTCCAGGTGCCGTCTTTTTGTAAATAATCAAACGTTACTTTCTTCAATGTATACCAGTTATCAGAAAGAATTTCTGTTGACAGGATTTTCACTTTATTGTTATGCATGCGGTATATCTTCTAAACGGTAATAGATAGCAAGCCCTCTTTCTTTTGCAATGCGTACATCTTCATCGGCCCCTTTTGAAGCGCCTTCCAGCCGAAGCACTGCATCGCACTTTTGCAATAAACGATGAGCCACAGGATATAGTATTTCTTCCCAGGCTTCATCCCCGGGCCTTTTGGATCCTGACAGTTTAAGTAAAGGCAAGGCTACCCATTCACCAATCATTGGGATGTGGCCCATCTGAAAGATAGGAAGCGCTGCAGCTTCCAGCCTGTCAAGATTTTGTTGCATTAATTGCGGATCATCATTGGTGCCGCTGCGGTAAGGGCCTGCAATCAGTATAAGCATCGTTTTATTTTTTTTACAAAGAAAGCAAATGAAAGCTGAGCGGCACTTAAGGTATCTTAAGAAATTATTTTTTATCTTTTTTTGAACGGATCGCACTCAAAAATTCAGGAGTAATACCTAAATAGGATGCGATTTGTTTTTGGGTAACCTGTTTTACTATTTGGGGATATTTAGCCAGGAAGTGATAATAACGTTCTTCTGCAGACAAGGACAAATTTTGTATCACCCGCAACTGCTCTCTTGTATAAGCGTTTTGCATGATGATCCTGAAAAACCGTTCGAACTTTGGTACCTGGATATAGAGATTATCCAGGTCTTCTTTTTGTAATCTGAAAATGCTGCTGCTTTCAATTGCTTCGATAAAGAGCATTGCAGGCTGCTGGTTTACAAAACAAAACATGTCAGTGATCCACCAATCAGCAATGGCAAACATGATGGTTGATTCCCTCCCTTGCTTGTCAATATAATATGCCCGGAGTGTTCCTGAATGCACATAGTTGATGGTTTTACAAACCTGTCCTTCTTTTAAAATATGATCCTTCCTGGCTATTGTTTCGGGTCTCAACAAGTTGATAAAAAAGGCTGTTTCCTTTTTATCAAGCGCAATATGTTTGCTAATATTTTTTAAAATAAGATCATGGTTCATGGAGTAAACTTTGATACCCTTAAAGTAGTAAATTATCAGCAGATCGTTTTATAGTTATACTTTTTGTTAGCCTGGTGCGGTAATAAAAAGCCTCCATAAAGGAGGCTAATTTTTAAGCAGGTTTTTATTGAATGATCTTCACTTCTGTACGCCTGTTCAAACTTCTTCCCTCATCTGTATCGTTCTCAGCAATTGGCATTGTCATTCCATAACCTTTGGCCGTTACTCTTTCCGATGCAATACCTTTCATTAAAAGATAAGCTCTCACGGTATTGGCCCTGTTGTTAGAAAGTATCATATTGGCATCCGCTTTACCAACATTATCTGTGTGGCCGCCTACTTCAATTTTTTCATCATCCTTTCTTTTCAGGTATTCTACCAGTTCATCAAGTACGGTAAAAGATTCCGGTTTTAGATCGGCCTTGCCTGTTTCAAAAGTGCAGTTATCCAGCACAAATGCCTTCGGAGCTTCAAACTGTATGTCTACCTTAAATGGGTTTTTATAATACTGGTTACCTTTTAAAGCTGGTATATCCAGAACACTATAACTGGTGGAATCATTGAAACCGAGAATAAATATTTCATATTTCGATCCAGACGGTAACCGTAATGTAAATTTTCCTGTTGAATCAGACAGGCCCTGGAATTCTGTTTTATTAGCCATACTTCTGAATACTACTATTTCATTACTGAGCAGGTGCCCTGTTTTGGCATCTACGATAGTAACATTCACAGGAGCGTCTTTTGGAAGATTCATTGCCGGAGCTTGTGAAATAGCGGAAACCGTTGTGCTGAGCAATAAAAAAAGAAAAATGTGATGGAGTTTCATGTGTTGGTAATTTTAGGATACTTAAAGATAAAATATTAAATGGTCGAAATATTTTTGCAATCATCATGCCATTTAGCCATACGGAACGAAAAATTACAGGCGTTGCTGTAATACCTGCACCATTTCATTTTTCCAGCTACCAAAATCTCCAGCCTCAATATGTTTCCTAGCCTCTTTAACCAGCCAAAGATAAAACGCAAGGTTGTGCACGCTGGCAATTGTAAGCCCCAGCATTTCCTTCGCTTTTATCAAATGCCTTACATATGCTTTATTGTAGTATTTACTGATATTACTGTCAATGCCATCATCAATAGGTGAAAAATCACGCTCCCATTTTTTATTATCAATATTAATAACACCTTTTGATGTAAAGAGCATGGCATTACGGCCATTACGGGTGGGCATCACACAGTCAAACATATCTATACCCAACGCAATACACTCCAGGATATTCCAAGGCGTACCTACACCCATTAAATAACGCGGTTTTTGAACAGGAAGTATATCACAGCACAGTTCGGTAAACTCATACATCACTTCTGTTGGCTCACCTACGCTCAGGCCGCCAATTGCATTACCAGTTGCATTTTTAGCGGCAACGAATTCAGCTGAAGCGATTCTAAGGTCCTTGTAAGTACTTCCCTGTACAATGGGGAACAGGTTTTGCGTATACCCGTATTTGTCAGGTGTGCTGTTAAACCTTTCAAAACAACGATCCAACCAGCGGTGAGTAAGCGCCATACTTTTTTTGGCATAATCATAATCACTGGGGTATGGCGGACATTCATCAAACGCCATAATAATATCGCCGCCTATGACGCGTTGGATATCCATTACTTTTTCCGGCGTAAATAAATGCTTGCTCCCATCAATATGCGATTGAAAAATTACTCCTTCTTCATTGATCTTCCTGTTATTGGCTAAGGAAAAAACCTGGTAACCGCCACTATCCGTTAAAATGGGTTTGGGCCAGCCATTAAACTGGTGCAGGCCGCCTGCAGCTTCCAGCGTTTGTAAACCGGGGCGCAAAAACAAATGATAAGTATTGCCTAAAATAATTTCAGCCTGTACATCACTGAGGAGTTGCTGCTGGCTCACTGCTTTTACGCTACCCACCGTGCCCACCGGCATAAATATAGGTGTCAGAATTTCTCCATGATCAGTGGTGATTTTGCCAGTACGTGCCTTAGTGGCGCTATCGGTATGTTGTAGGTCAAAATTTAATGCTGCCATAAAAAAAATCCCGCCTCGCTTAAGAGCAGACGGGATGCAAATATAAATTTGAAAATTGTTTTTATGCTATATCCTTTGCTGTTGTATAAAGATTACAAGATTGCCAGTATTAAAACTACTAGAAGCCATGCAGCAAAACCAAGCCAGGCCCATTTTATTCTTACAGACTTATTATCATCATTGATTAAATAGGCAATCAGGACACCAATTGGTCCGAGAAACAGGCCCAATGCAGCCCCCCCAAGATGGAAGTCTTCTGTAAAATCACTGCCGGACCTGCGAAGGGTTTCTACCATTTTTTTGTTTTTGATGGTGCCATCTTCTGCAATACTGTTTCTCAGTTTTTTCATTTCATGATTATATTTCATGCGGTCAAAAAAATTGAGTTTTACATTCGCCATTTTTTCATACTCCCGTGCTGAAAGTTTTGAAAAATCAGCCAAAGAAATCTCTTTTCCAGTTTTTCCAACGGGGATCATGATGGCTGTTGCCTTTATTGGTTTGGCTCCATCAACCGATGGTGTTACTGCAATGCCAACATTTAAAACACCGGCAGTTAGCATGAGTGCAATTATTTTTTTCATGGTAATTGTTTTTTGGGTGATTACTTTATTAAGCTTGTAATTTATAAAACTATTGCCAATAGAAAAAAAAATCACCCGCTTATATTACGATTCTTTAAAACCTGTTAATAACATCCGTGATTAGCGGTACAATTACCTTTTTCAATACCGTATTTTTGCAACTATGAACCTGGTAGAACTACTGCAGCATTGGCATGGTATCGTATTTATTGTATTTTGTTTCTTTACCCTGGTACAAGTTTTTTATTACCTGTTTTTTTTCTTAAGACTGGCTTTATATAAAGCAAAGGCGAGGAGCAGTTCGCAAACACACGCTATATCAGTAATTATTTGTGCAAGGGATGAAGCAGCCAACCTGGCTAAAAACCTTCCGGGATCGCTGGTACAGGAATATCCCACTACACACGAAGTAATCGTAGTAAATGATAATTCTTATGACGACAGTAAATATGTGCTGGAAGAATTTTACAGGCAATTTAAACAACTGCATATACTGGAACTAAAGCAGGAAGCCAAATTGATACCCGGAAAAAAATTCCCCTTAAGTATGGGTATCAAAGCAGCAAAGTATGAAATTGTTTTGCTTACGGATGCAGATTGTGTGCCAGCTACAGAATTCTGGATTCAAAAAATGCAGGACAGTTTTGAAGATGAAACTGAAATAGTGCTTGGCTATGGTGCCTATTACAAAAAACCTGGTTTGCTAAACAAGATCATTCGCTGGGAGACCTTTCATACTGCATTGCAATACCTGAGCTACGCACAGGCTGGTCTTGCGTATATGGGAGTGGGCCGAAACCTGAGTTATAAAAAAACAATCTTCTTCCGGCACAAAGGTTTCTCTGCTCACAATCATGTGGCCAGTGGCGACGATGATCTGTTCATTAATATGGCAGCTACCAGGCGCAACACAAAAATCAATATTGATAAAGATACTTTTACATTAAGCGAGCCGGTAAAGACCTGGGGGCAATGGTTCAAGCAAAAATCACGGCACTACAGCACCGGCAGGTTTTATAAACCCATGCATAAATTTTTATTGGGATTATATTCTTTCTCGCATTTTGTTTTTTATCCATTGTTCATTATTTCATTAATATTTTTTAGTTGGAAATGGGCGCTGGCAGTTTTTGGAATAAGATTTTTATTGCAGCTATTTATATTTTATCCAGTGGCAAAAAAACTTGATGAAAAAGATATTTACCCATTATTTTTATTATTTGATATTTGGATGTTCTTTTATTACCTGGTTTTCTCTCTTGCCTTAATAAAAAAGCCAGCAAGGCAATGGAAATAAAACAGCAGAACCAGCACACTCGTTTTTTTGATCATAATGGAAATAGTATTAAAATATTTTGATGATTTTACTTCTGAACAAAAGCAGCAACTAGCTGCTTTAAAACCATTGTATGCAGCCTGGAATGAAAAGATCAACGTGATCTCACGAAAGGATATGGAACATTTTTATGAACATCATGTATTGCATTCGCTTGCTATTGCTACGCAGTTTGAGTTTAAGCCCGGCATGCAGGTATTAGACCTCGGTTGCGGTGGAGGATTTCCTGGTATTCCGTTGGCAATATTTTTCCCGGGTACACATTTTCACCTGGTGGACAGCATTAATAAAAAATTAAAGGTTGTAACTGCTGTGGCAGAGGCAATTGGTTTGAAAAATGTAACAGTTCAACACAGCAGAGCAGAAGATATTAAGAATAAAAAATTTGACGCTGTCATATCAAGAGCTGTAGCACCACTGAAAGATTTATGGAGATGGAGCAGGCCATTATTAAAGAAGGGTAGTAGCCCGGGAGGACTTATTTGCCTTAAGGGGGGCGATCTTTCAACAGAGATATCCGATAGTCAATGCAAACCCAGGATATGGGAAATAGAGAGGCTATTTGAGGAAGTTTTTTTTAAAGAAAAATTCTTACTGCAGGTACTTTTTTAAAACGATAAAAAGAATTTTATTGCCGTATAACCAATGCTTTTTTAAGACTTCCGTATATTCGTACTTGCCAACATTCTTTCCCCATTAATGAATCCTCTTCAGTCACTTCCTGATTTATTACCTGTTTGGGGTATTGTGAAAGACCATATTTTGTTCCACCTTTGCGGTATGACAATACCAGTAGGAATAGTAGAAGACAACAGCTCTATCCGTAATGCTCTCGAGCAGATAATCGAAATGTCCCGTGGATATGAATTAGCATGTTCCTGTATTAATGGGGAGGAGGCCCTGGTACTGATCCCGGAAGCCAATCCAAAAGTGGTATTGATGGACATTAACCTGGGTGGTGGCATTGACGGTATTGAATGTGTGAGGATATTGAAGGAATCTAACCCTGAGATTTTGTTTATGATGTGTACAGTGCTGGAAGAAGATGAAAAAATATTTGAGGCATTAACGGCTGGAGCCAATGGATACATTCTTAAAAAAACGGCTCCTGCGCAAATGCTGGATGCGATAAAAGAACTATGTGAAGGAGGAGCTCCTATGAGTAGCCAGATAGCACGTAAGGTTGTGGCAGCTTTTCAGCATAAAACTCCTGTAACATCAACAAGTACAGTAGCAACCAGCACCATTTCAGCAGATCCGCTGGAAGTACTGTCCCGGAGAGAAAAAGAGATTTTAGAAATGCTTTCTAAAGGTCTGCTGTATAAAGAAATTGCTGAACAATTACATATTAGCGCAGAAACAGTTAAAAAACATGTATACCATATTTATGAAAAAATACATGTTACCAACCGTATCGAAGCAGTGAACCGCTATTTCGGAAGATAGGAATCTTCCGGGTTCAAAAATTTCCAGAGCCAGTTGTCAGTTTGCGGTGTATTTCCAATAGGGAAATCATGCGTATAGCCGGAATCTTCAAAACCACTTTTTTCATAAAACCTTTTTGCTTTTAGGTTGTGTTCCCATACGCCCAGCCAGATCACTTCGTATTTATTTGTTACAGCAAAATCTTCAACAAACTGCATCAATTGTTGGGCTATTCCTTTTCCATGGAAATCTTTGTCCACATAAATTCTTTTTAGCTCCAGTGCTTTCCATTTTTTCATGAGTTCAAAATGGCTGTAATCTTCCATTATTCTTATATAACCTGCAGGTACGCCATCTATTTCAGCAAAAAAGAAAAAATCATTTTCGTTGGCCAGTTCTTTTTTTACCTGGTTAATATTAAAATATTCATCCAGGAACTGTTGCATATCTTCTTCTGTGCAGGTGCCGGTGAAAGTGTCGAAAAACGTTTGTCTGCCTAAAGCCGATAAAACCTTTGCATCTGTAAGATTTGCTCTTCTGATTATAATTTCCATAAATGTGATTCAGAATACCTGTTATTATTGGTGCAAAAATAAAATTTCGTAATTGCTAAAGTTAAGATATCAGTAATAAATTCATGCAACCGAAGAATAATGTTGTGCAATTATTCAAAGAAAT
>Ga0068871_100003139_pt1 | contig 11343 bp, 9 predicted proteins | sample KBSMisM72_FD_72750 | JGI IMG/M metagenome (GOLD analysis project Ga0068871, IMG submission 72750) | Miscanthus rhizosphere microbial communities from Kellogg Biological Station, Michigan, USA - KBS Miscanthus M7-2 | ecosystem: Host-associated > Plants > Roots > Rhizosphere > Soil ... | reverse complement strand
ATGGCCACGCCCGACGGCCGGTTCCAGATCGTGTTCAACGGCGAGATCTACAACTACCGGGCGCTTCGCGAGGAACTGCGGTCGCGCGGGGAGCGCTTCACGACCGGCAGCGACACCGAAGTCCTGCTGCGGCTCGTCTCGCGCGGGGGCGCGGCCGGTCTCGCCGATCTGCGCGGCATGTTTGCGTTCGCCTGCTGGGACACGGTGGACCGGTCTCTTTTTGTCGCCCGCGATCGGTTCGGCATCAAGCCGCTCTACATCGCGGCCGGCACTCATCACATCGCGTTTGCCTCAGAGCTTGGGGCCATCCGGGCGTCACACCTGGCCAGCGGCGAGACGTCGGCCGCCGGCGTCCTCGCGTTTCTGCGGTGGGGCAGCGTGCCGCCGCCGCTCACGATTCAGCGCGGCGTGGAGATGCTCGCCCCCGGCACCTGGCGGCGGTGGCGGCTCGACGGACGCGAAGAGCGCGGAGTGTTCGCAGACGCACGCGCGGTGTATGCGGGCGATTCCGGCGCCCGGGACGAAGCGCGGCCGGACGACGTTCAAGCATTTCGGAGCGAGGTCGCGCCGGCGGTGCGCGAGAGCGTCCGCGCGCACCTTGTCGCCGACGTCCCCGTCGGCGTGTTTCTGTCGGGCGGCATCGACTCGGGCGCGCTCGTGTCCTGCGCCACGTCGGTCGGCGCGGCGAACCTGCAGACGTTTACCGTGGGTTTCGACGATGAGTCGTCGGAACTCGAGCGGGCGCGGTCGGTGGCCGAACGGTTCGGCACGACGCATCACGAGCTTCACGTGGACCCGGCCGGCGTCGCGCGCGATCTGCCGGCCGTGCTCGAGCGCCTCGACCAGCCGACCGTCGACGCCGTGAACTCCTACTGCGTCTCGCGCGCGGTCGCCGCGGCCGGCATCAAGGCCGTGTTGTCCGGCACCGGAGGCGACGAACTGTTCGCCGGCTACCCGTCGTTCCGGCGGCTTCCTCGCGCGCTCGCCGCGAAACACGCCGCCGGTCCGCTCTGGCCCGTGGTCGGATCGGTGGGCGCCGCCTTCATGCCCGGACGGCTCCGGGCGCGATGGCGCCATTTCGCCGCGACCAACGGCAGCCTGATCGAAGCGTACCGAGTGCAACGCGGATTCTTTCTGCCCGAGGAAATCGCGTCGCTGGCTGGTCCGGCTCTGCTCGACACAGCCGTGTGGCGCGACGCGAACGAGCAGGTGGAGCAGGTCGAACGCGCGCTGCTTTCACCGACCGGGCCCGAGCGGACGCCTGCGGCGGTCGCGCGTCTCGAAAGCCGCTTGTACCTGGGATCGCAGTTGCTTCGTGACCTCGATGTGATGTCCATGGCCCACGGCCTCGAAGTCCGCGTGCCGTTTGTCGACCACGAACTCGTCGAACGCGTCTGGCCGCGGCTGGCGCTCCATCCCGATCTGATGATCGGCAAGCGCCTGCTCGCCGAGGCGCTCGACCGTCCGCTGCCGGAGGCGATCGTCCGGCATCCGAAGCAGGGCTTCACGCTGCCGTTCGCCCGCTGGATGGAAGGCGACCTGGCTCCGTTCGTCCGCGACGGCATGCGCCGGCTGGCGGACGCAGGCTGGGTGGCGCCCAGTGTGCCCGACGCCGCATGGGCCAGCTGGCGCCAGGGCGTCTCTCACTGGAGCCGTCCGTGGGGCCTGGCTGTGCTCGGACATTTCCTGCACCAGTGACCGCGCCCGGCCTCACGGCGTTCGACCACCGCCTCTCGTACGAAGGGGAGACGGGCCGCGATCGCTGGGAAGTCCGCATCGTCAACGCCTGGGTTCGCACGACGATGCCGCCGCTGCTCGCGAGCGCCGTGGCGGGGCCGGTCATCGACGCCGGCTGCGGCGAGCAGCCGTTTCGCGCGCTCATCGAAGCGCACGCGCGGCAGTACGTCGGCATGGACGTCGTCCAGAACGGGAGCCGCTCGGTAGCCGTGCTCAGCGATCTCGAGAACGTGCCGGCAGCGAGCCCGTGCTATCCGGTCGTGCTGTGCACGGAAGTGCTCGAGCACGTGGCGGACATCGACAGATCGTTTGCCGGATTGCGGAGGCTGACCGCTCCCGGCGGTTGCGTGGTGCTGACCGTGCCCTTCATCTACCCGGTGCACATGGCGCCCTACGACTTCCGGAGGCTGACCGAGTACGGCATCGCGCAGCTGGCCGGCGTTCACGGTTTCGACGTCGTGTCAGTCGAGCGTCTCGGCCGGACGACCGACGGTCTGGCCACGCTGCTCGAAGACGCCTCGGTGCTGCCGGCGACGCCGGCGCCGTACGACCGCGCCAAGGCCCGCGTGCTCCGGATGGCGAAGTCGTGGCTGGTCCGCATGCTCGATTCCCCGTGGCTTTCCGATCACGTGACGATCAACTCCCACTACTACCTCTCGAACGGCGTCGTCCTCAGGGCTCGATGATGTCCTGGTTTCGTCTCGCGCGTCGCGGTGCGGGTGCGGCGTACCGGCAGTTGTTTCCGACGCCGGAAGTCGCGGCCTGGCGACATGCGGATGCGCTGACGCGGACGGTGCCCCGGTTCACAGCCGGATCGATCCGCATGCTGGACTACGAGCTGAAATATCTGGACCTGCTCAGCTTCTGCCCGCAGTGGCACGACATTTTCGTTGACGGTGCGCTGGAGTTTCGTGCGGACGCACCCGACCCGCGGATTCTCGACTGCGGCGGCAACGTCGGGCTGGCAAGCCTGTTGTTCAAACGACGGTATCCCGCGGCACGTATCACCGCCTACGAGGCCGACCCAGCGTTGTTCGAGGTCCTCAAGCACAATCTCGCCGTCAACGGGGCCGCTGACGTCGAGACGGTGCAGGCTGCGCTGTGGACGGCCAACGGCCGCATTACATTCCGGTCCGAGGGCAGCGACTCCGGCATGATCGGCACGCTGCCAGGAGCGGTTGACGGAACGGCCGTCGATGTCCCCAGCCTCCGGCTGCGCGACCTGATCGAACGTGACGCGAACGGCCGCATTGATCTCCTGAAGCTCGACATCGAAGGCGCCGAAGACGCCGTCCTCGCCGACTGCGAGCCGGTGCTGCACCGCATCGGCGCCATTGTCATGGATCTGCACGAGTTCGACCCGGCGGATCGCCAGGCGCCACGAGTGCTCGAGTTGCTGGCGCGCAACGGATTCATCTACGCGGTCGACGAGTTCGTGCCGCAGCCCTGGCGTCCGCCCGTCGCGCCGCCAACGGCGCCGTTTCCCGCGAAGGCTCTGGTCTGGTCGATGACGGTCCGCGCATGGCGAGCATGACGCCCGGCGTCGTCTACATCGTTCCCGACAAGATGGGCGGGATGATGAACATCATCGCGAACCTGCTCGCGTACCGCCGGCCGGACGGCCTCTCCTATTCCGTCGTGCTGACGCACAACCATCTGACGACCGATGCCCGGTTCGCGCAGCCGCTGGCCTGCGACAGCCAGACGACCGTCGAGTACACGCTGCCGGTCGAGAACCTGCACGCTGTCATCCGCCGGCTGGCGGCCGCCGTGCCGCCCGGTCCGGGTGTGGTCGTTGCCGGCGATCTCCTCGACCTCGCGATGCTCTCGGTCACCGACGTCGGCCGGGCGGTCGTGCTCATCCTGCACGGCGACCACGACTACTACTACGACCTCGCGGTGAAGCACGACCGCGTCGTTCACGCCTACGTCGCGTACAGCCGCCGCATGTACGACCGGCTCCTCGAGTGTCTTCCGCATCGCGCCGGGAGCATTCACTACATTCCGTACGGCATCCCGCTTCCGCCGCGGACGCGCAGGCCTGCCGCGGGCCCTCTCCGAATCGTCTTCGCCGGGCGCCTGGAACACGGGCAGAAGGGCGTGCTCGAACTGCCGGCGATCGCTGAGGGCCTGCGGGCGCGATCGATTGACGCGACGTGGACGATCATCGGCGACGGTCCCGATGCCGCGGCGCTTCGAGCGGCGTGGCCGGAGTCCGACGGTGTCCGCCACCTGGGGGCGATGACGAACGCCGAGACGATCGCCTCGCTCGCGGATCACGACGTGTTCGTGCTGCCGACGCGTGTCGAAGGGCTCCCGGTGGCGCTGCTCGAGGCGATGGGCAGCGGTGTCGTGCCGGTGGTGAGCGACATCGAGAGCGGTGTCCCGGAAGTCGTCACCGCCGGGGTGACCGGTCTGCGGCCCGCCGTCGGCGACGTCGAGGGTTTTGCGGCCGCCATCGCCCGCCTGGACGCCGATCGCCCGCTGCTCGAGCGGATGAGCGCGGCTGCGCGGCGCACGGTCGAAGAGCGTTTCGACGTGCGCGACCGGGTGGCCGACTACCAGGCGCTCTACGCGCGATACGCCGAGCTCTACAAACCGCTGGCCACCGACGCGACGCTGCACTACGGCAGCCGGCTGGACCAGCCGTGGATTCCCAATCCCTTCGTGCGCCTGGTTCGTTCCACGCTCAGGGTCAGATCTCGATGAGCGCGCCCACCGTCAGCGTGCTGCTCACGACATACAACCGCGAGGTGTTCCTCGCGGCGGCCATCGAGAGCGTCCTCGGCCAGACGTTCACGGATTTCGAGTTGCTCGTCGTGGACGACGGCTCGAGCGATCGATCGGTTGAGATCGCGCACAGCTACGAACACCTCGACAGCCGTGTCCGCGTGGTAGTGAACGACTGCAACCTCGGACAGTTCCGCAATCGCAACCATGCGGCCGGGCTCGCGCGGGGATCTCTCCTCAAGTACCAGGACTCGGACGACCTGATGTACCCGCACTGCCTCGCGGTGATGGTGTCGATGCTGCAGGCGGAGCCCCGGGCCGGATTCGGGCTGTCGAGCGGATCGCGATGGTCCGGCGGCCCGTGCCCGATGCTGCTGACGCCGCGCATGGCCTACCAGCGCGAGTTTTTCGGCGAAGGGCTGTTCTTCTGCGGGCCTTCTGGCGCGCTGTTCCGGTCGGAGGTGTTCCGCGCGCTGGGCGGATTTCCGGACGAGGGCGTCGCGTCGGATCACCTGTTCTGGATGCGCGCCTGCAAGACCGTCAACGTGCTGCTCATGCCGGCCGATCTTTTCTGGTACCGGCTGCACCCGGCGCAGGAGTTTCAGAGCGCGAAGGGCCAGCAGGAGTACGCGCGTGTGCCCGGGCTTGTCTGGCGGGAGTTGCAGGCATCCGATTGCCCGCTGACGCCGGAGGAGCGCGAGCAGGCCAAACGCAACCGTGCCTACCACGTGGCCAGGCGCACGATGGAGGATCTGCGCCGCGGCCGGTTCGCGTTTGCATTGAACCGCCTGCGGTATTCGAGCATGCGGCCCGGCGACTGGCTGCGATATCTGCGCCGGCCCCGCCGCGACGCGTTCGCCGGCACGCCGCTCGACGCCGACGGAGAGTTCCGCATCCCGGCGTGGGCAAGGCCCCGCGGCGGCACGGCCGGGCCAGCATGACGGCCAGTGAGGCTGGACGGTCGCTGATCAAGGCCATCCTCGGCCCGCGCCTGACTGTACTTGCCCGCTGCGTGACGCGCGGCCTGCCGGTGCCGCGCTGGGGCAACCTGCGCCGCGTCGAGCCGTTTTCGAAAACGTTCGGCTTCGATCGCGGCAAGCCGGTCGATCGGTACTACATGGACAAGTTCCTCGACGCCAACCGCGCGCTCATCACCGGCCGTGTGCTGGAAGTGCAGCTCCCCTCGTACACGAAACGCTTCGGCGAGGGCGTCACGGAGTCACACACCGTCGACATCAACCCCGGATTTCAGGCGACGTACACCTGCGACCTGGCCGACGGTTCGTCCATTCCGAGCGATTACTACGACTGCTTCCTGGCGCCGAACACCCTGCAGCACATTCTCGACCTGCACCCCGCGCTGCGCACGATGCTCCGCGCCGTCAGACCCGGCGGCACGGTGCTCGCGTCGGCGGCCATGCTGCTTCCGCTGATTCCCGAGGGCGGCGACTACTGGCGCCTGACGCCCGAGGGGTGGCGAATTGTCCTCGGGGTGGAGTGGCCGCATTGCGAGATCACGGTTCAGGGGAACGGCAACTGCCTGTCGGCTGCCGCCGCCATGTATGGCCTCTCGCACGAGGAACTGAAGGCAGCCGAACTCGATACGTACGACCCGCGCTACCCGGTACTGATCACCATTCGCTGCCGCAAGCCGGTGGCAGCTTGATGCAGACCCCATGAAGATCGTCCAGGCCGTCGGCTGGTATTACCCAGACAGCATCGGTGGAACGGAGATCTACGTCGCCGAGCTTGCCCGCCAGCTGCGTGGCTGCGGCCACGACGTGCTGGTCGCCGCGCCGGAGCCCGGAGTCCGTTCGCCCAGGACGTACGATCTGGATGGCTGCGTCGTCTTCCGGTATCCGGTGCCTGAATTCGCCACACGCGAGGAAGCTCAGGGCGATGCCATCGTGCGCGGCGCGGAGCATTTCCACAGCTGGCTGGGCGAGGTCCGCGCCGACATCGTTCACTTCCACACGTTCGTGACCGGGCTGGGATTGCAGGAAGTCCTTGCCGCCAGGCGAGCGGGCAGCCGCGTCATCGTGACCACCCATTCGAGCAGCCTGGGCTTCCTGTGCCAGCGGGGCACGCTGATGTGGCAGGGGCGGACGATATGCGACGGCCGGGTCGACGTCCGGCGATGCGCCGAGTGCGAGCTCGAGCATCGCGGCGCGGGTCCCGGCGCCGCGCATGCCCTCGCGGCCGTGCCGGCCTGGCTGGCCGCCTTCGCGCGAAGCCTGCCGGGACCGGTCGGGACCGCGATGGCGATGACCGACCTCATCGAGCGCAACGATCTCCGGCAGCGCGCAATGCTCGACATCGTCGAGCGGTTCGTCGTCCTGACGCAGCGGGCCGCGGACATCGTGATCGCCAACGGCGCCCCGCCGGAGAAAGTGGTCGTGAACCGCCTTGGCGTCAGCGAACCGATCTCGCCCCGGCCGCCCAGCGGCCCGCGGCGTCACGTTCGGATTGGATACGTCGGGCGTCTCGACCCGATCAAGGGAGTGCTCGACCTGGCCGACGCCATCCAGCGCGTGCCGCGCGATGTCCCGATGCGCGTCGAGTTTCGCGGCCCCGCCCAGACACAGGCCGATCGCGAAACGAAAGCCACCATCGCCGCGCGGCTGTCGGGCGACGCGCGCGTGATGCTGGCCGAAGCCGTGTCGCCGTCGTCGATTCCCAACGTGATTGGCAGCTACGACGTGCTGTGCTGTCCGTCGCGTTGTCTCGAGGGCGGCCCGACGGCCGGCCTCGAAGCGATGGCCGCCGGCGTCCCGGTGATTGCCGCATCGGTCGGCGGCGTCGCCGAAGTGGTCGAGGACGGCGTCAACGCGAGGCTCGTTCCGCCCGGCGACGTGGATCGGCTCGCCGCCGCGCTCATCGAAGTCGCCACCCATCCGGAAGAGACGATCGATCGCTGGCGGGAGCATCTGCCACGGCCGCGCACCATGCGCGAGGTCGCACGTGACTACCTTGTCCTGTATGCCCGTTAAGGACGCCCTTTCCGCGGCCGTCAAGCAGGGCATGCTGACGCTGGGGCAGTACCGGCGGACGCTGGCGCGCACGACGCTGCCGGGCGTCGCCGTCCTTGGCTATCACGGCCTCCGCGCCGACGACCTGCCGGCAGATTCGATGGCGTTCGAGAACCTGCACGTCCGCGCCTCGACGTTCGACGCGCACTGCCGGGTCGTTCGCGAGTGCTGCGATCCGATCACGCTCGACGACTGGCGCCTGGCCGCCGCCGGCCGCAGGCCGCTGCCGCCGCGTCCGGTCCTCATCACGTTCGACGACGGATACCGGAGCGTGGCGCGGATCGGCGCGCCGATCCTGGCCGCCCATCAACTGCCTGCAGTCGTGTTCGTCTGCAGCGATCCGATTCTCCGCCGGCGCCTGCTCTGGTTCGATGCCGTAGCGGCTCGCGACGGGGAAGCCGCCGTCGAGCGGTGGAAGGCGTGCGACTACGACAGCTGGTCGGCCGCATGCGCCGACGCCGCGGCGGTGGACGATGACGATCCCCGCGCGTCGATGACGGTCGACGAAGTCATCGCGTTGAGCCGATCGGGCCATATCGAGATCGGCGGGCATACCAGCCGTCATCCGATTCTGGCCCGCGCGTCGCGCGAACAACAGCGCGAGGAGATCGCCGGCAACTGCGAGGCCATCCAAAGCTGGACGGGGCGCACCGTCCGCGCGTTCGCGTATCCGAACGGCCGTCCCGGAGTGGACTACGACGACACGACGATCGATCTCCTCGCGGAGCTCGGCATTGACGCCGCCTTCACGATGCGCCCCTCGTTCGCTCTGCCCGGCGAGCGAGCGCTCGAGCGCTCCAGGTTCCTGATGGTGGACGCGGTGAGCGGCGCCGAGCTGGCGCACCGGCTGGCCCATACATGGCCGCGTTGACGCCGCGCGTCTGCGTCGTCACGGCCGGCCACATGGCGACGTGCCCGCGGATGCTGAAGGCAGCCGATGCCCTGCACGACGCCGGCTTCGCCGTCCGCGTTGTCAGTGCTTCGCACACGCCATGGGCGGTGGAGGCAGACAGGAAGCTCCGTTCGACGCGCCAGTGGCGGTGGGATTTGGTGGACTACGCCAGGAGCACCGCGCGGGGGCGCCAGATCTTCACGGGCGCGCGACGCCGGATCGCCCACGCACTCACAGTCAGGCTCGGTCCCTCGCGTGTCCCGGCGGCCCTGTTCGTGCGCAGCTACAGCCGCGCGCACGACGAGCTCGTGCGTGCCGTGACCACGGAGCCGACCGATCTCGTCTACGGCGGGACGACCGGCGCGCTGGCGGCCGTAGGCGAGGCGGCCCGCCGTCTGGGGGTTCCGTACGGGCTCGACCTCGAGGACTTTCACACCGGCGAGCGGAGCGCCCAAAGCGGTCAATTCAGCGCGATCGCAGAACGCGTCGAACGGCTCGTGCTGCCGGGCGCGGCATTTCTCACGACCAGCAGCCCGATGATCGCGGACGCCTATGCCGACAAATACGGCCTGCGCCCACGGGCCATTCACAATACGTTCTCGCTCGACTTGCCCGATTCCGTGGAATCCCTCGAGGGCGTTCCGCTCAGGTTCTACTGGTTCAGCCAGACGCTCGGCCCGGGCCGCGGGCTGGAAGATTTCATTCGCGCGGCGGCCTATACGCGTCTGACCGCCGAGCTGCACCTGCGCGCCGGCGTGAAGCAGCCGTATCTCGACGACTTGATGCGGTTCGCGCGCGACGCGGCGCCGGCACTGACGTTCAGGCTGCACGCGCCGGGCGATCCGGACGCCATGGTTCATCTGTCACGCGGATACGACCTCGGCCTGTCGGGTGAAGAACCGACCGCAGTGAACCGCCGCCTCTGCCTCGGCAACAAGATCTTCACGTACCTTGCGGCTGGCGTGCCCGTGCTCCTCAGCGCGACGCCGGCGCAATCGCGCCTGGGTCAGGATCTCGGAGCCGCCGCGATCGTCTACGAGCCCGGCGACGTGGCCGGGCTGGCCGAACGGCTGTCGTGTCTCGCGCGTGATTCGCACCTGCGTATGCAGGCTCGGCGGTCCGCGCGGTCGGCCGCGGTTCGCCGCTGGCACTGGGAGCACCCGGAAGACCGCGGGGCCCTGATCGAGACGGTGCGAGCCGCATTGCCCCCAACTTCGCGATGAACTTGCGTATCCTGATCACCGCCGATCCGTATATCCCCGTTCCGCCACTGCACTACGGCGGCATCGAACGGGTGATCGACGTCCTCGTGCGCGAGCTGGTCAGGCGTGGCCACGACGTCACGCTCGTCGCGCACCCGGACAGCCGCACGCCGGCCCGCCTGGTGCCGTACGGCGAGCCGCCGCACGTTGGATACCGCATCCGCGCGAAGGAACTCGTGCAGGTGGGCAGCGTCCTCTGGCGTGAGCGCCGGGACGTGGACGTCGTACACAGCTTCGGGCGGCTTGCGGCGCTGCTGCCGATTCTGCCGAAGCGTCACCTGCCGAAGCTCCAGACGTATCAGCGCGACGGTGTCCCGTGGACCAGCGTGGCCCGTGCGGTCCGGCTGGCGGGGCCGTCCCTGATGTTCACCGGGTGCTCCTCGAGCGTGTACCGGCATCGTTCGACCAACTCGGCGACTGGCGGCGACTGGCGGACGGTTTTCAATTGTGTCGACCTGGCCACGTATACGCCGCGCGCGGCGGTGCCGGGCGACGCTCCTCTCGTATTTCTCGGCCGCCTCGATCCCGTCAAAGGCGCGCACGACGCGATTGCGATCGCTCGCGGCGCCGGCCGCCGCCTCGTGATCGCCGGCAACCGCGTCACGGAGGGCCCGGATTCGCGCTACTTCGACGAGCAGATCGCGCCGCACATCGACGGCGAGCGGGTCCGGTACGTCGGTCCCGTGGACGACGAACAGAAGAACCATCTGCTTGGCGACGCGGCGGCGCTGCTCATGCCCATCGGCTGGGAGGAGCCGTTCGGCATCGTGATGGCCGAGGCGTGCGCCTGCGGGACGCCGGTGATTGCGTTCGCGCGCGGCAGCGTGCCCGAGGTCGTGCGTGACGGCACCAACGGTTTTGTGTGCGGATCGGTGGGCGGCGCGATCGCCGCGGTCGGCGCGCTCGGACGAATCGATCGCCGTGCCGTACGGGCCGATTGCGAGGCGCGGTTCGGCGGCGGGGTCGTGGCCGGCGCCTACGAGGCCCTGTACCGCGAACTGATGGACCGCGCGGGCACGGCGCGGGTGGCGCGGGCGGTGGCGTGATGCGGCGCGTGCTGATGATCAGCCCGCACTTTCCGCCGGACAGCAGCGCCGCGACGCATCGCGTGCGGCTGCTGGCGCCCCATCTGCCGGCCCACGGATGGCAGCCGACCGTGTTGACCGTCGATCCGCGCGACTACGAAGGACGCCTGGATCCGGACCTGCTGGCCAGCGTGCCGCCGGAGGTCAGGGTCGTCCGCACGCGGGCGTGGCCGGCGAGTGCCAGCCGCGCGGTCGGCGTGGGCGATCTCGGTGTTCGTGCCTTTCGCGGGCTGTGGCGGGAAGCCTCGGCGCTGCTGGCGGCCGAGCCGTTCGACGCCGTGTTCATCACGATTTACCCGTCCTATCCGGCGCTGCTCGGCCCGCTCCTCAAACGCCGCTTCACGTTTGCGTTCGTGCTCGACTATCAGGACCCGTGGGTGGGCGAATGGGGCAGGACCGCTGGTCCGCTGGCCGGCGGGCGGCCCGATCTCAAGAGCCGCGTCAGCCGCTTCGTGGCCGCGCACCTCGAGCCTTACGCACTCACCGCCGCGGACGCGGTGACGGCGGTGTCCCAGGCCACCTACGAACAGGCCCTCGAGCGGACGCCGGCCGCGCGGCCCCGCCGCTGTGCCGAGCTGCCGATTGGCTGGGACCGCCGCGATCTCGAG
>Ga0068871_100003136_pt1 | contig 11344 bp, 11 predicted proteins | sample KBSMisM72_FD_72750 | JGI IMG/M metagenome (GOLD analysis project Ga0068871, IMG submission 72750) | Miscanthus rhizosphere microbial communities from Kellogg Biological Station, Michigan, USA - KBS Miscanthus M7-2 | ecosystem: Host-associated > Plants > Roots > Rhizosphere > Soil ... | reverse complement strand
CGCGGCGAGCGCCTGCGCGACGCGATCGGCGAACAGGCCGCGGTTGGGCAGGTCGGTGAGCGAATCATGGCAGGCGAGGTAATCCATGCGCGCCTTCTGCGCCAGGTGGTGCAGCGCGAAGGACAGGTCCGCCGCGAGCTCGTGCAGCAGCCGCATTTCCTCTTCGTCGAAGAAGTCGGCGGCGCGGGCGCGCAGCAGGATGCTGCCCGCCTGCTCCTCGCCGGTCTTCAGCGGCAGCGAGCGCTCGGCGGGGAATGCTTCGTCGCCGTCGCCGCTCGAGACGGCGGACTCGCCGGCGCCTTCGCGCAGGCGGATCTCGGCGAAGCCGAAGCCGCCCTTCTCCACCGCGATGCGGCACGCTTCCTCGAGCAGCGCCTGGCGGTCCGGCAGGCGCGCGATGAGCGCATTCACCGCGCTCAGGACGGAAAGCGTGCGGTTCAGGCGCTCGACCCTGCGCTGCTGGGCCTCGAGCGCGTCGGTCTTCTCGAGGAGCTGGTCGACCATCATGCGCAGCCGATCGCGATCCAGGTCCGGCGCGACGGCAGCGAGCGGCGCGGCCTGCGTGGCAAGGGCGTCGCGCACGGCGCGCAGGATGGCATCGTTGTCCGACGGCTTGGCGAGCACTCGCGCCACGCCGTGGGCCCGCGCCAGCTCCTTCGCTTCGCGCCGGTCGAAGTACGCCGTGTAGAACATGAGGCGCGTCGTAGCGGTGGCCGGGTCGGCTCGCAGCCGCCGCGCCAGGCCGTACCCGTCCATCGCCGGCATCAGCACGTCCGAGATGACCAGGTCGGGCCGCTGCTCGAGCGCCATCGCGAGCGCCTCCGCGCCGTTCGTCGCGGTCAGGATGCGGTAGCCCGCCTGCTCGAGCAGGTAGCCGAGCGCGTCGCGGTTTGCTTTGTGATCGTCGGCGATGAGGATGGTTGGCATGGGGGCCGGCCCGGAGTTAGGCCGGGCAAAAGCGCGATCGTTCCTGCGAACGGCTCAGGAATTGCGTCGTTGGCGGGCGACGTCCGGCGAATCGACCGGCAGCGAAGGCGCCTCGTTGCCGCGCGGCGGGTGCCGATGCGAAAGCTCGAACTCGCGCAGCAGCTCGGCTTCCCGCAGGCGAGGACGGTAGGTGATTTCCCATGTGTAGCGATTGACGTTCTGCAGGCAGCCGGCGCGGCCGGCCTGCACGCGCAAGAAAATCTCGTGGAGCGCGGACTGGATCGTCGAGCCCTGCACCGCGCTGCCGTAATAGACGACTTCGTCGTCTTCGAAGAGCGCGTAGACGCCGGGCTCCTGGGGCGCTCCGGAGAGCACCAGCGCATTGAACGTCCAGCGGCGGTTCGCGATCGGCATCCTCAGCCGACGGTACGCCTTTTGTTATGACATCTCAAACGTTTGCGATGATATCCTGAGGTAAACTGTAGTCTTACGGCTACAACGCTGTCAGGGCGCGACGACAAAATGCCGATGGGCGCAGGCACTTTTTCACGCTTCGCGGATTTCTATCCGTTCTATCTCTCGCAGCACGCGGACCGCACCTGCCGGCGCCTGCATTTCGCCGGTACATCGCTCGGCGGCATTGCCGCGCTGCATGCGTTCTCCACGCTGAACTTCTGGTGGCTCCTGGCCGGGCTAGCGGCGGGCTACGCCTTCGCATGGGCGGGCCATGCGTTCTTCGAGAAAAATCGGCCGGCGACGTTTACACACCCGCTCTACAGTTTTCTCGGTGACTGGGTGATGTGGAAGGACATGCTCACCGGGAGGATCAAGCTGTGAGCTTCGGCGCACTCCTTCAGTCCGAGCTGCCGTGGCTTACGCTCCTCGCGCTCGCGCTCGCCAGCGTGCTGATCTATGCGCGCCGCTACGAGCGCGCGGTGTATCAGAACACGCTGTGGCTATTCCTGATGGGCATCGTCGGCCAGGGCGTCGCCGTGGCGGTGTTCGCGCTCGATTTCCCGGTCGCGGCGCAGGCGTTGCGCAACGTGTTTCATTTCGTGGCAGCCATCGCTCTCATCCGGCTGTTCGGCTTCGCCGTCTTCCGCCTGCTCCTGCCGCTCGCCGGGCGCACGCCGCCGCGCATCGCCGAGGACCTGACGATCATCGGCGCGTACGTCGTGTACGGGCTGATCCAGCTTCGCGTCGGGGGCGTCGACCTGACCAGCATCGTCGCCACCTCTGCCGTGATCACCGCCGTGGTCGCCTTCGCGATGCAGGACACGCTCGGCAACATGCTCGGCGGCATCGCCCTGCAGCTCGACAACTCGGTGCAGATCGGCGACTGGATCCGCGTCGGCGACGAGGTCGGGCGCGTGCGCGACATCCGCTGGCGCTCGACGCTGATCGAGACCCGCGACTGGGAAACCGTGGTGATTCCCAACAGCATGCTGATGAAAGGCAAGGTGTCGCTCCTCGGCCGGCGCGAGGGCTCGGCGCTGCAGCAGCGCCGCAGCCTCGATTTCATGGTCGATCCCGGCGTGCCGCCGGCCCGCGTCATCGCCACCGTCGACGACGAAATGCGCGAGGTGGCGGTTCCCAACGTGGCGCGGGCGCCGGCGGCAAGCTGCATCCTGCTGGACTTCGAGGAAGGCAACCTGCGCTATCGGCTGCGCTACTTCCTCACCAACCTGCTCGAAGACCACCTGACCGACTCGATGGTGCGCGTGCACCTCTTCGCTTCGCTGCAGCGCGCGGGGATCCGCGTCGCCGAGCCGCAGCGCACCGTGCACGCGGTGCAGCGCGACCAGGCGCACGCCGAGACGGTGCGCAAGCGCGAGCTCACGCGGCGCCTCGAAATGCTGCATGGCGTCGACATGTTCGCGGGGCTGTCGAATGAAGAGAAGGAAGAGATCGCCGAGCGCCTGCAATACGCGCCGTTCGCGCGCGGCGACATCATCACCAAGCAGGGCGATGCGTCGCACTGGCTGTACATCATCGCGTTCGGCGATGCCGAAGTGCTCTACGAGCAGCCGGGCGGCATGCCGCGCGTGGTCAACACCCTGCATGCCGGGCAGTTCTTCGGCGAGATGGGGCTGCTCGCGGGCGAGGCCCGCTATGCGACGGTGATCGCCAAGAGCGACGTCGAGTGCTATCGCCTGGACAAGGCCGCGTTCCAGGGGCTCCTGCTGTCGCGCCCGCAAATCGCGGAGGAAGTCAGCCGAGTAGTCGGCTCCCGCCGCGGCGATCTCGACCAGGCACGCGAGGCATTCGCGGTGGCGCGGGCCGCGCCCGGCCAGTCGGGCGACCTGCTCGCCCGCATCCGCCGCTTCTTCGGGCTGCGCCGCGCCGGCTAGCCGCCGCTAGGCGGCGAGGAACTGGTCGTCGGTGAGCGCCATCACCCCGGCGCCGCCTTCGACGACGGTGTCGCGCAGGCCCGGTGCCTGGACCAGCACGTGGTCGGCGTAGAACCTGGCGGTCTTGATCTTCGCTTCGTGGAAGCTCGCGTCGGCCGATGACAGCAGCTTCTTCGCGGCGAGCGCGGCGCGCGCCATCTGCCAGCCGCCGGCGACGACCCCCATCAGCTTCAGAAACGGCACGGCTCCGGCGAACACGCCCTTCACGTCCTTGCCCGCGTTCGCCACGATGTAATCGACGCAGTCGGAAACCGAGCGGGTTCCCGCGGCAAGGTTTTTCCGGATCGGCTCCAGATCGGGGAAGCGCGCGAGCTCGGCATCCAGCTTCTTCACTTCGGCGAGCCACGCCCGCGCGGTGGCACCGCCTTCGCGCGCGATCTTGCGCCCGACCAGGTCGCCGGCCTGGATCCCGGTGGTGCCCTCATAGATCGTAGTGATGCGCGCATCGCGCAGGTGCTGGGCCGCGCCCGTCTCCTCGATGAAGCCCATGCCGCCGTGCACTTGCACGCCGAGCGAAGCGATGTCGATGCCGGTTTCGGTCGACCAGCCCTTCACCACGGGAATCATCAGGTCGACGAAGGCCTGGTGGCGCTTTTTTTCTTCGCCCGAAGTTTTCGCCGTGAAGTCCATGGCAGCGGCCACGACGTAGGCCAGGGCGCGCATGGCCTCGGTCTGCGACTTCATCAGCATCAGCATGCGCCGCACGTCGGGGTGCCGGATGATCGGCACCGTCTGGCCGCCTTCGGCCAAGTCCTTGCCCTGCATGCGCTCGCGCGCATAGGCCACCGCTCGCTGGAACGCCCGCTCCGCGATCGCCACGCCCTCGAGCCCGACGCTGAACCGCGCCGCGTTCATCATGATGAACATGTAGGAGAGGCCCTTGTTCTCCTCGCCCACGAGGTAGCCGACCGCCTTGTCGTACACCATCACCGCCGTCGGGCTGGCGTGGATGCCGAGCTTGTGCTCGATCGAAGCGCAGCGCGCGGCGTTGCGCTCGCCGAGCGAGCCATCGGGCTTGAGCAGGAACTTGGGCACGAGGAACAGCGAGATGCCCTTCACGCCTTCGGGCGCATCGGGCGTGCGCGCGAGCACGAGGTGCAGGATGTTCTGCGCCATGTCGTGCTCGCCGTAGGTGATGAAGATCTTCTGGCCCGAGATCAGGTAGTGCTTGCCCGCTCTTTCCGCCTTGGTCCTGACCAGCGCCAGGTCGGAGCCGGCCTGCGGCTCGGTGAGATTCATGGTGCCGGTCCACGTCCCCTGCACCATCTTGCCGAGGAAGGCGTGCTTGAGGTCGTCGGAGCCGCACAGCTCGAGGGCGTGGATGGCTCCCTGGGTCAGCAGGGGGCAAAGGGAAAACGACATGTTCGAGGAGGTGAGCATCTCCTCGACCGCCGTCGCCACCAGCTTCGGCAGGCCCTGGCCGCCCCAGTCCGGCTCGAACGGCAGCGCGCCCCAGCCGCCGTCGACATACTGTTTGTAGGCCTGCTTGAAACCCTTCGGCGTGGCGACCGAGCCGTCGTTCCAGACGGAGCCTTCCTGGTCACCAGAATAGTTAAGTGGATCAAGTATTTCCGACGCAAACTTCGAGGCTTCCTCGAGGATCGCGTCGACCGTGTCCGGGGTGGCGTCCTGGTATCCCGGAAGCTTCGCCACGGCCCCCAGACCCGCGAGCTCGTTGAGGACGAATCGCATGTCTTTCAGGGGGGCCGCGTAGCTCATTTCTTCAGCTCCTCGACCAGCGTCGGCACGAGCTGGAACAGGTCGCCGACCAGGCCGTAGTCGGCCACCTGGAAGATGGGCGCCTCCTCGTCCTTGTTGATCGCGACGATCACGCGGCTGTCCTTCATGCCGGCGAGGTGCTGGATCGCGCCGGAAATGCCGACCGCGATATACAGGTCCGGCGCCACGATCTTGCCGGTTTGCCCTACCTGCCAGTCGTTGGGCACGAAACCGGCGTCCACCGCCGCGCGCGACGCCCCCATGGCCGCGCCGAGCTTGTCGGCCAGCGGCTCCAGGATCTTGGTGAAGTTCTCGCCGTTCGCCATGCCGCGGCCGCCCGAGACGATGATCTTCGCCGAGGTGAGCTCGGGGCGCTCGGACTTGGAAACTTCCCTCGTCACGAAGCTGGAGAGGCCCGAATCGGCGGGCGCGGCCACATTTTCGACGGAAGCGGAACCGCCGGAGGCGGGAACGGCATCGAAGCCGGTGGTCCTGACGGTGATCACCTTGATGGCGTCCTTCGACTTCACCGTGGCGAGCGCGTTGCCGGCGTAGATCGGGCGCACGAATGTGTCCGCGCTCTCGACGGCCACGATGTCCGAGATCTGCTGCACATCGAGGAGCGCCGCCACCCGCGGCATGACGTTCTTGCCGTTCGACGTCGAGGGCGCCACCAGGTGTGTATAGGCTTTATGAATACTTAAAATCAAGGCGGCGACGTTCTCGGCGAGAAACTCCCCCAGGTGGGGCGCATCGGCGTGCAGCACTTTCTTGACGCCGGGAATCTGCGACGCGGCTTTCGCGGCATCGCCCGCGCCCTGCCCCGCGACCAGCACGTGCAGCTCGCCGCCAAGCTTCTGCGCCGCGGCAACCGCGTTGAGCGTCGCCTTCCTGATGGTCTTGTTGTCGTGCTCCGCTACGACGAGGATCGACATCAGAGAACCTTCGCTTCGTTGCGCAGCTTGTCGACGAGCGCCCTGGCATCGGCCACCTTCACTCCGGCCTTGCGCTTCGAGGGCTCGACGACCTTGAGCGTGGCGAGGCGCGGCGCGACATCCACGCCGAGCGCATCGGGCTTCAGCGTCTCGAGCGACTTCTTCTTCGCCTTCATGATGTTCGGCAGCGTGACGTAGCGCGGCTCGTTGAGGCGCAGGTCGGTGGTCACCACGGCGGGCAGCTTGATCGAGATGGTTTCCAGGCCGCCGTCGACCTCGCGCGTGACGTCGAGCTTTTCGGCGCCCGGCTTCACCTTCGAGGCGAAGGTGGCCTGCGGCCAGCCCAGCAACGCCGCCAGCATCTGCCCCGTCTGGTTCGAATCGTCGTCGATCGCCTGCTTGCCGAGAATGACCAGCCTGGGTTGCTCCTTCGCAGCGACGGCCTTGAGAAGCTTCGCCACGGCGAGAGGCTGCAGCTCGGCGTCGGTTTCCACCAGGATCGCGCGATCGGCGCCGATGGCGAGCGCGGTGCGCAGCGTCTCCTGGCACGCGGGCAGGCCGCACGAGACGGCGACGATCTCGGTCGCAACGCCGGCTTCCTTCAGCCGCACCGCCTCTTCCACCGCGATCTCGTCGAACGGGTTCATCGACATCTTGACGTTCGCGGTCTCCACGCCGCTGCCGTCGGATTTCACGCGCACCTTTACGTTGAAGTCGACGACGCGCTTGACCGCCACCAGGATTTTCATGCGGCGATTATAGCCGCCGGGCGCGCAGCGCCGCGGCGCGTTCCAGGTCCTCGCGCCGGTCGTAGAACGGCCGGGGCGCGAGCGAGAGGCCGGCGCCGCGCGCCGCGTCGACGAGGAATTCGAGGTAGTCCGACAGATTCCTGGCAGTGCTCGAGTTGACGTCGTGGAACGTGGCGACTACCGGCACCGCGCCGTCCAGCACGGGCAGCTCGCCTTCCGCGACTTCCTGTTTGATACGCTCCAGCTGCGCGCGGATCATCAGCTCCTTGCCGGGAACCAGATTGATGCCGAGCACCGTCCCGTCGCGAGCCGTGATGTCCGTGAGCAGCATCGCCAGCCCTGCTCGCTCGTAGCAGGCAAGCGTGTCGCGATCGTAGAACCAGAAGGGCGGCCGCACGAAGTGCGGCGCGGCGCCGTCCGCCAGGGACGCGATATCGGCCTTCGCGAAGGCCAGGGACTGCTCGAGCTCTTCGGTGGAGAGCGCCATGTGGCTGACGTGGCCCTGCGCCGTTCCGGTGTGCACGGCGAGCAGGTGACCCTCCGCGTAGGTGCGGCGCATCAGGTCCGCGCTTCCGCCGGCCCGCGTCTGCACGAAGAAGATCGCCTTCGCCCCGGGCTGCACCGGGTTGCGCGCCAGCGTATCGAGCACCGTGGCCGTGGTCGGCGCCGGCCCGTCGTCGAAAGTCAGGACAAAACGGATGGGCGGCTGGCCGGCGGCAGCGCAGGCGCCGGACAAGGCAAAGGCCGCGGCGGCGAGGATTGCTTTCATCATGGCGGGGGCATAATACGGCCATGAGCGACCTCTCCCAATTGCAGATTCCCTCCATGCGCGAGCGTGTTTCGCGCGAAGAGTGGGCCACCCGCTGCGACCTGGCCGCCTGCTACCGCCTGGTGCACCACTTCGCCATGGACGACCTCGTCTACAACCACATCTCGGCGCGCGTGCCCGGCGAGGAAGGCCACTTCCTCATCAACGCCTACGGCATGACCTACGACGAGATCACTGCCTCCAGCCTGGTGAAGATCGATTTCGAAGGCAACGTGGTGCAGGACTCGGGCACGGGACTTGGCATCAACCGCGCCGGCTTCGTGATCCACAGCGCCGTCCACCGCGGGCGCCCCGACGTGGCGTGCGTCATCCATACCCATACGCCGGCGGGCATGGCGGTTTCGGCGATGGAGTGCGGCCTTCTCCCGCTTACGCAGAATGCAATGTACTTCGGCGGCATCGGCTACCACGACTACGAGGGGCCGGCCGTCGACCTCGACGAGCAAAAGCGCCTGGTCGCCGATCTCGGCCGCCACGAGGCGATGATCCTGCGCAACCACGGCCTGCTCTCGGTGGGCACCACGATCGCCGAGGCGTTCGTCACCATGTATTGGCTGGACCGCGCCTGCCAGGCGCAGGTATTCGCGCTCCTCGCCAAGACGAAGCTGCCGGATCGGAAAACCATCGAAACGACCAACGATCGCTACAAGCCCGGCCAGCGGCGAAACATCGGCGCGCTCGAGTGGGGCGGCCTGCTGCGCCTCGTCGAAAGAAGGTATCCAGGCTTCCGCGATTGAAGCTCCTAGAGGGAAAGGTAGCCCTCGTCACGGGCGCGGGGGGCGGAATCGGGCGCGATTTCGCGCTGGCCATGGCCGCCGCCGGCGCAAAGGTGGTCGTCAACGACCTCGGCACCTCGCTCAAGGGCGAGGGCAGCGATGCAGGACCCGCGCAGAAGGTAGTCGACGAGATCAAGTCCGCTGGCGGTAGCGCGGTCGCGAGCACCGACAGCGTCGCCGACTGGGAATCGGCAAACCGGATCGTGCAGCGCGCAGTCGAAGCGTTCGGGAGAATCGACGTCGTCGTCAACAACGCCGGCATCCTCCGCGACCGCTTCTTCTTCAACATGTCCGTCGAGGAGTGGCGCGCGGTGATCGACGTGCACCTCAACGGCTCGTTCTACGTCGCGCGCGCGGCCGCGCCCTACTTCAAGTCGCAGCAGTCGGGCGCCTACGTGCATATGACCTCGACCTCGGGCCTGATCGGCAACCTCGGCCAGGCGAACTACTCCGCCGCAAAGCTCGGCATCGTCGGCCTGTCGAAGTCGATTGCGCTCGACATGGCGAAGTACAACGTGCGCTCCAACTGCATCGCGCCGTTCGCCTGGAGCAGGATGATCGGCTCGATCCCGACGGAGACCGACGACCAGAAGGCGCGCGTCGAGAAGATGAAGGTGATGGAGACGTCCAAGATCGCGCCGCTCGCCGTCTTCCTGGCAAGCGAGAAAGCGAAGGACGTGACCGGCCAGATTTTCGCCGTGCGCGCGAACGAGATCTTCCTCATGTCGCAGAACCGGCCCCTGAAGACGGTGCATCGCGCCGCTGGCTGGACACCCGACACCATTGCCGCCGAAGCGCTCCCCGCCTTCCGGGAGCATTTCTACCCGCTGGATCGTTCACAGGACGTCTTCTCATGGGATCCGCGCTGAGGTTTCTTGTTCTGCTGCTCGCCTTCGGGAGCGCGCACGCGTTTCCCGATCGCCCGATTCGCATCATCGTGCCCCTCGCCGCCGGCGGGACGGGCGACGTGCTGGCGCGCCTGGTCGGCGAGGAGATGGCGAAGGTGCTGGGCGGCCCGGTGATCGTCGAGGACCGGCCGGGCTCGGGCGGCGTCATCGGCACCGACGCTGTGGCGAAGAGCACGCCCGACGGCTACACGCTTCTGCACACCAGCCCGTCGCACATCCTCAACTCCGCCCTGCGCGACAAGCTGCCGTACGACCCGCTGAAGGATTTCGCGTCGATCGCGCGCACCGCCGATACCTGGCAGGTGCTGCTTGCGCACCCTTCGGTGCCGGCCTCGAACGTGAGGGAGCTGATCGAGCTCTCGAAGACCCGCTCGCTCAACTATGGGTCGTCGGGTAACGGCTCCGCGACGCATATGAACATGGAGCTCTTCAAGGCGCTCGCCGGCATCGACCTGGTGCATGTTCCCTACAAAGGCAGCACGCAGGCCCGTACCGATGTGCTCGCCGGCCAGGTGCAGCTCGTCATCGACGGGCTGCTGCCCAACCTTCCCCATGTGCGCGCCGGCAAGCTGAAGGCGTTCGCGGTGACCAATTCCCGGCGCGCGCCGGTGGCACCGGAGATTCCGACCATGGAGGAAGCGGGCGTGAAGGGCTATGCGTCCGATACCTGGTATGCCCTGCTCGCTCCTGCGGCGACCCCGCCGGCGGTGCTCGAGCAGCTGCGTTCGGCCGCCGAAGCGGCGCTGAAGAATCCGGCGCTGCGCGAGAAATTCGTCCAGCAGGGCGCCGAGCCCGCGGGCGGCGGCCCGGCCGCGCTCGACGAGCTGATGCGCGCCGACCTCGCGCGCTGGCGCAAGGTCGTCACCGACGCCAAGCTGCACATCGATTGAGCCTGAAGCGCGTCCTGGTCGTCGACCCGATCGCCGCCGCCGGCGAAGCGCTGCTCGCGCGCGGCGCGGAAGTCGTGCGCTCGCCCGACAGCGATCCCGCGACCATCCGCCGGCTCGCCCGCGAATCCGACGGCATCATCACGCGCAGCAAGCTGCCCGACGACGTCTTCCACGATGCGCCTCGCCTGCGCGCGGTGGCGATCCACGGCACCGGCACCGACCTGGTGCCGCTCGGTGACGCGACCTCGCGCGGCGTGATGGTGTCGAACATCCCCGGCGGCAACGCCCAGTCGGTGGCGGAATACTGCGTGATGGCCATGCTGATGCTTTCCCGGCGGATCCTCGGGATCGTGGATTCGCTGAAGCGCGACACATGGGACAACGCCCGCGCCCTAGGCGCCGACACGCACGAAATCGCCGGCATGACGCTGGGTCTCGTCGGTGTGGGTGAGATCGGAAGGCGGGTGGCGCGCATCTGCCGCCAGGGCTTCGGCATGCGCGTCCTCGGTAACCAGCGGCGCCTGGACAGGCTGCCGCCGGATGCCGAGCCCTCGGCTCTGGATCATCTGATTGCGAAATCCGATTTCATCGTCGTGACCTGCCCGCTCAACCAGGACACCCACCACCTCTTCGACCGGGCAAGAATCGGAGCGATGAAGCCGACGGCCTGGCTGGTCAATGTCGGCCGCGGGCCGGTGGTGCAGGAGGCGGCGCTCATCGATGCTCTGCGCGAGCGGCGAATCGCCGGCGCGATGCTCGACGTCTACGAGCATTACCGGCTTTCGCCCGGCCATCCGCTCCTCGCGCTCGACAACGTGATCCTTACGCCGCATCTCTCCGGCATGACGCGCGAGTCCCGTGCGCGCATGAGCGTCGCCGCCGCCGAAGAGATGCTGCGCATGCTGGCCGGCGAGCGGCCGAAGAATTTCGTCAACCCGGAGTCCGCGAACATTGCGCATCACTGACATCAAGGCGTTCCCGGTTTCGTTTCCGATCCCGCCGGCGAACCGCGTGGCGCTCGGAATCGGCACCGCCGTCAAGCGTGACGCAGTCGTCGTCAAGGTCATCACCGACCAAGGCCTCGTCGGCTGGGGCGAGGCGCACCACGGCCGCGCCCACACCACCGTCGCGAAACTGATCGAGACCACGCTCAAGCAACTCGTCAACGGCATGGAAGTGCATGACGTGGTGGGCGTGTGG
>Ga0068871_100003130_pt1 | contig 11355 bp, 11 predicted proteins | sample KBSMisM72_FD_72750 | JGI IMG/M metagenome (GOLD analysis project Ga0068871, IMG submission 72750) | Miscanthus rhizosphere microbial communities from Kellogg Biological Station, Michigan, USA - KBS Miscanthus M7-2 | ecosystem: Host-associated > Plants > Roots > Rhizosphere > Soil ... | reverse complement strand
CGCGCGCGGCGTGACCCGCTTCCCGCTTCGCCCTAGGAACATCGCCTTCTGCTCGGTGTTCGGCATCGCGCCGGCCCCGGCGCCCGTCAATTCCGCGCGCCGGTCGAGCCACGCGCGAATCGCCGCGAGCGCCGCCGCTCCGACGGGAACGATCCGCTCCTTCGACCCCTTGCCCCAGACGCGGACCTCCCCTGAGGCCAAGTCGACACCGTCCACATCGAGCGAGGCGAGCTCGGAAAGGCGCAGGCCGGACGAATAGGCGAGCTCGAACAGCGCGCGGTCGCGCACCGCCAGCGGCTCGTCCCCCGGAATGTCGACGAGGCGAACGGCATCGTCGGGCGACAATGCCGACGGAAGTCTCTTCACGGACTTCGGCGCCTTCAGCCCCGCGCAGGGATTCTCCATCATCGCCGCATCGCGATCCTGGAGCTGCCGGTAGAACGCGCGCCATGACGAAAGCGTTCGCGCGAGACTGCGTCCCGACAGGCCGCGCCCGTGGAGCGTGGCCAGAAAACGCCGCAGCTCCTGCGGACGAAGCTTCGCGAGATCGGTGTCGCCGGCGAGTGTCGCGAGCACGGTCGTGTCGCGCAGGTAGGCAGCGCGAGTGTGCGCGGGACGGGAGGCGAGATGCGCAGCAAATGCCGCCACGTGCGCCGCATTCGACGGCGCGATGACGGGAGCCGCGATTTCGGAGGGCGCCGTCTTGCGCATCGCGATTGGGTGGACCTCTACGCCGGCGGCAGGTAGCGCGACGTCGCCACGCTCGCGAGCTCCGCGAGCCGGGTGAGATACACCGTGCCCATTCCGGGATGGAAACGCTCGGCGCTCGCGTCGGCGAGTCCGAGGAGGCCGAACGTGTACGCGGTGCGCAGCGGCAGGAAAGCGAAGGACTTGCAGTCCGGGCCGGCATCGAACCAGTCGCGCGATTCGAACGGTGCGACCGGGCCGCAGTACGGCTGGCCGAGCTTGTCCGCGTAGTCGCGAAGCTCCTGGCTCGTCGCCGCGAGCTCGGGCAGGTACGACTGCTCCGGCACCTTTCCCCAGAGGCGACAGCTCACATTCGGGACGCCGAAATCTTCCTTGAGGCTGTGGTACAGCACGGCGAGCGTCGTCTCGAGATCGGGGGCGGCGATGAGAGCAAGCGTCGAGCGATGCAGCCGTTCGCTGATCTGGTCGTTTTCGCTGCCGAACCGGATCATTTCGCGCAGCCGGTTCTCGATCTCGGTGTTCTTTTCCCGCAGCGTGACGATCTGGCGCTCCGCGATGGGAATGGCATGGCCGCCGTGCGGGTGCGGCACGAAGATGTCGGCAATGGCGTCGGCGTAGTCCTCGAAGAACTTCGGGTTTTGCTTCAGATATTGCGCGACGTCGTCGGCTTCCATCCGGAAAGTCCTCTTATCGTTCTCTGCAGTGCCGCCCGCCGCGCGTCAAGCCGCCGGGATTTCCCATTCGCCTTCGAAGACCGTCGTCGCCGGCCCGGTCATCAGCACGCCACCGTCCGGTCCCTTCCACGCAATGGTGAGCCAGCCACCGCGCGTTTCGACCCGAACCGGCGAATCGACGAGGCCGCGTCTGACGGCCGAGACGACTGCGGCGCACGCGCCCGTACCGCACGCCAGCGTCTCCCCCGCGCCGCGCTCCCAGACGCGCAGACGAATGGTAGCGCGATCCACCACCTGCATGTAGCCTGCATTCACCCGCTGCGGAAACCTTCGATGGTGCTCGAGCAGCGGACCCTGCGTGGCGACCGGCGCGGCATCGAGGTCGGGAACGACCTGCACCGCGTGCGGATTGCCCATCGACACCACGCTGATCGCGATCGTCTCGCCGGCGACATCGAGCGGCTGGACGACGTCGTCGGTTCCACCGGCGAACGGGATGGCCGCGGCTGCGAACCGCGGCACGCCCATGTCGACGGTCACTTCGCCGCTGTCGTCGATCTCCGGGACGATGATCCCGCCGGCGGTCTCGACGCGTATGCGCTTCGCCTGCGTGTAGCCGTTGTCGCGAACGAACTTGACGAAGCAGCGCGCGCCGTTCCCGCATTGCTCGACTTCGCCGCCGTCGGCGTTGAAAATCCGGTAGCGGAAGTCGACGTCGGGACTCCTCGGTCTTTCGACGACGAGTACCTGATCGCAGCCGACGCCGAGTCGCCGGTCGGCGAGTCTCTTGTACTGGCTCGCGGTCAGGTCGACCTTCTGCCGGATGCCGTCGAGCACGACGAAGTCGTTGCCGAGCCCGTGCATCTTGGTGAAGCGCAACTTCGCCATCGTTGTCGTGTCGCTGCTCAATTGTCAGAAGCGTAACACCGGAGCGACGCCGAACGAAAAAGCCCGGCCGAGGCCGGGCTTCGAGTGGAGCGGGTTGCGCCAGGTCAGTTCGACTTGGGTCTGGGCAGCCCGATCACCGTGCCTTCGCGGCGCGCATCGGCCGCCCCGTATTGCTTCCCGGTGTGAAGGTCGACCAGCACCGCCTGGACCGAGCCGATCTCGCCGCCCGGAGTCGTAATGCCCACGGTGTAGCCGAGCGTGCGGAGCCCGTCCACGGTGCTCTGCGGGAATCCCGGCTCCATGCTGATCGTGCTCGCGGCGCTCGTGATCGACATGCGCGGCGCGTCGATCGCATCCTGGAGCGTCATCTTGTGGTCGATGAGATTGAGCGTCACGTTGAGCACCGAGTTGATGATGGTGGCGCCGCCGGGCGAGCCGTAGGCGATTAGCGGCTCGCCGTCCGGAGTGAAGATCATCGTCGGCGACATGCTGCTGCGCGGGCGCTTGTTGGGCTGCACGTCGTTGTAGCCGGCGCTGCCGGTGTACGGGTTCACCGACGGCGTCGTGTTGAAGTCCGTCAGCTCGTTGTTGAGCAGGAAGCCCAGATTGTGGAACGATCCGTCCGGGTTCTTGTAGCCGGCGAACACGCCGATGCCGTGCGAGGATTCGATCGTGTTGGTGTACGTCACCATGTTGCCCCACTTGTCGACCACGGCGAAATGCGTCGTCGTCTCGCCGGGGCCGGTAACGGGTTCGGCGACAGCCAGAAGCGTGCCCGTCTCCAGCCCGGCGACCTCATAGGGGCGCGGATCGCCAGGCGCGGGGTTGGGATTGATGCGCGCGCCGGGGACGATGGCGGCGCCTCGCTGGCCGGCATAGGTCCCGTTGATGAGACCCTTGGCGGGCACGGGAACGAAGTCCGGGTCCCCCATCCATACCGAACGGTCGGCAAACGCAAGGCGCATCGCATCGGCCATCACGTTCGTGGTCTTGAGCGAACCGAAGCCGTAGCCCTGCGATGCATCGCCGAGCGGAAAGCGCTCCAGCATCTTCAGCATCTGGATGATCGTGAGGCCGCCGGACGTGGGCGGCGCGACCGACTTGATCTTGTAGCCGCGGTAAGTGCCCTCGACCGGCGCGCGCACGACCGCCTGGTAGTTCTCGAGATCGGCGAGGGTCATGCTGCCGCCCTTGCCGTTGGGCGCCTGCGGCCGATTGAACGTCTGGCCTTCGACGATGCCCTTGGCGATGTCGCAGCCCTTCGCCGGGATGAGCTTGTAGAAGCAATCCGGACCGTTTGCGGCGATCAGGCGGAAAGTGTTTGCAAGCGGCTTGTTCTGGACGAGCGATCCGGCGACCGGCGCTCCGCCGCCCGGACAGAAGTAAGCCGCCGCTTCTGGCGAGTTCGTCGAGCGCGAATTGCAGCTCACTGCGGCGTAGCGCGGCGTGGCGGCGAAACCATTGTCGGCGAGCTTGATCGCAGGCTGCATCACGTCGGAGAGCGACAGGTTGCCGTAGCTCTCGAGCGCCAGCGCAGTCCCGCGCACCATGCCCGGCACGCCAACGGCAACGCCCTGCAGCGTCGAATTCGGCACACCCACGAACATGTTCGGCGTGGCGCCCGCGGGCGCCTTTTCGCGGGTGTCGATGAAGAACGTCTCATTGGTGCGCGCGAGGTGGATCATCATGAAGCCACCGCCGCCGATTCCCGCCGACTGGGGCTCGACCACGTTGAGCGCGTAGGCGACGGCCACCGCCGCGTCGATCGCATTCCCGCCCTGCTCGAGGATCTGCGCGCCCGCTTCTGCGCCATAGGGATTCGCCACCGTCACGACACCCTGACGAAAGGCCTTCCCTGCCCACGACGGCGGCTTGCCCTTCGCCTGCGCGGGCAACGTGACGGCTGGGGTGATGCCGAGGGTCTGGTCCCCGTCGTCGGCATGTGCGGATGCGGCGACACCGCACGCGACCAGCATGGCAACCCACACGCGCCGTCGACGGCGCAACGTATCGTTCGACAATCTCATACTCGACCTCCTGGGATTTGGAAAAAAGGGGGCTCGCTGGCGCCGACTACGGGCGCCTTTCTCGATGCAGGCGGGAAATTACGCGGAAGCGTCCGCCCACCAGCGCGGATGCGGAGCGCATTTTAACTGCCGGAAACGCGGGGCGTTACGCCGCCTGTACGCTACATCGCGCCGTTCGCGCCGGACGCCGGCGCGGGTCGGTGACTTCAGACGTTGAAGCGGAAGTGCATCACGTCGCCGTCCTTGACGACGTACTCCTTGCCTTCGAGGCGCATCTTGCCGTGCTCCTTCGCGCCTTGCTCGCCCTTTGCCGCGATGAAGTCCGGAAAGGCGATGACCTCGGCGCGGATGAAGCCTTTCTCGAAATCGGTGTGGATCACCCCTGCCGCCTTCGGCGCGGTGTCGCCGTGGTGAATCGTCCACGCGCGCACTTCCTTCGGGCCGGCGGTGAAATACGTTTCGAGCCCGAGCAGCTTGTAACCGGCGTGGATCACGCGATCGAGGCCGGGTTCCTCCAGCCCCAGGTCGGAGAGGAACGCGAGCTTGTCGTCGCCTTCGAGATCCGCGATCTCGGCTTCGAGCGCCGCGCAGACCGGCACGACGGGGGCGCCTTCCTTCTTGGCGTACGCCTCGACTTTCGCAAGCAGCGGATTATCGTGGAACCCGCGCTCGGCGACGTTGGCGACGTACATCGTCGGCTTCATCGTGAGGAGGAAGAAGGGCCGGAGCGCGTCCTCTTCCTCGTGGTAGAGATCGGCGGTGCGGGCGGGTCGCCCCTGGTCCAGCACGACCTCGACCTTCTTCAGCACCGCGACGATACGCTGCGCTTCCTTGTCACCGGCGCGCGCGGGCTTTTCGTATTTCGCGATCTGCTTCGCAACGGCTGCGAGGTCGGCGAGCGCGAGCTCCGTGTTGATGGTCTCGATGTCGGAGATCGGATCGATCTTGCCGGCGACGTGGACGACGTTGTCGTCGGCGAAGCAGCGCACGACGTGCGCGATCGCATCGGTCTCGCGAATCGTCGCCAGGAACTGGTTGCCGAGCCCCTCGCCTTTCGACGCTCCGGCCACGAGTCCCGCGATGTCGACGAACTCCACCGTGGCGGGAAGCACCTTTTCCGGATGGGCGATTGCCGCGAGCGCGGCAAGGCGCGGATCGGGAACCTCGACGATGCCGACGTTGGGCTCGATCGTGCAGAACGGGTAGTTCTCGGCGGCGATCCCGGCACGCGTCAGCGCATTGAAAAGGGTCGACTTGCCGACGTTGGGCAACCCGACGATCCCGCATTTGAGGCTCATGGCTTTTTTTCCTTCGTGTGCAGCAGGAGCATCGCACGCTCGAACTCGCCGCCTTCGATTGCCGGCCAGGCATCGAGCGCCCGATCCAGCGCCTCGGTGATGACCTTCCCGTCGGACAGCGCGGGGGGCGCCAGCACGTAGTCGGCGACGTCCTGCTGCGGAATCGACGAGTCGCGCGGATGTCCGATGCCGATGCGAAGCCGCCAGAAATCCTTGGTTCCGAGCTGCGCGCCGATATCCTTGAGACCGTTGTGACCCGCCACGCCGCCGCCGAACTTCATCTTGGCCTCACCAGGGAGGAGATCAAGCTCGTCGTGGACGACCAGGACTTCCGCGGGCAGGATGCCGAAGAAACGCGCCGCGGCGGAGACTGACCGGCCGGACAGGTTCATGTGCGTCATCGGCTTCAGAAGGCGCAGATCGCCGGCAGCTTTCGCGACGTGACCCTGGAACTTGCCTTCGCTGCGGAACGCCGCGCCGAGTTTCACGGCGAGCGCGTCGAGAAACCAGAACCCCGCGTTGTGGCGAGTGAACGCATACTCGCGCCCTGGGTTGCCGAGGCCGGCGACGAGCCGGACCGGTGCCATGCCGTCAGCGCCGCGCATTGGCGAGGATGTTCAATGAGTGGGCCATCGGCTCTCGGCACTGCCCCCGCGCCGTTAAAAAGGCCCGCCGGGTTGCGCGCGGCGGGCCCTGGTGCCGGAAGCGGCGACAGTGTGCGCCTACTTCTTCTTGTCGTCCTTGCCGCCGGATTCCTTCTTGTCGCCGCCCTTCGCGTCGCCCGCTTTCGCGTCGGCGGCGGGCGCGGCGCCCGCAGCTCCCGTCCCGGCAGCCGCCGCGGCAGCAGCAGCGGCTTCGGCTTCCGGCGTGACTTCGGCGGTCTCCTCGACCTGTGCCTTCGGAACGACGGCGGCGGCGACCACGGGGTCGAGCTTGCCCTTCGTCACGACCGTGACACCCGCCGGCAGCTGCAGCGCCGAGACGTGCACCGAATGGCCGACGTCGAGCGTCGACAGGTCGACCGTGATGAATTCCGGCAGGTCCTTCGGCAGGCAGGAGATGTCGATCTCTGTGATCACGTGGCTCACGATCGCGCCGGACACCTTCACCGCCGGCGAAGTCTCGCCGTTCGCGAAGTGCAGCGGCACTTTCATGTGGATCTTGCGGTTCTCGTCGATGCGCTGGAAATCGACGTGCAGGATCTCGTTCTTGAACGGATGCATCTGGACGTCGCGCAGGAGCACCTTCGTCGTCTTGCCGTCGAGGCTCATGGTGAGGATCGACGCGTGGAACGCCTCGGTGCGCAGCGCATGGAAGAGCGCGTTGTGGTCGAGCTCGATCGGCTGGGGGGCATGGGTGCCGCCGTAGACGATGCCGGGCGCCTTGCCGGCGCGGCGCATGCGGCGGCTCGCGCCGCGTCCCTCGGTGGCGCGGGGGAATGCGGTGAATTCGATGTTCATGGGGCAACTCCTGATGTCTGCGGCCTCCCGGCACTGCAACCGCGCGGGGCGGTCCGTCCGGTCGTCTGCGGGTTGGCGACATCCCCGGTGCCGGGGAAAGCTTTGAAGTATAACTCTTTTCCGGCCGCAGGGCCAGCGGGCTCGACCACCGCCACCCTCCGGCGACTCGACGGGCGCGTTTGTCGGCATGGAGGCGATTCGCGACCGCTCGCGCCCTTCGGACCTCGCCGCTTGCGTCGCTACTCCGTGAAGAGCGAGCTCACCGACTCTTCGTTGGACACCCGGGTCATCGTCTCGGCCAGGAGCTGGGCGCAAGAAAGCACGCGGACGCGCGGACAGGCCTGCGCCTCTTCGGTGAGCGGGATCGTGTCCGAGACCACGAGCTCATCCAGCTCCGAGGTCGCGATGCGCTGCACGGCACCGCCGGACAGCACCGCGTGAGTACAGTAGGCGACGACTTTCTTGGCGCCATGCTCCTTCAATGCCGTGGCGGCCTTGCACAGCGTGTTCGCCGTGTCGACGATATCGTCCATGATGACGCAGGAGCGGCCGTTGACGTCGCCGATGATGTTCATGACTTCGGCCACGTTGGCGCGCGGGCGCCGCTTGTCGATGATCGCAAGGTCGGAGTCGAGGCGCTTTGCGATGGCGCGCGCCCGGACGACCCCGCCGACGTCAGGCGACACGACGAGGACGTCGTCGTAATTCTGCTTCCAAAGGTCGCCCAGCAGGATCGGCGTCGCGTAGATGTTGTCTACAGGAATGTTGAAGAAGCCCTGGATCTGGTCGGCGTGGAGGTCCATCACCATCACGCGGTTGACACCGACCGTCGTCAGCATGTCGGCGACGACCTTCGCCGTGATGGGCACCCGCGCGGAGCGCGGCCGCCGATCCTGCCGCGCGTAGCCGAAATAGGGAATGGCCGCGGTGATCCGGCCGGCGGACGCGCGCTTCAACGCGTCCGTCATCACCAGGATCTCCATCAGGTTGTCGTTGGTCGGGACGCAGGTCGACTGCAGGATGAAGATGTCGCGCCCCCGAACGTTCTCGAGAAGCTCGACCATCACCTCCCCGTCCGAGAACCGGCCGACGACGCAGCGCCCGAGGCTGATGTTGAGATGGCGACAGACGGCTTCGGCGAGCTTGGGGTTCGCGTTGCCGGTGAAGACTCGCATCCGCTCAAAGGCCATCTACCGGAACCTCAAGGAGGCCGCGCCAAGGGACAAATCGATGGGGTCGCATTGTCCCACAGAAATTCGCGCCGCATGGCAACGCCCCGGCGCCCGCGCGGCGCGCGACGCCGCGATGTGTTGCAGCGAGCCAAAGTCACGCCCGCTCTGATACATTCGCTCGCCATGAGCGCCATTGCGAGCTCGCGCGGTCTCACCTTGCAGGACATGGAGGTGATCCTCGCCGTCACGAGCAAGCTCGCGGCGCCGTTCGACCTCATGACGATGCTCGCCGAGGTCGTGAACGCGGCCAAGCAGGTTCTGCACGCCGATCGCGGCTCGGTGTGGCTGTACGACTCTGCAGCGGACGAGCTGGTGCTCGAGATCGCGACCGGAATTGCACCGGTGCGCGTTCCCGCCAGTGCGGGGATCGTCGGCGCCTGCGCCCGCGAGCGCCGCATCATCAATGTGCCCGACTGCTACAAGGACGCGCGCTTCAACCCCGACGTCGACCGCGCCTCCGGCTATCGGACTCGCTGCATGCTGGCGTTGCCGCTCATCGACCACAGGGAAGTGCTGGTGGGGGTGATGCAGGTGTTGAACAAGGCCGGCGGCGAATTCAACGCGGACGACGAGATCCTGGCGACGGCGCTCGCCGCTCAGTGTGCGGTGGCGCTGCAGCGCGTGCGGATGACGGCCGCCCTTATCGAGGGCGAGAAGATGCGACAGGAGCTCGAGATGGCGCGCGCCGTGCAGATGAGCACGCTGCCTGCCGTCATGCCAACGCTCCCCGGCTACGACCTCTACGGCACGTCCCGGCCGGCGAGCCTCACCGGGGGCGACACCTTCGATCTCGCGCTCGTCGACCAGGGATTGCTGACAGTCCTCGGCGATGCGACGGGCCACGGCATCGCCCCCGCCCTTTCGGTGACGCAGATGCACGCGATGCTGCGGATGGCGTTCCGCCTCGGCGCCGATCTCGAAGCGGCGTTCCTCAACGTGAACAACCAGCTCGCCGAGACGATCGCCGACGACCGATTCATCACCGCCTTCATCGGGCTCCTCGACGCTACCACCCACCGGATGCGCTTCCACAGCGGCGGCCAGGCGCCGATCCTCCACTACCAGGCCGCCAAGCGAGCATGCGCACGTTACAATCCGACCAGCTTTCCGTTGGCCGCCATGCCGTTGTCGGCACTCCGGCCGGCCGTCAGCCTCGATCTCCTTCCTGGCGACATCCTGGTGCTCCTGTCGGACGGTGTTTACGAGTATTGCGATCGCCACAACGAGCCGTTCGGCGAGGCCCGCGTGGAGGCCGTGCTGGCGGCCCATCACGACAAGCCGATGGCCGAGCTGTCGTCCGTCCTGCTCGCCGGCGTGGAGACCTTCGCGAAGGGTGCGCCGCAGGAAGACGACATCACGATCGTCCTGGTGAAGCGCGAGACCGGCACGTGACGGAGGAGCAGTCCTTCCGAAGGAGCTTCGATTCGCTCGAGGAGATTTTCGAGTTCACGTCGGGCTTCTTCGCCGCCCACGGAATCGACCGCGGGCTCCTGCCGACCGTCGACCTGGCTCTCGAGGAGCTCTTCACGAACATGGTGAAGTACAGTCCCGCGGGCAACGCCCTTATCCGGATCGAGATGGCCACGACTCCGGGCGGGGTCGAAGTCACGCTGACCGATTATGATGTCGATCGGTTCGACGTCACCAAGGCGCCGGACGCGAACATCAACCTGCCGATCGAGGAGCGCCGGCCCGGGGGTCTCGGGCTGCATCTCATCCGGCGGCTCGTGGACTCGCTGCACTATGAATATTCGAGCGAAAGCCGGCAAAGCCGGACCACGTTTCGCAAGACACAATCCGGACGGCCCGGTTCGGACGTCCGGGCGAACGAAGGGGGATAGGGAATGCTGGCGATCGACTACGGCGCGGATGGGGTGGTAGTCATTTCCGGGAGGCTCGACGCCGCCCAGTGCCCCGCCGCCCAGAAGTTCCTCGAGCACGTCGAGGGGACGGTAACGCTCGATTGCCGCGGCCTCGAGTACATCTCGAGCGCCGGCCTCGGCGTCCTTCTCAAGACGCAGAAGAGGCTCGCGGGGTCGTCCGGCAAGCTGCGCCTCACGGGCGTGAGCCGCCATCTCCAGGACATCTTCCTCTATTCCGGATTCGACCAGATCTTCGAAATCGAGCCCGCCCGCTGATCCGGCCCAACTTTTCCGTATGCCGCGTGTAATTGTGGACGATGACGCCGATCAGACCCTGCTGGAACGCTACCGGAGCGGCGATCGGGACGCCTTTGGCGAGCTGGTCGTCCGCTATCAGCGCCCGCTCTACAACGCCGCTTTCTGGGTATTGCGCAGCCCCGAAGACGCGAGCGACATCACCCAGATCGTATTTCTCAAGATCGCCGAGCAGCTCGACGAATACGATCCGCGGTACAAGTTCTTCAGCTGGATCTACCGGATCGCCATCAACGAGTCGCTCAATCTTCTCCGGCGAAACAAGCGCGAGGAGCCGCTCGACGACGATGCCGACCTGCCCGGTTCCGAGCGCAACAATCCTGAGTCTCGTTTTGGGGCAGCCGAAGTATCTCGTCTCATTCGGAGCGCGATGATGCGGATGCCCACGAAGGACCGCGTCGTGCTGTCGCTCCGCCACTTCTCGGAATGCAGCTATCAGGAGATCGGGCAGATCCTCGATTTGGACGAAAAAACGGTGAAGTCGCGCCTGTTCGAGGCTCGGCACCGCCTTCGCGACATGCTGAAAGACCTTCGGCCCGACTGACATGAAAATCAACGCACTCACCGAATTGATGCACACGGTCCTCGACGGCGAGGCCACCCCGGACGAAGCCCGGGAGCTCGACCGCCGCCTGGCCGCAGACCCTGCCGCTCGCGCCGAATTCGAGGCGCTGCGGAGTTTGTTCGACGGGCTCTCGCACGTGCCGCAGGTCTATCCGCCCGAGGGCCTCGTCGCTTCCGTGATGGCTGGCGTGTCGCAGCCGCGGATCGCGCGGGACGACTTAAGCCAACCTTTCGCACCCGGACGTGTAATTGGATCAGATTTGAGGGAAGACCCGGATTCAGACCCGGGGAAATCGGCAAACGCACACTTCAGGAGCAATGAAATGA
>Ga0068871_100003129_pt1 | contig 11356 bp, 10 predicted proteins | sample KBSMisM72_FD_72750 | JGI IMG/M metagenome (GOLD analysis project Ga0068871, IMG submission 72750) | Miscanthus rhizosphere microbial communities from Kellogg Biological Station, Michigan, USA - KBS Miscanthus M7-2 | ecosystem: Host-associated > Plants > Roots > Rhizosphere > Soil ... | reverse complement strand
TTCCGCAATGCCTTACTGAACGCGTAAGCTGGCAGGGACGCCCTGCCGTCTATCATCACGGCTTTTGCCGGTGAACGGCGGCACTTCCCTTGCGTGGCAAGAACTGGTCCGTCCCGAACCTGATGCGCCTGTCGCCGTTCGTTGTCCTCATTCTCTTCGTGGTGTCCCCCGCGGCAGCGCAGGACCCGGTGACGTCCCCTCCCGATCACGTGCACGAGGCCGCGCGCAGCGCGCCGGCGTCATCGCCCGCCTGGTCATGGTCGCCCGACGCCAACGTGTTCGTCGGCTACAACTACCAGCAGCGCGAGTTCAGGGACCAGTCGGCCTGGGAATCGCAGAACTGGTTCATGCTGCACGGCGAGCGGCCGCTCGGCCGCGGAGCGCTTCGGCTCGAGACCATGATCTCGCTCGAGCCGTTCACGATGCGCGGTATCGGCTCTCCGCAGCTCTTCCAGACCGGCGAGTCGTGGCAGACGGGACCGCTGATCGATCGCCAGCACCCGCACGACCTGTTCATGGAGCTCGGCGCCACCTACCGGCTGCGCGCGTCGCACGCGACGATCATCATGTCCGCCGATCTGGTCGGGCCCGCCGCGCTCGGTCCCACGCCGTTCATGCACCGCGAGTCGGCGCGCAACAATCCGCAAGCCCCGCTCTCCCATCACCAACTCGATTCCACACACATCTCGCCAGGCGTGTTGACGGGCGGTATCGAGGCAGGCTCCCTGACGCTGCTGGGATCGTGGTTCCGCGGACAGGAACCCGACGAGTACCGCCTGGACATCGCCCGGCCGTGGCTCGATTCCTGGTCGGTTCAGGGAAAGTGGCAGCGCGGCCCGTGGATGGCCCAGGTGTCGGGCGGCATCCTGCACGAGCCCGAATGGTTCGAGCCGTACGACATCCCGCGCATCACGGCCTCGATTGAATTCAACGGAACGGTGCGATCGCATCCCGTCGCCGCCACGATCGCCTGGGGCGAGAACCGCGAGATCCACGGCCCGCTCGACGGATATCTCTTCGAGTGGGACACGCCCGCCGCCGCGCGCGGGCATTTCTACGGCCGCGTGGAGGCGTCAGCCAAGGATCTGCTCGACCTGGGCTTTCCGGATCCGCCGGGCTTCGTGTCCTTTCATCGCATTTCACATGTCGCGGCCGCGACGGTCGGCTACCTCCACGACGCCGTAAGCAAACCGTGGGGACGTCTCGGCATCGGCGGAGACGTGACGTTCTACCACGTGCCGGACAACATGATCGACTACTACGGCACGTCGCCCCACTCGTTTCACGTGTTCGTGCGTTATCGTCCGCAGCCGCGCGATTCGATGGCTCATCACCACTGAAATGCTGCTATCCTTGGGAAATCGACTCATGCGGGATTTCCATCAATGTCGCTCGTCGCGCTTTCCGAACTCCTCGGCGCTCCCGTGCGCGGCGCCACCGGCGCCGTTCTCGGACGCGTGCGCGAAATCGCGATCGCTCCGCAGGACCACCCGACCCGGATCGCATACCTAATCGTCAGGACAGCCGACGGCGAGCGCGTGCTCCCGTCCGCGGTGCTCAAGTCGTGCGGGGCCACGGTTCGCACCGCCGACGACGGTTCGGCCTGGGAGAAATACTCGGCCTCTGACGGCGTCCTGCTCCTCAAACGCGACCTGCTCGACCAGCAAATCATCGACGTCCACGGGCGGAAGGTCGTCCGCGTCAACGACGTCGAGCTCGACTCCACGCCCGTCAACAGCCACGTCGTGCTCAGCGTGGTCGCGGTGGACGTGGGCGCCCGGGGCGCGATCCGGCGTCTCACGAAGGGCATCGTGCCGTCGTTCACGCTGCGCACGCTGCTCGCCCGCATTCCGCCCCGCGTCATCCCGTGGGCGTACGTCGATCTCCTCGAAACCGACCCGGCGCGCCGCGTCAAGCTGAAGATCGTCTACGAAGGCCTCTCGAAGCTGCACCCCGCCGACATCGCCAACATCGTCGAGGATCTTCCGCACGCCGAGCGCGAAGCCGTCTTCGAGACCCTCGACGAAGAAGTCGCCGCCGAGGCGCTCGAGGAGCTCGATCCCAAGGTCCAGGTCTCGATCGTCGAGTCGCTCGATTCCGACCGGGCGGCCGACATCGTCGGGGAAATGGACCCCGACGCCGCCGCCGACCTGCTCGGCGAGCTGCCGGAAGGCCGGTCGGGCGAAATCCTCAACGAGATGGAGCCGGCGGAGCGCCAGGAAGTCGCGCAGCTCCTCGAGTTCGGCGAACACACCGCCGCCGGCCGCATGACGACCGAGTTCGTCGCCGTCGGCGATCACGGGATCGTGGACGACGCCATCGAAGCGCTGCGGCAGTTCGAGGGCAGCCGCGAGGCCGTCGCCACGGTGTACCTCTACAACGTGGCTTTCAAGATCGTGGGCGCGGTCCCCCTCGTGAAAATCGCCATTTCGCCGGCGACCACCCCGCTGTCGCAGCTGGCCGAACCGGCGGTCACCTGCACGGCCGACACGCCCGACGACGACGTCGCGGCGCTGTTCGACAAGTACAACCTGGTGACGCTCGCCGTCCTCGACGAGCACGAGCGGCTCGCCGGCATCATCACGGCGGACGACGTGATCACGATGCTCCGCCATCGCCGGTAGCCATGCTGTCCAGGCTGAAACACTGGAGAGCGCGGCTGCTGCTCCTGCTGGCCGTCATCGGCCCGGGGTTCATCACCGCCAACGTCGACAACGACGCGGGCGGCATCTTCACGTACTCCCAGGCCGGCGCGCAGTTCGGCTACTCGCTGCTCTGGACGATGATCCCGATCACGATCGCGCTCATCGTCGTGCAGGAGATGGCGTCGCGGCTGGGCGCCGTCACCGGCAAGGGGCTGAGCGATCTCATCCGGGAAGAGTTCGGGTTCCGGCTGACGTTCATCGTCATGGTGACGCTCATCGTGACGAACTTCGGCAACGTGGTGGCCGAGTTCGCCGGCATCGCGAGCAGCCTCGAGCTGTTCGGGCTGTCGCGGTATGTCGTGGTGCCGGTGGCGGCGTTCGTCGTCTGGCTGCTCGTGGTCCGCGGCACCTACGCCAGCATCGAGAAGATCTTCCTGACCGCGTCGGCCTTCTACGTCACCTACATCATCGCCGGCCTGATCGCGCATCCGGACTGGAAGGCGGCGGCGTTCGCCACGGTGACGCGCCCCGAAGCCGCGGGGATCCGGAACTACGGCTACATCTACATGGTGATCGCGCTCGTCGGGACCACGATCGCGCCGTGGATGCAGTTCTATCTGCAGGCGTCGATCGTCGAGAAGGGCATCACGGCGCGACAGTACGCCGCCTCGCGGTGGGACGTGATCCTCGGCTGCATCTTCACCGACGTCGTCGCCTGGTTCATCATCGTCGCCTGCGCGGCCACGCTCTACGCCAACGGCCATCACGACATCGGGAGCGCCGCGGACGCCGCCCAGGCCCTGCGGCCGCTCGCCGGCGAGTATGCCTACCTCCTCTTCGCTGCGGGTCTCTTCAACGCCTCGCTGTTCGCGGCGTCGATCCTCCCGATCTCGACGGCGTACGCCGTGTGCGAGGGCCTCGGGTTCGAATCGGGCCTCGACAAGAAATTCCGCGAGGCGCCGGTGTTCTACTGGCTCTACACCGTGATCATCGTGCTGGGCGCCGCCGTGCTGCTCGTGCCGGGCCTGCCGCTCGTGTACGTCTCGGTGCTGTCGCAGGTGGCCAACGGGATCGTCCTGCCGCTCGTGCTCGTGTTCATGCTCATGCTGACCAACGACCGCGAGCTGATGGGCACCTACACGAACTCGCGCCGCTTCAACGCGATCGCCTGGACGACCGTCGTGGTGATGGTGCTGCTGACATTGCTGATGCTCGTCACCCACCGGTGAAAGCGCTCGCCAGGTCTCGCGGAGGGCGGGCCAGCCGAGACACGTAGGCCTCGCCCGCACGATGCCCAAGGTCGAGGAGTTCGGCAGCATACGACGAGCGGTAGACGATCGAGTGGCCGTTCAGCGTGTCGACGCAGACACAATCGATCGGCACGTCGGGGAATCGGCGTCGCAGCAGGCTCAGGCCCGCGAGGTTCTCGGCCCGGTCGTCCTTCGAGTTCGACACGTCCACCGCCACGACCTGCACCGGCTGGAACGGCGGCGCGAACAGGAGATGGGCGGGGAGACGATCGAGGGCCCCTCCATCAGTCAGCAGGTACCCGCCGCCGTCACCCGAACACCGCAGCGGCCGGAACAATCCCGGTATGGAGGCGGCGCCGAGCACCGCATCGTGGAGCGGCACGATCGGCCGCTCGTTGTGCCAGACGACCTGGGCCTTCGACAACAAGTCGTACGAGATGATGCCAATGCGCGAGAGACCGTGGTGGAGGCTGGCGTACGGCGACGTGGCCAGCCGGTCCAGGTGCACGGGTATGTCTCCGGCCAGGTGGATATAGCGGCCGCGCATACGCGAAGGGATCCGGTGGAGGATCGCCCAGGAGAGCAGGTGATGCGACCGTAGCGCGAGCCCGGCAGCGGCGAGTGAATCGAGATCGAGGCCAACGGCGCCGTAGAACGCCGTCACGATGGCGCCGACACTCGTTCCCGCCAGTTCTGTAATCCGGAAGCCGCCCGCGATGAGCGCCCGCAGAACGCCGATGTGGGCGAGACCCCGAACGGCGCCGGCGCCCAGCAGGACGCTCACCGGGAGGTGAGGCCGGCAGCGCGGTTGTTCATCCATCTGGAGCAATCGTAGTGCGACACCGCCCTCGCGGATCAGCACGTGCCGGATGGAAGGCAATCGGGTAATCTGGGATCGCGTGGAGACAGAGGATTCGAAACCCGCCGGTGCGGCGAAGCGCCGGCGTTCGCGGCGCCGGGTGCCGCGCGGGGGGCGGACCGAGGTCAGCGCGGCCACCCGGGTCGAGATCCTCAAAAGCGCCGCCGCGGCGTTCCGCAAGCTCGGTTACCACGGCGCGACGGTCGAGCAGATCGCCGCCGCACTGCGGATGAAGAAGGGCAACCTTTACTACTACTTCCGCAACAAGGAAGAAATCCTCTTCGCCTGCCACGAGTATTCGCACGATCGGCTGCAGGAACTGCTGGACCAGGTCGTGCGCAGCACGGCGCCGCCCGACGCCAAGCTGCGGCGGCTGATCGTCTCGACGGTCCACGTGATACTCGACGAACTGCACGGCACGGCGCTGCTGCTCGACCTCGAAGCGCTGACGCCCGCGCATCTCAAGGCCGTCATCGTGCGGCGCGATCGCTTCGATCGGGGCATGCGGATGATTCTCGAGGAGGGCATCGCCACGGGCGTCTTCGCGCCGGGAGACCCCAAGCTCGTGGGCTTTGCCATGCTGGGGGCCTTGAACTGGATTGCCCGCTGGTTCAATCCGGGCGGGCCCGCCACTTCCGATCAAATTGCCACGCGTTTTGCCGATTACCTGATCGCCGGCCTTCGCCCGGGCTAAGGCCAGGTGACCGTCCTGCACCCGCCCGGCCGACCGATATAATTGGATAGATGGGTCACGTCATCCCGCTCGTGCCGGCCCCCCCGGGGGCGAGGCCGCCAAAACCCGACTGGCTGAAAGTACGCGCGCCCGGGTCGCCGAATTACACACGGCTCAAGGGCCTGATGCGCGACCTGAAGCTTCACACCGTGTGCGAGGAAGCGCAGTGCCCGAACATCGGCGAGTGCTGGAATCACGGCACGGCCACGTTCATGATTCTCGGCGGCGTCTGCACACGCGCCTGCGCGTATTGCGCCATCGAGCACGGCCGCCCGGCGCCCGCCGATCCGGATGAAGCCGCCCGCGTCGCCCACGCCATCCACACGCTCGACCTCAGTTACGTCGTCGTCACCTCGGTCGATCGGGACGATCTGAAGGACGGCGGGGCTTCGATCTTCGCGGACACCATCCGGGAGACGCGCGCGATCCATCCCGGGTGCCGGCTCGAGGTGCTGATTCCCGATTTCCAGGGGAACGAGGCCGCACTGCGGACCGTGCTCGACGCGCGCCCCGACGTGCTGAACCACAACACGGAAACGGTCCCGCGCCTCTACCGCATGGCGCGTTCGGGCGGACGCTACACGCGAACGCTGGAACTCCTCGATCGATCGCGCCGGTACGCGCCCGACATCCCGACGAAGACCGGCGTCATGGTCGGCCTCGGCGAAGAGCACGACGAGCTCGTTGCCACGTTCCGCGATCTGCGCGGGGTCGGCTGCCAGATCCTCACAATCGGACAGTATCTGCGCCCGTCGAGCGAGCACGCGCCGATGACGCGCTATTACCACCCCGACGAGTTCCGCGACCTGAAACAGATCGCGCTCGACCTCGGGTTCGTCCACGTCGAGTCAGGTCCGCTCGTAAGAAGTTCGTATCACGCGCACGAAACCGCCGACGCCTGGCAGGCCGCCGCCGGCTCGTAGGCGCGGGTGCGGTTTTACGTGAACTGATCACTCCCATCACAGCGGCGACAATCAGATTCCCGACAATGTTCTGAGCGGCGCGCGTAAGGCCGGGCTTGAGCGCCGATTGGGACAGAAGCGTCGTGCCAAAATCTGATTCTCACATTCCTGTCGGTCAGCCTCCGGCCCGCCGCCCTTCGCGCCACGTCAGCCCGGCCGATCGTCCGGTCCCCTTCCTCGTCGAGCCCAACATGAATGTCACCGCTCACAGAGCGTTCCACGTTCTTGTCGCCTGGAAGACCGGCTCCGGCCCCTCATGAAATCGGCAGAATCGTCAAAATCAGGCCTGAAAACGTCGAATTTGCCGGAATCGGTCCGGCGCGGCGATTGGAGTCAGTCTTGCTCCTCTGTCGATATGTGGACGCTTCGCCGGGCACGAACACTCGGAATGGTGCTTTTGCTCCCTTTTGCGCTGCTGGCCGCCGCTCCGGCCAGGGTGCAGGCCGGCTCCACGCAGCGCGTGCGGTCGTCGTCGCCGTACCTGAAGGTGCTCATCGCCTCGGGCGTCGAGCGCTCGCCGACCTTCCGCGACATCGTCGAACGGCTGGAAGCGTCGGACCTGATCGTCGAAGTGGAGTGCGGGCGTTTCACCAGCTCGATGCTGGCCGGACGAACGGCGCTCCTGGCGGCGCTCCCCGGCGTGCGCTACGTGCTCGTCGAGGTGGGCTGCCCGCTCTCGTCCGCGCCCGCGCTGGCCACCATCGGGCACGAACTCCGGCACGCCCTCGAAATCGCAACGGCGCGGTGGGTGGTGGACGACGAGACGCTCGCGCTCTTCTACACGCAGATCGGTTTTCCGAATCGCGCCGCCAAGATGGCGTCGTACGGTCAGTTCGAAACATCGGACGCGCTCGATGCGGGCGAGCGTGTCCATCACGAGTTGTTTCACCCGGCGGAGCTCTCCCGCGCCTTAACCCAGCTAGTCACCAAGTGAGGAAATGATGATGAATGACATGTCTCGACCGGTTCCACGACTCTCGGGCACCGAACGTCTGATCCTGGATCTGCTGCGGCAGGGCGAGCTTTTCGGGCTGCAGCTGGTGGACCGCTCCGAAGGCGCGCTGAAGCGCGGCACCGTCTACGTGACGCTCGGCCGCATGCAGGACAAGGGCTACGTCGAATCGCGGACCGAGCCGCTGCCCCCGGGCGCCATTGGCCTGCCGCGCCGCTGGTACCGCCCCACCGCTTACGGGTTGCGCGTCAGCAACGCGTGGATGATGGCTGCGCGTTCGTTCGCTGAGCAGGAACTGCGGACCGGCGCGGCCTAGACTACGGCCGCTTCGGCTTGTAGACGTGCGTCGACTGGCCGAAGAACACTTCGGCGGCCTCCATCAGCGTCTCGGTCAGCGTGGGATGCGGGTGGATGGACAGCTTCAGATCCGACGCGGTCGCGCCCATCTCGATCGCGACGACGGCCTCGGCGATCAGTTCGCCGGCGCCGCTGCCGACGAGGCCGACACCCAGGATGCGCTCGGTCGCCGGATCGATCAGCAGCTTGGTGAGGCCGTCCACGCGGTCGAGCGTGATCGCGCGGCCTGATGCCGCCCACGGAAACTTCGCGACGCTCACCGTCCGCCCGGCGGCCTGAGCCTGCGCCTCTGTCAGCCCGGCCCACGCCAGCTCGGGGTCGGTGAACACGACAGCGGGAATCGCCTGCGGCTCGAACACGACTTTGTGGCCGGCGATCACTTCGACGGCCGTGCGCCCTTCGTGCGACGCCTTGTGCGCGAGCATCGGCTCGCCCACGACGTCGCCGATGGCGAAGATCGACGGCTCGGCCGTCCGCATCTGTTCGTCCACGACGATGAAGCCGCGCTCGTCGAGCCTGACCTGGGTGCGGTCGAGCCCGGGCACGCTGGCGTTGGGGCGCCGGCCGACGGCGACGAGCACGCGGTCGAACACCGCGTCGCCGGTCTGCCCGCCGTCGAAGGTCACGCGGATGCCGGCCGGTTCCGCCTTCATCTGCACGACGCGCGTATTCAGCAGCACGGCCTTCATCGTCCGGCTGATGCTCTTGGCGAGGATGTCCACCAGGTCCCGGTCGGCGCCGGGCAGCAGTCCGGGCGTCATTTCGACCACGGTGACGGCGCTTCCGAGCGCCGCGTAGACCGAACCGAGTTCGAGACCGATGTAACCGCCGCCGACCACGAGCAGTGACGGCGGGATGTCGGGCAGGTCCAGCGCCGCCGTCGAATCCATGACGCGCGGGTCGTCTCCTCCCGGGAGCCGGAGCGACGCCGGCACGGCCGGTACCGATCCGGTCGCCAGGATCGCGTGCTCGAACTGCACCGTCTCTTCCCCACCCGACGTGAGCTTCACGCGCAGCGTGTGCGCGTCCTCGATCGACGCGAGCCCCCGCACGTACTGCACCTTCCGGCTCTTGGCGAGCAGCCCGGTGCCGCCGGTCAGCCGCGCGACGACCTGATTCTTGAACGCGCGCAGCTTGTCGAGATTGATCGCCGGCTCGCTGAACGTGATCCCCCAGGCGTCGGCGTGGCGCGCTTCGGTCACGAGTTTGGCGACGTGCAGGAGCGCCTTGGACGGGATGCAGCCCCGATAGACGCAGACGCCCCCGGGATTGAGCTCGGGATCGATCAGCGCGGTCTTGAGGCCGAGATCGGCCGCGAGAAACGCGGCGGCGTAACCGCCCGGGCCGCCCCCCACGACGACGACTTGGACGGCAATCATCCCTGGAGCGAGAGCAGGAACGGCTGCTCGAAGACGTCGGCGACCCAGCGCAGGAACCGCGCGCCGTCGGCACCGTCGATCGCGCGGTGGTCGTACGACAACGACAGCGGCAGCATGAAACGCGGGACGAACTGACCGTCCTTGAACACCGGCTCCATGCGCGCGCGCGAAATCCCCAGGATGGCGACTTCCGGCGCGTTGACGAGCGGCGTGAAGGACGTTCCCCCGATGCCGCCGAGATTGGAGAGGCTGAACGTGCCGCCCTGCATCTCGTCCAGCGACAGCTTGCGGCTGCGCGCTTTCTCGGCCAGCGCCGCCACCTCCTCGGAGATCTGCATCAGGCTCTTCGTGTCGGCGTCGCGAACGACGGGCACGAGCAGGCCGCGATCGGTGTCCACAGCCACGCCGATGTGGACGTATTTCTTGACGACAATCTCCTCGGCGGCCATGTCGAGCGATACGTTGAACTGCGGAAACTGCCTGAGTGCGGCCGCGATAATCTTGACGGCCAGCGTCGTCACTGTCAGCGGCGCGGCCCCGGCGCCGGCCTGCTTCGTGTGCCGCTTCCGGATTTCTTCGAACCCGGTGATGTCGGCCAGGTCGTACTGCGTGACGAGCGGAATGGTGGCCCACGACGCGCCGAGGTGCTCGGCCGTCTTCTTGCGGATGCCGCGCATCGGCTGGCGCTCGATGGCGCCCCACCGGCTGAAGTCGGGCAGCGGCTCGCCCATCGGCCTCGGCGCCGAGCCTCCCGACGGAGATGATGCGGCCGCCGTAATCAGGCGCTTCGCATGCGCCTTCACGTCTTCGACGGAGATCCGGCCCGCGTCGCCCGTTCCGGGCACCTGGTTGATGTCGACGCCCAGTTCGCGCGCCATCCGGCGGACCGAGGGCGCCGCCGGCGCCGACGGCGCGTCGGATGCGGGCGGCACGACGTGCCGCGGGCCCCTCGCGATGTCGATCACATTGTCTTTTTCTACTCCGGAGGCTCCTGCCCCCCGGACACGCTCCGCGGGGGCCCCTTCGCCCCGCTCCACATCGCGTGAGCGGACGAGCGTTGGGGCGGCCTGCACCGGAGGAGCGGGAGCGGGCGGCGCGGCCGCAGCCGGCGCGGGGGGCGGCGTCGCCGATGGCGCTGGTGGCGCCGGTGCCGGTGGCGCGCTTGCGGCGGCGCCGTTGTCCGCGAGGCTCAGGATGGCCTGACCGACCTTGACCTTGTCGCCCGCCTTCACCTTGATGGCGGTGACGGTGCCCGCGATCGTCGATGGCACTTCGATCGTGGCCTTGTCGGTTTCGAGCTCGAGAACCGGCTGATCCTTGGCCAGCGTGTCGCCGACCTTCACCAGCACGTTCAGCACATCGCCGGCGCTGATGTTTTCGCCCAGTTCGGGCAGCGTGAAATCCGCCACTACGACACCGCCGGATTCAACTTGTCAGGATTGATGCCGAGCGTTTTGATCGCCTTCTGGACGACCGCGACGTCGAGTTTGCCGTCACGCGCCAGTGCGCCGAGCGTGGCGACCACGATGTAGCGGGCGTCGACTTCGAAGAAGTCGCGGAGGCTCTCGCGGCTCTCGCTGCGGCCGAAGCCGTCGGTGCCGAGCGTCTCCAGCGCGCGGGGCATCCAGCGATCGATCGCGTGCGGCAGGGCCTTCACGTAGTCCGAGGCGGCGACGAACACGCCGGGGGCGTCCTTCACGCACTCGGTCACGTACGCCACGCGCGGCGTCTCGCCCGGGTGCAGCATGTTCCAGCGATCGGCTGTGAAGCCGTCGCGGTACAGCTGCACGTAGCTCGTGATGCTCCACACGTCGGCGCCGACGCCGAAGTCGGATTCGAGGATCGCCTGCGCCTTGACCACTTCGGGCAGGATGGCGCCGCTGCCGAAGAGCTGCGCCCGCAGCTTCGCCTTCGGCGTCGACGTGGCACGGAAGCGGTACATGCCCTTGAGGATGCCCTCGCGCGAGCCTTCGGGCATCGGCGGCATTTCGTACTGCTCGTTCATCACGGTCAGGTAGTAGAAGACGCTCTCCTGCTCGACGTACATCCGGCGGATGCCCTCTTCGATGATGACCGCCATCTCGTAGGCATACGCCGGGTCGTAGGGCAGGCAGTTGGGGTACGCCAGCGCGAACATCTGGCTGTTGCCGTCCTGATGCTGCAGGCCCTCGCCCGCGAGCGTCGTTCGGCCCGCCGTGCCGCCGAGGAGGAATCCGCGC
>Ga0068871_100003125_pt1 | contig 11363 bp, 9 predicted proteins | sample KBSMisM72_FD_72750 | JGI IMG/M metagenome (GOLD analysis project Ga0068871, IMG submission 72750) | Miscanthus rhizosphere microbial communities from Kellogg Biological Station, Michigan, USA - KBS Miscanthus M7-2 | ecosystem: Host-associated > Plants > Roots > Rhizosphere > Soil ... | reverse complement strand
AGGCCGGCGCACCCGGTTATCGCGTCGACGACTCGGCCCGCCGCGGCCAGTCGGATGAGCTGCTCCTGATCCTCGCCATGTCGGGCGGCGGCACGCGGGCCGCCGCTCTGGGCTACGGTGTTCTCGAGGAGCTTCGCCGCACCGAAGTGACGCTGAACGGTGTGAAGCGGCGCCTCATAGACGAGGTCGATGTCATCTCGGCAGTGTCGGGCGGCACGTTTCCCGCAGCGTATTACGCTCTGCGAGGAGAGAAGACGTTCGATGAGTTCGAGGCGAAGGTGCTGTCGCGCAACTTCGAAAGCGAGCTCGTGCGGCGCATCCTGACGCCGACGAACTGGTTGCGGCTTCCCTCCGCGACCTTCGGCAAGTCGGACCTCTTCGCCGAGATCTACGACGAAACGGTGTTCGACCGCGCCACCTTCGCCGACCTGAAAAAGGCCGGCGGCCCCTTCGTCATCATCAACGGCACCGACGTCACGTCGGGCGCGCGCTTCAGCTTCACGCAGGACCAATTCGACGCGATCTGCGCCGATCTCATGCAGGTGCCACTGGGCCGCGCCGTGGCCACTTCGACGGCTCTGCCTCCGCTGCTCACGCCCATCAGCTTCGAGAATCGCGGCGGGACCTGCGGCAGGAAGGCGCCGGCATGGCAGGCTGCCGCCGAGGCCGCGATCAGCGAGTCGGAGACGCCAGGCCGGGCCCTGCTCCGCGCCCGCGCGCTCCAGTCTTACGCCGACCCGTCCCGCCCCTACGTCCATGTCTTCGACGGCGGCCTCTCCGAGAATCTCGGCCTTGCCGAGGTGATCCGGGCCTTCGAGGTTCTGAAGGTCGATCCCGGCGAAACTGTCCTGCCTGCCTTCCGCCGGGCACGCAAGATCGTGGTGATCGCCGTGAACGCGCTGCGCTTCCCTGAAGTCGACTGGGACCGGTCCGACGCGCCGCCGGACAGCGACACGCTCACCGATCAGATGTGGTCGATCCCGGTCGACCGGATCACCCTGGACGGCGTGGAGCAGGTGCGCGACAAGCTCGCCGCGTGGCAGTCCGGCAGCCCGCAACGGCGCACCTACCTTGCTCAAGTCACCTTCGAAAACCTGAAAGACCCCGCCGAGCGCGGCTACTTCAAGGGAGTCAAGACTCGATTGCAGCTGCCCAAGGAGCAGACGGACAAGCTGCGCGAGGTCGGTGGCCGGCTGTTGCGCGAGGCGCCGGCCTTCCAGAGGCTGCTCGCCGATCTCAAGTCCGGAAGCTGACGCGGCTGCCTGGTTCTCATTGAGGCTCCGCGTTTCGCCACCAGCCGCCGCCGAGCGCCTGGAACAGCGCCGCGGAATCGGCGTAGCGCTCGGCGAGCGCCTGCGTGCGGTCGATGAGCGCGCCGTGCAGTTTGCGCTGGGCGTCGAGCAGGAAGAAGTAGCTCACGCCGCCTGCCTTGAAGCGCGCCGAAGTAATGTCGTGGTAGGTGCGCGCCTGGGTCGCTGCATCGGTGCGTTCCTTGACCTTCTTCGCATCGGCCTCCAGCGCGCGCAGCACATCGGCGACATTCTGGAAGCTTTGCAGCACGACTTCCTGGTAGGCCGCGCCCGCCTGCTCGTAGGCCGCGACCGCGGCACGGCGTTTGGCCTGCAGCTCGTCGCCGTGGAAGAGCGGCTGGGCAAGCGACGCGCCGAGCACGTAGAAGCCGCTGCCGCTCGAAAAGAGATCGCCGCCGTTCGAGGCGAGCGAGCCGAGGTTGGCTGACAGCGTGATCTGCGGGTAGAGATTCGCCGTGGCGACGCCTACCCGCGCGCTCGCCTGATGCAGCAACGCTTCTGCCGCGCGGATGTCGGGCCGCTGCCGTGCGAGCTCGGAAGGCAGGCTTAGGGGCAACTCGGGCGGCAACTGAAGGTCCACTAATTTGAACTCAGGAAGGTTGGCCGCGCCGGGCGGCTTTCCGATGTAGACGGCAAGGCGATGGCGCACCTGCTCGAGCTGGCGCTGCAGGTCGGGCAGCACGGCGCGGATCTGCGCCAGGTCGAGCCGCTGCGCGACGGCGTCGGCCTGCGCCGCCGTGCCGAGATTGACCAGCCGCTCGGTAATGGCGAGCTGGCGCTCCTGCAGCTCGATGATCTCCTGGGTGGCGGCGATCTGCTCGCGCAGCGATGCCTCGCGGATCGCAGCGGTCACGACGTTGCCGGCGAGCATGAGGCGAGCCGCCTCGAGCTCGTAGCGCTGGTAGTCGACGCCCGCCTGCAGGGCCTCGAGATCGCGACGGTTGGCGCCGAAGAGATCGAGCGTATAGGACACGCCGACCGAAGCGAGGTAGAGGTTGAACGGCGTCTGGACCGGAAGGTTTTGCACGCCGAGCGACTGCGGATTCACGTCGACTCGATTCGCGGAGAGCTTCGCGTCGACCTTCGGAAACCGGGTGCCGCCCGTGCGCGCGCTGAGATCCTCTTGCGCCTGGCGCAGCTTCGCACTCGAGCGGGCGAGGGTGGGGCTCGCCTCGAGCGCCTGGCGCACCAGGCCGTCGAGCGCCGGCGACTTGAAAAGTGTCCACCATCGCGCCGAAATGTCCGCGCCCTGCGCCAGGCGCTCTTCGGTCACGGGCGTCGGCGTGTATCGCTCGGCGGTCGGAATTTCCGGCGGACGAACGGGATCGTGCGCGCATGCCCAAATTCCTGCGAATACGGCGAAACCTAACGCTCGAAATGACGCTCGTTTCATCGTCAGTCCAGCGTCTTCCGGTAGAAGATCAGCGCAAAAGCCATCACCACTACCGTGAACGCCATCAGCGGCCAGATGTTGGGCCAGAGATCCGCCCAGCCGTTGCCCTTGAGCAGGATGCCGCGCACGAGGCGCATGAAGTGAGTCGCGGGCAGGACCTCGCCGATCGCCTGCGCCCAGCCGGGCATGCCGCGGAACGGGAACATGAAGCCCGAGAGCAGCATCGTAGGCAGGAAGTAGAAGAACGTGAGCTGCATCGCCTGGAGCTGGTTCTGCGCAAGCGACGAAAGGGTGATGCCGATCGTGAGGTTGGCGGCGATGAATAGAAGGGCCACCACATACAGGACGGCAACGCTGCCCACGAACGGCACGAAGAAGAGATAGCGCGCCGCGAGCAGGATGATGCTCGACTGGATCAGCCCGATAAAAATGTAAGGCACGATCTTGCCGGTCATCACTTCGAGCGGCTGCGCCGGGGTGGCGAGCAGGTTCTCCATCGTGCCGCGCTCGCGCTCGCGCGTCATGGCAAGCCCCGTCATCATCACCATGGTCATGGTGAGGATCACCCCCATCAGGCCGGGGACAATGTTGTGCTGGGTGAGGCCCTCGGGGTTGTAGAGCTTGTGGACGCGCACTTCGAACGGCGGCTCCCCGCCAGCGAGCGGGGCGAGCGTTCCCTTGAGGTCCTTGCGCGCAACCGAGGCGGCGAGCTCGCGCACCGACGCGATCGCGGCACCGGCGGCCGCAGGGTCGGTCGCGTCGGCTTCGATCAGCAGCGCCGGGCGCTCGCCGCGCAGCAGCCTGCGGGTGAAGTCGGCCGGGAAATTCACCACGAACTGCACGTCGCCCCTCGCGAGCGCGGCGCGCGCCGCCTCCTCGCTCTGGAGCTCGGAGACGAACTCGAAGTAGCCGCTCGTCTTCATCGCCGCGAGGTAGCTGCGGGTGAACTCGCTCTGCTCGGAGATCACCACGGCGGTGGGCAGGTGCTTCGGGTCTGTGTTGATGGCGTAGCCGAACAGGACCAGCTGCACGATCGGCATGCCGACGATCATGCCGAAGGTGATGCGGTCTCGCCGCAGCTGCAGGAATTCCTTCAGCACGATCCCCCACCAGCGCGAGAACGAGAACCGCCTCATTGCCGCGCTCCGAAGTTGTCGTCCGAGCGGCTCATGAGATGGATGAATACGTCTTCCAGCCCGCTTTCGGCGCGCTCGACGCGCCAAGCGGTGCCGGCGGTCGCGCGTCGCAGCGACGCCTCGAGCACGGCAGCGTCCCGGCCGGTGACGTGGAGCGCCGAGCCGAAGGCGGCGATCTGTTCGACGCCCGGCTGACCCTGCAGCTTCGCCGCGACTGCGGCGAGGTCTTCGCCGGACACCGACCACGTCGAAAGGCGCGCCGCTGCGATGATCTCCTCGGCCGTGCCCTGCGCCATCAGCCTGCCGTACGCGATGTAGGCAAGCTTGTGGCAGCGCTCGGCTTCATCCATGTAATGCGTGCTCACCAGGATCGAGATGCCACGCGCGGCGAGCGCGTGCAGCTCTTCCCAGAACTCGCGGCGCGCCTTGGGATCGACGCCCGCGGTCGGCTCGTCGAGCAGCAGCAACTCGGGCTGGTGCAGCATGCACGCGGCGAGCGCGAGGCGCTGCTTCCAGCCGCCGGAGAGCGACCCGGCGAGCTGGGTCGCGCGCGCCTTCAGGTTCAGCCCCTCGATCGCGCGCTCGACCGCCTCGCGGCGCGAGCGCATCTCGTAGATGCGCGCGACGAAGTCGAGGTTCTCGCGGATCGAGAGGTCCTCCCAGAAGGAGAAGCGCTGCGTCATGTAGCCGACGCGGCGCTTGATCTCGCGGCTCTCCTTCAGGATGTCGAAGCCGAGGCAGGTGCCGGAGCCGGAGTCCGGCGTAAGGAGCCCGCACATCATGCGGATCGAGGTGGTCTTGCCGCTGCCGTTGGGGCCGAGGAAGCCGAGGATCTCGCCGCGGTTCGTGCGCAGCGAGAGATCGTTGACGACGTGCTTGTCGCCGAAGTGCTTGTTCAGCCCGTGCACGTCGATCGCGAGCTCGCTCATTTCAGCGTCACCTCGACGGGCTGCCCCGGGCGCAGCCGCCCGGCGTTCTCGATCGAGGGCCGCGCCTCGACCATGAACACCAGCTTCGCGCGCGTCTCGTTGCTGTAAATGACGGGCGGCGTGTATTCGGGCTCGGATGCGATGTAGCTCACCGTCGCGGGCACTTCGTCGCCGCAGCCGTCGCAGCGCACGGCGATGTTGCGGCCGGGCTTCAAGCCTCCCGCGACCGCCTGCGGAACGAAGAAGCGCAGCTTCACGTTCTGCGGCGGCAGCATGCGCACTACCGGGCTTCCGGGCGCCACCCATTCGCCTTCGCGGTACAGCGTGTCGACCACCAGCCCGCCCTGTGCGGCGGAAATGTGCTTCTGATCGAGCCGCCAGCTCGACTGGTTGGATGCGGCGCGCGCGGCGGCCACCTGGGCGTCCTGCGCACGGATCTGGTCCTCGCGCGCGGGCAGCCGGGACACATCGAGCTGGCCCTGCAGCTCGCGCACCCGCGCCGCTTTGATCGCGTGGTTGCTGCGCGAATCGTCGAGCTGGGCGCGTGGAATGCCGCCGACTTCGAATTGCGCCTCATCGCGCTTCAGCTGTTGCGCGGCCTGCTGCTCGGCGGCGATCGCCTGTGCGAGCTGCGCCTTGGCGACGTCGAGCTCGGGGTTGCGCCGGCCGACGCGCAGATCGGCGAGCTGTGCCTGCGAGGCTTTGAGCTGCTCATCGGCCTGGCGCTTGGCCGCCGTTTCCTCCTCCGCCTCGAGCTGGAAGAGCGGCGCCTTGGCCTCGATCGTCTGCCCGCGCTGCACCAGCAGGCGCTCGAGCCGGCCGCCGACCGGCGAGGCGACGTGCACGTATTCGCCCTCGACATACCCCTGATAAGTCGAAGGCGTCTCTCCCGAGCAGCCGCCGAGAATTCCCAAGGCGACGAGGGGCGCGAGCGCGTTGTGACGCATGGGGTTGAGAGAGTCTATCCGATGGCACCAAAAGCCCGCTGCAGCTCGACACGCTCGCGGCTCGCCGCGCCGCGCTCAAGCTCGACGCGAAAACGCCCTAGAAGGTCGCGAACACGGCGAGCGCAATTCCAATGAGCGAGGCTGGTCGGTTTTTCATGGCGACCCGAGCGCGATGGGCTGGGGGATGGGATGGGACCAAGGTCCAATACCCGGTGCTTCTGGGCTTCAGCAAACTAGCATGCATGGCATTACCCGGCCGCCGCCGTCTATTGCGCGCTTTCCTCGCTAGAATGGTCCGGATGGGACCAACCTTGCTCAACCGACTGCTTGTAGTGGGCTGGGTTGCGGCACTGACCGCGACGCCGGCGCACGCGTCCTTCCTTTCCGGAGAAGCGCTCGACACCTTCGCCGACATCCTTGCGCTGGTGGTGCTTTTCGTCGTTCCGGTCGTTGTAATCGTGCTTTTCTGGATTGTGCATGTCCTGCCCGAAAAGATCGCGGAGAAGCGGCACCACCCGCAGACCGCGGCAATTACGACCCTGTGCCTGCTGTCCCTGGTGTTCGGCGGGCTGCTTTGGCCGATCGCCTGGCTCTGGGCCTACACCAAGCCGGTCATGCACCGCATGGCGTACGGCACCGACAAGCACGAAGATTTCTTCGACGAGATGGCCGAGAAGCACCGCGAGGGCCAGCTGCTGCGCGAAGAAGCCTTCCACTTGCGCGAGGAACTCGAGGCGATGGAGGCGCGCGGCGCGCTGCCGCCCAATCTGAGGGCGCTGAAGGACGAGCTCGCGCGCCTGCGTCTCAGCGAAGCGCAGTCGCGCGCGGAGGCCTCGAACGCGCCTTCGGCAAAGGCCAAGACCGACAGGGCCGCGTAGATGGAAATCCTGCTGCTCGGCATCTACTCGTTCTTCGTATGGCTGATCTTCATCAAGCTGAAGTGGCTGCCCTGGAACATCGGCACCCAGGTGACCGTGGTCATCATCCCGGTGGTCGGCCTGGGCGCGACGATCCTGCTGCTCAACATCTACGCGCCCTCGTCGTCCGACGTGCGCGTCTACAAGTACACCGTCCCGATCGTCTCGCAGGTCCGGGGCCGGGTCGTCGACGTTCCGGTCGAGGAGGGCAACCGCCTGGTGAAGAAGGGCGAGGTGCTCTTCAAAGTCGACCCCACGCCTTACGACCTGGACGTCAAGGTACTGGAGGCGCAGCTTGCCAATACGCAAGCCGGGCAGCGCGAGCTCAAGGAGTCGGCACGGGGCGCGGCCGCCAAGACTGCCGAGACACGAGGCGCGATCGCCCAGGCCGCGAGCCGCACGCGCGAAATCGATGCCAAGCTCGCGCTGGCGCGCAAGCGGGCGCAGCAGTACCGCGAGCTGGTGAAGAGCGGTGCAGGCAACCGCTTCGACCTCGAGCGCGCCGAGACCGATGTGAGCGAGCTCGAGGGCCAGCTCGCCGCCGCGCGCAGCGCCGAAATCCAGGCGCGCGCCTCGGAAGGGCAGGCGGTGTCGGGCGAGCGGCAGATCGAGCAGAAGCTCGGTGCCAACGTCAAAGGCGAATTCGCGCAGGTCGCGCAGATCCGGGCGCAGCTCGAGAACGCCAAATGGCTCCTCGACCAGACCACCACGCTCTCGCCTTGCAATTGCTACGTGATCAACCTGCAGCTGCGTCCGGGAGGCTTCGTCGCCGGCCTGCCGGTGAACCCCGTGATGACGCTCGTCGAGGCAGACGGCCAGGTGGTCGCTTTCTACAATCAGAACGAGCTGCATGCGGTGAAGCCGGGCGACGAGGTCGAGTTCGCACTGAAGACCATGCCGGGCAAGATCATCAAGGGCAAGGTCGATTCGATCGTCTGGGCGATCGGCCAGGGGCAGCTTCAGCCGAGCGGCACACTTCCGATGACCACCGTCATGGCGATGCCGCCGGGCCGCTACGCGGTCAAGTTCAACATCGCCGAGCGCGACAAGCAGCTCTTCCTCGCCGCCGGCGCGGCCGGCGATGCCGCCATCTACACCGACAGCTTTGCCGCGATTCACATCATCCGCAAGGTGATTCTGCGCGTCGGTTCTTATCTCAACTACCTGATCCCGAAGCTCCACTGAAGCGATGCGCATGGGCCGCTCCGTCCTGGCGGTAGCGTTCGTGGTCGCGGCGCTCGGCGGTTGTGCGCTGAAGAAACCGCCGGAGCGCGTCGAGCTCACGAAGGAGGCGCTTCCCAACCTCCAGGCACCGGCGGCCTGGACGGCGCCCGCAGGCGCGGCCGGCACCGCGGGCGCAGTCGCGAGCGCGTGGCTCGCCACCTTCCGTGATCCGCAGCTCGATTCCCTGGTCGAGGAGGCGCTGAGATACAACCCCGACCTGCGGGTGGCGGCCACCCGGGTCGAGCAGGCCGCCTCCTACGTCAAGGTGGCCGGTGCGACGTTGCTGCCTCAGGTGAACGCCCTTGCCCGCGGCGGCGGCGCGCTGAGCGGCGACTCGAGCGGGCTCGAGGGCCTGGGCGTGTTCGCCAACTGGGAGCTCGATCTCTGGGGACGCGTGCGCGCGGGGCGCGAAGCAGCGCGCGACCAGTACACCTCGGCTGCGCTCGACGCCGAGTACGCGCGCCAATCGCTCGCCGCGCTGGTCGCCAAGAGCTGGTTCCTCGCCACCGAGGCGCGCATGCAGAAGGCGATAGCCGAGGAGATGGTCGGCTCTTCCGAGAAGCAGCTGGCCCTTGCCCAGGACCGGCTGCGCATCGGGCGTGGCGACGAGTACGACGTCGCTCTTTCCAAGGCGAACCTCGCGACGTTCCGGGACAGCGTGCGCAGCCTCGACCTCGCCCACCAGCAGGCGGTGCGTGCGCTCGAGGCGCTCGCCGGCCGCTATCCGGCCGCGGCTCTTCAGGTTCCGGCGCAACTCGCCACGGTACCCGGGCCGGTGCCCGTGGGCATGCCCTCGGAACTCCTGGAGCGCCGTCCGGACGTGATCGCCGCCGAGCGGCGCGTAGCCGCGGCGTTCTACCGCGTCGAGGAGGCGAAGGCGGCGCGCCTGCCGCGCATCTCCCTCACCGCCGCGGTCAGCAGCATCTCGAGCGAGCTCTTCGTGCTCAAGGACCGCGACAATCCCGTGTGGAGCGCCGGAGCGTCGATCAGCGCGCCACTTTTTACCGGCGGGGCGCTGCAGGGCCAGGTGGAGGTGCGCACCGCAGAGCAGAAGCAGGCGCTCGCCGAATACGGCCGCGTCGGCGCGCGCGCGTTCGGCGAGGTCGAGAACGCGCTCTCGAGCGCGTTCACGCTCGACGACCGCGAGGCCATCCTGACGGAGTCCGTCAGCGCGAACTCGCGCGCGCTCGAGCTCGCGAACGTGCGCTACCGCGTAGGCGTGGGCGACCTGCGCGCCGTACAGCAGCAGGCCCTCGCGCTCCACGCCGCACGCACCGCCCTGCTGCGCGTGCAGGCCGAGCGCCTGGTGCAGCGCGTGAACCTCCACCTCGCTCTCGGCGGCAGCTTTTAATGGCAGTCCGAATCCAGCTTTCTAGTCGAAGGAGTCGCGTATGAACCAACGTTGGCCATTGATCGTTGCGGCAGCGCTGTTGAGTCTCTTCGTCGCTCAGGGCCACGCTGCCGACGGCCTGTACATCGGCGCCGGCATCGGTCAGGCGGGCATCAAGGACAACATCAATACCGACACCTTCGATGCGAACGACGCCGCATACAAGGCGTTCATCGGCTGGCGCTTCAAAGTGCCGATCCTCGACCTCGCCATCGAAGGCGCCTACACCGACTTCGGCAAGCCCTCGCAGACGCTCGGCTCACAACGGGTCGAGACCAAGCTGCACGGCCCGAGCCTGGCCGGCCTGGTGATCCTTCCGCTCGGCCCGATCGACCTGTACGGCAAGGGCGGCGCGATCAACTGGAGTGCCGATACCACGATAGGGGCATCGACGACCAGCCGATCCGGAACCGACGCGTTCTACGGCGTCGGCGTCGGGTTCTACATCTGGAAGCTCGGCTTCCGCGCCGAGTACGAGCGCTTCCAGATCAAGGACACCGACCGCGTGGACCTGTTTTCCCTGAGCGCGCTGTTCCAGTTCTAGGCTATTTCTTCTTGGCCGCGGGCTTCTTGCCCGGCTCGACCGAGATCGCGGCGGCTTCGGTGTAGGTGACCTGGACCTCGTCGCCCACCTTCACTACCTTGAACTGCTCCGGGTTCTGCACGTCGAGCTTCACGGTATTGCCGCGCGGGCCCCTGAGCGAGATGGTCTTGCCTTTCGGATCCACCGCGGTGACCTTGGCGATGGCGGTGACTTCGCGCGCCGCGACGGCGCCCGGGCGCTCGCCGGGCTTGGCGGTCACCACGCCTTCGCGCGCGCCGACAGCCTCGCCGCCCTTGGTCTTCATCAGCTCGAGGGCGAGCGACTGCACCACCTGCACCACCACGAAATCGCCGACCTTGATCTGCGGGAAGTTCTTCACTTGTTCGTCCGCAACGACGTCGACGGTCTTGCCGTCGGGCCCTTTCAGCGTAAGGGTGCGGGTCGCCTTGTCGATCGCCACGACCTGCGCCGTGACCTTGATCGTGCGTGCGATCGCCGCCTTGCCGGGCTCGCTCGCGACGGCGGTCCCGCCGGTGACGTCGGGCTTCTGCTGGGCGGCGGCGGGAAGCGCCGCGGAACAGGCGAGGGCCGCCAGTAGGACGAGGGTGTTGCGCATGAGGTGCTCCTTTTTTGTGGATTAGACGAAGTCTCGGACAGAGGGTGCGGCAGCCGCCGTCGAACGGCAATTAGACCTTGGTCCTATCCCACGTTTCGTTCGCGTGCCTCAGGAGCGCCGGATTCGCGCGGCAAGCCGCGACGAAATCGCGCACCTCGTCGGAGCGCCAGGCCTCGCGATAGGCATCCCAGGCCCGCTCGAGCGAGTCGCGCCGCAGGTCGGCGGGGGCGAAGGGAAGCGCATTGAGGAGCTTCACCTTGCCGTTGGGCACGACGAGCAGCATCGCCTGCGGGCTCTGCAGCCGCTGCTCCATCTCGGTCAGGATGTCCCAGGGATAGATCGACAGCGCGATCGCTCCTGCCTTTTCCTTTGCAGATTTCCTCAGATCAGAGACCGTGGCTTGCCATTCCCCGTCGGTGCAAGCGACCGTGTCCCAGGCAGCCGCGGCGCGGCCGATGCGCATGAGCGGCCCGGTCACGAACGCGCTGCAGCCGAGCTCGGCGGCGAGCTCGTAGGCGGCGGTCGCTTCGCCGATGTTGTACCGGGTGGGAACGAACACGAGCTGCGGCGCGAGGCCGCGGGCGACGAGCCGCCGGATCGCGCCCGTCGCGGCACCGAAGTTCCCTCCGGGGCGCACGCGCTCGTGCGTAGCCGCGCTCGCGCCGTCGACCGAGATCTGCACGCATTCGACGGCAAGGCTTGCCAGGCGCTCGGCCGCGCGCTCGTCGATGCGGCTGCCGTCGGTCTCGATCTTGAGCGCGACGCCGCCCGCCGCCAGCCGCTCGAAGATCTCCCAGCAGTGCGGCACCCCGAGCGGCTCGCCGCCGCCGAAGGCGACGTAGGGGATCCCGAAATCGACGATGCGGCGGGCGAGCTCGAGCGCCTCTTCGCGGGCGAGCTCGTCACCCCAGGCGCGGTCCGGGCCCGATTCCTCGCAGCAGGCGATGCAGCGGGCGC
>Ga0068871_100003124_pt1 | contig 11369 bp, 13 predicted proteins | sample KBSMisM72_FD_72750 | JGI IMG/M metagenome (GOLD analysis project Ga0068871, IMG submission 72750) | Miscanthus rhizosphere microbial communities from Kellogg Biological Station, Michigan, USA - KBS Miscanthus M7-2 | ecosystem: Host-associated > Plants > Roots > Rhizosphere > Soil ... | reverse complement strand
GGCTCGCGCGTGACGCTCGCCCGCGATGGAAACGTGACGGATACGAAGGATCTCGAGGATCCCCTTGCGTACATCGACCGATACCTCGCGTCGTTTCGCGCGGCCCCGCTCGCGTCGGGCCCGCGGTTCGCCGGCGGCCTCGCCGGCTATTTCGGGTATGACGCCGTGCGTTATGTCGAGCCGCGCCTGCGGCGCGCGCCCAAGCCCGATCCCCTGGGACTTCCCGACGTGCGCCTGCTCCTCACCGAGGAGCTTGCGGTCGTCGACAATCTTTCGGGAAAGCTGCATCTCATCGTGTATGTCGATCCCGCGCAGGCCGACGCGTACGCGCGCGCGCAGCGGCGGCTGCAGGAGTTGCGCGCGCAGCTGCGCAAGCCCGCCGAATTGCCGGCGCACTCGAGGCAGCCGTCGCTCGCCGCACCGCGCTCGAACATCGAGGAGCGCGCGTTCTATGACGCGGTGGCGCGGTGCAAGCAGCTCATCCACGACGGCGACATGATGCAGGTGCAGATTTCGCAGCGGCTCACGGTGTCGTTCCCCTATTCCCCGGTGAACCTCTATCGGGCGCTGCGCTCGATCAATCCGTCGCCGTACATGTTCTATTTCGAGTTCGGCGATTGCCAGCTCGTGGGCGCCTCGCCGGAGATCCTCGTGCGGCGCGAGGGCGACAAGGTGACGCTGCGCCCGATCGCGGGCACGCGAAAGCGCGGCGCGACGCCCGAGAAGGACCTCGAGATGGAGCGCGAGCTGGTGGCCGATCCAAAGGAGCGCGCCGAGCACCTGATGCTCATCGATCTGGGCCGCAACGACGTGGGCCGCATTGCGAAGGTCGGCTCGGTGAAGGTGACCGAGACCATGGTCGTGGAGCGCTACTCGCACGTGATGCACATGGTCTCCAACGTCGAGGGAAGCGTGGAACCGTCGCTCACGCCAATGGAACTCCTGCGCGCGACCTTTCCCGCAGGGACGGTGACCGGCGCTCCGAAGGTGCGAGCGATGGAGATCATCGACGAGCTCGAGCCCGAGAAGCGCGGCGTATACGCGGGCGCCGCGGGCTACATGGGATTCAACGGCAACCTCGACCTCGCGATCGCCATCCGCACGGGTGTGGTGAAGGATTCGAAGCTCTACGTGCAGGCGGCCGCGGGCATCGTGGCCGACTCGATTCCGGAAAATGAATGGCGCGAGACGCAGAACAAGGTGCGCGCCGTTCTGGCCGCGGCGGAGCAGGTTCACGCGGGCCTCGACACGCCGCTCGAGTGAGGCCGCCATGCTGCTCATGATCGACAACTACGATTCGTTCACCTACAACCTGGTGCAGTACCTGGGGGAGCTGGGCGAGGACGTGAAGGTGATTCGCAACGACGAGCTGACCGTCGACGAGATCGAGCGCCTCGCGCCGGCGCGCATCGTGCTCTCGCCGGGCCCGTGCACGCCCAACGAAGCCGGCGTCACGCTCGCCGTCGTCGATCGCTTCAAGGGACGCGTGCCGATCCTGGGCGTGTGCCTCGGCCACCAGGCGATCGGCCAGGCGTTCGGCGGGCGCGTCGTCCATGCCAGGACGCTCATGCACGGCAAGGTATCGCGCATTCACCACGGCGGCGCGGGCGTGTTCCGCGGCCTGCCCACGCCCTACGACGCGACCCGCTACCATTCGCTCGCCATCCAGCGCGAGACGTGCCCCCCGGATCTGGAGGTGACCGCGTGGACCGAGGACGGCGAGATCATGGGGGTGCGCCATCGCACCCTCGCGATCGAGGGCGTCCAGTTCCACCCGGAATCGATCCTCACGGAGCACGGGCACGCGCTTCTTCGCAACTTCCTCACCGAATCGAGATAGCCATGTTCACGCCCCTCGAAGCGATCAACCGCCTCTGCGACAAGCGCGAGATCTTCTACGACGAGATGGTCGACCTGATGCGCCAGGTGATGGAGGGCAAGGTGCCGCCCGTGCAGCTCGCCGCCATCCTCATGGGCCTGCACGTGAAGACCGAGTCGGTCTCCGAGATCGCCGCTGCGGCTTCCGTGATGCGCGAGTTCTCGACCAAGGTCGATGCGAGCGGCGTCGATCACCTCGTCGACACCTGCGGTACGGGCGGTGACAAGGCCCAAACATTCAACATCTCCACCACGGCGGCGTTCGTCGCCGCGGCGGCCGGAGCGCACGTCGCGAAGCACGGCGGCCGTTCGGTGTCGTCGCAGTCCGGAAGCGCGGACGTGCTGGAGGGCCTCGGCGTGAACCTCGCGCTCACGCCGGAGCAGGTGGGCCTGTGCATCCGCGAAGTGGGAGTGGGTTTCATGTTCGCTCCCAATCACCATCCGGCGATGAAGCACGCGGCACCCGTGCGCAAGGAGCTCGGGATGCGCACGATCCTGAACATCCTCGGGCCGCTCACCAACCCCGCGGGGGCCCCGAACCAGGTGATGGGTGTCTTCCACGCGGACCTCGTCGGCATCCAGGCGCGCGTGCTCAAAATGCTGGGGAGCAAGCACGTCATCACCGTGCACGGCCACGACGGACTCGACGAGATCACGATCACCGGCCCCACGTTCCTTGCCGAGCTCAAGCACGACTTCATCACCGAGTATTCGATCGAGCCCAAGCAATTCGGCATCGACACCGCGCCCATCGAGTCGCTCCAGGTGAAAGGCGCTGACGAGTCTCGTGCCCGGCTCGAGGCGGTTCTCGCGAACGAGAGGGGACCGTCGCGCGACGTGGTGATCATGAACGCAGCGGCGGCGCTCTATGTCTGCGGCATCAGCGGCAGCCTCTGGGACGGCGTCGCGGCGGCGCGCGATGCGATCGAGAGCGGGGCGGCGCGAAAGAAGCTCGACCATCTCGTGAAGTTCACGCGCTCATTCGCGAAGGCAGCCTGAGTGTCCGACATCCTGGAGCGGATCCTCGCCGCGAAGCGGCGAGAGGTCGATGAAGCGAAATCGCGAGTGCCGCTTGTAAAGCTGCGGGATGCAGCGGATGCGGCGGGTGCGCCGCGCGGATTCGAGCGGGCGCTGCGGGCGAGGACGGATGCAGGCAAGACCGCGGTGATCGCGGAGATCAAGCGCGCGAGCCCGAGCAAGGGCCTCATCCGCGCGGACTTCGATCCCGCGCGGATCGCCCGTTCCTACGAGGCCAACGGCGCTGCTTGCCTTTCCGTCCTCACCGATCGGGAATTTTTCGGGGGATCGGCGGGGGACCTTCGCGCGGCCCGCGGCGCTTGCGCGCTTCCCGTCCTTCGCAAGGACTTCATCATCGATCCCTATCAGCTCCACGAGTCCCGCGCATGGGGCGCGGACTGCATCCTGCTCATCGTGGCCGCGCTGCCCGAAGGCGAGCTCCGGGAGCTTGAAAACCAGGCCTTGTCGCTCGGGCTGGATGTGCTCGTAGAGTGCCACGACGCGCAGGAGCTTTCAGTCGCGTTAAGCATGCGTAGCCCCCTGATCGGTATCAACAATCGGAACCTGCGGACCTTCGAGACCCGGCTCGAAACGACGCTCTCGCTGGTCGATCGGATGCCTCCCGGCCGGCTACTGGTGACCGAGAGCGGGATTGCGAGCCCCCAGGACGTGGAGCGCCTCCGGCAGGGCAAAGTGAGCGCATACTTAGTGGGGAGTGCCTTCATGGCCGCCGATGACCCGGGAAAGGAGCTTTCCCGGCTATTTTCAGGTGGTTGAAAGGCCTGTTGTGGAGCCGCAACAAGGGGGAGTGTTTGTTGCGGGAAAGGCGAAAAACCCCTTGAGCGAACGGTCCCGCTTTGGCATCATGCGGTTGGCTTCTCAATAAGAACACCCTTGAGGTTTCCCAAAAGCTTCAAAGCAACGACGGCCTCACTTCAAACAAAGGAGATTCTGATGAACAAAAAGCTGATCGCTTTGGCAGTTGCTGGCGCAAGTATCGCGCCGGCCGCCATGGCACAGACAGCGAACCCGGTCACGCTCTACGGTCGCGCGTACGCCATGTTCGAGTCCGTGGAGCAGAACGGTCCCACCGCCGCATCGACGCTTACCCGCCGCAATCGCGTGTCGGACCAGTCGTCGCTGCTCGGCGTGCGCGGAACGGAAGACCTGGGTGGGGGGCTGAAGGCCTTCTTCCAACTTGAGACCGGGTTCAAGATTGATCAGAACGACACCACGTTTGCCGCGCGCAACAGCGGCGTGGGCCTGCAAGGCGGCTGGGGCAGCTTTCTGATGGGACGTTGGGACACACCGTACAAGGTCGTCACCACGGCAATCGATCCGTTCGGCGACCTGACGCTGGGTGGCTATACCGCCGTGATGAACGGCAACGGTGTGCGCGGCGTGACTTCCACGAACGCGTTCGATCGTCGCGAGCAGAACGTCGTGCAGTACTGGTCGCCGAGCTGGGCCGGTGTCGCCTTCCGCTTGAGCTACGCGGCGAACGAAGGCCGCACCGCCGCGCTGAATCCGTCCAGTGATGGCGCGAGCATCAGCTACACTGGCGGCCCGGTCTATCTTGCGTACGCCTACCACCAGTTCAAGGACCAGGCGTTCAGCACGGTTACTCCGCCGAAGCAGACCGCCAACCAGATCGTCGGCACGTTCACGTTCGGCCCGATCAAGCTCGGCGCGGCCTACGAGAAGATCAAGCGCGACGGCTTTACCGACCGCAAGGCGTGGCTGGGCAACATCGTCTGGACCTTCGGCAACAACCAGCTGATCTATCAGTTCTCGAAGGGCAAGGACGGCGAGACGTCGGCTCTCACGCAACCCGACTGCGACGCGAACGTGGCCGGATACCAGTACAACTTCTCGCGCCGTACCTTCTTCCTCGCCCAGTACACGAAGGTCGACAACAAGACCTCCACGTCCACCTGCAACTTCGGTGCGACTCCGGGCGCGATTGGGACCAACCAGGCGGGAGTGGAAGCCAAGGGCATTGCGGTCGGACTGCGTCACATCTTCTGATCGTTTCACCGCTCGGCTTGTCGAACAGGGGCGCGGCTTGAAGCCGCGCCCTTTTTCTTTCCGATGAATTCCTTCCGCGGCCCTTTCTCGTTGCTGGACCAGCTTCTGGCCAGCGCGGACGAGGCGTTGCGCGCGCTGTCTGGATCCGTGGCACCCGCCCGGCCCTCGCCCGCATCGGATCACTCGATGCCCGTAGCGGAAGACGATCGCAGGGTGTCCGCCGGCCTCATGCGCGTGAACCATACCGGTGAGATCTGCGCGCAGGCGCTGTACAGCGGACAGTCTCTCGTCGCGCGAAACGCGCGCGTGCGGGCGGCGCTGCAGGGCGCGGCGGCGGAAGAGCGTGACCACCTCGCCTGGTGCCGCACAAGGCTCGACGAGCTGGATTCGCGTCCCAGCCTTCTCGATCCGGTGTGGTACTTGGGATCGTTCGCATGGGGCATAGCGTCAGGACTCGCGGGCGATCGATGGAGCCTCGGCTTTCTCGCGGAGACCGAGGCGCAGGTTGAGCGCCACCTCGAGGGACATCTCGCGCGACTGCCCGCGGACGATGGTGCGAGCCGCGCGATCGTGGCGAAGATGCGCGACGACGAGGCGCGCCACGGGCAGACGGGACGTTCGCTCGGCGCGGCGGAGCTTCCCTACGTGGTGAAGCGCGCGATGCAGTCGGCGTCGAAGGTGATGACGCGAACGGCCTACTGGGTGTGAGGCGCTAGGCCTCTCGCACTTCGAAGTCGAACGTCACCTGCGCGGTCTTCGCGAGCATGATCGTCGCAGAGCAGTACTTCTCCTTCGAAAGCCTGATCGCGCGCTCGACCTGCGCGGTCGCAAGCCCGCGTCCCGTCACAATGTAGCGCAACCGGATCGCCGTGAAGACCTTGGGATCCTCCTGCGCGCGATCGGCTTCCAGTTCGACCACGCAGTCGGTCACCGGCTGGCGCGCCTTGCGCAGGATGTGCATCACGTCGATCGCCGTGCACGCCCCCGTGCCCATCAGGACGAGCTCCATCGGGCGCGCGCCGAGATCCTTGCCACCGATGTCCGGCGCGGCGTCGACGACCACCGCATGGCCACTGCCGCTTTCGGCAAGGAACGTCATTCCCTCGGAGAGCTTGATGCGCGCCTTCACTTCGTCGCCCGCTCCTGCCGCTCCTGGGTTTCGAGCCACGCCTTCATCAGGTTCCACGACACGGCGAGGAGCGCGGGACCCACGAAGAGGCCGATGAAGCCGAATGCGATCGCGCCGCCGAAGACGCCGAGCACCACGAGCAGCATCGACAGGTTTCCCGCGCGGCTCATGAGGATCGGCTTCACGAAATTGTCCACGGAGCTGATGACCACGACGCCGTAGATGACCATGAACAGCGCCCAGCCCTGCTGTCCCTGGAAGTAGAGCCACGCGGCGGCACCGCCCCAGATCAGCACCGGGCCCATGGGTATCAGCGAAAGGATGAACGTGAGCGCGCCAAGGATGAATGCACCCGGGACGCCCGCGATCCAGAACCCGATGAACGCGACGGCGCCCTGGACCAAAGCCGTCCCGATGAGCCCGTACACCACACCCTTCACCGCGGCCTGCGCCGTCGCTATGAGGGTCATGCCATTCTCGGGTCCGGCGAGGCGCACGACACCTTCCATCACGAGGCGTCGCACGCGATCGCCCTCGCGGTAGAAGAAGTACGCCACGAAGATCGCGATGAGGACCTGCACGAGTCCCGTTCCGGCTGCCTTCCCGAGTGCCACGACCATTCCGCGTGCCGGCTCGAGATACTGCTTCGCATACGCGATGAGGTCCCCGCTGCTGCTGGTGAGGATCCCGCGCACGGTCTCGTCCAGCCATGGACCCAGCACGGGAATGGCGACGATGAACTGTGGCAGCTCCAGGGTGGACTTGCGGTCAAGGAACATGCGCACCAGGTCCACCGCAGCCGATGCGTGGACAACCATGCTCTGTGCGGCAAGGGCGATGGGGACCGCAAGTCCCAGGACCAGCACGGCCACGAAGATGAGCGCCGCGAGCCAGGAGCGTCCGCCGAGGCGCTCGCGCAGGGCCACGAATAGCGGCCAGGTCGAGAAGCAGAGGATGGCCGCGAAGATGATCGCCCCCATGAAGGGCTGGATCACCAGGAAGCATCCGAGCGCGAGCATGGCGACCGCGACGACGCGTGCGTGCTGCTCGAAGCGCTCGTTCATGGCCGGCATTCTAGCGGGTTTGACCCAAGGGCATGATTCGCCTATAATTTCAGGTTCGCAGGTGGATTTGCGAACGAGTTCGGAAGTTACCCAAAACAAGCGGGCCAAGGTATCGGGACGAGCGTCCCGGCACTCAGGGCCGGTATGAAAGGAAATCGATGAAGACCTTCTCCGCCAAGCCGGAAGAGGTGCGGCGTGACTGGTTCGTCGTGGATGCCACGGACAAAGTCCTGGGGCGTCTCGCGTCCGAAGTCTCCCGTCGCCTTCGCGGCAAGCACAAACCCGAGTTCACCCCGCACGTCGACACAGGCGATTACATCGTCGTGGTCAACGTCGAGAAGCTTCGCGTCACCGGCGCGAAGGCCACGGACAAAAAGTACTACCGGCACTCGACATATCCGGGCGGCATCTACGAAACGAATTTCACCAAGCTCCAGGCGCGCCATCCGGACCGCGTCCTCAAGCTCGCGGTGAAGGGCATGCTCCCGAAGGGGCGACTTGGCTACGCCATGATCAAGAAGCTCAAGATCTACGCGGGACCGGCGCATCCGCACGCCTCGCAGCAGCCCAAGACCCTCGAGATCTAAGGAGCCCCGAATGATCGGCAAATACAACTACGGTACGGGCCGCCGCAAGAACGCGGTGGCACGCGTGTTCATCAAGCCCGGCAAGGGCAACATCACGGTGAACGACAAGCCCGTCGACGTCTTTTTCTCGCGGGAGACCGGCCGCATGATCGTGCGCCAGCCCCTTGAGCTCACCAATCACCTGCAGACGTTCGATATCAAGGTGAATGTGTTCGGCGGCGGCGAATCCGGGCAGGCCGGCGCGGTCCGCCACGGCATCACGCGCGCCCTGATCGAGTACGACCCGACGCTGAAGCCCGCGCTTTCGAAGGCCGGGCTCGTGACGCGCGACGCGCGCGAGGTCGAGCGCAAGAAGGTCGGCCTGCACAAGGCGCGACGCCGCAAGCAGTTCTCGAAACGCTGAGGCGGAAGCGCTGGCAGGAACCTGTATGCACAAAGCCGCCTCACCGCGGCTTTGTCGTTCTGGGATTTCGATGCGTGTCGTGGCTGGGAGACGGATTTGATGAAGGTCGGCGTCGTTGGAGGTACCGGATACACGGGCGTGGAATTGCTGCGCCTGCTGGCCGGTCATCCGGGTGTGCAGGTGACAGCCATCACTTCGCGCGCGGAAGCGGGCGTGAAGGTGGCGGACTACTTCCCGTCGCTGCGTCGCCGCTACGACCTCGCGTTCTCGGATCCGGCGACCGCGCCGCTCAAGGGTTGCGACTGCGTCTTCTTTGCCACGCCCAACGGCGTGGCGATGAGCCAGGCGCGCGCCCTGCTCGAATCGGGCGCGAAGATCGTGGATTTCTCCGCCGACTTCCGCCTCAAGGATCGCGCGACCTGGGAGAAGTGGTACAAGGTCTCGCACGCCTCGCCGGAGCTCTTCGGCGAAGCCGTGTACGGACTTCCGGAGATCAATCGCGAGCGTATCCGCAAGGCGCGCCTCGTCGCGAACCCGGGTTGTTATGCGACCGCTGTGCAGCTCGCGTTGCTGCCGCTGGTCGAATCCGAGCACGTGGACCATGCGCATCTCATCGCGGATGCCAAGTCGGGCGTGAGCGGCGCTGGGCGCAAGGCGGAGATCGACATCCTTTATTCGGAAGCCACGGACAACTTCAAGGCGTACGCCGTGAAGGGCCATCGCCACCATCCCGAGATTCTCGAGAGCCTCACGACGCTCGAGGGCGCCTCGGGGCGCAAGCTCGGCCTCACGTTCGTGCCGCATCTCGTGCCGATGGTTCGCGGCATCCTCGCGACCGTCTACGCGCGCATCACGAAGGACGCGGACTTTCAGGCGATGTTCGAGAAGCGCTACTCGAAGGAGCCGTTCGTCGATGTCATGCCGCCGGGTACGCAGCCCGAGACGCGCTGGGTGCGCGGCACCAACCAATGCCGCATCGCGATCCACAGGCCCATGGACGGAGACACGCTGGTCGTTCTCGCGGTCGAGGACAACCTCGTGAAGGGCGCGGCGGGGCAGGCAGTGCAGAACATGAACCTGATGTTCGGGTTCCCGGAAACGCAGGGACTCGAACAGCTGGCGGTGATTCCCTGATGAGGATGTTGCGCCGGCTGCGCAGCAACTTCGGCATCGGGTCGTCGCGCATGGCGATCCGGTCGCAGCTCGCGTGGTACTGGCGCTGGCTGCTGAACGTGCTGATGATGGTCCTCGTCGCAGCGGTCGTGTGGTGGCTGGTGCAGACGAGCTACGGCATCACCGGGTTCGACATCGAGGAGGCGAAGGCGCACCTGGCCAAGCTCACCGAAGACAACCACGTCATGAAGTCCGAGCTCGAAACGGCGCGCGGCACCCTTTCGGAGCTCGACAGGCAGCTGCAGATCGAGAAAGCGGCGCAGGGAGAGCTCGCGCGCACGGTGACGCAGCTCCAGGACGAGAACGCCTCGCTTAAGGAGGACCTCGCCTTCCTTCGCAACATCATGTCGTCGGGCACCACCCCGGAGGGCATCGGGATGTCGAACCTCAAGGTCGAGCGCGACGGAAAACCGAACGAGTACCGCTATCGCATGCTCCTCACGCAGGGCGGGCAGCGCAAGCAGGACTTCAAGGGCAAGGTGCAGATCGTGGCGCGGGTCGCGAAGGACGGCGCCATGACCACGTTGACCATTCCCGATACCCCCCCGGCCGATGCGACGGGCGCGTTCGAATTCCGCTTCTACCAGAAGGTCGAGGGCCGATTCTCGATACCCGATGGGACGAGTCTCAAGGGCCTGGATGTGCGGGTTTTGGCGCTGCCCGGGGGACAGGTTAAACTGTCGCGGACGATCAACCAGTTGTAAGTGGGAGGGATCGCACCCATGTTCAGCAAATCCAACAAGCCCAGCCCGATCGACAGCCTGATCGGCACCGGCACCACCATCGAAGGCAACGTTTCCTTCACCGGCGGCCTGCGCATCGACGGCCACGTCAAAGGCAACGTGAAAGCCACCGGGAGCAAGCCCGGCACGTTGGTGATCTCGGAGCTGGCGAAGGTCGAGGGTGATATCGACGTGGCCCACGTTGTGGTCAACGGCACGGTCGCCGGGCCGGTGAGGGCGACGGAGTACGTCGAACTGCTGCCCAAGGCGAGGGTCACAGGAAATGTGGTGTACAAATCGATCGAGATCCATGTGGGCGCGATCGTGATGGGACAGCTGATATATGAGAGCCCGCAGAACAGCCAGAAGGTGGTCGAGCTCAAGCCCCACAGCGGCAGTTCCAACTGAACGAGATCCAGGAGAGACGCAATGAACGACATGACCACGATGCCCGATCCGCTCGTCTTCACCGAGAGCGCGGCTAACAAGGTCAAGGCCCTCATCGAGGAAGAGGGCAACAACGAGCTCAAGCTGCGGGTGTTCGTCACGGGCGGCGGATGCTCGGGCCTCCAGTACGGCTTCACGTTCGACGAGGTCGCCAACGAGGACGACACGGTGATGCAGAAGAACGGAGTGAGCCTCCTCATCGACCCGATGAGCTACCAGTACCTGACGGGAGCCGAGATCGACTACACCGAAGGGCTCGAGGGTGCGCAGTTCGTGATCAAGAATCCGAATGCGACATCGACCTGCGGCTGCGGGTCTTCCTTCACCGCGTAGTAGCGCGCGACCGCCGCCAGCAAAAGGGGAGCTTCGGCTCCCCTTCTGTTTTCAGGCGGCGTAGATTGCGCCCAGCACGCGCGGGGCGCGCGCGCCGGTGGCGGCGGTGAGGTCCACGGGCTCGCGTCGCATGCACTTCATGGCGAGCCACGCGAATGCCATCGATTCCACGTGCCCCGTCGGGACTCCGAGCGTATCCGTCTTCTCGACGAGTCGGCACGCGAGATCCGCGATGCGCGTGAATAGCGCGCCGTTGCGCGCACCTCCTCCGGATAGATAGATCTCCTGCGTCTCGGGACAGAAGCGGTCGATCGAATCCACGATCGAGCGCGCGGTGAAATCGGTGAGCGTGGACTGCACATCCTCGGGCTGGTATGCGCGCGGCAGCTTCTCCTCGAGCCACGCGAGGCGGAAGAGCTCGCGCCCCGTGCTTTTCGGCGGAGGCGCGTCGAGGAAGGGCTCCTCGAGAAGGCGATCGAGCAGGGCGGCGTCGGTGCGGCCGCGCGATGCCCATAGGCCGTCCTCGTCGAAATCGCGCCCGAGATGGCGACGCGCCCATCCATCCAGCAGCACGTTTCCCGGTCCGCA
>Ga0068871_100003119_pt1 | contig 11381 bp, 8 predicted proteins | sample KBSMisM72_FD_72750 | JGI IMG/M metagenome (GOLD analysis project Ga0068871, IMG submission 72750) | Miscanthus rhizosphere microbial communities from Kellogg Biological Station, Michigan, USA - KBS Miscanthus M7-2 | ecosystem: Host-associated > Plants > Roots > Rhizosphere > Soil ... | reverse complement strand
CGATCTATATGCAGGTCAGCCAACCACCGTCCTCGCTCTGTAACTTTCTCTCCCCCGTAATCGAGATATCCAAAAGATGACAACACTCTTGCTCGACGCGCAAATGGATCCCACACTTCTTCACGCAGCCCTTCGATGCGTCGTGTCGCTCGTTGATAATCTTCTGCTGTCTCGTGAAGTTCCCAAAGCAAATCAGTACAACGCGACCTGTCAGGACCTGTCATTTCGGGAGACAAGAGCCCGTCAATACTGTCGTCGAAAACCTTCAAGGCGTCAGCCTCTTCTTCTCCCGCATCGCGGAGACGAGGCTCTGTCATTACCAGCTCTTTCCCTCGATGACGAATCTCATCAAAAGCTCTTTCGATATCATCCTCACGCAATCTGTAGACTGGCGCATACACGCGGCCGATGCGTTCCTGCGGAAAACTTGCGCTACTGCCATCCTCTCGAAATCCACGGATACTTCCGTCGCGTTTTTCAATAACAATCACTAACCGTTTTCCACTGCGACCAATACCGACAACTCGACCCGGTTTGACTACTTCGTTGAGCCAGCTATGAAAGAGTTCGGCGCGTGTTAGTGGTTGTGCTTCATGAAGCCGCGCACGCGCAGCGACCAATCGTTCTAAACCAAGCGCAGTTGTGACGGGGAGATTGCAACCTGCTTTCGTCAATCGATCATTGATAGTCTGCTCACTTTGCAATCGCAACTTTTCGAGTTGGTTGATTTGATGATTGAGGTCTCGATAAGCAAAGCTGCGTTCAGCGATATCGCGCACACCTGCAAAACTACCGTAAGCGTCAAGGAGATTGAGAAGAGTCGTATAGGTAGCTCGAAACTGACTGACAAGCGGATCTGGAGAAGCACGCAGCAGTTGAGCGATACGTTCCGGATCCTGATGTAGACCGGGAGCAGCTACCACGAAGCCAACGTTGTCTCGACCGCGGCGGCCCGCTCGTCCCGTCATCTGTTGAAGCTCAGATGCACTCAACGGTCGCCACCCGCTGCCGGTTCGTGCGTCTGCACCAGTCAGCACAACACTGCGAGCCGGAAAATCAACCCCGGCAGCAACTGTTGCTGTGGCGAATATTGCATCCAGCAAACCGGCACTCATCAGTTTCTCGATTACTAACTTCCAGGCGGGAATGTGTCCGGCGTGATGTGAAGCAACGCCGCCACGGATGATCGTGTCCCAGTGTCTGTGCCCGCGAACCTCTGGGTTCTGAACCACAAATGAACGCATGAACTCGAGCCGAGCTTCACGCCGACTTTCTTTTGGATCACGTCGACTGAGCGCTGCCTCTGACGCCGCTTGATCACAGCGCCGTCGGGTCGGCATGAATACAATTGCCGGCAGAAGATTGTAGGAATCAAGTGCCGTGAGCAGTGTGGCCGACGGCATTTCCGGCATGCGCAGTTTCATGATTCAAAGGTCGGATGTCCGACTAACTTCAGTTTGTCGGGTAAGTCAGCCAAAGATTTACACGGTTGAAACGGATCAAAGTATTAAAAGAGCGTTCGTCGTCCGATCCGTTTCACCCGTGAAAATCTTTGTGCTAATTGCTTCACCGCCACCGTCGGTTCGATCGCTCTTCTCGCTCTTCCTTTGAGCGTTCGATTAACTGGGCAATCTCCGAGTTCAGTTTTCCGTCGTCACCAAGTAGAGGTAACAAGCGCCTATCGGGCAGCAGCACAGCAGTTCGCAAAGGCACGGGACGTTTTGGCGGTCCAGTGATAACACCGCATCGCACTCCTCTCACTTCTTCCAACCATGAAGCGAAGTCGTGGGCGTTGCCGATCGTCGCTGATAGCAACAGCAAACGAATCCGTGGCGGCGTAAGGATTATCGCTTCTTCCCAAACGTGACCACGTTCTTCATCCGCAAGGTAATGCGCCTCGTCAATCACCACCAGATCGGCATTTACAACGTGTCCACCTCGCAGGGAGTCGAATAACTGATTGCGGTAAATCTCAGTGGTTCCGACAACGAGGGGCGCATCGGAATTTTCCTTTCTGTCTCCAGTGAGAATGCCAACTCTCTCTGCGCCAAACTCGTCGATGAACTCCTGGTACTTTGAATTTGTCAGCGCCTTCAAGGGCGTTGTGTACCACGCACGTTGGCCATTATTGAGCAGCCGGCGGATCTCCTCGCGCGCAATCCAGGTCTTGCCGCTACCAGTTGGAGCAGTGACCAACACATCTTCGAATTCCAGAGCGGCGAGAGCTTCGAGTTGAAATGGATCGGGTTTGAATGGAGCGGCGGGTGGTGTGCCGATTCCTTCCAACAATCGCTTCACTTCACGTGTCTGTGGGATACGATTCGTAGTTTCCGGGTGAGGAACTATTTGTTCACGCTGGTTTTTACCTCGTTTATTCCTCGCGCCCCATCGTTTACCTTTGTTCCCCCTCATACAGGCATTCTAGCGACAGTGGCCTGCGAAGTGCTAAGAGGATTATTGGGAGTTACAATCTGTCTCACAACGCATCTTGCTACCGACGCGTCTAAAGCACTGAACTAATGAAGTCTGGCTGCGTTTTACTATTGAATGCCTGAGCTTTTTGCAAACTTCGAAGTAAACAAAGATCCGAGATGGCCAATTTTGTTACGGCTAACTGGCGGTTCAATATTTCTCCACCTGTTGTTGCTCTGGCTGGTTGTTTATGTTCCCGCATTCCGCGATGCTCTGAACATCGCCACCCTCCTCGCCAATACGAGGTTTGTAGAAAAACCGTACAGCGCCACCCAGATTGGTGACGATGTGACGCTCCTCGATCTGAACAAGGAGAAGTTCCACTATCCGGAAGGTTACTTTGCTATAGAGAATCAACAATTGGGTTCTGAATATGCCGCTAACTTCGGATCAGCCGCTGCCTATGCGCCAAAGATCATCTCGCGTGCGTCGAAGGAGGTCGAACCGGAAGCCAGCCCATCGCCGTTGCCGTCGCCCAGCCCTTCTGCTTCCGCTTCACCAGGAACAACCACTGTTCCCACTAACGCAACCGCCGTCGATGACAAGAAGCTGACTCCGGAGGAAGCACAAACCAAGCTAGAACAGACAGCGGCCGCCAACAATCTGGAACTACCCGACGAAACTCAGCTGAACAAACAAGTCCTGAAAGACTTCGCAAAGTATGCGAATGATCTAAAGAACCAGGGCAAGCTCGATATAGATAAACCTTTCGAAGTCGTGATTGAGGCGGAACTTGATCAGAACGGAAAACTTGTAAATCCGCACTTCACTAAGAAGGCTGGAGATCCCAATCTAGTCGACGTATTCGCCCGGATGGTTGCGGCCCTAAACGACAGCGGGTTTCTGATCTACTTGAAACCGATCAGCAGGGATAATCCTGGAGCCAAAGTGAAGTTCACAATCAAACAAGGCGAACAGGAAGTACTAGCCTCTGTGGAATCCGAAGCATCATCCGACGCAAGTGCACGCGTGTTGGCGAAAGCTCTTAACGCCGCACTTGTTTTTGGCGCGAGTTCGCGGGCGGGGAAAGATGAAGAAGTGATAATGAAGAACACAAACGCAACGCCCGATGGCAAGAGAGTCCTCGTGAGTTTTTCAATGCCGCGGCAGACTGTAGTGGATTTGATTAAGAAACAGTTGGAGCCGGGCGTCTAACGTTCAAATCCGAGTTTGGCCCTTGCTTGCCTCCCTCAAAGACAGTCAACTAAAATCAAACATTGTCAAACGTGTGAACAATCCTGAACTGGCAGCGATTTGCGTGGAGCGCGATATTACATATGAGTTTCGATAAGTTTTTAACAAAGATATTTGGTAGTAACAACCAACGATTCCTGAAGTCTATTCAACCTCTCGTCGACGAGATCAATTCGCTCGAACCATCTTTACAGAAGTTATCTGACGAGGAATTAAAGGCACGAACTGCGGCCTTTAAAGAAACAGTCCAGCAAGCGGTCGGCGACACAAAGGACAAAGAAGAACGAAAGCGTCGCGAGCGAACGGCGTTAGACAGCATCCTGCCCGAAGCCTTTGCCACCGTGCGTGAGGCGAGTGTCAGAACAACGGGTATGCGTCACTTCGACGTACAGTTGATCGGTGGCATCGTCCTTCACCAGGGAATGATTGCGGAGATGCGAACCGGTGAAGGTAAGACGCTGGTCGCAACGTTGCCGTCATATCTAAATGCGCTGACCGGTCGTGGCGGCGTCCATGTTGTGACAGTCAACGACTATCTTGCGTCCAGAGACGCCGAGTGGATGGGCCAGATCCACCGGTTCCTCGGTCTCGAGGTCGGTTGTATCCAGAATGACATGGATGATTTCGAGCGACAGGCTGCGTATGCTTCTGACATCACGTACGGAACCAACAACGAGTTTGGTTTCGACTACCTGCGCGACAACATGAAGTTTGATCTTGCGACGTGCGTTCAACGCGGACATTACTTCGCAGTTGTTGACGAGGTCGATTCCATCCTGATTGATGAAGCTCGAACTCCGCTAATCATCTCGGGTCCCTCAGATGAAGCCACTGATAAATATCGAAATGCGGACGCTATTATCCCGCACCTGAAGCGTGGCGAAGATATTGAAGGAAAGAAGACTGGCGAGTATGTCGTCGATGAAAAAGCACACACAGCAGTTCTTACCGAAGACGGCGTCGATAAAGCAGAACGTTTGCTGGGGGTCGGCAATCTTTACGATCCGTCAAACATGGAACTGCTTCACTGTGTAGAGCAGGCATTGAAAGCCCACACGCTTTACAGATTGGATCACCAGTACGTTGTTCAGGACGGCGAAGTGATCATCGTTGACGACTTTACCGGTCGATTGATGAAAGGGCGTCGCTGGTCCGATGGATTGCACCAGGCGGTTGAAGCAAAAGAAGGCGTCGAGATCGAAAAGGAAAACCAGACACTCGCGACGATCACACTCCAAAACTACTTCAGGCTTTATGAAAAACTGTCGGGCATGACGGGTACCGCTGAAACTGAGGCTGCTGAATTTCACTCGACATACAAGCTTGACGTCATTGTTATCCCCACTCACATGCCGATGGTTAGGACGGACTTCTCCGACGTTATCTATCGAACACTGCCTGAGAAGTGGGACGCAGTTATCGACGAAATCAAAGAGTGTTACGACAAGGGTCAGCCCGCATTGGTTGGTACCGTGTCAGTAGAAAATTCGGAGTTAATTGCCAGGCGGTTGGTAAAGGAAGGGGTTCCTCATAACGTTTTAAACGCGAAATATCACGAGCGCGAAGCTGAAATCGTGGCGCAAGCCGGAAGAAAGGGTTCAGTTACCATCGCCACAAACATGGCTGGTCGAGGAACGGACATCCTGCTGGGCGGAAATCCAGATTTCATGGCCCGCGAGTTCCTGAAAAAGGACGAAATCGATCCTGACGAAGCAACCGACGAACAGTGGCAATCTGCGTATCGACAAGCGAGACGGATTATCGAAGATGAACACAAGGAAGTTGTGAGTCTTGGAGGTCTTCACATTGTCGGCACGGAACGTCACGAATCGCGACGGATTGATAACCAGTTGCGTGGGCGTGCCGGCCGTCAGGGCGACCCAGGTTCTTCACGATTCTTTTTGTCGCTAGAAGACGATTTGATGCGAATCTTCGCCGGTGACAAAGTGAAGGCGTTGATGCAACGGCTGGGGATGGAGCAAGGTGTAGCGATTGAATCAAAGATGGTTTCGAAACGGATCGCTGCGGCACAGAAATCAGTAGAAGGTCGCAACTTTGAATCACGCAAACACTTGCTTGAATACGACGACGTAATGAACAAGCAGCGCGAAACCATCTACGGTTTGCGTCGTCAACTAATGGAAGAACCGGATCAGCGTGAATATCTGATGGGCGATCCTCCGAATGCTGGCGTCGCTTACGACCTCCTTTCGGATATCACAAAACAATATCTGAATCCTGAAGTTTCACCGGACGATTGGGACGTAGATAACTACAAGATTCAGATAAAGAGCATTTACGATTTCGACGCTGACCGTGAACGACTTGATCTACCAAATTTCACTTCTCAGGAAGTTGTTGATGAAATCTGGGCGCGCCTCAAAGAAAAATACGCACACAAGGAAGAACAAATCGGTAACGAAGCGATGCGCACCTACGAGCGCATCATCATGTTGAATATCATCGATGCACAGTGGAAAGATCACTTGCTTTCACTGGATCACTTAAAACAGGGAATTGGCCTGGTCGGCTACGGACAGAAAGACCCCCTAGTCGAATACAAGAAGCAAAGTTTTGACCTGTTTCAGGAGATGCTGGATAGAATAGACACCACAACAATCAGATCTCTATTCAACCTGCAAATTGTTTCGGAAGAACCGCCGGAAGCAATACGAGTTCGAAGAGGACCCAGACGTCCTTTGACTTTCACTGGGCCAAATCAGGGTGCTGCTGAGGCAGGTGAGGAAGCGGCAAAAACAAAAACTGTCGTGCGCGACCAGCCGAAGGTTGGACGGAATGAACCGTGTCCATGTGGTTCGGGAAAGAAATATAAAAAGTGTCATGGCATCAACGTCTAAGACAAGCCAGGTTTTGAGGAAAGTTAAGATGCTGACGGTGACTGTCAGCATCTTTTTTGTTTTTAGTCCCAGTCACGGCATTTCTAAAACCACCCTTCCCCAACAAAGTCAGGAACTAAAGAACGCTGTCCAACTTATTCAAGAGAATCGTTGCGAAGATGCGCTTAAGATTCTTGTCGAACTTACACAAAAGGATCCGAACGACTCGCGAGCTTGGTTCTATCTCGGCGTAGCCAGCGTTAAAACGATGCGCGTCAAGGTGGGTGCTAATGCCTTGCGCAAGTCAATCGACTTGGATTCCTCATTTGCTCCTGCACACACGGTTCTTTCCGACGCGCTCTTGCAGCTCGGTGCGCTTCCCGAAGCGGCTCGAGAGGCAGAGCAAGCTTCGCAGCTAGATCCGATTGCTCCTGAACCGTACTACCAACTGGCGTTCGCAAGGTTTCGACAAGGTTCGATGGAAGACACCGTGCACTATGCTGAACTGGCAAGTAGCACGAAACCTGACTTCGCACCCGCTTACTTGCTAAAGGCGCAAGCGCTTATTGGTTTATATAGAATTATCGGCTCATCGGCTGACGAGGTGCTTAAAGAAAAGATTGTGTCTAGATATCGACAAGCTGCAGATACGCTCGCAAAGTACATTGAGCTGGTGCCTGAGTCAGAAGACAGAAGCCTCTGGACTCAGGAAATCGAAGTACTAAGAAACTTTTCATTCACAGATAATTCCACTCTAACGACCAGGGAAGTCGACACAAAGGTTAGAATAATCGCGAAACCAGAACCAATGTATAGTGAAGAGGCTCGACGTTACCAGGTTGTAGGCCGTGTAACCTTAAGAGCGACTTTTGACGTGGATGGAACAATCAAGAATGTTTTGGTAGTCCAGGCATTGCCTTGCGGTCTGACTGAAAAGGCAATGAAGGCTGCTCAGAAAATTCAGTTCAATCCCGCGACATCGAAAGGCGTTTCCGTACCAACAATCATGCAGCTCGAATACAACTTTAATCTTTACTAAGACTCTCGATTCGGCGGACTTGACGTTAGAAATCACATCGGAAAATCCAGTAGTTAAGGCAATCATAGAGGGCAGCGCACCGCAACCGGCACGCCTCGCTGCAGCTCGTGGACTGCTTCCTCTCCCTCAACAGGATCTACTCGAGGTTCTGGTTGCGCTGTCAAATAACTCAGACGCTGAAATCGCGGAAGCCGCTAACGAGACGCTTCAAAGTGAAGGTCCGGACGAATTACTAATCGCAGCGAAAGCGGACGAAACCGCACCGACGGTACTGGCATATCTTGCAAACCAAACCGAAGCAAAACGTGAGATTCACGAAGCGCTCATACTGAACAGAAATACACCTGATGAAGCCTTAGCCGTCCTCGCCTCTGCTACAAAAGACGGACCCCTCCTCGAACTTGTTGCTCTTAATCAACAACGGCTAGTTCGTTTTCCGCAGTTGATTGAAGCAATTCTGGGGAATGCAGGGCGCACTGCTGAGGCTGAGCGTCGCGCTCGTGAAACAAAGAAGGAGTTTTTTGAAAAAGAACGAGGTGCGCGTCAAATCGCCGACGAGTTAAGAGCGCGTGGCAAAACTGCCGCAGCGGAGTTTTTTGAGAGTGCCGAGTTGACCTCAGCTTCGGGCAATCTGAGTGTCGAGGACGCCTGGATAATCGCGGAACACATCGAAGTTTCGGACTCTGACATCGATGACTCGTGGTTACCTTCGGAACGATATGAAGAGTTTGCCTTTGAATCCAGCGAACAAATAGCGGCAAACATTCAGCGGGTAATTGAAGGCGAAAATCTGGACGGCGGCGAGGTAACTGCAGAGCGTGTTTCCCTCATTCGTCGGATCATGCTCATGAATACTCGCGACCGAATGAAGCTCGCAATGAAGGGTGACCGGGAGGCAAGGAGCATCTTGATTCGAGACGCTAACAAGGTTGTTTGCTCAGCCGTCATTAACAATCCGCGGATCACCGAACAGGAAATTGAAAACATTTCTGCGATGCGAACGATTTCCGACGAGGTATTGCGACTGATTGCATTAAACCGCTCGTGGGCTCGTTCTTATCCAATCATTCACAATTTGGCCCGCAACCCCCGCACACCGATTCCTACGGCAATAGGGATCCTTCCGAGGATCCGCACAAAGGACCTTCTCAATCTCTCGCAAAGTCGGAACGTGTCTGAAGCGGTCCGGCGTCAGGCTCATCGCCTAGCGGGTGCTCGAAGTGGCGTCTGAGTCGTCGTAACACTTCCGCCATTGAATTAGCCCGAACTGTCACAAGATTTTGGCGAAATAGTTCATAATATCCTTGACATGTCACCATCCATCGTATAATTTCGCACACACCAAGCGAACAAGAAGTCTCGCAGGTTCTTTTAATTGACATTTTCGGGTGTCGTGCTCGGACTGGTGCGGAGTTCTAAATATGGCCTTATCTCTGCCCGCACCACCGCCCCAACCCGAACCGCCTACTTGACGGTTCCCATGCTTGCACTGCCACCCCTGATTAGCCCGAACCCTACCGGTATAGTTTAGCCCCGCCGATTCCAATAATTATCGGCGGGGCCCTCCTTTGTGAACTTCCAAGGAAACTATTTGTCGACTGACTGAACAAGAGTCTCTGAGCCCGAAAACCTCTCAATTACTCGATGTGTCTGAATACTGATTTCCGCACCACTCATCCGGGCAAATAGTTGCTCATACCGATCGACAACGTGTTCCCAGTCATACTGTTTCCTGACTCGCAACTGGGCGCGATTTCGATATCCGTGAACTAACGAGCCGTCTCTCAGGACTCGTTGCAGTTTCTCGGATAAATCAAATTCGTCGGCATAGGGAATTCCGGCATCGCCCACAACTTCAATGTTCTCTGGTGTGGCGAGCGTTAGGACACAGTTTCCATAACCCATTGCTTCGACCAGCGCGGGATGAGTTCCGCCTACTTCGGTTGCATGAACGTAGCAGTACGCGTTTTGTTGTAGTGCCCTGTAATCCTGGCCGAAAACGAACCCCGTGAAGATTATTCGCTTATCACCTTTTGCTCTTGCCTTGAGATCGCTGATGTACTCCTCAGCGTAGGGAGCGTCTCCCACGATCAATAGACGATACGCAGTTCGCACTCGTTTAAATGCTTCTATGACGAGGTGAGCATTGTTCTCAGGCTCCAGACGTGACACATAAAGGACGTAACGATTTGGCTCCACTCGCCATTTCCTTACGAGTGCCCGATCGGGCCGTCGCTCAACTTCGCTTCCGTAGGCAATCATTGTTGACTCTGCATTGTGCTCGGCGAGATAGTAATTTTGAATAACTTGCGCGTCCGTAACCATCTCGTTTGGCAGAAGTGTCGATAAGTATTCCGCCAATCGATAATAACGACGGCCCAGCCATCCCCATTTCTTTCTCTTGTGCTCCAGTCCATCAACATTGATGGCAACAGGAGTTCCTGTTAGTCGGAGTATCGGAGCAAACGGAGCATTCGCCGCATTGCAAATCAGCGCCGCATCAAAGCGTTGCGGCACTGCGTGAACCGCAGAGAGAAATGCATGAACGACAGTGTCAAAGTATTTGTGTCTGATGGTCGGAAGGACCTGAAGACGGACGCCGTGAAATTCAAGTTGCCTTGGAGAGACGTAGTGAGCGCGGCAATAGACAGTAACCTGATGTCCGCGCGCAACAAGACGAGTAGCGAGGTGCTCTGCGAAGGTCTCAAAACCTCCGTAGCTGGCTGGAATGCCTCTAGTTCCCAGTATCGCGATCCGCATTGTTTCTTCGAGGCTTGCTTTGGTCTCCAGGAACTTCAAAACCTATTGACCATGAACTATCAAGGATTGAAGCGTCGGGCCTTTCGGCCGTTCAGCGCTTCACGAAATGGCGTATTAGACTTAACTGATCGGACCAGCGACAACCTTGTGATTCAGGCTGGGAACCGTAGTGAGATTTCTTCTCAAATTACTCGACCCCATTAGCGGGCGAAAAGAGAATCCGCTTGGCTCCTACAGGTCCATCGGGGTTTACCAATGACTGATCACCATTGGACCAGTGAAATCCTAATCAACAGCGCGTCAAGGACAGTTCGCTTCATCTTATAGCGATAGTCAGCTTTTGGGCCAGTATTAATTAATAAGCCGTAAGGAAGCAAGGGGCTTTGTACCGTCGGGATTTCCAAGCGACTCGTGCGAGAGATCTGTAATCGGGGTCTATCCCGTAATTGTGTCGGGGTCGTTGAAGTTCCCTATTATAGTGAGAGATTTCGAGTAATGGAACAGGCAAAAGCGTACTCAACAATTCGGAGTTTGACGATCTATGAACATGCAGTCGAAAGGGTTTTCAGTCTGCCTCGATGCAACGCAGTTCCGAAAACCCTCGAACCGTGATATTGCCTTTCAAGACCCGTCAACGAAAGGACTACTTGCTCTTTCCTGCTACGGAAGCCTGCGCATCGTCAACATGTCCGCGTGTGTCGCGCTCGCGGATTCGTGCTGCCTTACCGCGAAGGCCACGCAGATAATAAAGCTTCGCACGTCGAACACGGCCCTTCTTCACGAGGTCGATATGATCGATGATGGTTGCGTGAAGGGGAAAGATTCTTTCGACTCCAACACCGAAGCTTGTTTTTCGCACGGTTATAGTTTCGCGCGCGCCACCATGTTTGCGGGCAATCACTACCCCTTCAAACGCTTGGAGTCGTTCCTTAGTCTCCGACTCTTTGATCCGAACATGGACACGGACCGTATCGCCCGGCTGAAACCGAGGAATGTTCTTACGCAACTGCGTCTCTTCAATTCTGTCTAGTCTATTCATTTCCAGTACTCCTCATTTCGAGCGGCGATACTTCAAACAA
>Ga0068871_100003118_pt1 | contig 11381 bp, 6 predicted proteins | sample KBSMisM72_FD_72750 | JGI IMG/M metagenome (GOLD analysis project Ga0068871, IMG submission 72750) | Miscanthus rhizosphere microbial communities from Kellogg Biological Station, Michigan, USA - KBS Miscanthus M7-2 | ecosystem: Host-associated > Plants > Roots > Rhizosphere > Soil ... | reverse complement strand
TACGCAATTACTGGTAATCCTGCATTCAAAAGCATTGCCGAATCAGCTTTTGAATATGAATTGCATTGGTTTAATTCGGAATGGCAAAACTGGCCTGATTTCCGTGGAGTTAGAAACCATATTTCAAAGAAGAAATTCAAAGTATCCTATCCGGTATTTTGGTGCCATGGGGCTGCCGGTATTGCTTTGTCCAGGATGCGGGCCTTTGAAATTCTTGGAAAAGATATTTATAAAATTCAGGCTTTGAAGTCATTAGAAATAACGCTACACTCAACTATACAGATGTTGTGCAGCACTGGTGCTAACTTCTCACTCTGTCATGGTATCAGTGGAAATGCTTGGGTCATGTTAGATGGTTGTCACAAATTTAAACACGAATTTTCTCAGGGAGAAGACATTGCAAGGATGGCAGCTAATATGGGGGGACAGTATGCCAAAAAAGGTAACCGCTGGCCTTTTGGAGCAATGGATGACCAGTCACCCGGACTTATGCTTGGCTTAAGTGGGGTGGGTAGTTTTTATCTAAGGATGCATAGTATGCGAATACCTTCTTTACTGATGCCCAGTCGCACTGAAATATTGAACGCTGTTCCAAGTAATTTCTGTCAATCAAAAAACAGCTAACATGATTAGAATAACTGCGAATTTTATTTCTGTAAAAAACGGGTTTAATCATTTTTTGGATGAACTCGTTAAGCCTGTAATTTTTATAGCAGGCCGCAAGTTTAGTCATTTCCATTTTTGGGTAAATACAGGCGTAGTTGTCGGGATACTGGTAATTATGAGCTTAACATTTAACAGTGGTATCCTGCCAAGTGTTATGATGGAGCTAGTATTGCTGGTAGCCAGTCTATCATTATTTCTATTCAAAAGCACAAAGATCTTTGGAAAATCATACAAAATTTTGAACTGGGTGAGAGGAAGTGTATACCATTTTCAAATTGTTGCGCTTTTTTTTTCAGTTGTTTTCCTTCGCCTTAGGCACGAACCGGTTTTCCCCTATTTGGATATTTTGGTAATTGGAATATTGGTATCTCAGGTATTTGGAAGAATTGGCTGTCTTATGGCAGGCTGTTGCCATGGTCGTCCCCATACCTGGGGAGTCTGTTATGGACAAAAGTATGCCGTAACAAGGTATGTTTATTTTCTTCAAAAAGTCCGCCTTTTCCCCGTTCAGCTCGTAGAATGCTGCTGGCTTTTTTTGTTGACAATTCTTGCCATTGCCGTAATTACTAATAATCCCGTTCCTGGTGAAAATGTGTCAATGTATATCATCGGGTATGGCACAGGCAGGTTCTTTTTTGAATTTATGCGGGGAGATCTTGAGCGAGTATATGTATTCGGATTTTCAGAACCGCAATTGACCGCTATTTTGTTGGCTGTGATCATCTGTTGTTTGGAATATATTGGGATTCTGAGCTTTCATTGGTGGCAGTTTTTTGCAACATCCCTGATGGTTACTGTTATGGTAATATTGTATTACCGAAGCAAATACTATCAACCGGCAATGCATCAAATCTTACAGCCTGATCATATTTTGGAACTTTTTCAAACAGTGGACTGGCTTATTAATCAATGCCTGCCTTTCTTCAAAGAAGGAAAAGAAGAAACTAAAAAAACGCTGACGGGGTTAACTTCGTTAGGTATTCAGATTGGCCTTTCATGCTTTGGAAAACAAATCAACGGTTCATTCCTGTATGAAATATCTCACAGTGAGGTACCATTACGAAGGCATTCCGCAAAAGCCATTGCCAAATTAATAATGCATCTTAAACACAGTCAAGCTAAGTATAAAATAACTGAGACTATACCGGGAGTTTTTCAACTGTTGGTTTATGTTAATACGGAGATTCCAAATAAAGTTATTGTGCCTATTTAATTTTGCAGCATTAATTTATAAGGAGAAAAGTCAATATTTTTAGTTTAAAAACCTGACGCAAATGATAAATACTATAGTGCTGTTATTTCAGGTAATTCGTACACTGTCTCACTTTCATCGGAATAATAATGCATTTTATATTGGGAATGAAAAGATGTGACAACAACACGAGGGATATGAACCAATGGGCTAAAAGTCCATAATTGAGTAAAAACTCATTTTTCTTTTAAATCTTTCATTTTCGGATTATTAAGAAAGAAGGGGGTAGACGAGCCCAGATCTCATCAACCTTTCACTTCTCCCGGTTTCAGAAAGGAAAGCATTTTTATTACTGTAGGAATACCAGCCATTACTCCCGATATCACCGGCAATATATTACCAAATTTTTCCGGGTTACTGGATAATACAAAATAAAGTAGTGCACCTAAAATAATCAGCACGGGGTATTTATAGTCATTCCAGGTATGATCATCATTGATCTCTTTCTCTATACTTTTTATTTCATCAGCATTCACCGCCGTAAGGATAAAATTTCTAAAGCTGCGGTTGATGATCATGAGCACACCATTGTCGTCCTTTTTTATCAATCCTTTATTAAGCAACATGGTTAATGCGGTATAGTTGGTCGTGTTCATCAACCCGTCTTCGGCAAGGTCATAAAGGGTAAGCTGTTCTTCCTTTGTAAGCGAAGACAAAAGATGCCGGTAAGAATGATCGCACAAACTTTGTATCTTCAAAATATAATCTTCTTCATTATTTTGATCAATGTGAAGTGATCTCAACTGCGCTTTGTAGTTATTTAAAAAAGAAGGATTACTGCATTCTGCGGTCAGGAAAGCTTCCTTAAATAAATCATTCGAACCTTTTAGGGCAACAGGTGTATCAATGTTCCTGTAAATATTAGTGAATCTTCCCAGCAGGTTATTCCATCGATCAAAGTATTCTAGAAAAGTATTGGAAACAGGTTCACTGGCAACTGTTTTATTTTCAGTTTTCCTGTTGCCATTTCCCGCACTTACCGGCATAAACTTTTTCAGGCTATAGAAATACTCAACAGGGTCAATATCTGATGAGATAATTATTTTTTTCTTCCCTAGCCCCATCATCTTTTCGATCAGGTCCAGTTTAACATTGTTACTAAATTCATCAAATATTTTGTATTCAAAGTGGGTAAATACAATACAATCAATCCTCCTATCCTCCAGTGCCGATAATTTGTAATACCAGTTATTCCTTTTATGGGTATATGGATCCGTTTGTTTATCATAGGCTTCTTTATCATTCGCCATTTCAGCCTCACCCGGGATTTCACCGAGGTTAAAAAATTTGGCGTTAAAACCCGAAGGCTGTTTTTCTTTGTCGTAAAAAATAAAATTATCGCCTGTTTCCAGGAAATCTTTTATAAAACGGCTTTTGCCGGAGCCGGGTACACCCTGTACAAACAGGTATTTTACCTGTTCATCCACCAGTAACTTTTCGTGCAGTATTTTAAATTCGTCTGTAACAGGAATATTTTTTCCAAAAACTTTATCCGTTGCATACCTGAGCAGTTGGTAACAGAGTGCAAGACTGCCAAACAGCAATAACCAAAAAATAACACCTTCGGGAAGTACGAATATAGAGGGGAATGCGTAGTTGGATAAACCGGAAGACAGAGAAATATAATTTATGTTTGCTTTATCATTAGCAACCTGTGTTATCCCGTATTGAAGTGTATCAGGACCATCTCCAAAAATATTATTAAATGCGAGTGCATTGGTATCAAACGGTTTTATAAATTCGAAGCCCTCCGTATTGGCTGAAATATCATTATAATGCAAACGGGATGTTTTTAATAAACTGATAGACAATGAATCGGTTTTGCTGTACGGTTCATGGATTGAAATATGCTGTAACAGGCTGTCATGCAATTTTACCCAGGCCAAATCAGTATAAAAATTTCGTATTGCATTGCCATTATTGACCTTTGCAAGAACGGAGTCCAGCCTTTCTCCGCTTTTAGTATGTTCTTCTATATTTTTAGCATAGTCAAGCAATTTCAATCTTTCTTCCAGCCTTTGTTCAAAATTGTAAATACAGCTAAAAAAAACAATTACGGGAAGACCAGTTGTCAACAACAACCTTGAAAAAATCATCAGCCGGAAATTCACCAGGTAGTCTGTGTTTCTATCTATTTTACTGCCTACCCAAAAAAGGAAAAAATAAGCAACAGCTGAAATAAAAGAAAACAATAAAATATTTTTTAGAACACCGTAATAAAAGGACCCAACCAGTACAAGAAGGGCCACTGCAGATAATAACACCATGGCTGTTTTTTCTCTTTTCAATCTCTTTTCACTGATGCTTTTGCTGCTTCCATCTTTTGCCCTGAAAGCGAAAGCAGCAATACTCGTGATTAAAGCCGCCATAATAAAGAGAAAGATGTATTCTGTTAACCTCTGATTGGAAAAATTAATAAAACAGAATAGGCTAAGTACGATGAGCATCCAGCTGTTAAACAGGAAAAGAGAAAAGTATTTGTGCGATGAGTTTTTTTCCGGGTGTATCCAGGAAAAATCAAACCGATTTCTCTGTAACCTGGTTTCCTGGTGATGCGCAATAAGGATAAGGATCATTTCAATGCAGAGAAAAACAAAAAAAGAGAACATCATCACCATGGTAAAGCTAATGGACTGCGTAGTAAGGGAACCACTGAATGTTTGCTCTTCAAGTATCAAAATAAAATAAGGAAGGCCACTAATGGGTTGAACCAACACGGAATAATTTCGGTCCTCGTGGCTGGTTTTAAACTCCCGGGATGTTCTTGTAGCCAGTGCCACTTTAAAGACAGCACTGTCCATAAATTCTTCCCGCAGGTTTTCATTTAAATTTTCGGTAGTGTCAGAATCGAAAATGGTATTGCCTTCTGCATCAGTAATGCTGAATTCAAATCCAAGAGGAAGCACGGGGTTTATTACAGAACTGAATGTTGAAGGTGAAGCAATGATCCATCCTTTTTTCCAATAGGGTCTACTCAATTTATTATTAGGCTTAATCTTCTTTCGACTAGCTTTAGCGTTTATATAATTGGTTTCACCCGTTTTATAAATAATCTTATTCGTGTCCCGACTAGGTATAGCCAGTACTACTTTAAATTTGCCGTCGATCCGGGAAACTATGGGTTCAATTGCATAATTTTTCGTAAGATCACTATCCAAAGAAAGGAGATTGTTGTCACGAACATTTTTGTAATACTCTCTTTCTTTATAGTTGCCACGGGGAGGGTCATCCTCAAAAGCCCAGTTGATCATTTCTTTACCGCTTGAATCCATCCAGAATACATATGCCGTATTCCTGTACCTGTTTGCATCGTTTTTCAATACTGATGCCAAATGACTAACTGAACTATCCAAAGGTATTGTGTCAATATTTTTTTCAAAAAAATGAGTATGCGCCCTGGCACTATCATCCAGGTAATGCACATTGATAGTATCATAAACAAGAGGTATTAGCAGTGAATCATTGGTATATAATGCATCCATTTTATCCAGCAATTTATAAGCAGCAGCAATTTCGTTTTTCAGGCTTTTTGAGATTTGTTCTGCCAGCACCTGTTTTGAATCCTTTTTGCTTTCATCTTCCGAAAGAAAGTGCTTATTGTTCCAAAAAAATACCAGGATAATTACCGGGACTAACAGTAAAAACGAGAAGTAGCCTGCAAACAAATCGGAGAAACGGATTCGTTCTTTCTTACCCATCAGCGCCAGCCGGATTACCGGAAGAAGTAACAAGGAAAACAGGGTGATAAAAAGTATAATAGTTACCATTCTTTCTGGCAACCGGCGCTTTTCTACATCAAAGGTTTCCTGCTTTAATAATCCTGCAACAATACGGTCGTTCTTATTATTGTAACCACAGGGATGCAGAAATGCCATGTATTTTTCGCCACCTGTTTCAATTTTTATTATCCTGCTGGTATATATCTTATCATTGGTGCCAAAAAGCGAATCCAACCCTTTAAAGCTGATCCCGGAAGGGAAGTCCTCATATATTACATTAGAAGAATCACCGTGAACGTTAAATACCACATACTGATCAAAAACACCTTTTTTAAGCAGGGGCATAACAAACTCCCTGTAGTCTATTGTTGCTGCAATAGTAATATGCTTAATATCATTATATTTTTCCTTTTTAAAATTTTGCAGCACATATTGTTTATTTGTTTTTCCACTTCGGGTGCTGTCAATGGTTTTGCTTTTAGACGCGGTATCACTGATTGCCTGATTGTTTTTTTTATTACCCAAGTCAGTTTCTCTCTTTGTTTCTTTTATGTCCTTTTTTCCTTTTAATACACTTTTTGTAGCCTTTAATTTATACCACTCATATTTTAGCAATAATTTTCTTCCGCTCCGAATAGTACTAACAGTAAAACTTTGAGCCACACTGTCACTGAGTGCCGGAATTATTTTTTTATAAACAGAATCAATGCTTATATAGTTAGAATCAAGGATTGTAATATTAAATTTATCCGTATCATTATTATACCCTTTCACTAATGTTCTAAAAAAATGTTCATCTGCCCTGCTAAGGCAATTCCTTATAGTAGCCTGGTATCCCTGGAATTTGTCCTGCATGTTCCGTTCAATTCTTTGCAGGGTTCTGAATCTTCTTGCTATGATTTCATTTTCTCTTTCGGGGATGTAAATAAGGAAGTAGTAGCCTGCTGCTAAAAAAACAAGCCCAAGGGTTAAGATTATTTCAACCAATTTCCTGTTTCTTGAGAAAAATCTTTTCATTTTTTAGGGTTATTAGAAATGACTTAAGAGAACGAGGGTGTAAGGAGAATTGCCGGTGCTGATATCTTGAATACTAACCTACTAAAAAATAACTGCATTTGCAATAGCCGGTTTAGGGTATCTGAAGGACTTGTGTGTTGTGATGTTACTAACCCCGACAATGAATACCGTTTACATTTTAGAGAATTATAATAAAGACCTTCAAGACTAACACTGGTATAGTGAAGAATAAAATTTTGTCTTTCATTTACTACTTATTTAAAATTAAAAATTCCCTTTAAAACTGGCAGCAGTAGTGAAAGTGGGTACCACATCATAGCCGTGGAACCACGGTTGGAGACAAAAAAGACACCGAAATGGATTACACCTCGTCTCGGCTGGCGCTGCTACCTGCCTGCCGTCAGGCAGGTTTAACTTTGGTACTACTCCCGCAATACTGCGGGACAGGTGTGGCTTCAGCATTGGGCTGGGATTGGATGTTTGAAAAGTAAGCGGTATTATTTTGAGAACGCATGATACGTCCGAGTTTGTTTCAAACAGCATTCCAGGTGTTTTTTGGCAAAACACAAGGAGACAAGAGGGTTAAAAATTTAGCTTGTTTTGAACACTGTATTGGCTTAAAAAAGTATCCAGTAGTTCCCCGGCTACGTTGTTGAGCTTTTTTACTGTTGGGTGAGTAGTTTCAGCGTTAAAGTTATAATGGAGCCAGGTCTGGTCAATACTTAAAAATGTTTTTGATAATTGGCAACAGCCAACTGCCGGTGTTTTATTGCCTGCTGCACGGTAATGAAAAAAATTGTCCCATGTTTTTTTACGGCTTGTTGTCCGTAAATACATTATTACAAAATTTTGATTGGCATTCACCGGCGCAAAAATTATTGCTTTTTTAACAGGCTTTTGTACCTGCGGTTGAGGTAAGGAGGTGCTGTCTTGTGCCAGGCAAGGTTTAATAGCAGTGAGCACGAGGAATAGCAATATTGTTTTCATCACTAACCAACTTTAAATGTAGCAGTCATCAACATGACAGCAATACCATACAAGTTAATTCAATTGCACCCCATTTCATAGTGCTAATTTTATTTAAGGCATTTAATGGCAGTGACAAATGGGGAGAGCATGAGGGCCTTAAGTGTTTTGTCCTAAAGGTGGCACACGAAGCTCTCGGCATTAATGAATGTTACAGTCGTTAGCAAACACTTCCATTAAATTTTTACTAATTGATAATTGCTCCTTTGTTATTCGCCAGCTTTTCCCGCCATTGCCGGAGTTCTTCCTGGGTTATTCTTACCCAATCCGTCACTTCGCCTGTTATTTTTAACGGTGCCTGGCTGCGGTAAGAACGTGTAGGATTGCCCGGAAACTTTTTGTCCGTCACATTGGGGTCGTTTTCAAAGATGCCCGTGGGTTGCACTATATAAACACGTTCCCGCCCATCACCTTTGGCTAATGCTGCAGCAAGGCCTGCGCCATTTACCTGGGCGGTAAAATAAATATGATTCATCGTGATGGCAGCCTGGTAATTAGACTGGCCGCCTGCTGTCAATAAATCACCCACCTGTAAATCAGCCCTGGTGCCGTGATAAAAGGGACCGCTATCATACAATTTGTCTTTGAATGAGGTGGCTAATGCATGATTTTTTTTTGCGTTCTCCGGATCGTTCATTGCTTCGTAGCATTGGGCAATATTTGAATACAGGTTAGGCAAAGCACTCTTAACACTGCCGGTATTTATTTTTAATGCAAGCTGCAATGTTGTTTCCAGCCACTGTAATTTATCCGGCATATTTTTTTGATGCCGGGCCACATAGTAAGCAGTAATATATTTTTCAAAGTCATTGGCCGCTTCGTTCCAGGCTTGTGCAAATAGCCTGCTTGCTTCTTCGGGCAGCTCTTTTGCTTCCATGTCCATACCCTGCAAACAAAGCTTAACAATATGGTTGTTTGGGTTGAATTCCATGTTGTAAGTATTGGTAAATATTAATTGCAATGAATGTTGTTGTCGGTGTCAGGGAGTAAAGTATTTCAGCATCACTTACACCTCTCATTTATTATCGATTTGTTCTGCCAGTCCAATCAACAGTCCTTCTGTTCCACGGATGTAGCAGAGCCGGTAAGTGTTCCCGTACTGCACTACTTCGCCCACTAACTGTGCACCATGCCTGCTGCTAAGCCTGGCAACCATCTCATCCACATCTTCCACAGTAAACATCAGCCGCAGGTAACCGAGTGCATTCACAGGGGCAGTACGGTGATCCGAAATAACAGCCGGGTTGAGAAATCTCGAAATTTCCAGCCGGCTATTGCCATCGGGAGTAACCATCATCGCAATCTCTACACACTGGGAGCCCAGCCCGGTAACCCGGCCGGCCCATTCGCCTTCTATTGTAGACCGCCCCTCCAGCACCAGGCCCAGTTCTTCGAAAAAAGAAATGGCGCTATCGAGGTTTTCTACCACGATGCCCATATTGTGCATAATGAGTAATTTGTTTTTTGCCATCGTTTTATTTTTTGGTGTACATGGTTTATTTTAATACCAGCTTTTCCTGAATGGCGGCGGGTCCCACGGCAGGCTGCAATCTTTGGTCCTGTATACTTCAAAATTAAAGATATGAGTTATCCTATCGGAAGACTTGCGGCAGTAAGGGATTAAAAATATCCAAAGAAAATAGTGATCAATGTATTTTTTGCAGTGAGTTACAAACAACACGATTGACAAAACTACTAATGTTTAAATTTATTTACCCGTCGTGGTTGTCAAATTTATAAGAGCCCCTTGTTAATTTGATCTTACTCACTGGAGCTACCACTAACGGTACTTTTTCAAACACAGCCTGGTCAATATCTATTCCATAGGTTTCATTGTCTGAACGAGCCAGTTTGAGTATGCTGAAATAGCTGTTGAGAATAAATCCATCCCTGGCTGAAAATTCATTATCGTATGAGAGAAATCTTTCGAGGATAATAAATCTGAAATCTTTCAACCCATGTGTATGGATAGAGGAAAATCTTTTGCTGATATCGATCTCTTTATTCGTAATCATTTCTTCCGCCACTTTTTTCAGCATCAGCCCAATACGTGGCTGCACCCTAAAGCCTAAATGAAAATCTACCCTTATGATCTTATCTTTCACAATTTCTTCCACATCATATTCCATTGTGTAAGGATCGTCTGCCCTGTGAAAATTGATCAACCAATACACATCGGCCCGTTTAACAGGGTTACTGAAAACAGAATCGATAATTCTTTTTTCAATTTGTTTATGGCTCTGCATTTTGGTTAAGTATACCACATGGGTAGCATATTTCGGAATACTGGTATCATCAATTAAATGTTCCAGTGAAGGAATATAATCTTTGAAACTCACAAAGGTCAACATCTTAAGGGTGATCTTCCTGGCATGGTACCAAACATACATGGTTGTGATCAGCCCAAATTCAAATACAAGGAAAAATAAACGCTTTACTATCTTCACAGCATTCGCTACAAAAAAACAGGTTTCCACGCAAACAAAAACAGTCACGATTGCTCCAACAATCCACCATTGATAATGCTTTACATAGCGCAGCAAATAATACATTAGTATAGTAGTCATCAGCATGGCAATGGTGATAGAAAAACCGTAAGCTGCCGTCATTGCCTCACTGGTTCTGAAATAAAATACCACTAAGACACAACCGGTAAATAATATCCAGTTGATACTGGGGATATAAATTTGCCCCCTGATATTGGTGGGATATTTTGTTTTAATTCTTGGCCAGAATCCCAAACTAATTGCCTCACTGATCAGGGTAAAAGACCCGCTGATCAGCGCCTGGCTCGCAATAATAGAAGCCATGGCAGCAATCAAAATACTGGGTAATAAAAATAGTCCTGGAACAATGGCAAAAAATGGATTGATACCAGCAAAACCTTGTTTGTTTTGCAACAGCACCCAAGCGCCCTGCCCTAAATAATTCAGCACTAAAGTAGCCTTTACAAATATCCAGCTCACCTGTATGTTCTTTCTTCCGCAATGGCCCAGGTCAGAATAGAGCGCCTCTGCACCTGTGGTACACAAAAACACAGCCCCCAACAGCCAAAAACCCTTAGGATGTTCCGTCAGCAACTCGATACCATACACAGGATTTAATGCCGCAAACACCCGTGGATAATGGATCACCTGGTTAATGCCCAATATTCCCAGCATGCTAAACCATGCCAACATAATGGGCCCGAAAGATGCGCCCACTATCTTAGTGCCAAACCGCTGAAATAAAAATAGCAGCAACAGGATCAATAACACAATTTCCAGCACCAGTGTGTTGCCGGGAACAATATGCTGCTCCATGCCTTTTACCATATTCAACCCTTCGATGGCGGAGGTAACGGTAATGGGTGGCGTGATAATACCATCAGCCAATAAAGTACCTGCGCCAAAGATAGCAGGGTACACCAGGTTCTTCCCATATCTTCTTACCAGGGCATACAAAGAAAAAACCCCGCCCTCCCCATGATTATCTGCCTGGAGTGTAATGATGACATATTTAAAAGTAGTTTGTAAAGTAAGCGTCCAGAAAATGCAGGAAATGGCGCCAAAGACTAAATCTTCATTTACTGTCCCCCCTTCAGTAAGTATGGTTTGAAAAGTATAGAGTGGTGACGTACCAATATCTCCATAGATAATACCCAGTGCAACTAATAATCCTGCTGCGGTTACCCGTTGGTTGTGTGAACTCATAAGCAGAGG
>Ga0068871_100003115_pt1 | contig 11383 bp, 9 predicted proteins | sample KBSMisM72_FD_72750 | JGI IMG/M metagenome (GOLD analysis project Ga0068871, IMG submission 72750) | Miscanthus rhizosphere microbial communities from Kellogg Biological Station, Michigan, USA - KBS Miscanthus M7-2 | ecosystem: Host-associated > Plants > Roots > Rhizosphere > Soil ... | reverse complement strand
TGGCTCCCTCTGGACCACCGCACTCAAATTCCCACTCGTCCCCAATAGCCACCCGCGCGCATAAAACCCCCTCGCCACCGCCGCCAACCCCACCGCCACTTCATTGAACTCATTCGCCATGAATGAAAGATGCTACTAAACCTGCGTAACGCGCAAGTCATTAGCGCATTTGTAACTGCACAGTCTTGCATTAACGCCGAAGGCGTTCGCTAACCCCAGCCCAGGGTTCGAGCGCAGCGAGACCCCTGGGACCACAAAACAAGAAGCGTAACAACCCTGAAAGGGTTCCTCCCAAGACAAACCCCTTCAGGGTTTGCATCGTTCTTTGAAATGAGATCCCAGGGTTGTCGCTGCGCTCCAACTCTGGGCTGGGGTTAGCCAACGCCTTCGGCGTATTCGTTTGCTACGAGCAAACCAAGTAAATCCGACAGTTTAGTTTCGACGAAGAGGGTTGCAAACAGTGTATAGTGTGTTTCGCGATTTGTAGAACAAAATGATTCACTAGATAAAATAATCCGCGAGCTTTTAGCATTATCCGTTGGAGAGAGGCTTCGCGTGCTCGACGCGATCCTCACAGCTCTCGCTAGACCCAACCATGAAGTCGATAGTGTCTGGGCGGTTGAAACACGTAAATGGTGGATCGCCTTTAAAGGAGATCAGCTTCGAACTGTTTCTTACGAGGAATTGTTGAGCAAGTATAATCGCTAGTGAGTCTTTAAGTCGTCTGCTTCTCACAATCAGATTAGTTGCATCCTTACGTGGTCCTATTAACAGATAACATTCTACTTGTATTTACTCACAGATGAGAGTAGGATGCTCTCGCTTTCGATTGCTGCCGCAGTGACTCACCTGTCAGACTGCCGGCGATGCTCATCATTCGTCCGAAAGACGAGTGCATCGAAGGCATTCGGCCTAATAATAAATCCAACTTTGCACTGGGTAGCCTGGTGGGGGGCCAGGTTGAGTCCGCAGAAGCTGCGGCGCGTCGGGGGGCTTCTGCGGACTCGGGGTTCGCGAGGGAATGAATCTCGAAGACGTGATTGAACGCAACTCGCGAAAGAGTGGTAGCGGCGTAGTGTTTGTCGGTACGGCAGTCCCAATCAAATTGCTCTTCGAGTTTCTTGAAGATGATCAGACTGTAGACACGTTCCTGGACCAGTTTCCGATGGTCAGTCGTGATCAGGCACGCGCAGTGCTTGGCGCCTCGCTGAAAATGTTGCTGAGCACAGCCGGATCTGAGATTTGAGGTCGACGGATCTTGAATCTCAGGGGTGGCCTTGGTGAGGGGGCCACAAAAGAGTCCGCGGAAGTGATACCGCCCAGTAAGCTTCCGCGGACTCCCGAAATCAATCCACAGATTACACAGATAAAATAAATCGGTGTAATCTGTGGACCGATGCAGCTTCCAGTGAACCCGCCGATTTTGCCGATGCTCGCGAAGCGTGTGAGTGAATTGCCGCGCGCGGGCGAATGGATTTTTGAGCCGAAGTGGGACGGTTTTAGAGCGCTCGTTTTTCGCGATGGAGAAGAGGTGATGATCCAGAGTCGCGATGAGAAATCGCTCAATCGTTACTTTCCCGAGCTGGTCGAGCCGCTCCTGAAGCAACTTCCCACGCGCTGTGTGCTCGATGGGGAGGTCGTTATCGCGCAAAATGGCGCACTCGATTTCGATTCGTTGCAGTTGCGTATTCATCCGGCGGCGTCGCGCGTCAAGATGCTCTCGGAGCAGATTCCCGCGTCGGTTGTCTTCTTCGACCTGTTGTGCGAAGGCAGGAATGATCTGCGGGGCAGGCCTTTTGAAGAACGCCGGCGGTTGTTGGAAAAGATGTTGAAGTCCGTAAAGCCGCCGCTTCATCTGACACCTACGACGACCGATCTCGATTTGGCGGGCGACTGGTTTCGTCGTTTTGAAGGCGCCGGGCTCGATGGAGTAGTGGCGAAGCCCGCTGCGGGCACTTACGAATCAAACAAACGCGTGATGCTCAAGATCAAGCATGAGCGCGAGTGTGATTGCGTCGTGGCTGGGTTTCGTTGGCACAAGAAGGGCGATCGGGATCGAATCGGATCGTTGCTGCTCGGACTTTTTAACGATGAGGGCAAGCTGCAGCACGTTGGGGTGTGTGCGAGTTTTACCGATCAGAAGCGGATCGAGCTGGTCGAGTTTCTCAAGCCGTACCGCAAGAACGCGCTCGACTCGCATCCGTGGAAAGAGTGGGCGGGTGAAGATCTCGGCCAGCGCATGCCAGGTGCGCAGAGTCGCTGGAGTCATGGGAAAGATTTGTCGTGGGAGCCATTACGACCGGAGTTGGTAGTTGAAGTGGCTTACGAACACATGCAGGGCGATCGCTTTCGGCACACGGCGCATTTTCGACGCTGGCGAACTGATAAGAAGCCGGCGGATTGTACTTATGAACAGCTTGAGGTAGTCCCGCCGCATGAAATCGAGCGGATATTCGGGACATGATTGACAGGATTGATTCAGTATTTACAAGATCATCGTGAGATATCTTGTTAATCCTGTCCCCGCTTACGATGGGCTTCACGCCATTCGCGAGTCGGGTCGTCGTCAGGATCAGGCGTCTCCTGCGCGGGCCGCAGCTTTTCAGGAACGTTTCGTAAGTTGACTCTGATGCGCGTCCACGTCGACGAACGACCGCGCATCGAATCTACCAGCACGTCATCAACCGCCAGTAGTTTCGCAACTTTCGGATACTTCGCTTTCCAACGCTCCAATCCCTCTAGTGCTGCTTTCTTATCCGGTGAATTTGCGATAACCAGCAACGGCATTCGTTCGCGCTTTTTCTTTGTCGCAGATCTCTTCGTCGCCGAACGTGCGCGCGAAGGCTGAACCCGTGGCGCCTCGCCCTCCATTTTTTGAAAGTGTGGCGGCCACGGCGCGTCGCCCAAGCCTGCCGCTTCATCCTTCTCCGCAAGTTCCAGGAGTTTTTCCAGCGATCCGGAGTTCGCGTCCATCTTCGCGTGCGGATCACCTAATTCTTTCAAACGCTGCGGCACTGTCAGCACGGTAAAATCTGCAGGCTCGCAATCAGAAACTTCGTTCCACTCGAGCGGCGTCGACACGCGCGCATCGGGAAGCGGGCGCACCGAGTACGCCGAACACGTCGTCCGATCTTTCGCGTTCTGGTTGTAGTCGAGAAACACTCCGTGACGTTCCTCTTTCCACCACTTCGAGCTCGCCAGCTTCGGTACACGGCGCTCGATCTCACGCGACAACGCCACTGCCGCGCGTCGCACCTCGCTGAAAGTCCAACGCGGCTGAATTCGCACGTTGACGTGCATGCCACGCGAGCCGCTGGTCTTGGGCCAACCTTGCAATCCCATCTCTTCGAGCAGCGCCTTCACTTCGAGCGCGACCAGTCGAACACTCTCCCATTCCACTCCCGGACCAGGATCGAGATCGACACGCAATTCGTCCGGATGATCGAGATCTCCTGAACGCACCGGATGCGGGTGCAACTCGATACACCCAAGATTGACGATCCACGCGAGCCCCGCCGCGTCGTCAACCACAACCTCTTCCGCCTTGCGACCAGACGGAAACGACAGCGTCACCGTCCGCAACCAATCGGGATGATTCTCCGGCGCTCGCTTCTGATAAAAAGCCTGACCTTCAGCTCCGTCCACGAAACGTTTCAGCACGATGGGCCGATCGCGAATGCCTGCGAGCGCGCCAGGCGCAACTGACAGGTAGTAGCGCACGAGTTCCAGTTTTGAGAGTTTGGTCTGTTGAGAGAAATAAGGCTTGTCGGGGTTCGTAACGCGAACCTCCCGTCCCTCGATCGTCAGCACTTCTGCCTGTGGCTTTGCCATGAAACGTTATACGAGCGGCTTTGACATGTTGATAAAGTGACAGGGGATCTTTGTCTCGACTTCCGGTGGAAACGGGCTCGTTCCGGTCTCAACATACCCACGCTTTTGATAGTAGGCCGGCAAATCCTCACGCAAACTGACGATGAGAATGTCCATCGCCTGCGATCCACGTTCACGACAATACTTCTCAGCTTCACGCATTAGAAACGATCCCAAACCGCCCTGCTGACTGGAGGGATCGACCGATAGCAAACCGAGATACGACCGTTCACCGCGCATCTCGACGTAGACACATCCAGTCAGCGTTTCCCCGTTTTCCGAGACGATGAAAGCGCCATCGGACAGCTTCTGTTCCACTTCCGACTGGGTGATGCGATTGCCGTCGATAAAGAAACCCTCGGCGATGCGGAATGCGGCGTTGATCACGGCAGTGATCCGCGCTGCGTCAGCCGGAACAGCCAGGCGGATAGGGGCGGCGGTGTTCGGAGTGGTCATAGAAATTTCAGATAAAACCATACTAAGAGTTCAAAGAAAACCACAAGTGCATTATGCTGCACGTCTTTCATCCACAGATTACGCAGATATATTTCTCAATCTGCGTAATCTGTGGATGGCTTTCCTGAACCCATGAGCACCCAAACTGCACCAGAAGCACGTTCCGGACTGGACCCATGGCGTGTCGGTGAATTACCCGTCGCGCCCAGACCGAAAGGTCTGCAATGGTTCAGCGCCATCGGTCCGGGTGTGATCGTGCTGGGAGTTTCGATCGGCAGCGGTGAATTCCTGCTTGGACCAGCAGCGTTCGTGAAATACGGTCTCTCGCTGCTGTGGGTCGTAGGCGTTGCCGCGTTGCTACAGACACTCCTCAACGTCGAGCTAATGCGCTACACGATGGCGACGGGCGAGCCGATCATGACCGGTTTCATGCGCACACGCCCGCATTCGACTTTCTGGGCGTGGTTCTACGCTGCGTTCTACTTTCTGCAAATGGGTTGGCCGGGATGGGCGGGCGCCGCTGCGGGCGCAGTTTTCTTCCTCGTCACTAAGCGGTTGCCGGGCGCGGCTGAATCGGGCGTGGTCTACGCAATTGGCGCCGGTCTGTTCCTGTTGTGTGGACTGATCCTGATGGTCGGACGACGCATCGAGCGAACACTCGAGGTGCTCAACTGGATCATGGTGTCCGCCATCATCGGTGGATTCGCAATTCTTGCCATTCTGTTCGTGCCGTTGTCGACGTGGGGAGCTGCACTGGCCGGATTCGCCGGTTTCGATGTGCGTACGGGATCGTTTCAATTCGTCCCTGCCGGCGCTGACTACTTTCTACTCGGCGCCTTTGCGGCCTATGCAGGTGGCGGCGGAGTTGCGAATTTGACGCTGAGCAACTGGGCGCGCGACAAAGGCTACGGCATGAGCAGCAGCGTCGGTTTCATTCCGGCGGCCGTCGGCGGAAAGAAGGTCGCGCTGGCCCACTCGGGAAGCGTTTTCGTGCCTGACGCGGAATCGCTTCAACGTTGGCGCGGATGGTGGCGCATCGTACGCGTAGATCAATGGGGTGTCTTCTTTGTCGGTGCGATACTCGGTATGGGACTGCCGGCATTGCTGTACGTCACGTTCGTACAGGCGGGCAGCGACATCCGCGGCCTGGGAATCGCGGCAGCGTTGGCCCAGGCTGTCGTGACGCAGAAAGGCGCGATCTATGGTGGCATCATCGCCATACTCGGCGTCTGGATACTCTTCAAGGCGCAGCTCGACATTCTCGAAGGAATGACACGCGCGATCACTGACATTCTTTGGACGGGCAGCTCGCGGATTCGTGCTTGGCGCGGCGGCGATGTTCGTTTTGTTTACTACTCGGTGCTGGCGCTGATTTCGGTGTGGGGAATCATCGCGCTCGGTTTGACGCAGCCGATCATCCTGTTGGCGCTCAGTGCAAACATGGCCGGAATCGTCTTCATCATCAGTTCGCTGCATTTGCTTTACGTGAACACGCGTCTGCTGCCGGTGGCCTTGCGGCCGCCCTTATGGCGACGCCTCGCACTCGTCGCCCTCTCGTTGTTCTACGGATTGTTTTTGGTTATGTGGCTATGGAGTCTGCTGGTGAAGTAAACCACAGATTACACAGATTTGTTTGCAATATATCTGCGTAATCTGTGGATGGCTTTTTCGTGTTTGCATTTCTTCGCGAGGGGGACTATAGTGCTCACCAACTAGATGGTTGGTGAATCCTTCCATCCAAAGTGGTTGTCGGGGTGAGGACGATGACCACAATAGATTAGGCGCGACGGCCCAAAACTGTCGCGCCTTTTCGTATATACTCCAGTAATATGACCTCGAAGTTCTTCATATCATTTCTTCTATTCGTTGTTCAGGTTTCGGGTCAAACTCCACAGCCGTCGCCGCAAGCGGTCAACGAGCAGGGTGTCTCGATTGAGTTCAGGGTTACGCCCCTCGGCCGCAAGGTTAAGAACGATTCGGGGCTGATGGCTGGTGAAGAGGCTACGATAGGTTTCCAAATCACCGGCACGAACGGATCCGTGCCGCTCAGTAATCTTCGTCCTGCCGTCTGGATCGATCAACGTCCCGGCAAGGATCGTTCTGACTTGAATCAATGTCGCGACAAGATTCAAGCCTTTCTGCAATCCGATTACAGTAAGCGACCGACCCTGGATCTCAACTCGTATTACGTTCTGACGCTCAATGAGGAGCCGAACATCTCCGTCATCGATCCGCTTTCCGGTTTTGGCGGCAGCAAACTCTACAACCTGCTCGCTCTTCCTGGTCCCGGTGAGGACTGGGTTCTAAATACCGATCAGAATCGCCTTTACGTCTCCATTCCTTCCGTCAATCAGATTACGGTCATCGATACGTCAACGTGGAAAACACTGGCAAATATCGACGTGGGAATGAAACCGGCCCGCGTCGCTTTGCAGCACGACGGCAAATACTTGTGGGTCGGAAACGATGTCACAACTAACAGCGGCGTAACAGTGCTCGACACCACGACGCTGAAGGTTGCTACTCAATTACCCACAGGCGCCGGGCCGCATGAGATCGCGTTTAGTGACGACGACGAGCACGCCTTTGTCACGAACAAGCAGGATGGAACACTCACAATCATCGATACGCGGAAGCTCGCGCGTGTGAAGGATCTGAAAATCGGTCCGCAGCCCATCGCTGTTGCCGTATCGTCGTTGGGTAAGGCGCTGTACGTCGCGAACGAAGAGGACGGGAGTATCGCCGTCGTCGATCCGGCACGACTCGAGATTCTGACGCGTTTGCAAACCAGCCCCGGTCTTCAGGTACTTCGCGTACAGCCTGACGGCCGTTACGGATTCGCTTTGAACACAGCTTCGAATTCCGTGTTTGTGTTCGATTTGCCGTCAAACAAGCTCGTGCATCGAGTTGTCGTTGGACCCGGTTCGGATCAAATCACTTTTACGAAGCAGTTTGCTTATGTTCGTGCGAGCGGCAGTGAGTTTGTCACCATGATCAAGCTCGCGGATCTCGGAAAGGAAGCCGCGCTCTCGCGTTTTCCTGCCGGACAGAAAGCGCCGAAAGAAGCCGCGGTGCGTTCGCTTGCCGAAGCGATCGTTCCCGCACCGGAAGAAGGTGCGGTGCTCGTCGCTAATCCGGCAGACAAGATGATCTATTTTTACAGTGAAGGCATGGCGGCGCCGATGGGCAGTTTTCAGAACTATCGACGAATTCCGAAGGCTCTCCTCGTGCTTGATAACGGTTTGCGCGAAACAAAAGCCGGTTTGTATTCAACCACGATCAGGCTCGACACGCCGGGATATTACGACGCCGTCTTCCTGCTCGACTCGCCGCGTGCCATTCACTGTTTCAGTTTTGCTGTCGACGAGAATCCGGCGCTTCCGAAAACGACTACCGCAGGACTGAAAGTGCAGCAGCTCTCGACCGACAGCCCCGTTGTCGGACAGTCGTATACTCTGCGTTTCAAATTAATCGACGGAACCACGGGCGAGGGAAAATCAAATCTGAATGATTTGAACGTGTTGGTTTTTCTGGCCCCCGGGATCTGGCAACAACGCATGGCAGCGAAGCCTGCAGGCAACGGGGTTTATGAAATGAGTTTCGTCCCTCCGCAACCCGGCGTATACTACGTGCACTTCCGAATTCCTTCGATGGACGTACCGTTCAGTCAGATAACGCCGCTCGTTTTGGAAACAAGAAAATCATGAAAAGAGCGATAACCTCAAGCCTTACGATATTCGTTTTATTCATCGCGTGCAGCTCGTTGCTGGCGCAGGAACCGAATAAGCAAAAGGACGAGCAGGGCGCGAAGAACTACTTCACAGATGTTCTCCTCGTGAATCAGAACGGCGAGAAGATGCGCTTCTACAGCGATCTCCTGGAAGGCAAAGTTGTAGTCATCAACTCGTTCTTTGCGACTTGCACGGGTAGCTGTTTGCCATTGAATCGAAACCTCGAGAAGTTGCAGAAGGCTTTGGGCGAGCATATGGGGAGGGAAGTCAATTTCATTTCCATCAGCGTCGATCCGACGGTTGATACGCCGGCCAACTTGAAGGCATATGCGAAAAAGCTGAACGCAGGTCCCGGATGGTATTTCCTCACGGGCGATAAGGAAAACGTCGACTTCGCGCTGAAAAAGCTTGGTCAGTTTGTTGACGACAAAAACTCTCATCTCAACATCTTCATCATCGGCAACGAGCGCACCGGGTTGTGGAAGAAAGCTTTTGGGCTCGCGCCGGATGTTGAGTTGATGAAGGTGGTGGAGAGTGTGTTGAATGATAAGGGGCAGTAGCCACGGATCAACGCGGATTCTTAAAACGGATATGGTGACGAAGGCTTTAGTGGTCTTGCTGTTGTTTGGATTTGTGCCGGTTATGGCGCAGACTCGAAAACCGTCCGGGCACTACGAGTGTCCGATGCATCCTGATGTAACCAGTAAGAAGCCGGGGAAGTGTCCGAAGTGTCAGATGAAGTTGCGCTTTACTTCGGATAAGCCGAAAGAGGAAGCGACGCCTGCTAAAACTCCTGCATCGACGGCTGTGAAGATTCCCGATGTCACGGTTCAGGATCAGAACGGGAAATCACTGAACTTCTACACCGATCTCGTGAAGGGGAAAGTCGTCGCGATCAATTTTGTCTTTACCACCTGCACTACTATCTGTCCTCCCTTAACCGCCACCTTCCGGCGCGTACAACAGCAGTTAGCCGAACAAAATTCCCCGGCACAATTGATCTCGGTCAGCGTCGATCCTGCTATCGACACGCCCGAGCGACTCCGCGACTTTGCCGCAAAGTTCAAAGCCGAACCCGGTTGGGCGTTTGTTACGGGCAACACTTCTGACATCAATTCACTATTGCAACAACTCGGCGTCGCAGTTACCAACAAAAACGATCACACACCGATGATCCTGATCGGAAACGACGAAGCCGGATACTGGACTCGCGCCTACGGTCTCTCGTCACCAACGTCGCTGGTGAAACTGATCACGGAAGCTGCTTTGCAGAAGAAGTCACAATAACGCCACGCAGCGATCGGTTAGAGCGGGGGCAAGCCCCTCTTCCTGACTTGTTCTATTCTCAGTTGCGCAAACGTCGAATGGAACTTGAATCAGAAAATAGAACAAGTCAGGAAGAGGGGCTTGCCCCCGCTGGTTGAATAAGGACCCAGCAACACACTAATACCCCACAACGCTTCTCTTGTTGCACAGAGAATCTCAGAATTTCCTTGACTCATTTTGAGATGAGAATTACGCTTCCGCGGTAATAAAAAAAGATCAAGGCGGAAACCCTACTTCACGTCCGGCAGTTTCACGCTTCGTTATCAACTTAGTTATTTCGTCCTAAATTCCGGCTATCGTCCGGCCAATGAAACCTCAACCCTTGCTGTGTGTTCCGCAAACGAAATAAGGAGAAGCGACATGCTCCGTCAAAAGAGTACCGCAAATGCTGTCAGCTACCTTGCTCTGTTAATTTTGTTTCTGTTCAGCGCTACATTGTCGATAGCGCAGACTCCGGACGAAACTACTGACACCAAAATATCCGTTGAGTCGCGAAGTGTTTCCGAGCCGGGCGTTCCCGAAGCTTCTAAAACTACGACCAGTATCACGCCGGTCGCCGGACCTGCGCCGCAGGCTCAGTGCAAACGCAACCTGAAGGCAGACGTTGTCGCCATCGCGCAACCGATATTTCTAAACCGTCTCGGCGCAGTCATTCCCGGCGGAATGGTTTTCGCGCTCAAGAGCGACACCGTCGGCGGACTTGGCAAGCAACTGCGTGCCGACAAGAGACCGCGCCCGATCGTTCTCCGTGCCAACGTCGGCGACTGTATTCAGATCACGTTAACCAACAACATACCGCCGGCGAACTTCGCAATAACTACTCCGACTCCGGCACCTCCGGGTCTTCCGTACAACACGCCGGAAGTTTCACTTCATGTCCAGGGCATGGAATGGGTCACAGGTCCAAAGGACGATGGCTCATTCGTCGGTAAAAATGACTCGAGCTTGGCTACCCCTTCCCCCTCGCCGGCGCCTTCGCCTGGCACGACGTGGCCGTCGCAAACACAGACCTACACGCTCTACGCAAAAGCCGAAGGAACCTATCTCATGTACAGCATGGGCGACACGAGTTCCGTCGGCAGTCAGATAACTAACGGATTGTTTGGCGCACTGAACGTGCAGCCGGCCGGAGCTGAGTGGTATCGCAGCCAGGTAACTCAACAAGATCTAAAACTGGCGACGAGCGGTTCGACACCTGACGGACATCCGATCATCAAGTACGACGCGGTCTATCCTCCGGGCTCGACGTATCCGGACGGAACTCCGATTCCTCCAAACACGCCGATCCTGAAGATGCTCGACAACAATCTCAATATCGTCCACACGGATCTGACCGCATTGATCACCGGTCCAAACGCCGGAAGATTTACCCAACCGCAAGTAAACTGCGATGCTGGTGCGCCGGTTCCTCCGGCGGGCGTCGATCCGTTGTTCTGTAAAAATCCTGCGTCACCCGATCGCGTGCAACCTTATCGAGAGATTACGATCATCTATCACGGTGCGCTCGGAAGCTCGTTGACTGGAACGTCTCCCGGAGTAGCTACGCAGGCGTTTCCAGTCCTGCAGCCAAATTCATCTGTGCTGACGACCACGGTAGCTGGTCAGGATGCGTTTGCGATCAACTACGGCACCGGCGGCATCGCCGCGGAGATTTACGCGAACCGAGTCGGCGTTGGTCCGATGCGGAGCTGTGCTGACTGTAAATTTGAAGAGTTCTTTTTGAGCTCGTGGTCAGTTGGCGATCCGGCGATGGTCGTTGACAGGCCCGCAAACGCGACTGTCCTGAACCAGGCGCCGCCGCCGGCTCCGGCGATAATACCGCCAGGACAGCTTTGTTCCACCACGCAACTTGGCGACAGTCCACCGGCCGCGCCAGATCCAAAGTGCGCTAATGCTCATGTGCCGCCGTCACCCGCAACACCTTACTTACTGACCGGTCTGGCAAAGGCAACTCGGGTCTATTATCCGGACGATCCTTCGAATGTCTATCACACGTACAT
>Ga0068871_100003111_pt1 | contig 11391 bp, 14 predicted proteins | sample KBSMisM72_FD_72750 | JGI IMG/M metagenome (GOLD analysis project Ga0068871, IMG submission 72750) | Miscanthus rhizosphere microbial communities from Kellogg Biological Station, Michigan, USA - KBS Miscanthus M7-2 | ecosystem: Host-associated > Plants > Roots > Rhizosphere > Soil ... | reverse complement strand
TTCGCGCGAGAATCTCTGAGCGCGACTATTATCTGGTCCCGACCAGAACTCTCGATTAGCCGGTCTTGGCTCCGTCTTCGCTAATCCTCAGGACGTTCAGCGTTTAACCCCGTTCGCCCGCCGGTACGTCGGTTGCTGCGTGCGCCGCCGTCGTTTCCAGTTTTTTTGCCGAGTCATCGATCAATGCCTGGTAGGCGCCGCGATCAGCGGTTCATCTTGTCGATCCCGTGGGAAGGGGCGCTGCGCGTTCCCGCGGACGTGGTGATCGAAGCGTACGGTGAGAAGGAAGTGTCTGTGGTGAGTACCGCCCCGGCGCATCGCGACGAGCTGCTGACGCTGGACGCCGCGGGAGCCGGCTCGGAAGCGGGGACGACGGTGAATGTCAGGGTGAAGGAGAGCGTGCCGGTGCTCGTGGATGGCGTCGTGCGTCATCGATTGCGCCTGGCCATCGTGGATTGAATCGAATGAACCCCAAAATCACGTCCGCGAAACAGACCGGGGGCAACGCGTCGCGCGCGTCGAACCCGATCGACATGCCGGAGCCCGACGGCATGCTCGCCAGGAACGTGCCGATGCGGCTGATCGACATCGGTCGGACAGGCTGCCTGCTCGAAAGCCATCAGCGCGTGGAGAACGGGACGCTCGGGGAACTGCGGCTACAGGTGGACGATGAAATATTCGTGGACGACGTGCGCGTGACGCGGTGCGTGCTCGTGGAAGGGTCCGGTGCCCTCTATCGCGTGGGGGCGGAGTTCGTGCAGACGCGGCGTCCGGGCGAACACTCGATTCGGCGGGCGATGACCTCAATGCTCAGGGGCCCCGTGACCAAGGGTTCCTTCGTCAACTCGGTGCGGTCAACAGGAGAGGAACTGTCATGAGATCAGTACTGGTCAGGTTCATTCGCGACGATGAGGGACAGGATCTCATCGAGTACGGGCTGCTGGCGGGAATTATCACGGTCGCCGTCGTGACGGCGATCACGGCCATCAGCGGCAAAGTAAAGGATCTCTTCAGCAACCTGAACACAGCAATCGTGGTTCCGGCTCCGTAGGCACGGTCGGGCAGCGGCATGGCGCCGTACGAAGCGGCATGCCGCGTCCAACTGACGTTCCAAAAGTCATGAGTGTCAAACGCCTCGTCAACTTCGTCGTTGATGACAGCGGCCAGGACCTGGTCGAGTATGCCGTGACGACGGGCATGGTCACCGTCACGAGCCTGCTCACCGCGCTCCTGTTCGCGCTGTTCCTCGGGGCCGTGTATACGAGGGTGGAAAGCGGAATACAGGCGCTCTGGGAGCCGTGTGCGCCCGGCGGGTGTTTGTGACAACCATGCCCGGCATTCAACTCGTCGCCCTTTCGATCGCGGTGGCGGCGTGCGCGTTCGATCTCCGTACGCGGCGTATTCCGAACTGGCTGACGTTCGGGGGAGCCGCGGCCGGCTTCGTGTTTCACCTGGTCACCGGCGGGATGAGCGGGCTCGAAGGGAGTGCCGCCGGATGGGCACTCGGGATTGCGCTGCTGCTGACGCCGTACTGGCTCGGCGGAATGGGCGCGGGCGACGTGAAGCTGGTCGGCGCGCTCGGGGCGTGGCTGGGACCGGTCGACACGTTCTGGCTCGGGATGTACACCGGGATCTCCGGTGCGGTCGCCGCGCTCGTCGTCAGCGCGTGGCATGGATATCTGAGCGCGGCGTTGAGCAACGTGTGGCTGCTGCTCGCGCACTGGCGCGTCAACGGGTTGAGGCCCGTTCCCGAACTGACACTGGAGACGAGCCGCGGTCCGCGGCTCGCATATGCTGTCCCGATTCTGGTCGGGACCGTGGTGATGCTGTGGCTGCGGTGATGCGGCCGCGGGCGCGGCGATCGACGTGGTCGAGCGAGTCGGGCGCCGAACTCATCGAGTTCGCGCTGGCGCTGCCGATGCTGCTGCTGCTCGGCTTTGGCATCCTCGACTTCGGGATCTTGTTCCAGCGCTACGAAGTCATCACGAATGCGGCGCGCGAGGGTGCGCGCGTGGCGGTGCTGCCGGGATACGGTACGGCTGATGCCATCGCGCGCATCGGCCAGTACATGGCCGCCGCCGGCCTCACGGCGGCCTACCCCGCGCCCGTGATTGTCACGGCAACGATTCCCGTCGGAGCGCAGTGCGCAACGCTCACCTCGGTCACCGTGACCTATCCGCAGACCCTGTCGCTGGTCGCCGGTATCGCCTCCTATTTCGGCGCGACCGGCCTGAGCCGCACGGGAATTACGGCGACGGCGCAAATGCGGAACGAAGTGCCGGCCGGCGGGTGCGGCCCGTAATTCAAGAGAGCGCGAGAGGGTAAACCATGGATCGTGGTGTCCGTCATGTTGTCGTCGTAGGGGTCGCCGTGCTGACGGCCGCGCTCGCGAGCTTCGGAGTGTATCTGACGCTCAAGCGGATGCCCGTGCGCGAAGTCGAAGTCGCGCGCACCTTCGTCGTCGTGGCGGCGCGGGCCCTGCCAACCGGCGTACGCCTGGCTGCCGCCGACCTGAAGGTCGTGCCGTGGCCGTCCAGCAGCATGGTGGCGGGCGGGTTCTCCAAAGTCGAGGATGTCGTCGATCGCGGCCTGCTCTCGTCGGTCATCGAAAACGAGCCGGTGGTGGAGGGCAAGCTGGCGGCTCGCAACGGCGGCGCCGGATTGTCGTCCGCGATCCCGGCCGGCATGCGCGCGATGTCCGTCAAGGTCAACGACGTCATCGGCGTGGCGGGGTTCCTCGACCCCGGGACGCGCGTCGACCTGATGGTCACGATCCGCCGCAAGGAAGACAGCACGTCGCGGACCGTCGCGAGCAACATCCAGGTCCTGACGTCCGGCACCCGCGGCGATCAACAGCGGCCCAAGGACGTCAAGGCAAGCGCCGCCTCGGCCGCCGTCGTGACGCTGCTCGTGACGCCCGAGGACGCCGAGCGGATCGCGCTCGCGCAGGCCGAGGGCCAGATCATGCTCTCGCTGCGCAACCCGCTCGATACCGAGCAGACCGCGAGCTCCGGCGTCCGGACGGGGGCCCTGTTCGGCCAGGCGGCCGAGCCTGAACCGGTCGTGAAGGCCGTCAGTGTGCGCCGGGCGCCGCCGCCACCGCCGGTGGCGGCCGTGGCGCCGCCTCCGCCGCCCAAGATCTACACGGTCGAGGCCATCCGCGCAGCGAAGCGTAGCGAAGAGGTTGTGCACTAGTGAATTCAGTCACGAAGTGGCGGAGGGCGATCGGGTTGGTGGCGCTGGCGGCGTGCGTCGAAGCCGGCGGCGGCGGGCTCGCGGCCCGCGGCGATCAGCAGCCTGAGCAGGCGCCGGCCGTGCCCCCGCAGCTGAAGCGCGTCGCGCTGACGGCCGGCCGTTCGACGGTGGTGCTGACGGACTTCGACATCTCGCGCATCGCGGTGACCAATCCCGCCGTGGCTGATGCGGTCGTCGTCCAGCCGCGCGAGATCCTGATCGACGGCAAGAGCGCGGGAACGGTCAGCCTGATCATCTGGGGAGCGACGCAGCGCGAACAGTACGACCTGGTCGTCGAGCCGGGCGTGCCGAACCTGCAGCGGCAGCTGAACATCCTGTTCCCGGCCGAGGACATTCACGTCAGCTCGAGCGACGAAGCGACGATCCTGTCCGGCCAGGTTTCGAACAACAACGTCGTGCTGCGCGCGGGCGAGATTGCGCAGGCCAGCGCGTCGAAGGCCAAGGTGATCAACCTGCTGCAGCTGCCGGGCGGCAGCGAGAGCCAGCAGGTCATCCTGCAGGTGCGGTTTGCCGAAGTGAACCGGCGCGCGCTCACCGAGCTCGGCGCGAACCTCCTCTTGAGCCGTCCGGGCGGGGTCGGCCGTTCGACGACGCAGCAGTTCGCCGCCCCCGGTTTCCAGAACGGGCAGAACGCAAGCGATCCCCAGGACATGGTGTTCAGCGATTTCCTGAACCTGTTCTTCTTCTCACGCACCCAGGGCGTCGGCGCGGTCATCAAGGCGCTGAAGTCTCACGGGTTCTTCCAGAGCCTCGCCGAGCCGAACCTCATCGCGTACAACAACGAGGAAGCCAGTTTTCTTGCCGGCGGCGAGATTCCCGTGCCCGTCGTGCAGGGCGCGACCGGCACCGTGACCGTTCAGTACAAAGAATTCGGGATTCGCCTCACGTTCAAGCCGACGATTGCCGGCGACGTGATCCGCCTGAAGGTGAAACCCGAGGTGAGCACGCTGGATTTCGCCAACGGCATCACCCTGTCGGGTTTCCGCATTCCGGCTCTCTCCGTACGGCGCGCGGAAACCGACGTCGAGCTGCGCGACGGCCAGTCGTTCGTCGTGGCCGGGCTGCTCGACAACCTGACACAGGAAAACGGCACCGAGATCCCCGTCCTCAGCAAGCTGCCGATCATCGGCAACCTGTTCAAGAGCAAGGCGGACAGCACCGAGCGCACGGAGCTCATGGTGCTCATCACGCCGCGGCTCGTGCAGCCGCTCGATCCCGACGAGGTGCCGCCGCTGCCCACACGTCCGCGCCGGTTCCTGCCCCCGCCCGAGCCCGAGCCCGGCGACGAGGGCGCCTCCGGCGGCGGAGGCACGGTGGACGCGCCGTCCAAAACATCGGCGAAGAAGGCTGCAAAGGCTAAGAACTGAGCACCATGACGCGGCAGTCCCCGGCCTCCGAACGCGGCGCGATCCTGATCTACGCGGCCTTGACCGTGTTCGTGTGGTTGGGCCTCGCCACCTTCGTCGTGGACTACGGCGTGCTGTGGGCCAGCCGCCACCAGGCGCAGAACGCGGCCGATGCGGGCGCGCTCGCCGGTGCGCTCGCGCGCGCGTATGACGACTTCGACGATCCTCCCCCTGCGATGAGCCGGACGGTCCAGTCCGCAACGAGCGTCGCCGATGCCAACCTCATCTGGGGCGCTTCCTCGAGCGCGGTGGTGACCTTTCCGTGCCCGCCGGAAGTCCTGGCGCCGCTTCGATGTGTGCGCGTGGACGTCTACCGCAACGGCGAAAACGGGAGCGCCAACGTGCCGCTGTGGTTCGGGGGGATCATCGGCGTCAGGTCGCAGGGCGTCAAAGCCACGGCGAGCGCGCAGGTCATGATCGCGAACGGGACGAACTGTCTCCGGCCGTGGGCAATTCCCGACGCGTGGACCGAGGGAGCGGGCGCCGGCAGGTTCACGAAGTACGCCGACTTCACGGGCGCGCCTCTGGCGGCGCCTCACGACGATTACACCCCGCCGGATGCCATCGGCCCGGGGACAGGCTTCAGGTTCGCCACAAGCAATACCGCTCATCACGATCTCGGCGCGACGCTGCCGCTGACATTGGCGACGGATCCGACGAACCAGAATTCCACGGTCGATCCGATCGTCCCGGGCTGGGTGCTGCCGCTCGAACCGGCGGCGGGCTACGCCGCAAGCGTGGGCGGTTGCAACGGCCAGCCAATCGAGGTCGGGGCTCAGATCCCGGTGGCGTTGACGATGCCGGCGGCGCCGGATTTCGGAGGCCTGTACGCAGCCGATCCCCTGGCGTCGTGGGACGGCGCCACGGCATCGATCGACGGCAGCTGCGCACCGGGGTGCGCGCCGCTCAGCCCGCGGCAAGTCGCCGTCGCGGTGTTCGACACCGAGGTGTTCCAGTACCGGCGGGCGTTAGGAAACTGGAGCGCGTGCCCGCCAGGACACACGTGCACGCCGTGCCCCGGAGGGGCGCCGTGCGCGTCGATCGTCAACATCGTGGGCCTGTTCATCGGCAACGCCGCTGGTTCGAGCGGCACGCTGACCAGTTATCCGGGCCTGGTGCCGTCCGCCGCGCCGAGGCTGTCGGCCCAGTCGTCGTTTCTGAAAGCCATCACCCTGGTTCGGTGACGCAGTGAGCATGAACGTTTTCGTAGTCGGCGCCGTCAATCGTCAACTCGAGGAGCTGATCCACGCGAGCGGCGCGCGCACGACCACGCTGCCCCTAGACGCCTTGTCGGGCCTCGCGACGCAGCAGCCCCTGCAGGCGGACGTCGTGGTCGTCGACCTGCGCGATCGGTCGGGCGTGCCGGCAGGCGTCGCGCTCCTCAAGCGCCAGCAACCGGCGCTGGGTGTCGTCATCGTGGCGTCCTCGCTCGATCCGGTCCTGATGCTCGAAGCGATGCGCGCGGGCGTCACCGAGTTCGTGACCGAGCCGGTGTCCGCGAACGAGCTCGGCGCGGCGATCGACCGCGTGCTGGCGCAGCAGCCGGCGCGCGACCCGGGGCAGGTCGTGGCGTTTCTGGGCGGCAAGGGCGGCGTAGGCACGACGACGCTGGCGGTGAATGTGGCGACGGCCATCGCCAAATCCGCGCCGTCGTCCACGCTGCTCATCGACCTCAACGTCGGCAGCGGCGACGCCGCGCTGTTTGTCGGGGCCGAGCCGCGGTTTTCGGTTGCCGACGCGCTCGAGAACATCAATCGTCTGGACGATTCGTTTCTGCGATCGCTGGTCGGCCGGACGAAGTTCGGCCTCGACCTGCTCGCCTCGTCCGACCGCGGCATGGTGGGACCCGTGGACGTCCGCGCCGTGCGGAGCCTCATCGACTGCGCGGCCCGGCACTACCCGTGCGTCGTGCTCGATGTGCCGCGCTCGGATCCGTCGATGCTCGACGCCCTCGAGCTCGCGACGACGATCGTGGTCGTCGCGAACCAGGAGCTGTCGACGGTCCGTGGCGCCAGCCGCATGGCGGCCGCCCTGCGCCAGCGGTACGGCCGCGATCGCGTGACGGTCGTCGTCAGCCGGTACGACTCGGTTGCCGAAATCGGGCGGAAGGAAATCGAACGCGTGATGGGGGGGCCCATCGTGCAGGTGTTCCCGAGCGACTACCGGCTCGCGCTGGGCGCGATGAACGTCGGGCGCCCGCTCGTGCTGGACAACCACAACAAGCTGGCCGCGTCGTTTGCGAGCTTCGCGCGCGTCCTGACGACGAACGCGCAGAGCGAGCCGGCGGCCGAACCGGAGCGGCCCGGCGGGCTGTTCGGCCGGTTCAGGACATAACAGCGTGCATCCCAGGAGACACCGCGGATGAATTCCATCCTTGCTGCATCACCCGGAGGCGGTGCAGAGGCTCGCAATCGCGACTACCAGGAACTGAAGGCCCGCATCCATCAGGAACTGCTCAACCGCCTGAACCTCGAGCGGCTGAATCGACTGGCGCGCGAGGAGGCCGAGCCGCAGATCCGCGACATGATCGTCGACATGATCGGGAAGGAAACGCGGACGACCCCGCTCAGCCTCGTGGAGCGCGAGAGCCTGGTCGTCGACGTCCTGAACGAGCTGTTCGGCCTCGGCCCGCTCGAAGCGCTCCTGCGCGACCCGGATATCTCCGACATCCTCGTGAACCGGTACGACCAGGTCTATATCGAACGGAACGGCCGGCTCGAGCCCACTGAGATCGTGTTCAAGGACAACCGCCATCTGCTGCAGATTATCGAGCGCATCGTCAGCTCGGTGGGACGGCGCATCGACGAATCGAGCCCGATGGTGGACGCCCGCCTCAAGGACGGCTCCCGCGTCAACGCGATCATCCCGCCGCTCGCACTTGAAGGACCCGCGCTCTCGATCCGGCGGTTTCGCACCACACGCCTCGGCGCCAGGGACCTGGTCGAACGCGAGACGCTCAGCCAGCCGATGCTCGACTTCCTGAACGCCGCTGTCGCAAGCCGCCTCAACATCATCGTCTCTGGGGGAACCGGCGCCGGCAAGACGACCCTGCTGAACGTGTTGTCGGGGTACATCTCCGACACCGAACGCGTGGTGACGATCGAAGACGCGGCCGAACTGCTGCTGCGGCAGCGGCACGTGGTGCGGCTCGAGACGCGGCCGTCGAACATCGAGGGGAAAGGCGCCGTACGCCAGCGCGACCTCGTGGCCAACGCCCTTCGTATGCGGCCCGATCGCATCATCCTCGGCGAGGTCCGCGGCGAGGAAGCGCTCGACATGCTCCAGGCCATGAACACCGGCCACGACGGCGGCCTGACGACCATCCACGCCAACAGCGCGCGCGACGCGCTGTACCGGCTCGACATGATGGTGGCCATGGCCAGTCTCAACATCCCGGAGCGGGCGGTCCGCCAGCAGACGGCGTCGGCGATCAACCTGGTCATCCAGGTGACGCGTCTGTCGGACGGCACCCGCAAAGTCACGGGGATCACCGAAGTAACCGGGATGGAAGGCGAGATGGTGTCGATGCAGGACATTTTCCTCTTCGAGCGCACCACGCTCAGGCGCGACGGCAAGGTGTGCGGGCATTTCCGTGCGACCGGAATCCGTCCGAAGTGCAGCGAGCGGCTGGCCTCGCTCGGGATCCAGCTGCCGGGGGACATGTTCGAGCACAGGAAAGCTGTGGCCTGAGGGGATCATGCTCATCGTCACCCTGACGTTCGTGTTGTGCGCGGTCATCATCCTCGGCGTCTACTGGACGTTCGTCGTGCGTCCGGAAACGTCCGCATCACGCGCACTGCGGCGGCGGCTGACGCCGACGGTCGACGATCGGCCGGTCACGGCCGACCTGACGAAGAAGGCCGCGCCGCTCAGCGCGCTGAAAGTGTTCGATGCCGCGCTGGTCGGAACGGGACACCTGCTGGATCCCGTCAAGCAGACGGTGGCCAACTCGGGCCTGCCCGTGACACTCGGCGTCGTGCTGCTCGCGTGCGGCTTCGTGGCGACGGTCACGTTCGCCGTGCTCAGCGCCGTCGCGTCGTCGATGCTCGTCGGCGCGGTCGCCGCGGTGGTCCTGGGGTTACTGCCGTACCTCTGGGTACGTCGCGCCGCGCGGAAACGTCTGGATCTGATGGAAGAGCAATTGCCCCAGGCGGTCGAGATGATTGCCGTCTCCCTGCGCGCGGGTCATGCGCTCACGACCGGTCTCCTCATGGCCGCCGAGGAAGTCCCGGCGCCGCTCGGTGTCGAGTTCAGGCTGCTGTACGACCAGCAGACGTACGGGAAGCCGGTTCCGGACGTCCTGCGGGAGTTTGCCGACCGCGTGCCGCTGCTCGACGCGCGGATTTTCGTCACCGCCGTGCTCACGCAGCGTGAGACCGGCGGCAACCTGGCGGAGGTTCTCGACCGGCTTGCATCGCTCATCCGTGAGCGGTTTCGCGTGCGCCGCCAGGTGCGGGCGCTGAGCTCGCACGGGCGGATCACGGGCTGGACGCTGGCGTGCCTGCCTCCCGTCCTTGCCGTCGTCCTGTATTTCATCGCGCCGACACACATTCGTCTGCTCATCGACGATCCGCTGGGCCGCATGCTCACGGCGGGCGCCATCGGCCTGCAGCTGATCGGAATGGCGGCGATTCGTCGAATCGTCAACGTGGAGATCTGAGGATCGCGATGCCCATCTCTCTGCTCATCACGCTCCTGGCGGTGTTCGCCAGCGTGGCGGTCGTCTCAGGTTCGGTCGCGTCGCTGGCGTTGGCGCGCACGTCCCCGGAGCGCCGGCGCCTCCGGAACTTCACGACGCCTCGCGCCGCGGCGGCGCCGATCAACGTCCAGGTCGCCGATGCGCCCAGCCCCACGCTGAAGCGCTTCTCGGACATGCTTCCGACGTCGCCGACGGATCTGTCACGGCTGCGCCGCCGCCTCGCCGCCGCGGGCTACGAAGGGTACTCGGCGGCTGTCGTGTATTCGGCGGTGCGTCTGGCGTTGCCTGTCGTGCTCGGTATCACGACCGTCCTCGCGCTCGGCTTCACCGATGGATTGGTGTTGGGCCTGACGAGCGCCGCGCTGGGCTTCGTGATGCCGGACCTCTGGTTGTCGCAGAAGACGTTGAAGCACAAGAAGGCCATTCAGGACGGCCTGCCCGATGCCCTCGATCTCATCATTGTTTGTATCGAGGCCGGTTCGAGCCTCGATCAGGCGATTTTGAAGGCCAGTAACGAACTGGAGATCGCGCTGCCGGTGATCGCACGGCAGCTCGGAACGCTGTCGAGCCAGATACGCGCAGGCAAGCCCCGGCTGGAGGCGTTTCAGGACCTCGCGAAGCGGACCGGAGTCGATGATGTCCGGTCGCTCGTCGCCTTGCTGATCCAGACAGATCGGTTCGGCACCAGCATCGCACAGGGCCTTCGCACCCACGCCGAAACGCTGCGAACCAAACGCCGGCAGCGCGCGGAAGAGCGCGCCGGCAAGATCGGCGTCAAGCTCGTATTTCCCCTCGTGTTGTGCCTGATGCCCGCGCTCTACGTCGTGTGTCTGGGTCCCGTCGCCGTGGCGTTTTACCGGAACCTGTTTTAGCAACTGAACGAAGAAGGAGGACGTCTTGGGTACTACCACTGCTGCCTGGCTCGTCGTGCTCGCCGTGTTCGTGGTCCTCTACGTGGTGCGCCGCAAATCGCGGCTCAACCGCGAAGCCGGCGAGAACTAGCGCCACCGTGGTGCGATGCGCGAGGCCGAGTCGGGGCCTCTGCTTACTGGTGTGGGCGATGGTGAGTGGTTGCGCGGCGCACGGGCCGCGCGCCACCTCGAACCCGTTCGTCAGGCCGGGAAAGCCGACCCTCGAGATCGGTGAGCCCCTGGCGGTGACGAAACCGCCAAAGGCGGCCGGCGGATCCAAACAATCCGGCGACCTGCCGGGGAAGCTTCGCCCGGTGTCGAACCTGCTGCCGACGCTGGAGAGCTCGGATCGTGCGTTGTCCGCGGCGCTGCTGCTTGCGGCGGTCGCCCCGACGGCGGAGGCGCATCGGGCCGTCGGCGATCGCTACCGCGCGCTGGGCATTCTCGACATGGCATACGACCACTACTCCCGCGCGTCGCAGATCGACCGTACGGACTCGGCCGCGTACGAAGGCCTCGCGCGCGTCTGGCGCGACTGGGGATTCCCCGCGCTCGGCGCCGCGGATGCCTCGCGGGCGGTGTTCTACGCCCCGGACTCGGCGTCGGCCCACAACACGTGGGGAACGGTCCTGACCGCCACCGGCCATCGTAGCGACGCCCGGCGAGAGTACGAACGGGCCGTCGCGCTGGATCCGGACGCGGCGTATGCGTGGAGCAACCTCTGTTACCTGTCGTTTCTCGACGGCGACGATGCCCGGGCGGCGACCGAGTGCCGCGCGGCCCTCTCGGCGGACCCCGAACTCGCGGCGGCGCTCAGCACAATGGCGTCGCTCGAACGCCGCGGGGGGCGCGAGCGCGTCCCGTGAAGATCGTCCATGGTGGCTGACCGCCTGACTCTCCGGTTTCTCGCGGCCGCGTGGCTCGCAATGGGCGTCGCCGTGCCCGCGCCACGCGCGTCGGCCGCCGCCGCGGGTCCCCAGGCGCCGACGACTGTAAAGATCACGTCCCCCCTCGGCCGCATGGGCACCTCGGGGAAGGTCCGCATCGTCGCGCAGATCCACGCCGCCCCCGATACGACGCTCAAGGCCATCCGGTTCTACGTGGACGAAATGCTGCTCGG
>Ga0068871_100003103_pt1 | contig 11402 bp, 10 predicted proteins | sample KBSMisM72_FD_72750 | JGI IMG/M metagenome (GOLD analysis project Ga0068871, IMG submission 72750) | Miscanthus rhizosphere microbial communities from Kellogg Biological Station, Michigan, USA - KBS Miscanthus M7-2 | ecosystem: Host-associated > Plants > Roots > Rhizosphere > Soil ... | reverse complement strand
TCAAGGAGCTTGAGAACGCGCTCGCCGACGGCCGCGCGCACCTCGCGGTGCACTCCATGAAGGACCTGCCGGCCGAGCTGCCGCCCGGATTCGCGATCGCCGCGATCCTCGAGCGCGAGGATCCGAGGGACGCGTTCGTCTCGGCGAAGTTCTCGTCGCTGGCGGAAATGCCGGCCAGGTCGGTGGTGGGAACTTCGAGCCTGCGCCGCGCCGCGCAGATCCTTGAACGCCATCCCCTGCTGGAGGCGAAGCTGCTGCGCGGTAATGTGGAGACGCGCCTCGCCAAGCTCGACCGCGGCGAGTACGACGCCGTGATCCTCGCCGTGGCGGGGCTTGTGCGGCTCGGGCTCGCCGGCCGCATCCGCTCGCGCCTCGATCCGGACGACAGCCTGCCAGCGCCCGGCCAGGGGGCGCTCGGCATCGAATGCCTTGCGGCGCGCGCGGACGTGGCCGCGCTCCTCGCGCCGCTCGCTCATCCGGACGTTACGGCCTGCGTGCGGGCGGAGCGGGCGGTGAGTCGCGTCTTCGGCGGCAGCTGCACGGTTCCGCTCGGCGCATTCGCCGAGCTGAAGGGAAAGGAGCTGCGGCTGCGCGCCCTGGTGGCCGCGACCGATGGCCGGCGCGTGGCGCGCGCCGATGTGACCGGGGACAGCGCCGATCCGGAGCGTCTCGGCCGCCGCGCAGCCGAGGAGCTCACCGCGCGGGGCGCGAGGGAGATCCTGGCTTCTTGAAAAACGCACCGCTGAAAGGCCGCGGCATCGTCGTTACGCGCCCTGCGTCGCTCGCCAACGGCCTGGCGCGCCTGATCGAGTCGGCGGGGGGGCGAGCGCTGCTCTTCCCGGCGATCGAAATCCAGCCGCTGGCCGTGCGCCTGCCGGAGGGCAAGTTCGACATGGCGGTGTTCATCAGCCCCACGGCGGTGCGCGAGGGCTTGCCGCACCTCGCGCATCGGCCCGCCCATATCGTCGCGCTCAGTCATGGAACCCGCCGCGAGCTCGAGCGCCAGGGCATTTCGGGGGCGATTGCGGCCGACGAGGGCGCCGACAGCGAAGCACTGCTGGCGCGGCCGGAGCTTCAAGGTGTCGCCGGTCGCCGCGTCGCGATTTTCCGCGGCGAGGGCGGGCGCAGCGTCCTTGGCGACGGCCTGCGCTCCCGCGGCGCCACGGTCGAATATGTCGAGTGCTATCGCCGGGTGCGGCCGCGAAGCGATCCGGCGCCGCTCATCGCCGCGTGGCGCGACGGCGCGCTGCACGCGGTAACCGTTTCCTCGGGCGAAGGGCTCGACAATTTGTGGCAGATGCTCGACGTGGAATTGCTGAGCAGCGTGCCGCTTTTCGTGCCGCACCTCCGTGTCGCGGAGGCGGCGCGGCGCCGCGGCGCGCGCGAAGCGCTCGTCGCCGGACCGGCGGATGATGAAATGCTCGCCGCGCTGGTGGCATACTTTCAGGCTTCATGACGGATGAATCCGACCAGGCGGGAAAGGAACCTCGCCCTGCGCGGCCTCGGCGCTTCGCCCTTATAGGGATGGCGCTGGTCGCGGCGCTTTCCACTCTCTATTGGGTGGACGTGCGCCAGCGGCTAAGCGGCACCCAGGATGAGCTGGCCCGGCGCTTGCGCGACGTCGAGGCCGACGCGCGCGAAGCCCGCTCGGTGGCGCGCATGGCGCAGGATGCCCTGCGCGACTCCCAGGCGAAGATCGCGCTGCTCGACGCGCGGCTGGCCGAGTCGCAGACCCAGCAGCTTTCGCTGCAGGCGCTGTACCAGGACCTGTCGCGCAACCGCGACGAGTGGCAGCTGGCCGAGATCGAGCAGGTGCTCGCCATCGCGTCGCAACAGCTGCAGCTCTCCGGCAACGTGCGCGCGGCCCTGCTCGCGCTGCAACTGGCGGAAGCGCGCCTCTCGCGCAACGACCGGCCGCAATTCGCACCGATCAAGGCGGCCCTGGGACGCGACATCGAGCGCCTGAAAGCCCTGCCGGCGATCGACCTGCCCGCGATGAGCGTGCGCATCGGAAGCCTGGTGGCGGGCGTCGACGGCATGCCGCTCGCGTTCGAGGAGCGCGGCGAGCGTCCTGCGGCGGCAAAGGAGGCTCCCGCGGGCGCCGAGCGAGGTTGGTGGTCGCGCCTCGCGGCGGAGGTGTGGGGCGAGCTGCGCCAGCTCGTGGTGGTGCGCCAGATGAACGCGCCCGAGCCTCCGCTGCTGCCGCCCACGCAGGCCTATTTCGTGAGGGAGAACCTGCGCCTGCGCCTGCTGAACGCGCGGCTTTCGCTGCTCGCACGCGACGAGGCGGGCTATCGCGAGGACCTGCGCGCGTCCCAGGCGTGGATCCGGCGTTACTACGACCCGCGCGCGAAGGTCACCGTCGACGCCCTGGCGCAGCTGAAGGATCTCTCGTCCGCGTCGCTCAGCTTCGAGATGCCCAACATCACCGAGAGCCTGGACGCGGTGCGCGCCTACAAGTCGCGGCGCGAACGCGCCCTGAGATGAAGCTTCTTTTCTGGCTGCTCGCGCTCGCTGCAGCGGCAGTGGCGGTGGTGATCCTCGGACGGGTCGACGCCGGGTATGCCCTGTTCGTGTATCCGCCCTGGCGCGTCGAGATGTCGATGCTGCTCTTCATCTTTGCAGGGCTCGTCGCATTCCTCCTGCTGCACGCCGCGCTGCGGCTGCTGTCCCACGCGCTCTCCCTGCCCGCCTACGTGCGCGTTTTCCGGGCGCGCCGCAAGCGCGAGCGCGCCCACGCCGCGCTCGCCGCGGCGCTCCAGGCTTACTACGAAGGCCGCTATGCGCGTGCCGAGAAAGAAGCGGCCGAGGCGTTCGAGGGAGGGCAAGCCGCCGGCGTAGCCGCGCTGCTCGCGGCGCGCGCCGCGCACCAGCTGCGCAGCTTCGAGCGTCGCGACCGCTGGCTCGATCGCGCGGAGAGCACGGGCGATGGAACTCTCGCCGCCCGGCTGGTGAGCCGCGCCGAGCTGGCCTTGGACGAGCGCGACTACAGCGCGGCCCGCGACGCGCTGCGCAGCCTGCACGGCGCCGGCCCCAGGCACATCGCCACCAGCCGAATGCTGCTGCGCGCAGAGCGCGGCGCCGGAGACTGGGATGAGGTGCTGCGTCTGTCGACGCAGCTTGCCAAGCGCGACGCCATCGCCCCGGCGCTGGCCGAGGAGTACAAGGTCCAGGCGACCGTCGAGCTCCTGCGCCGTGCCTCGGCCGACGCTTCGACGCTCGAGCGGCGCTGGCGCAGCGTGCCGGATGCCGACCGGACCCAGCCGCGCATCGCGGCAGCCGCGGCGCAGCAGGCGACCAAGCTCGGCCGCGCGGCGATGGCGAGGCAGATCATCGAATCCGCGCTCGACGCCGAATGGTCTCCGCAGCTGGTCGCCCTCTACGGCGAGCTGCCCGAGCGGCTCGGCGGCGAAGCGTTGCAGCTGGAGGCGCGCTCGCGCATCGAGCGCGCCGAGCGCTGGTTGCTCGAGCATGAGCGCGATGCGCAGCTGCTTGCGACGCTCGGCCGGCTATGCGCGCAAGCCGAGCTGTGGGGCAAGGCTCGCAGCTTTCTCGAGGCCAGCCTTTCTTTCGACGAGGGCAGGGCGGCCCACCTCGACCTTGCGCGGCTCGCCGAACGCATCGGCCAGCCGGCGGACGCCGAGCGGCACTACCGACGCGCCGCCGAGCTGCCTTAGCGAACCGCGACGGCCTGTCAGCTCTTTGCCGGAGGCGCGTAGCGCATCAGGTTCTCCAGCTTCGGCTCGATGAGCTTCTGCCATACCGCCGCATCCTTCACGTACAGGCCGGAGATGATGAAGAGGTGCGACTTGTTGCCGTCGCGCAGCGTAAAGACGTTGCCGATCGGGACATCGTTCTTGACCAGCAGCGTGAGCTTGCCCGCGCGCACGCCGGGGACTTCGCGTTCCTCGACGCCGCTGCGCTTGAATGCGACGAGCAGCCCGATTTTTTCTGCGCTTTCCGCCAGCGTTGCGTCGGTCGAGGTGCGCCCGATGTTCACGCTGCCGTGCAGGTACAGGGGTCGGGCGTCGCCGGAGACCTCGAAGTTGTAGGTGATTTCGTACGAGCCGTCGACCTGCCTCGCCTTGGCGAAGCTCTCCGCTGCCTCGGCGTTCGGGTAGCGCACGCCGAACTGGGCGAGGTCCGCGACGCGCAGGAACAGCGCCTTGTCGGCGTCGGTGACCGGCTCTTCCGCGCTGCAGGCCGCGAGGGCGAGGACTGCGAGGGCGAGGCGAAGGTGCTGCGCTAGACGGCGCATGGCTAGATCCAGTCACGGGGTTTGAGGAATTCCGCGTACAGCTTGTCCTCCGGCGAGCCGGGCTGCGGCTTCCAATCGTAGCGCCATGTCACTTGCGGCGGAAGCGACATGAGGATCGATTCGGTGCGTCCGCCCGATTGCAGGCCGAACAGCGTGCCGCGGTCATAGACCAGGTTGAATTCGACATAGCGGCCGCGGCGATAGGCCTGGAAGGCTCTTTCTCGCTCTCCGAAGGGAGCGTGCTTTCTTCTTTCCAGGATGGGCGCATAAGCGTCCAGGAAGTGATCGCCGACCGAGCGGGCGAGCGAAAACGAGGCGTCGAAGTCCTGCTCCGCGAAGTCGTCGAAGAAGATGCCGCCGATGCCGCGCGGCTCGTTGCGGTGCTTCAGGTGGAAGTACTCGTCGCACCACTTCTTGAAGCGCGGATAGCGAGCCGCCGCGGCCTTTCTGCAGATAGTGTGGAAGTGGCGCGCGTCCTCCTCGAAGCCGTAGTACGGCGTGAGATCCATGCCGCCGCCGAACCACCACGTCTCGCCCGCCGAGAAGAAGCGCACGTTCATGTGGACGGTGGGGCAGTAGGGATTGCGCGGATGCAGCACCAGCGACACGCCCATCGCCTCCCATGGCTTGCCTGCAAGCTGAGGGCGCGAGGCGGTCGCCGACGGCGGCAGCTGCCGGCCCTGCACGTGCGAGAGATTGACGCCGCCACGCTCGAAGACGTTTCCTTCCTCGATCACGCGGGTGATGCCGCCGCCGCCTTCGGCGCGCTTCCACGAGTCCGTGGCAAAGGGCCTGCCGTCCAGCGCCTCGAGCGCGGAGACGATCCGGTTTTGAAGGTCGCTGAAGTACTCGAGGACCTTCGCGGGCTGCATCACTTGCGCTTCAACGCCCGGTGGCCGATGTCCTTGCGGAATTGCATGCCGTCGAAGCGGATGCCGTCGATCACCTCGTAGGCGCGGGTGCGCGCCATGCGCACCGAATCGCCGAGGGCGGTCACGCACAGTACCCGCCCGCCGTTGGTCACCACGCGCTTGTCCTGCAGCGTCGTGCCCGCGTGGAAGACGCGGCAATCCTCGGCCGGCTTGGGCAGGCCTTCGATGCGGTCGCCCTTGCGTGGCTCGTCGGGATAGCCGTGCGCGGCCAACACCACGCCGAGCGCGGCGCGCCGGTCCCACTCCGCTTCTACCCGGTCCAGCTTGCCGTTCACCGCGTGCTCGACCAGGTCGAGCAGATCCGACTTGAGCCGCAGGATGATCGGCTGGGTCTCGGGATCGCCCATGCGGCAGTTGAACTCGAGCGTCTTCGGATTGCCGGCCTTGTCGATCATCAGCCCGGCGTAAAGGAAGCCTGTATAGGGCACCCCGTCCTTCGCCATGCCCTGCACCGCGGGCTGGATGATTTCGCGCATCACGCGTGAATGGATCTTCGGCGTGACCACCGGCGCCGGCGAGTAGGCGCCCATGCCGCCGGTATTCGGCCCGTGATCGCCGTCCTTCAGGCGCTTGTGGTCCTGGCTTGTGGCGAGCGCCAGCACGTGCGCGCCATCGCACATGACGATGAAGCTCGCCTCCTCGCCCTCGAGGAATTCCTCGACGACGACGCGGGCGCCCGCTTCGCCGAACTTGTTCTGCGTCAGCATGGCGTCGATGGCGTCGGTCGCTTCCTGGACGCTGGTCGCCACGACCACGCCCTTGCCCGCGGCGAGGCCGTCGGCCTTGACCACGATCGGCGCCCCGCGCTTGGCGACGAACGCCTTCGCTTCGGCGGCGTCGGTGAACGTGCGGTGCAAGGCGGTGGGCAGGTTGTGCCGCACCATGAACGACTTGGCGAAATCCTTCGACGCTTCGAGCCGCGCCGCCGCCTTGGTCGGGCCGAAGATTCTCAACCCCGCCGCCTGGAACGCATCGACGACGCCGGCGGAGAGCGGCGCCTCGGGGCCGACCACCGTCAGGTAGACGTCGTTCTTTTTGGCGAAGGCGACCAGGTCGTCGACCTTCGTCAGCGCTACGTTCTCCAGCCCTTCTTCGGTGGCGGTGCCGCCATTTCCCGGCGCTACGTACACTTTCTGCACGCGCCGGCTCTGCGCGAGCTTCCACGCCAGCGCGTGCTCCCTGCCGCCCGAACCGATGACGAGAAGCTTCATGTCAGTGGCGGAAGTGCCGCACGCCGGTGAACACCATCGCCGCGCCGCGCTCGTCGGCCGCGGCGACGACTTCGTCGTCGCGCACGCTGCCGCCGGGCTGGATCACGGCGACCGCGCCGGCGGCGAGCACCACGTCGAGCCCGTCGCGGAAGGGAAAGAACGCGTCGGAGGCGACGACCGAGCCCTTCAGCCCGAGCCCGGCATTGGCCGCCTTGATCGAGGCGATGCGCGCGCTGTCGACGCGGCTCATCTGCCCGGCGCCCACGCCGAGCGTCGCACCGCCGCCGCAGAAGACGATCGCGTTCGATTTCACGAACTGCGCCACGCGCCAGGCGAAAAGCAGATCGCTCCATTGCGCTTGCGTCGGTTGCTTTTTCGTCGGGACTTTCAGCGAGCTTTCGTCCAGTGGGTGAAAGTCCGTCGTCTGGACCAGCAGGCCGCCGCCCACGCGCTTGTAGTCGTGCGCCTGGACATCATGCGCGAGCGCCACTTCGAGCACGCGGACATTGGCCTTCTTCGCGTAGACCTTCTGCGCCTCCGCCTCCACGCGCGGCGCGATGACGACTTCGGCGAACTGCTTGCTCACCGCCTCGGCGGTGGCGGCGTCGAGCGCGCGATTGAAGGCGAGGATGCCGCCGAAGGCGGAGGCCGGGTCGGTCTTGAACGCCTTGTCGTAGGCCTCGACGAGCGTGGTCCCGATCGCGGCGCCGCATGGATTGGCATGCTTGACGATGACGCAGGCCGGCTCGGCGAAGCTCTTCACGCATTCCCATGCCGCGTCCGCGTCGGCGATGTTGTTATAGGAAAGCTCCTTGCCCTGCACCTGCCGGTAAGCGGCGAGGCCACCGGGCACCGGGCGCTCGTCGCGATAGAAGGCGGCGCTCTGGTGCGGATTCTCGCCGTAGCGAAGGTCCTGCACCTTGCGCCACTGCAGGGTCAGGCTGTCGGGGTACTCGCCGCGCTTGCGATTCGCGTCGAGCGACGAAAGATAGTTGGCGATGGCGCCGTCGTAAGCGGAGGTATGCGCGAAAACCTTCTTCGCCAGCGCGAAGCGCGTCGCGTCGGACACCGCGCCCCCGGCACGCAGTTCCTGCAGCACGGCCGCGTAATCGGCCGGATCCACCACTACCGCGACGCCGGAATGGTTCTTCGCGGCCGCCCGCAGCATCGCCGGCCCCCCGATGTCGATGTTCTCGACCGCATCCTCGAAGCGGCAGTCGGGATCGGCGACCGTCGCCTGGAACGGGTACAGGTTCACCACCAGCAGGTCGATGGTCGGAATGCCGGCGCTCTTCAGCGCGCTCATGTGCGCGGGATCGTCGCGGCGCGCCAGCAGCCCGCCGTGGATCTTCGGGTGCAGCGTCTTGACGCGGCCGTCGAGCATCTCGGGAAAGCCGGTGTGCGCGGACACCTCGGTGACGGCGATGCCTTCCTTGGCGAGGAGCTGCGCGGTGCCGCCGGTGGAGAGGAGCTGGATGCCGAGCGCTGCGAGCGCCCGGGCGAAATCAACGACCCCGGCCTTGTCGGAGACGCTGAGGAGGGCCCGCTGGATTTTCGCCACTAACTTCGGCGCTAACCCTTGATTCGCAGCTGCTGCATCTTGCTGCGCAGCGTGTTGCGGTTGATGCCGAGCATCTCGGCGGCGAGGGTCTGGTTGCCGTTGGCCTTGCCGAGGACCGTCTCGATCATCGGCTTCTCGATGTTCTTCAGCACCATCTCGTAGATCGAGGTGGGCTTCTCGCCGTCCATGTCCTTGAAGTAGCGCTCGAGGGAGCGCTTGACGCAGTCGGCGAGCTCGTTGCTTCGGCTCATGCGGCGAGTTTAGCGAAATAGTCGTTGACTGCGCAGTGCTGCTCGCGCGCTCCGGCGATGCGCATCACGTCGCCGCGGAACGCCTCGCCGCCGGGCAGGCCGCGCACCGTCCAGCCGATGTGCTTGCGCGCCACGCGAGCGCCCTGCTCCTCGCCATAGAGATCGTAAAGACCCTCGAGATGCTCCATGAGGAGCGCACCGATCTCGCGCACCGACGGCTGCGGCAGGCGCTCGCCGGTCTCCAGATAGCGCACGATCGAGCGGAAGAGCCACGGCCGCCCCTGCGCGGCGCGGCCGATCATGATGCCGTCGGCGCCCGTGCGCTCCAGCACCTGCTTCGCTTCCTCGGGCGTCTCGACGTCGCCGTTGGCGATGACCGGAATCCGGACGCGCGACTTGACCTCGGCAATGGTCTCGTACTCGGCGCGACCCTCGAACATGCACGCGCGGCTTCGCCCGTGGATTGCAAGCGCCTGGATGCCCGCGTCCTGCGCGAGCCGCGCAATGCGCACGGCGTTGCGCCGGTCCCGATCGGGGCCGGTGCGGATCTTCAGCGTCACCGGAACGCCGGCTGCCGCCACGACGGCCTCGAGGATCCGCCCGACCAGGGGCTCGTCCTCGAGCAGCGCCGACCCGGCCTGCACGTTGCACACTTTCTTCGCCGGGCATCCCATATTGATGTCGATGATGTCCGCGCCGAGGGCGGCGTTGTGGCGCGCGGCGTCCGCGAGCATGCCCGGCTCGCCGCCGGCGATCTGCACCGAGATCGGTCCCTGCTCGCCGGCGTGGTCCTGGCGCAGGCGCGTCTTGCGCGATTCGCGCAGCTCGGGACGCGACGAAATCATCTCAGAGACGGCGAGCGCCGCGCCCATGCGCCGTGCGATGCGCCGGAAAGGACGATCGGTGATGCCGGCCATCGGAGCGACGAACACCGCGTTGCGCAGCTGATGAGCGCCGATCTTCATGGGGGACGGGAATTTTATATCGATTCTTTTACGGCAGCGCGGACGGACCGTAAATCATGCGCCGCGCGAAGAAGCGGCGCGGTCCGGGCAGCACGTCGAGCGCCGTCAATGCCGCGCCGCGCGCGAGGCGCGCCAGGCGGTTGCCGCCGACAAATCCCTTTGCCATCCAATCCGTGGCGCGGATAGTTGCCGCGGCGTCGAGACGCCGGCGCGCGGCGTAGCGCGCAAGCAACGAAGCCTCGCCCGGGTCTTGCGCATCGCGCCACATTTGCGCTAGCTCCCACGCATCGCGCAAACCGAGGTTGAGGCCCTGGCCGGCGACCGGATGCAGCGTCTGCGCCGCGTTTCCTATATAGACGGCGCGTTCAGCGACCCGCGCCGGGCGCACGCGCAGGGCGAGCGGATGCACCGCGCGCTGCTCGACCGAGAGCGGCCTGCCGGGACGCCGGCCGGCGGCTGCCGCGAGCGCGGCTACGAACTCCGCCTCGGGCATGGCGGCGAGCAGCGCGGCCCTCTGCGGGCTCGCGCTCCAGACCATGGCGTAGCGGCCGCCAAGCGGCAGCAGGGCGAGCGGACCTTCCGCAGTGAAGCGCTCGAACGCGGCAGCTTGAGCAGGAGGGTCGGTCCGTACCAGCGCTACGACCGCATCCTGTGAATATCGGACTTCCTCGGCATCCCGCGCGACGCCTTCGGCGTGCACCGTACAGGCGGCCTCGGTTTCCTCCTCTGTGATGAATGGCGCCGCGCGGGTCCGCAGGGCCGCAGCGAGTACCGAATAGTCGAGCACATATCCGAGGTCGGGAACGCCCGCGTCGGACGCTTCCATCTGCGTACGGCCAAACCCGCCGGCCTGCGACACGAGGATGGTCTGGATCGGCGTCACGGCGAGCTCTTCCCAGGCGCCGATGCGCTCGAGGATCAGCCGGCTCGCGTACGACAGCGTGATCGGGCGAAAGCCCGAGGCTACTTTTTCCCGGTGAAAAATCCTGACGGAGAGGCCTGAGTCCTGCAGGGCCAGCGCGAGCGCGCAGCCGACCGGACCTGCCCCGCGAATCAGGACCTCAGGTGCGGCCGCGGGCATCTCGCATCAGCGCTTCGATGTCGCCGACCGCCTTGGGCGCCTCGGCGGTGAGCACCTCGCAACCGGCCTCGGTGACCGCGACGTCGTCCTCGATGCGCACCCCGAGGTTGTGGAAGGCCGCCGGCACGTCGGCCGCCGGCTGCACATAGAGCCCGGGCTCGACGGTGAGCGTCATTCCCGGCGCGAGCGTGCGCCACTTGCCCGCGCGCTTGTACTCGCCGGCGTCGTGCACGTCGAGACCCAACCAGTGCCCGGTGCGGTGCATATAGAAACGCCGGTAGGTTTCCTTCTCGAGGACGGAGTCGAGCGTGCCTGCCAGCAGCTTGAGGTCGAGCATGCCTTGGGCGAGGGCGCGCACCGCGGCGTCGTGCGGATCGTTCCAAGCGTTGCCCGGCTTCACTGCCGCGATCGCGACGCGCTGCGCCTCGAGAACCACCTCGTAGAGCGAGCGCTGCGCCCCGTTGAAGCGGCCGTTCACGGGAAAGGTGCGCGTGAGGTCCGCGGCATAGCCGTCGAGCTCGCAGCCCGCGTCGATCAGCAGCAGGTCGCCGTCGCGCAGCGGCGCGTCGTTGAACACGTAGTGCAGCACGCAGGCGTTCGCGCCGCCTGCGACGATCGGCCAGTAGGCGGGGAACTGCGCGCCGTTGCGGCGGAATTCATGCAGCAGCTCCGCCTCGACCTCATACTCGTTGCGGCCGGGCCGCGCCTGCTGCATGGCGCGCCGATGCGCGCCTGCGGTGATGCGCGCCGCGCGCCGCATGATGCCGAGCTCGTGCGTGTCCTTCACCAGTCGCAACTCGTCGATCAGGCCGCGCACGTCCTGGACCCGGTCCGGCGCCGCCGTTCCGGCGCGTGCCTTGGCGCGCACTGTGTTGAGCCAGCCCATTGCGCGCGCGTCCCACGCTGCATCCGCGCCGACCGGATAGAAAAGCGCCGGCTGGTTCTCGAGCATCGCGGCGAGCCGCTCGTCGAGCTCGTCTATCGGATACGCTTCGTCGAAGCCGAAGCGCTCGCGCGCCGCGGCCGGCCCGTAGCGGAAGCCTTCCCAGATTTCGCGCTCGGCGCTCTTCTCGCGGCAAAAAAGAATTGCCTTGCTGGAAGCGAGGACCAGGACCGCTTCGGGTTCGGCAAAGCCGGTCAGGT
>Ga0068871_100003102_pt1 | contig 11402 bp, 5 predicted proteins | sample KBSMisM72_FD_72750 | JGI IMG/M metagenome (GOLD analysis project Ga0068871, IMG submission 72750) | Miscanthus rhizosphere microbial communities from Kellogg Biological Station, Michigan, USA - KBS Miscanthus M7-2 | ecosystem: Host-associated > Plants > Roots > Rhizosphere > Soil ... | reverse complement strand
TCGAGTATCACCATGCAGGCTTCGATCACTACTTCATAACGCCGGTGGCTGCGGAGATCGCGTTGCTCGATGCGCACACGCCGCCATTCCAGGATTGGTCGCGCACCGGATTCTCGTTCAATGCCTATGCGCTGGCCGGCGCACCTGCCGAGTCGGTTGCCATTTGCAGGTTCTTCAATGACCACTTTGCGCCCAAGAGTTCCCACTTCTACGCGCCGCTCGGTTTTGGATGCGAAGCGACGCTGGCACAGTTCCCCGACTGGACTCTTGAAGACGACAAGCTCTTCAAGGTCATGCTGCCCGACGCAGCGGTAGGATCTTGCCCGGCGAGGACCATTCCGGTCTATCGCCTCTACAACAATGGAATGGGCAATGCACCGAACCATCGCTTCGTCACGAGTTCCACGGAGCGGCAGAACATGATCAACCAGGGCTGGACGGCGGAGGGTGCCGGCATCGGCGTGGGTATGTGCGTGCCGGAGTAGTGAGGTGCACCTCGGCATCGTCAGGATGCGCCTGCTCCTGATGCCGGCGATTCTGCGAGCGCGGTGCCCGCGCCGGGCCATCGCCCGAGGCGGCTTTTGAACGCAACGTCGGATAGGGCCGACTGCGACGTATTAGCGTCCGCCGGAAGAAGGCGTGCGGTTGTAGCCGATCATCGCTTCTCAGGCGGCGCTGGTTCCGACGGATCCCGCGAAGCTTGGGCAGTGCCTGCACCACCCACCATCTTCCGACAGAAGTCCATTCCGGCATGCAAATAACCGGCCCAAGCGTTCCCGTCCGACACGTCCTTGTCGTCGATGCGTCTCCCCGCATTGGCACTGGGTGGCAATAGCATCCAATTCATTCTGTGCCTCCGTCGAATACGCCGATCCCGGCCCATTTGACGCAAGCACAAAGCGTGCCGAATCAGTGCTGGTCGTTGCGTAGGCATTCCAGGCGATCTCGATGAAAGGCGGGGAACGGACGGCCCCGCGGGCAATTCCTGAGCGAGGAACTCTCCGTCCACTGGACGGGAGCCTGCGAGGGGGTACTAATCGCCCGGCTTGATGTTGTTGTAGTTGATGACTTTGGCCCAGCGCGGAATTTCCTTGCGCACCATCCCTCCGAGATGGACGGGCAACCCGCCGTTTACTTCCATGCCCTGCGTCGAGAGTTTCTCGGTCACGGCGGGGGCTTTCGCGGGCTGCGCCAATTCTTCTGCCATCCGCTTGGCAAGCGCGGGTGGCATGTTCGCTGGGCCGAACACGCCCCACCGCGTGTAGGCGGCGAAGCCGGGCGCGCCTTGGCTTGCGATGGTCTCCACTCCGGGCAGCTTGGGATCGGGCGTGGCCGCTGTCACGGCAATGCGCGCAGGCGTCCCGACGTCACGTGCGGGCCGACCAGGAATACCGATCCGATCGCGAGTGGAACCTAGTTGCCGATGGCGTCGTTCATCAGCGGTCCGCCGCCGCGATACGGAATGTGATTGAACTCCGCGCCGAGCTGATTGCCGAGCTGGGTCATCGCGAGGTGACCCAGGCTGGCGGCGCCGATGGTGCCATAGGACACGCCCGGATTCGCCTTGGCTGCGATTACGACATCACGGAGCGACTTGTACGGCTGCGCGACCGGCGTGACCAGCGCCATCGCGCCCGTCCCGATCAACATCAGCGGCGTCAGGTCGCGCAGCGCGTCGAACGGCATGTTCGGAATCAGCGATGGATTCACCGCGTGCGTATCGAATACGCCGCCAATCGTGTAACCGTCCGGAAACCATCTTCATGCGAATTCTCCGCGAAATGCGGGGAAGCGCGCCGTCACTCCGGCTCGACGCCCAACACCACGAGGAAGCGCGACACCATATTGTTGGTGGCGATGACGGCCACGATTTCCACAACGTGCCTATCCTCGGGAAGTGCGGCACGGATCGAGGCCATGGTCGCCGGGCTCACTTCCACTTGCTGCGTCATCTCGACCGCGAGGGCCAGCACCGCGCGTTCCGCGTAGTCGAACATGGTCACATCGATACTAGCGCTGGCAACGTGACTCAATGCATCGAGTTGCGCCGCCGTCCCGCCTTCGCGCAAGAACTCCGGCGCGTGGTGGTGATACTCGTAGTCGGCATGGGTGAGCAGCGCGACGACGCAGATCGCCAACTCCCGCAGTTTCGGAGAAACCGCGAGATCGGTCCTGACCGCGCGCAGATAGCCATTCCAGCCTTGCGCCAATGGCGGGCTGTGGAGCAACATCCGGTCGAGATTCAGGAGCGTACCGCCGCGGCGTGCACGGATGGCGGCGACGAGGTCGCGCGGCTCGGCGAGGTCCTTCGGCTGATAGGAGACGGCAGGCATCCGGGTTCCCTTTCACATTGTGCACCACGCCTCTTATGGGACAAGGTCTCATATGCAGATTGGATAGCCGCAACGCGTCTCACGACGCCACATTACCGCTACATACTACAAGGATGGTCGGCGGAAGCGGGCCGGTTGATGCAGTGCGACGACACACGATTCCTAAGGACAAGTCATCCAAAAGGATGAATGTCGAATCCTAGAGAATCGGTCATGCTGTTCTCTAGGTTGGCGATATTGTGCCTTTTTGGGTCGTCCCATGACCAGTGTGCGTACAGCAAGGATCTTGACATGAGCGGTATTTTCATTCTATTCGCTGTGACCGTGTGGGCAGCAATAGGCTTTGCGCTTTGGAAGCGACTCGTTCGACCGCGGATCCAATCATCCGGAAAGCTCATCGTCGTCACGCTGGCCTTGGCCGCGATCTGGTTTGTAGGACCAGTGCTCGACGAAATACTTGGCGACCGTTCATTTGCGCGAGCCTGCGCCGAAATGCCAGAAGTGAAGTTTCATGGACCGCTTGCTATCGGGCCAGGAGCGTTCTTCGACGAGCGAGGCACGCCGCATTGGAACAATGAGGACGAGTTTTTCGCAATCAAGCGCAACAGCAAGGCGTGGTATGAATTGTTCGATGTTCGAGAGGAAGTGATCAGAGTGCGGTCCTGGCCCATTCCGATTTTTCAAAGTCATGCTATTTATTTTGCAAAGGCCTCCGGCAATCCAATAGTCGAGTCCTATTTCAGGATATCGCCCGGAGGGTGGGTTAGACGCGCTATTGCGTTGGGGGAGTACGGACCCTATCAATGCCCAAGGAAAGGTCGCTTTCCCAGTGACCCGGAGTTCCTAGTCTTTAAGCCGCGATAGATGGCCCCATCAGTCGCGAGCGAATCATGACTTCAATTGATCAAGCATTCATTGACGCGGCCATTGCAGACATCGTCTATGTGGAAGGCCTCACTCGGGGCCAATCCGGCAACATACTAACGGATTTAATCAAGTTCCGGATTCCGATTACAGCTGCTCAAGCCATTGGAGAACGGTTCATAGTTCTTGATGTTCACGAAGACCTGGCGTCAAGCTTCCAAGGGGCGATTTTCAAGGATCGAACTGACGGAACGATCTATGTCGCAAATCGCGGCACCCTGGAAACACAAGACTTCCTCGCTGATGCTGACCTAGCAGTCCTGTCTGGTGTGGCGCGAAATCAAGTGGCCGCAATGGTGAATTGGTGGCAGGACGTAGCAAGCCCTGCCGGAACCGCCTATACAACCATCGGGGCCGTTCCGACTGGAATCCCCGATGTACGCACGTTTTTCGCTGTGGATACTTCGCGGGCAAGTGGCTTATTATCCAATGAACTCGCCCAAGCACACGCACAGGGGAAGGTTAGAGTCGTTGGCCACTCGCTTGGTGGACACTTGACCACGATCCTCGCAAGCCTATTCTCGGACCAAATTGATTACACGGCGACGTTTAACGGCGCAGGTATTAATTCTCTACTTGTAGGAAATTTTCTACGCGATTTCCTGATTGGAACGCCGCTGCAAGAAGCGGCACGGCTGATTGACCGATCAATTCATCTACCGGATCGGAGCAAGCAAGATAACTTCTTCGCGGCTTATGGGCTCAGTCTAACTGCAAGCAGCGAAATATTTCAGCAGCAAGGATTGCGAATTCCCGTATACAACGAATACACAAGGGAAATTGCCCCGCCATTTATCAAGAACCATTACATCTACAAGCTGACCGATTCGTTAGCACTGTTTCGTCTATTGGAACAACTTGATCCAAAGTCAAATATTGGCGTGCTAAATGGTCTTGGCGAGGCATCAAGTGCCAAACAACCGGACTCGCTCGAACATTTGCTGGATGGCTTGCGACGAACTCTAGTCAATCCCGCGGCGACACCCACGCCTGAAGGCGATGACGGAGGCGATGCGCAGGCGCAATACATGCCACAGGAGCGGACAAAGTATTACGAAAACCTCTTAGAGCTTGGCAATAGCCAATCATTGGCTCGACTCTCGGGCAAGGTGGATGTGATTCCCGTCGCAGCCGCGGGTAACTTGGCTCCTTCGGCCAAAACGGACTTTGGCGACTTCTTAGCACTTAAGACGCTTAGCCCGTTTGTACTCCACCCGACGGCGAGTGCCACGGGGGCCGAGGGTGCGCTGAGGGCAGTTTGGCAGTCCGTTCACACGGTCGATTATGGGGTCTGGAACGCTGACAATGATGCACGCCTATCTGGCGACACGAATAAGAACTTGGGCTATACCGACAGCTGGTATGGAGACCGTAGCGCGCTTCTGCAATGGATGGTTAGACTTAGCAGCGTCAATTTTGTCTCGACGCCCAATGCTCGATATGGCGGTGGGGCGCCTACTTGGTTTGAGGATCGCACCTCCGGAACGAACATCTGGATAGACACGCCCGGTGGCTTGCGGCAGGCGGTGATGCCTATTGTTCGGTTTGGGACGGATGCTGCGGAGAACAACCTCAACGGTCTGGCAAAGGACGATCACATCTACGGCATGGCTGGCGCCGACACGATTTCCGGCAATGGCGGCAACGACTACCTCGAAGGCAACGCTGACGGCGACACACTCAACGGAAACGAAGGGAACGACACATTGCTCGGCGGGGAGGGCGCCGATTTTCTCTATGGCGACGATGGAAACGACCAACTCCGCGGCGGTCAGGGCATCGATACGCTGGAAGGTGGCGACGGCCGCGACGAGCTGACAGGCGGTTCTGAACTCGATTATCTCCGCGGCGGGAGTGGAATCGACACGCTTGATGGTGGCACCGGTGACGACCTACTAACAGGCGGCACCGGGAATGACACCCTGAAAGGTGGCGCAGGCAGCGACAGTTACGTCCTTTCGTCAGGTGATGGGAACGACATAATCGACGATAGCGACGGCGTTGGTGAGATCCGTATTGGTGCCACCAAGTTGACCGGTGGTAACTCGATTGCGGCTGGCCTGTGGCAGCAGTCTATCAACGGCAAGGGCGTGCTCTATTCGTTCACTCCCGGCCCTGATGGACGCGGCGACCTGTTGATCCAGTCAAGCGTCGGCGCGACAACGGTTCGCCATTTCAAGTCGGGTGAACTGGGCATCGTCTTGAATGCTCCAGGTCCGCTGCTCATTCCGATACCATTGGCGAGCAACGCTGTCTCCGGTACTGCCATCGATGATAATCGCCTGGGCGATGTCAGCCACAAGGCCATATTGGGAACGGCTGGCAACGATCGCGTCCAGGGCTTGGCTGGTCGTGACGAAGTCTCGGGAGCTAACGGAGATGACATTGCCGAAGGCGGAAGCGGCATCGATGTGGTCGCCGGCAACGGCGGCAAGGATGCGGTATTTGCCGACGGCCCGCTGACGGAGGCGCAACTCGTCGCTTACGTCAGTACGTCGGCGACAGCGCCCACCGCGGGGGCCATGCCGGCTAAATTGCTGGTTGCCTCGAGCGAGTGGCTTCAAGGCGGACTCGGCGACGACACCGTGGCGGGCGCTAACGGCAATGACATCATCTTCGGCGGCGGTGGGAAGGACCTGCTCGTGGGCGGGGCAGGTCATGATCTGATCAATGGCGACGATGATTACGAGCCGGCAGACCTGACCAGCCTGTATGTAGATCTGGGCACGGGCCATGTGGGGCCATTCAATGCTTGGTATTCGTCGGTGGTCGTTCACGACTCCGCTCTGGACGTGGGCGCCGCCGATGAAATCCACGCGGGGTCGGGCGGCGATGCGGTCTTCGGGGAACTCGGCGACGACAGGATCTGGGGCGACGACGGCGACGACATGATGTCCGGCGGTGAGGACAACGACGTCCTGTTTGGTGGGAACGGCGACGACCGGCTTGCCGGAGACGATTATGGCCAGGTTATCGGAAGTTCGACCGCCACGCCGAACGGCAGCGACTACGTCGATGGCGGTAACGGCAACGATCAGATCTATGGCGACGGCGGCGAGGACACGCTTTTGGGTGGAGCAGGCAATGATGTTCTTTACGGCAACAATAACATTGCTCTGAACGATGTCAGCCCGACCGCAGCGGATGACGGGGACGATTACCTCAGCGGCGGCGACGGCGACGACACGCTGGTGGGCGACTCCCTCGATGACACACTTCTCGGCGGAGACGGCAATGACTTCCTGTTCGGCGACAGCAGTGCGACACCTGTTGCTTATCAGGGGGCCGATTACCTTGATGGAGGCGTTGGCGCCGACACGCTCCGCGGCTACGGCGGGGACGACACGCTGTTGGGTGGTGCGGACGGCGACACCCTCTATGGCGAAGAAGGTAACGACTACATCGATGTGGGTACCGGCGACAACGTGGCGCTTGGCGGAGATGGGGCCGACGTCATCATCGCGGCGTCGACCGCAGTCGCCTCCCTGAACGGCTTCAACAGGCTGTCAGGCGGTGCCGGTGACGATGTGATTTCCGGCGAGGGCTACCTGTGGGGAGAAGATGGCAACGATACGCTCACCACACACGGCGCTTATGGCCAATTGGAGGAGCAATCCGTCCTGATGGGGGGTAACGGCAACGACACGTTGATCTCGTTGTCCGGCGGCGCCTCAATGTACGGCGAGGCTGGCGACGACACGTTGAACGGGGGCGATGGTGGTTCCCTTGCGTCCGGCGGTACAGGAAACGACGCATTCGCCGGCGGCTCGAGCAGCGACTATGGCTGGGGCGAAGCCGACGACGACGTGATGTCCGGCGGCGGCGGCAACGACCAGTTTGATGGTGGTGTTGGCGCCGACAAGTTGTACGGCGATGCCGGTGACGATGTGCTGTTCGGCAAGGATGGCGACGACATTCTCGCGGGTGGGTCGGGCCGCGACTACCTGGCAGGAGGCGCCGGCAATGACACCTATCTTGTGGATGGCACAGACGGCGACGAAGTCATTGTCGACACACAAGGGACAAACATTATCGAATTCGCGGAAGGCATTTCGGCGGAGCATTTGACCTTCCGCACCGGGTTCGACGATGAAGGAAATGACAACTACCTGGTTGTCGAGGGGACGGGCGGAAATGGCCACCTAATCATTACCGCGGGTCTCGACGGCGCGGTTTCGACGCTCAGGTTCTCCGACGGTTCCACGTTGACGTCGGCACAAGCACGGGATCTTGCGCTGTCCAACACTGGCCAAATAGCGCGCCAGGTGGGAGCGACATCACTCACGCTGATCGGTAGCAGCGGGGACGACACGATCGACGCACCGTCGGCAACACAATCCGTCCGCGCCGGTCTGGGCAACGACGTGTTGATCGGCGGCACGTCCGACGACGACCTGCAAGGCGAATCGGGCAACGATCGCCTGGTCGGTGGCGGCGGGACGAATCAGCTTAGCGGTAGTGAAGGCACCGATACCTACGTGGTGGGCTTGGGCGACGACGGCAGTGTCATTTTTGACAGACATGTGGGTGCGCAAAGTGAGACCGACACGATCGAATTTGGAGTCGGCGTGCTTCCGGCGGAAATGCGACTTGTCAGGGATGGTGGCTCTCTCGCCATCCTTATGAAAAACGGAAGCGCGCAGGTGAGCATCAAAGGTTACTTCAAGACAAGCATTCCCGGAGTGCCCAACGATATCGCCGTCGACCAGAGGATCGAGCGCTTCCAGTTCACCGACGGGACGTTCTGGAACTCGGCTCAGATCGCGTCCCACATCGAAGCTGGCACCACCAACACGATGATGGGTACTGCTGGCGACGACACGTTTGTCGTCGACTTCGACCTCGATAGCGTTACCGAGTCACCCAATGCCGGCATCGACACGATTCAGAGCTCGGTAAGCTATTCGCTTCCAAACAACGTGGAGAGGCTGGTCCTGACTGGCAAGGTCGACGCGAATGCGTGGGGAAACGCGTCCAATGCCGTGAACTATCTCACGGGCAACGATGGTGACAACACCTTCAATGGTCCCGGTGGCGCGCAGAATTCTTCGAGTGGTGGTGGCACCGGCGCGTTTGCCGTGATGTCTGGCGGCAAGGGCAACGACACCTACTATTACGACTACCTGTTCGGAGGCGAAGTACATGAGAATCCCGGTGAAGGCATCGACACCATATTCCTGACGCATGGCGTCGGAAATTTCGCGCTTCCCGTCAATGTCGAGGTCGCCCTGGACATTGGCGGGTCGCGCAATCTGGGCACCTCCGCACCGAGTTCAATGCTTGGCAATGATCTCGATAATATTCTGGGCTATGGAGGCGGTGCCAACACTACCCTTGCCTACTACCTCGATGGTGGAGTCGGCGCAGACACGTTGCGCGGATCCAATGGGGACGACATCTACGTTGTCGATAACCGCGCCGATCGCGTGCTCGAGCCCACCATCTTTTCTGGCGGACCTCAGAAATCCTATGACGAGGTACGCAGCTCCATTTCGATCGAGGCACCTGACAACATTGAGGGAGTAACGCTGACCGGAACTGCGGCCATTACTGCCTGGGGCAACGAACTCAGGAACGTCATGGACGGTTCGCAAAACTCGTCGGCGAATCGGCTCTATGGTGGCTTGGACAACGATTGGTATCGGATAGGACCTAATGATGTCGTCGTGGAGAACTATGATGAAGGCTTCGATACTGTCGAATTTCATGGGACTGGCACCAGAACCTATTCGACGGCCGATCTACCGGTCAACGTCGAGGGTCTGGCGCTGGGTGACGACGTCGGCGAGTCCGGTCTGCAGGGTGATTCGAGCGACGACGTCCTGACCGGCAATTCGTCTGGCAATGTCATTGGGGGGGGATTGGGTGATGACGAGCTTTGGGGAAATCAGGGCTCGGATACGCTCGATGGCAGCGCCGGCGACGATTTGCTGCTTGGTGGTGAAGGTGTGGACACCTACCTGTTTGCCAAGCGATTCGGCCACGACTCTATCCAGGACATTTATCCAACCTACGGAGCTACCGGCCCGGCGAACCACATCGTGTTCGACGATTCGATATCTTCGTCGGACGTATATTTTGATGGATGGAAGCTGCTGGTGCGTGGCACCGACGACGAGCTGAGCATCGGTGTGTACGCAGATCTGCAGTTCGCCGACGGATCGATTATTTCGGCGTCGCAGCTCACGCAAATGATGATTGCCAGCGCCTCAACGCACCCCTCCGTTGGTAGCGATTTGCTGTACGGAACCGCCGCCGACGACACCGTCGACGCGCTTGCTGGCGATGATTTCATTTACGGATATGCCGGCAATGACAAGCTGGACGGTAGCATAGGCAATGATCAGGTATCCGGTGGCCTAGGCAACGATTCGATCGCCGGAGGCGCCGACAACGATCTGCTCCAAGGCGACGGGGGAAGCGATGCGATTGCGGGTGATGCGGGGCGCGACACGATTCATGGTGGTGATGGAGACGACATCATCGACGGTGGCGCGGATGTCGACGTTGTATTCGGTGATGCTGGCAACGATCGCTTGGTGGCGGGGAACCCCGCGGATCTCACGGACTACGGCAATTCGCTGGACGGGGGCAGCGGCGACGACACATTGGTCGCAGGGGGTGGTGGCGACTTGCTTTACGGTGGCGACGGCGCCGACACGCTCCAGGGCGGCGACGGTGATGACACCCTTAACGGCGATTTGGGAAGCGACACACTGAATGGGGGCGCGGGTAGTGACTGGCTGGCGGATACCGCTGGCGACGACTCGCTGAATGGCGGGGAAGGCGACGATTTCCTGATGGGCAATGAGGGCGTAGACCTGCTGGATGGGGGACCCGGTGTCGATTACTTGTCGGGTGGCGCCGGTGATGACCGCTACGTCTTGAAAATCGGTGGAGGCATCGACACCGTTAGTGAGCAGTGGCCAGCTGGGGAAAATACGATCATTCTCGTCGACGCGCCGCTGCGTCCGGCGGACGTTGCGGTCGCTCGCGACGATCAGGACGATGGCTCGTATATGGTGATTTCCACCAACGGGGGAGCCGATGTCCTGAGGCTGCGCTATATCCCGGCGCAGCTCCCCGTTGAGGTTCGGTTCGCCGACGGAACAGTTTGGGACCACGCAGTGCTCTTTGACAAACTGTACGTAAGGCACGGTACGGCTGGCAATGACACTTTGACCGCCGACGCTTACGGTTCGCAACTCTTCGGGATGGCCGGTAACGATACCCTGGTTGGTGGCCTTGGGTACGACCTGCTCGATGGCGGCGCCGGCGCGGACCACATGTCAGGTGGCGGTGGCCTCGACACCTATGTTGTCGACGATCCGGGTGATGTTGTCGTCGGTGCGAGCGCTGGCAATGACATAGTTCAATCCTCGATCAGCTATGTGCTGCCGACCAATGTTGATTCGCTGTCGCTAAGTGGCACGGCGTCCACCAATGGCACCGGAAACATCCTGGCAAACACACTTAGGGGCAACGCTGGGAACAACGTCCTCGATGGCAAGGCCGGTGCGGACATCATGATTGGCGGTTCCGGCAACGATACATACGTCGTGGACAATGCAGGTGACGTCGTTACGGAAGTCCGCGGCGAAGGTGTGGATCTGATTCAGTCGAACGTGACATTCACGCTTGCTGCGACCCTTGAAAATCTTGTGCTGACTGGCGCTAGCGCGGTCAATGGAACCGGCAATGCGCTAGCCAATACTTTGACGGGCAACGCGAGCGTCAACACTCTGAGTGGCGGCTTGGGCAATGACCTGCTTGACGGGGGCGCCGCTGCCGATACGCTCAAAGGCGGCGCGGGCGACGACAGCTATGTCATCGACAACGGCGGCGACGTCATCACGGAACTGGCGGGGGAGGGCATAGATACCGCAACGTCATCGGTGACCTACACGATCGGTGCCAACGTCGAGATGCTTGTGCTCATCGGTACCAGCGCGATCAATGGCACTGGCAACACGTTGAACAATGTTCTGACTGGAAACGCTGGAAACAACATCTTGTCCGGTGGCGCGGGCGCTGACGCGATGACCGGGGGACTTGGCAATGACACGTACGTAGTGGACGCCCTAGGTGACGTGGTCACGGAGTTCGCGAGCCAGGGTACGGATTCGGTGCAGACGACACTGACTT